>Ga0182027_10015243_pt1 | contig 10586 bp, 5 predicted proteins | sample 712E1DmetaG_FD_121300 | JGI IMG/M metagenome (GOLD analysis project Ga0182027, IMG submission 121300) | Permafrost microbial communities from Stordalen Mire, Sweden - 712E1D metaG (Illumina Assembly) | ecosystem: Environmental > Terrestrial > Soil > Wetlands > Permafrost | place: Sweden... | reverse complement strand
CGGCACTATAACCATTTCCGCACGCAACGTCCCGGAATCAGCGCCGCTACACGCACCGCTTGCCAAGCAATGCTATGTGAAAATTGTCGTTTGCGATTCAGGAATCGGCATCCCCCCTGATATTATTGGAAGGGTTTTTGACCCGTTTTTCACAACCAAACAGCACGGAAGCGGCTTGGGGCTTGCCGCAGCATATTCTATTGTTAGGAAGCATAACGGCCACATTTATGCCGATTCAACGCTGTCGAAAGGCAGTACGTTTTCTATTTATCTTCCGGCTTCACAATCGGAACCTGAAATTACCTCGACAAAGCTTCATCCCAAAGCCCTTAAAAAACACGGAACAATCCTTTTTATGGACGATGAGCAATTCATCAGGAAATTATGCAAGGAAGCCATAGAAAACGCTGGTTTTTCCGTGACCTTGGCTTCCAACGGCGAAGCAGCAATCGAGTGTATGAAATCTGCTTGCGAAAACAACACGCAGTTTGACTTGGTGATACTCGATTTAACGGTTCCGGGCGGCATGGGAGGCGTGGAGGCCATCGCCGAATTAAGGAAAATCAATCCATCCGTTGTTGCTGTTGCAACCAGCGGATATTCCGATGATCCGGTCATGGCCGAACCGCAAAAATACGGGTTCCAGGCCAAACTTGTCAAGCCGTTTTTAGTTGATGAAATTTACAATGTTATAGAAACATTGATTTCTAACCCCATGCTCCGCATGGGATAAGTTTATTTTATAGATTATATACGCAAAATGCGTATATAATCCAGATATAGGTACTAAATAAAATATTATGCTATGGCCTTCATAATTTTCCGCTTTTCGGTGAGGCGCCAGTACTCAAATTTTCGGAAACAGCTTCCGCATTTCCACGATTGCCAAGTGAAAATTATTTTCCAAATCAAAAGCGAGCTGAGAGATTGCGGCCCAGTCATTTTCTTTGGTCGCAGCCTCGATTTTCATGGCGATCGCTTTAATTTGTAAAGCACCTACATTTGCGGCCGAGCCTTTTATGCTATGGGCATGGAACTTTACGCCTGCACTGTCACGGGTAATAAGTTCCTGTTTCAAAGCTATGAGCTGTTTAGGAAATTCCTCATTAAAAAAGCCTATGATTGTATGCGCAAGCTCTTCGTCTCCCATTGTTCTTTCCAATATGCCCTCATAATCAAAAATAACGGCGAATTCTTTATCAAGCGCAATTTTGTTTTCTTGCTTTGCCGAAACCGCAATGTTTTTGTTCGAAGCCCATGCTTTCACCTTTTCCATAAGATCCAAAGGATTAAAGGGTTTGGCGATATAATCATCCATGCCGGCTTTCAAGCAGATTTCGCGGTCTCCCGAAAGCGCATTGGCAGTCATAGCAATAATCGGAATTTTGTGGTTTCGTACTGCCGATTGCGGGTCCCGGATATGACGCGTCGCCTCATAACCGTCCATCTCAGGCATTTGTATATCCATCAGTACAAGGTCATAGTCGGCGGCTTCGAGCGCCCGAATGGCTTCCAAACCATTGGAAATAATATCGGCGCTAACGCCGTGCTTTTTCAGGATACCCATGACGACCTGTTGGTTCGTTACATTATCTTCTGCCAACAAAATCCTTACCTGTGAATGCGGTACTGTTCCTGATAGGGTTGTTTTGTTCGCCCCGGTTTGCGAAGCCGGTTGACCGGGCTTTGTCGTTGCTGCAACAGGCTCTGTCTGCTTGACAAAACAGGCGGTAAAAAAGAATTCCGTTCCGCATCCGACCTCACCAAGCGATGGGGAAGTTCTCGGTAAATTTTGCATGCCGGGAGCAGGGCTGGTCAGGCCGATTGTGCCGCCCATGATTTCCGTCAATTGCTTTGAAATGGCCAGACCCAATCCCGTGCCGCCGAATTTTCTGGTCGTCGAAGTGTCGACTTGTGAAAATTTCTCAAAAAGCCCTGATTGCTTATCAGCTGGAATACCGATACCGGTGTCTGAAATCGAAAATCGCAGGAGCACGTCTTTTTTGTCTTCCCGTACCATCGACACCGCGACCGATACACTGCCTTTGACCGTAAATTTTATCGCATTTCCAATAAGATTCAACAATATCTGCCGCAAACGTGAAGGATCTCCTTTAAGCAACGAAGGCACGTTTTGCTGCACCATACAGGCAAAGGCAAGCCCTTTCGCATGGGCACTTTGCGACATCATGCCCTCCAAGGTCCGCATGACGGCCCGTACATCGAAATCCAGCTCTTCCAAATCAAGCTTGCCGGCCTCGATTTTAGAGAAATCAAGGACGTCGTTGATTAAAGATAGTAACGATTCACCGCTGTTTTTCAGGGCTTCGGTGAAGGTTCTTTGTTCTTCGCTCAGTTCCGTATCTAAAAGCAAGGCCGTCATTCCCAAAACGCCGTTCATGGGCGTTCGAATTTCATGGCTCATGGTTGCCAGGAATTCCGATTTGGCATGGCTCGACAATTCAGCCTGCTTTTTTGCGGCTTTCAGTGCCTCTTCCGCATGTTTGAGCTCAGTGATGTCTGTGGTGACGGTTGCAAACTGGTTTTTCCCGGGCGAAACCACGGATACCGAAAAATGCTTTTCCATGGGGGAAAAATACGAGGTGTACTTGATTGGTTCACCGGTCAAAGCGACACGGGAATATTCCTTCATGTACGGTGCTGTTTCGGTATGGTACATGTCGGTGGCCAATTGGCCCAATGCTTCCTGCTTTGCAATGCCGGTAATTTCGCTGAAGGCCTTGTTGGTGTCGATGATACGGTAATTTACTGCTGCGCCATGTTCATTAAACACCAGTTCATGGAGCACGACCATTTCGGTCATAGACCCGAACAGGGCGCTCAGTTTTTTTTCACTTTTAAGCAATTCCTCATGCTGGCCGCGTATTCCAATATCGGTACGTCGCAGCAGAACATATATAAAAGCAAGCAACAGCGCCAATAGGATGATGATCACCGTACCGCCCAAAACAGCAAGCTTTACAAAATCGGCCTTGTCAAGAGAAATGTCGTGCATAATAAGAATGTCACCGACTTCGTCTCCCGAGGCATCGTTCAGCGGCATAGCCGAAACGCGCCAGATTTTTCCTTTGAATTTCACCTCACGATTTATGTCGCCATGAACATGGTGTGCCTTGTCGTAGTCGGCACAGGCCGAAAACGCGTCCGGCAGTTTGCCCCAGGAGCAATAGGTGACAACGCTGTGCGGAAGCCGGTCCCAATCACCGTCTCTTCCAAGTAAACGTATGCCGTCAAGCCAGTCCGCCTTGTTCAAAACCTCCTTATGGACAACCACCGCCAATTCGATGTCGGGCCCGTTGTGAATCGATTGGAGAATAGCTTCAATTTCTTTTCCAAATTCAATATAACCGATGAGAATATTGTCTTTAAAAACCGGCTGCACAACACGAAGCATTATCGTGCCCAATGCGCCAAGCTCGATTCCCGATGATGTCGTACGCGTGCGTCGCGCTTCAACTGCGGTATATCGCTTGATGATGTCGCCGCGCTTGTCGGGTTTGTGCAATCGCAAAATGCAGGTAAGGTTCGTATCCATAAAACAGAAATGCGTGACCTTGTCTTCGGTTTCCAGTATCCTGAATACCGGTTGCCAAACCGAAGAAAGCCCTTTGATGTTACGGGTGCTCAGGTCTTTTTGCAATTCATCGTCGGCGGCGATTGCCTGCACGGTCGAAGCAAGACCAATAGCCTGTTGCTTTGCAGCAGTTAGAAAATTGTTTGATAAAGCGGATATTTGTTCCGTGACTTCCCTGTCAAGGTTCTGTATGTGCTGTTGCCATAGCAGGCTGCCGAATCCCACGAGTAAAAGCATCACCATGGCAGCAAGCGGTGGCAATAATCGCCTCAACACGGGTTTTGGCACGGGCCCGATCCTTCGGGATGCAAAAAACAGCGCAGCCAGTCCGATGAGCAGCACGATCATAAGGCCCACGGGCAGGGCGATCCTTTCGGCAATGTCCCATTTCCATTCTTTTGCGTCAATATCCATCGCCAATACTGCAAGAAAAGCGCCCGTGCTTTTATACGCACCGGCACAAACAATCAAATCGCCTATCCTTTTTACAAAGGTTGTTTTCGGCATGATTTTATTGTTCACCGGGTTTTCGTATTGGTAATCCACCCAGCCGCTGCCGGTCGACAAGGCGATCTGCTGCATTTCCCTGCGGAAATATTTTCCTTTGTCCCAGTCTTTCTTGTTGAGAAGGTTCCGGCCGATAAGCTCCGGTTTTACAGGGTGCGCCAGCATGGTCATGTTCGTATCGTAGGCAAAGGCATACAGGTTGCTTTTATGGAACACACCAAAGGGATTGTTGATTTCATCTAAAAACCGTTTTCTGCCGAATTTTCGGAAGAAATCCTCGGCCTGCGAAATCATTGCCGCGGCATCTTCTTTTTTGACAACATTGTCCGATGTTTTCGAAGCATCATCGATTATCGGCACGGCGCTGCTGATGAAACTGCCCCATTTGTCCTTGTAAGGGCCTGCCGTCGCAGCCGCCGCAGTGGTGAACACTGTGCGGAATTCTTTGGGTGCGTCGTCGTATATCATTCCGGCTGGGGCTTCCTCCTTGTACCCGATCGGCTGATCATCGACAAAAAAGAATATTGTCCCGTCTGCTTTTTTCCCCATCAAATACACAAAACGGCATTGCGGATTTGTAGAGCGGATTGCCGCAAATTGTTCTTTAAGTCTGATATAATCAGGACTTTTAATGTCTGCTTTTGTGCCCGAAAGCGCCTGAATGTTTTCGATATTTATCGTTTGGGCGATAATGCGGGTTTGCTGCAGCAAATTTTCGCGCATTTCGCGGTCTGCTTTTTTTGCTGCCCACCAGGTAAAAAATGTACCAAAAAAAAGTATTATCGCGAATACGCCGAGATTTCGAAGTGAGGGCAAAGGCAAATTTTTCATGAAACAATTATATCATTTCATGCATTTTTTTTCATTAAAAACGATAGTGGCCTTCAAATATCTACGTTACTCGAACGAAATAGTATATTAACCGTGCAAATGTGCACTATACAATTTATAAATTGTGTTTGATGGCATAGCGATTGTATGAAATTCCATTTTACACGTTCTCCTTATGGATATAAGGGAAATATAGTTTCCCTGGTTCTTGCCGCATTCTTATGTTTGTATTTGGGTGTTGTACTTCCTGCGCATCACCATGCCGACAACGACAATCACAATAATTGCTCTCTTTGCCTGGCCCAGCATCAGGCTGTCGATTCCGTTGTTATCGGTTCATTACCATTGTTGGTTTTGGTGTTTATTTGCCTGGTCTTCAAAAAACAAAATCATGTATTCTCGTTCTGCCAAATTTCTTGCCGGCCTCGGGCTCCTCCTGTCAACAACTGAACGTTTTTTAGTACCTTATCCCATGCGGCATGTCCCCGAAGCGTTAGCGAAGTGGGAAGCATGGGAATAGGCGATTATGTACAACGATATGCCCTGTACTACAATTACAGGGCTGTTTCAGATGTCGAATTAATTTGACAGGAGAATGCCATGTTTCAAAAACATCAGTTTCCGTCTGCCGCATTCCTATGGTTTTTATTGCCATGGCTTGCGATTGCAGGCGTCACAAACCCGGACATTTCGGCCATCGGACAGGTCGTCGGGCACTATACAAACGACAGCGCCTCGGCATTTCCGAATAAGCCGACACTTGCGTTAGGGGAAGTCGAGCTTGCGATCGATGCGGCACTCAACCCCTATCTTAACGGCGCGTTTGTACTGTCGCTTGGTACAAAATCAATTGAAATCGAGGAGGCCTATGCCACGGTGATACGCGGTCTGCCGCTCAATATCGGGCTTAAGGCAGGGAAGTACAGGCTTGGTTTCGGCAGGCTTAATCAGGCGCATCCGCATGCATATCCCTTCATCAGCACCCCAAATGTCATGGATCCTGGCGTTGCAAAATTGCTTCCCGGAGAAGAAAGCTTCAACGATGTTGCGGTGCAGGCGTCAACGCTTATTCCCGTATGGGACAGTTATTCCCTGGTTATTTCCGGGGACGTTCTTCAGGGAGATTCGTTTCATCCGGATACGCCTTCCGCACATTTCGGATGGCTTGGTCGAATCGTCAATTCGTTCATGGTGGGCGATAATACGCCGTGCGAAATCGGCATGTCGGCAACGCAAGGGACCAACGATCCTGCCGCAGGCACGAAAACCGTTGTTGCGGGTGTTGATGCTAAAATTAAAATCCCTATTTCTCCCACGGTAAAATCATCGGTGCAGGGGGAGTTTCTTTATAAGAATGCAAACCATCAGGATTCTCTTGGAAATGAAACCGTTGAAAATCGCTATGGCTTCTATGCATTCACCGATTTCCAGATCCAGGGCCATTACAACGCAGGCGTGCTCTATGAACAGTATCAGTCTCCCGACAATGATCGGAAAATAGACAAAGGCATAAAACCCTTTATAGGGTTCTCATTGCTCGAAGAAAGCACCATCGTGAGGCTCGCCTACGAGCATTTGTTTCGCGAAGGTCTCCAATCCGTAAATACGGTAGAGCTTCAGTTTCTGTACAGTATGGGCCCGCATAAGGCGCATCAATTCTGAACAGGATTTTTACGATAAAATGATTGACAAGATTTTAACTGTGGATTATAGACAAATTTAATATTCAGCCATAAAGGATTTACCATGAAAAAAATAACCATGATTTTCGTCTCGCTCATGTCGGTTCTGGCGATGAGCATACCGGGTTTTACTGCTCCGGTCCGCATTGTTGCCGCGTTGACCGATCTGGCCTCGATTGCCTCGTATATCGGCGGCGACAAAGTGGAAGTATCGGCCATAGCTGCGGCAAATTCAAATCCCCATTCCATAGAGGTTTTTCCCTCGTATATGGCCAAGGTCGCACGGGCGTCGATCTATCTGAAATCCGGACTTGGACTCGACCAGTGGTCCGATGCCATCATCGATGGGTCACGGAACAATTCCATACTCACCGTCGACTGCTCCATCGGCGTTTCCGTTCTCGACAAGCCGAGCGGCAAGGTTGATGCGTCGCTCGGAGACGTGCATCCTTTCGGGAACCCGCATTACTGGCTTAATCCCGAAAACGGAATTATTATCGGTCAAAATATCCTTGCCGCGCTTCAAAAAACCGATCCGGCGAATGCCGCGGCCTATGCCGCTCGTTTCGAGCAATTTAAAAAAGACTGCACTGCGAAGCTTGCGCAGTGGAAAATTCAACTGGCACCCTTGCAGGGTGCAAAAATCGTCACCTATCATTCGTCATGGGCCTATTTTGCAGACGCCTTCGGGTTTACGATTGTTGCAAAAGTAGAACCGTTTCCCGGCATCCCGCCAACGGGAAACCATCTTGCCGAACTTGTCACCATAATAAAGCAGCAAAAGGCGCCGTTCCTTTTGCAGGAACCCTATTTTTCCGATGATGCGCCGAAGTTCCTGAACAGGCAGACAGGGATTAAAATCATCAAATGCGCGCCGTCGTGCATAGATGCGAAGGCCGCATCGTATCTTGGCCATTTCGACGACATCGTAGCTCAATTGTCAACAATCATAGGGGGAAAATAACCATGATGATATTCCATTATCCGTTCATGCTGCCGGCATTGGCCATTTGCCTTATTCTGGCGGGAATCCATACGTATTTCGGATACCATATTGTCCAACGGGGAGTCATATTCGTCGATCTTTCTCTTTCGCAAATTGCGGCCCTCGGCGCAAGCGTTGCAATCCTTTTCGGATGGGGTGAAAACGCGCCGTTTCTTAACTTTTGCGTCAGCCTGGCATTTACTTTGGGCGGAGCGGTGCTGTTTGCATTTTTGCGGAAAAGCCAGAATATAGCTCCCATGGAAGCGCTTATAGGTATTTCGTATGCAGGCGCAATAGCATTGTCGCTTTTGGTGCTCGAAAAATCGGCAACAGGGACAGAGCACATAAAGGAAATGCTTGTCGGAACGATATTGACCGTATCGTGGCACGACGTCGCTGTATTGGGCGGCATTGTTGCCGTTGTTGCCGTCATTCACCTTTTCTGCCGCAAAAAGTTGTTTGTCATTTCAGAAAATCCAGATCTGGCGGCAAAGCAGAACATCAGGCTATGGATATGGGACATTGTTTTTTATGCGACATTCGGCATTGTTGTGACATCATCGGTAAAGGTTGCGGGCGTTCTGCTGATTTTTTCATTGCTCATTATTCCTGCGATTACGGCAATGATAACAACAAAAGGAACGGTTGCCAGGGTTGTTTCCGGTTGGATTATCGGAATTTTGGGTTGCGTATTGGGGCTGGAAATGTCGCTTCGGGGTGATTTTGCCGCAGGGCCGTCAATAATCGCCACGCTCCTGGCGCTCCTGCTGGTTGCCATTGCCCTATTCGCTATAGTCAGGAAACTAAAACGGGCATAAAATAAATATCTCCAGTTGCTGTTTATAAAACAGAATCAATGGTCTTAAGCTCCTCATTGGTAAACGAGAGGCATTTCAGGGAATTGATCGCATCGTCGATATGCGAGACCCTGCTGGCGCCGACAATCGCCGATGTCACGATTGTATGCCGTAGCACCCATGCCAGTGCCATCTGCGCAAGTGTCTGGCCGCGGGCCTGCGCGATTTCGCCAAGGCTTACGACTTTTTTCATGACCTCGGGTGTAATGTCCTCGGGCTTCAAAAAACCATGGGGTTTTGCGGCACGGGAATCTTTCGGGATGCCGCCAAGGTATTTATTTGTCAATAGCCCTTGCGACAGCGGGGAAAACACGATACAGCCGATTTCTTCTTTTCCAAGCGTCGTCAGCAGTCCCTGCTCCGCTTCGCGGTCGAGCATGTTGTAGCAGGTCTGATGAATAATGCACGGTGTCCCGAGCTTCTTAAGTATAACCGCGGCTTTTACCGTAAGTTCAGGAGAATAATTCGATATTCCGGCATATAATGCCTTGCCGCTGCGCACGATATGATCCAAAGCCATCATGCTTTCTTCAAGCGGGGTTTTCGGATCGGGCCGGTGATGGTAAAATATGTCGACATAGTCCAATCCCAGGCGCCGAAGGCTTTGGTCACAGCTTGCGATGAGATACTTCCGCGATCCCCATTCGCCGTAAGGGCCCGGCCACATCAAATACCCGGCTTTCGACGAAATGATCAGTTCGTCGCGAAATCGGCCAAGGTCCTGGCGAAGGATGTTGCTGAACGTTTCTTCGGCCGATCCCGGCGGCGGTCCGTAATTATTTGCAAGGTCGAAATGGGTGATTCCCTTGTCAAATGCATAAAGGGCCATTGCACGGCTGTTTTCAAAATCATCAACACCGCCGAAATTGTGCCACAGGCCCAAAGATATGGCCGGCAATTTCAACCCGCTTTTGCCGCAGCGATTATACTTCATCGAATCGTATCGTTTTTCTTGGGGAGTGTACATTTTGTCTCACTTGTGAATAAGTATATGCAGTTGCCAGATATACAAAATGTATATCATTCTAAGGGATTGGTAAAGTCAAATGTTCTCTTTTCCTTCACCATCAAAGCCAGCATCACCATCGAAATAAGCGCGATCATGCCGCCAAAGCCGAAGGCCACAGTCCCGCCAAGTCCCGGTATTTTGACATTAAAGAAACTGTATAAAAAACCAAACAGTATGCTTGCCGGCAGCGCGGAAATACCGATGGAAAAATTGTACAGACCGAATGCCGTCCCTCTGTTTCCTTCCGAAACAAGATCTGCGACAAAAGCCTTTTCAGCGCCTTCGGAAAATGCATAGTACAGGGCATAAATGGCAAACAGGACAAATGTCGCGATGATTTGAAACCTTGCCGGCAATATAGTTAAAAATGCGAATGCAAAATAGACAAATGCATAGATTGCCCATCCGATCGTTATAACCTTTTTTCTTCCTATTTTGTCCGACAATGCGCCAAGCGGCGTTGAAAAAATCACTTTTATCACATGGAAAAATGCCCAAATTAAAGGGAGGAACAAAATGTTTATCAGCAATGCCTGTTTCTGCGGGCTCCCGAAAAGAACGAGCATGTTGTGAAACTGGCGGATGTTGTTGATAAAGGCAACGACGACGCCGTTTTTTTGAATTGCCTCTTCAACGCGAAAGAGCAGGAAGGCGTCCGAGGAATTGCCCAAAGTGAATAAAACCATAATAACGAGAAACGACTTGAAATCCTTGTCGAAATTGCGCAGAGAGAATGAGAACGGCTTTGAGCTTTTTATTTGGTTGGCAGGTTCGGAAACGAAAAGTACGATGGTCACAACCGCTAAAAGTCCGGGAATAATCGACAATATGAATGTCCAGCGGAGGGCAACGAGCGAATCCGTCACTTTGAAACCGAGAATAACGATCAGAAGCGTTGCAATGGCAAGAAGCGGGCCCACAACCGCGCCGGTATTATCCATTGCCCGGTGAAAACCATACGATTTTCCCCTTATGCTTTCGTCAACTGCCGATGCTATCAATGCATCCCGCGGCGCAGTCCTTATTCCCTTGCCAACGCGATCAAGCATTCGCACCAGTACTATTTCCCAGGCAGTGGAAACTGCGCCGCTAAAAGGCCGCGATAAGGTTGAAATCGAAT
>Ga0182027_10015242_pt1 | contig 10586 bp, 6 predicted proteins | sample 712E1DmetaG_FD_121300 | JGI IMG/M metagenome (GOLD analysis project Ga0182027, IMG submission 121300) | Permafrost microbial communities from Stordalen Mire, Sweden - 712E1D metaG (Illumina Assembly) | ecosystem: Environmental > Terrestrial > Soil > Wetlands > Permafrost | place: Sweden... | reverse complement strand
TTTTCGCCCGTGAACGAGGCCGAAATTGACCGGCTTGAAAATGAGGCGCTCGCCCGCGGCTGGCACGGCGCAAAATGGCGCGAACCCATTCAAATCGCGGACAATCCCGAACTTGAAAAAATTCTGGAACGGCTCCGCGAAAAAATGCTGCCACCGTTTGAGCATTTTGCCGCGCAACTGGCGCGACTTAAAAACCGGCCGGCCGGCACGCAACTGGCCAACGCCTTGCGCGAGTTTTGGTCCGAGATGAAAGTCGAACCAACCTTGGAACGCTGGAGCCTGGCCGACCCGGGACACCCGCCGCTCGTCACCCGCCACGCGTCACTTCACCTGACTGTTTGGGAACAAATGAAGGCGTGGCTCGACAACGTCACCCTCGCGTTTGCGGACGAGGCGCTGATGTTGCGCGACTGGCTGCCGATTTTGGATGCCGGCCTCGCGAATCTGACCGTCGGCGTGATTCCGCCCGCGCTCGACCAGGTGCTCATCGGCGCGATTGACCGCGCGCGCAATCCCGATTTGAAACTGGCGCTCGTGCTTGGCGTGAACGAGACGATTTTTCCCGCCGTGCCCGCCGCACCAACGATTTTGACGGAAGCCGACCGCGACGAAATGAGACAACGCACCGGCGCGCCCGGTCCCGATTTGCGCGAACGCCTGGCGCGCGAGCGTTTTCTCGGCTACATCGCCTGCACCCGCGCCAGCGAAAAGCTCGTCGTGACTTTTTCGCGCCATGACGCGGATGGTCAGGCGCTGAATCCGTCGCCGTTCATCGCGCATCTGCGGCGGATTGTGCCCGGACTCGACGTTGAAGAATCCAGCGCTGAAATCAAACTGGCCGATGCAGAACACTTGAGCGAACTCATCGCACCGCTCGTTGAAACTCAGTATTCCGTAGCAGCCGAGGTAACGAGGCTCAAATCAAAAGCAAGGCAGAGCCTCCTTACGTCGGCTGCTACGGATGAGAATTGGCGCGACTTGCTGGCGTTGCCCGCGCTTAAGTCTCTCGCGGAAAGTTTGCGCCAGTTGCGCGAGCCGGATTTGACGGAAAATGTGTCACCCGCTCTGGCGGAAAAACTTTTCGGCCCGACCCTGCACTCCTCGGTAAGCCGGCTTGAGGAGTTTGCCCAATGTCCCTTCCGGTTTTTCGTTCATTCCGGACTGCGCGCCGAGGAGCGGAAGGTTTTTGAGCTGGATGCGCGCGAGCAGGGCAGTTTTCAGCATGAGGTGTTGAAAATATTCCACGAGCAATTGAGCGCCGAAGGCAAACGCTGGCGCGACCTCACGCCGCCGGACGCCCGTAAACGCGTGGGCGAAATCGCCGCTTTGCTCGCGCTGGATTACCGCGACGGCCTGTTGCACACCAGCGAGCAAAGCCGGTTCACCACGCGCGTGCTAGCGGAGTTATTGCAGGATTTTGTCGAAACATTGGTAACCTGGATGCATGGGCAATATGAATTCGACCCGGCGGTGGCCGAACTCGAATTTGGTATCGGTCCCGGTGGCGCCCCCGCGTGGGAAATTGACTTGGGCGCCGGACACCGGCTCGCGCTTCGGGGCCGGATTGACCGCATTGATTTGTGCCGCGAAACCAGTGGCCGCGCGTTGTGCGTGGTGATGGATTACAAATCCGGCCAGAAGAAACTCGACAAAATTCTGGTCGAGCACGGCGTGCAATTGCAATTGCTGGCGTATCTGGCGGCGGTGCGTCACTGGCCGGATCCGCGCGCGCTGTTTGGCGTGCAACAATTGAATCCCGCCGGGGTTTTTTACGTGAGCTTGCGCGGGCAATATGAAAGCGGCGGCACACGCGACGAAGCGCTGGCAGACGCCGCCGGCGCGCGCAAACGCGCGTATCGCCATGCCGGACGCTTTGACGCCAGCGCGTTGTCCAAACTCGACCGCACCAGTGCGGCGGATCAATTTAATTACCGGTTGAACCAGGATGGCAGCGTGCGGTCGAATTCGGTGGAGGCGTTGCCGCGCGCGGAATTTGAAGCATTGCTCGACCACGTTGGGGCACAGTTGAAGGAAATGGGGCGGGCGATTTTTTCCGGCGCGGCACAGGTGGACCCGTATCGCAAAGGCCATGAAACACCGTGTGATTTTTGTGATTATCGCATCGTGTGCCGGATTGATCCGTGGACGCACCGGTATCGCGTGTTGCGTCCGTCAGCGGAGAAAACTTTCGATCATTCACGCGTTTTATAATGCGGACAAGGCGCCGTTGCCGCCGGTCAACAGGTTCCGACTCCGCGCCCGCTCAAAAAACACAGTCTTGGCAACGGGTTGTGTCTTGATTTGTCACGGAGCGCGGATTGTCCTCAATCCGCAGCAGCTGGATTAGTTGAAAAGGGCGAGTTGGGACAACTCGCGCTCCGGCTTGCGACTTAAAATTCAAATTACGACACTACCTGCAACTTCACCCCTTGCGTTTTCCGTCCGGCGGGGATAAACTGTTAAAATGAGTGCCATGAATCAAAATAATATCATTACGAATTTTCTGTCCACCGAGCACGCGCTGTTCTGCGAGTTGTTTGACGAGATTGACCGCCTCCTGCCTGACGTGCGGACGGTGGCCGAGGTGCGGCTGCTCGGCCGGCTGGTCGAAGGGGTGCTCTCCCGCCATGCCGATGTGGAACAGAATCTGGCCTATGCGGCGCTGGACCACGCTCTTGCGGAAAAGGGCGAGTTGAACCAGTTGTACCAGGACCATGAGGAGATTGATGCGTGCCTTCATCATGCCACGCTGGCGGCGGAGTTCGTCGCGGCGGTGCGGTTCCTGCGGGCGGGGCTTAAGACTTCCCGCGAGCATTTTCGTCGCGAGGAGGAAACCGTTTTCCCGCTCTTTGAGAAACTGTTCGATCCTGCGGCTTTGGAAGCCTTGGGATCCGGGGCATCCGGCAGCGCATCGCCCCAGTGGCCACACGGTTTCGAGAACGCGTTGCGCGGCCGATTGTGGGATCCGGAATATTACTATCAGTCGGCCCCGCCGGCTGAACCTCCCCCGCGCCACAATCCCCGGCGTGCTGACCTTCGCCACCGCAAAAGAGCCAGTCCCGGCAATTGATAATTTTTGTTTGACCCTTTTCGGACATGAAGCACTGTTTGTTCGAATCATGAAAGTGAGGTTTGAATGGTTCGCGCTCGGCGCGCTGATTTTGACTGTGCGTTGCAATGCCTCGCCGACCAACAACGCCGCTGTCGTGCCGCAAACCGCCAACACAACCACGAATCAAACCATGAAATTCCCAATCACCAAAACCGACGCGGAATGGCGCCAGGAATTGACGCCGGAACAATATCGCGTGCTGCGCCAGGCGGACACGGAGCGGCCGTTCACCGGCAAGTATTGGAACACCAGGGAACCGGGGGTTTACCGCTGCGCGGCGTGCGGGGAAATCATATTTACTTCGGACACCAAGTTCGATTCCGGCTGCGGCTGGCCGAGTTTTTATGATCTGGCCGCGGAGAAAAAAGTCATTCTGCGCGACGATGACAGTCTGGGGATGCACCGCGCGGAAGTGATCTGCGCGCATTGCGGCAGCCATCTCGGCCACCTTTTCGACGATGGACCGAAACCTACCGGCCTGCGCTATTGCATCAACTCGGCATCGCTGAACTTTGAAAATACCAATCCGCCGCCGCCGGGTCCGGGAGAAAAAAAATAGGACAGGCATCTTGCCTGTTCTGACATGTGAATGGGGAGACAGGCTGGAAGCGTATCCTACCTGCGCCCGGGCGGCACGGCGAACGAATCGTCGGCAAAAATCTGGCGCGGATTGGTCTGTAAATAGGCGGCGATTTCGGCGAGAAAAACATCGCCAAACTCGTGCAGTTTCTTTTCGCCTACGCCGGTGATGCGCGCAAATTCGCGCTCGCTCGCCGGATAATCCCGGGCCATCTGCCGCAGCGCCACGTCGGAGAAAACAATGTAAGCCGGCACGTTGCGCTCGTCGGCCAGTTGCTTGCGAAGCTCGCGCAGGCGCTCGAATAAAACTTCGTCGCACGCGATTTCACCCGCGCGATGAGCTTTCGGTTCCGGCGCGGTCACGGGTTTGGTGAGCGTTACGGGCTTGCGTTGTTTGAGGGCAGCCAGTCCGGCATCCGTCAGTTCCAGCACGCTGAATTTCTCGGCCGTCTGCCGTAAATGGCCGAGCCGGACCAGCTCCCGGCCAATGGCCGCCCACTGCGGACGGCTGTATTCCCCGCCGATGCCGTAGGTCGAGAGTTGCTCGTGATTCCAGCGGCGGATTTTCTCCGTGTCCGCGCCGGTCAGCACCTCGATGACATGGTTCAGCCCGACACCAAAACGGGTGTTCTCGCGGATGCGATAAACGCAGGAGAGAAATTTTTGAGCGGCGAGCGTGCCGTCGAACGTATCGCGCGGCGAAAGGCAGTTGTCGCACGCGCCGCAGTTCTCTGGTTCCGTAGCAGCCGACGCAAGTCGGCTCTGACTTTCCTTTTCGCCCGAAGAAGATGGAGCGGACTCATGTCCGCTGCTACGAGATACGATTGGAGAAAACTCCTCGTCAAAATACGCCAGCAGTTCCCGCCTCCGGCAGCCCGAGCATTCCGCGTAATGCACCATCTTCTGCAATTGCTCGCGCGCAATCTGTTGTTCCTTCGGGTCCGGCTTTTCGTCAATGAACTGCGTTTGCTTGATCACGTCCCCGGCGCTGAAGAGCAGCACGCAATCACCCGGCAGACCGTCGCGGCCCGCGCGGCCGGTTTCCTGGTAATAACCCTCGATGTTTTTCGGCAGATCGTAATGGATGACGAAGCGGACGTTCGGCTTGTTGATGCCCATGCCGAACGCAATCGTGGCGCAAATCACGCGGACGTCGTCGCGCAGAAACAGTTCCTGATGTTCCGACCGCTCCTTCGGCGTCAACCCGGCGTGATACGGTCTGGCTTTTACTCCGTCCCCGTTCAAGCGCCGGGCCAAGCTCTCGGCGGATTTGCGCGACTGGCAATAAACGATGCCGCTTTCCTTCGGTCGCGCACGGACAAATTCCAACACCTGGTCATACGGTTTGTTTTTGGCCAGCACGCGGTAGGTGAGGTTTGGACGGTTGAAACTGGCGACATAGCAACGCGGTTCGCGCAGCGTGAGCAGCTTGACGATGTCGGCGCGCACGCGTTCGGTGGCGGTGGCGGTGAGCGCCATCATCGGCGTTTCGGGAAAAAGCTTTCGCAACTCCGCGAGCTGGCGGTATTCCGGGCGGAAATCGTGTCCCCATTCGCTGATGCAATGCGCCTCGTCCACGGCCAGCAAACGCACGTTCCAACGCTGTAAATCCGAAAGAAATCCCGACAGCATCAGCCGCTCCGGCGCAACGTAGAGCAGGCGAAACTCGCCGTTATGCAGTCCGCGCAGCCGCGCCCGCGATTCGTTTTGGGCGAGTGAGGAGTTGAGAAATGTCGCCGGAATGCCGCCGGCCTGCATCCCGTCCACCTGGTCTTTCATCAATGCAATCAGCGGTGACACCACGACCGTCAGTCCGGGTTGTGCCATCGCGGGCAGTTGAAAGCAGAGCGATTTGCCGCCGCCGGTGGGCAGCAGCGCGAAAACATCCTTTCCGGCCAGCGAATCGCGGATGATTTCCTCCTGCAACGGGCGGAACGAGGCAAACCCGAAATATTGCTTGAGCAGGGACAGCAACGGAACGACCCCGGATTTCATTGCGGCCAAAGTAGAACAAACGCGTTGGAGTTCAAGCTTTAGCTGGTTGCCGCGGTAATTGTTTCCTCGTCATAATGGATTAGCTGGTCAATGGCGCTTTTTCTCAACGTCATTGATACGCCACCATCACCCCGTTGCTACATAGACACGCGTTAGCAAGGAAAAGACACGTTCCGCAGCTTGACTTTGAAGGTGGTATTACCGACGCTTTGCGACCGAAACAGACTTTTTACCCGAAACAGGTTTATAACCCATGAATACCGGGACAAAACCATCAAATGCCGATTTGAAGGCAGTTCTTTGCGTACTGATCGCGCTCACCCTGGCCTTTCATATCGGCAGCGCGCTTCGCGGTCACGGACAATTTCGCGACATCCATTTGGGCACGGCGTTGCATTACGCGCAGACGAAAATCAGCCTGGCGGATACGATCATTGTAGGATTCAATGCCACCGGCACGCCCACCATCCAGGAACTGCCCGTCTGGCAGGCGGCGGCGGGTCTGGCGTTCAAACTGCTGGGGACTTGGTGGGGATGGGGCAATGTAGTCTCGTTGGTGCTGTTTTTGCCCTGCCTGTTCCCGCTTTTCCAAGTCGCGCGGTTGTATCTGGACGAGCGCCGTGCCTGGTGGGCGCTGATTTTTTTTCTGGCGGAACCGCTGGTGTTCACCAACGCGGGCAAGGCAGGCACAGACGGCTTCAGTCTCGCCATGGCGGTCTGGTTCCTTTACTGCGGCATAAAACTGGTGTGTGAACCCGGATTAAAGTGGCTCTTGCCGGCCTGCGCCTTCGGCGGCCTGGCGGCGGTCTCCAAATTGCCGTTCTTCATGGCCGCCGGGCTGGCTTTGTTTTTTCTGGCGCTCTGGCAGCACGGCTGCGGGTTCAAACGCCTGTTCTTTTTGGCAATGGCCGGTGGCGTGGCGGGCGTGGCATTTTTGCTCTGGACGCGTTACACCGAGGCTCTGCTGGCCGGGGCGGTTTTTCCGTTTGTGGACCTACGTTTGAGAAAAGCGACTGCGGGGATGACGATGATGTTCTGGTATTTTGGGGATTGGCATTACCGGCTGACGGCGGGCAACTGGATCAAGGGCGTCTGGCGCATTATGACGGCCTTGTTGGGCGGTTTCGCCCTGGCCGGTCTGGTGGCGCTCGCGCTGGTCAATAAAAAAGGCAATCCCGTGGCGCGCTGCCTGTTGGCCGGAGCGGTGCTGACCACGCTGGTTTTCACCCATCTGGTCCTGCATCACTGGCATTATTACCTGATGTTCGCCCCGGCTGTGGCCATGCTTTGCGCGGAGGGACTGTCCGTCTTGGAGGCCAAAGTATCCCCGCAAGGTCCGAAACCGGCCATGTGCTTTTTTGTGTCCGTGCTGATCGGGCTTTCCCTGCTGCAAGGGTTGATGGCGATGCGGGAGCTGACTTACGACCCTTACCCGGCGCAAATGGCGGACATCATTCGCCAGCATACGGCGACAACCGATAAATTGGTCATCACCGGCGGTGGCTGGGGCGGCGAGCAATTATTTCGTTCCCATCGGCAGGGGCTTTCCGCCTGGAGTGCGCACATTTTTGACCGGCCGGAGGATCTGGCCAAATTGAAATCCCTCGGCTACAACAAGCTGGTGATGGTGAGCGAATCGCCATTTCAAAATGCCGTTCAAGTGGTCAATCCGGGGCAGGCCGGCATCCCGCGCAAATTTTACCGCGAAAGCCTGACCCCGCAGGTTGAGCAATGGCCGACCCTGGTGCAAACGGAGGATATTTTGATTAAGGAAATCCCCTGATGGTTCAAAGCTGGTGGCGCTGCCGGTAATCGCCACGGCTGAAATATTTTTCCAGCCAGACATACATGCAGATGAAGAAGTAGCGGCTGCCCATTTCCTTGATTTTCAACTTCGGCACGCCAAAGCGCCGGTTGCGCCACGTGATCGGAACCACCGTCCAGGAATAGCCGCGCACGATCGCCTTGAGCGGAATCTCCACCGTCAGGTTGAAATGCGGCGCGATAAGCGGCTCGCAACCCTGGATCACCGTCCGGCGATACGCCTTGAACGCGTTCGTGGTGTCATTGAGCGGAATGCGAAACAACAGGCGGATGAACAGGTTGGCCAGCCGGTTTACGAACAGTTTCACCCCGGGATAATCAATGACGCCGCCACCCTTGACAAACCGGCTGCCAAACACGCAATCCCAGCCTTCATTCAATAATTTCCAGTAACGAACTGCGTCGCGCGCGTCGTCGGATTCGTCGGCCATCATGATCACCACGGCATCCCCCTGGATGTGGCGCAGGCCGAACACAACCGCGCGGCCAAAACCATGCTCGCCGGGGTTCTGGATGGGGCGCAGTCCGGGAATTTTTGCCTGCAACTGCTGCAACACTCCCCAAGTGCGGTCCTGGCTGCCATCGTCCACCACCACAATCTCGTGCGGCACCTGGTTCAGGGAAAATTCCAGATGCAGATGCTCCAGCGTGGCGGGCAATGATTCCTGCTCGTCGCGCGCCGGCATGACCACCGAAAATAATTCCAGCTTCGGCGCGGATGGATTGGGCGTGTTCATGCTAAAAACGCGATTGACTGGCTGCAAAAAAGCGCACAAGGCAAAAGCACAAAGCGTCAATAACTCTCATGGCGCGGGCGAAAGCAGGCTGGAGTCAACTGGAATATTCACGAGCAAAGTGTGCCGACAAAAAGACATGGTATCCAGCCTGAAATGCGTCGGCGGAAATTCAAAGGAAAATTGCCTTTTGAACTTTTGAAGAACGAAGCGGTTGGCAAGAAGACCGGACGGCGATACGAGGATTGGGGCTTGCCAGCCATCAGGGCGATTCCTAGCATTCCATGAAGGCAGCAATGCAACCATTTTTGGTATCGCTAACTTGGACTGGGCCGCAGCCGGGCAAAACTGCATCAGCCCCGCCCGGCCTCTGGCAGCACAGCTAAATGATTTCATGCGGATCACTATTCCAACCACTGGCAACTCCGTAAAGGACGAATCGCAAGCGCGCCGGCTGGTGGGATTTCTTCAAATTGCATTTTTAGTCATCGCCCTGTTTGACTTAAACGCCCCCTTTCTCTCCTTCCATTACGAGCGGCAAAACCAGACGTTTGACATGGCCAATCATGTTTTTAACGAAGGCTGGAGCGCCGTTCTTACGCCCAAAACATCCTTTTCCCTTCCCGGCTACGAAACGCGGCCTTTCACCGTGGTACGACAGGAATTTCCCTTTTACGGCGTGCTGGGCTGGCCACTGGCAAAGGTGTTGGGCCATGCAGCGGCGGTGGTGCGCGTCATTGCGATCCTCTTTGCCGTGTGGTCAATCCGTCTATTATATTTAATTCTCCGCCAATGGCTGGCTCCGGGCATGGCACTCACCGGAGCCGCGCTTTGGAGCTTTTCCCCTTTGCTGCTCCTTTTGGGGGAGGTGCCGATGCCGGACATCCTTTGCACCACGGGAATGTTGGCGGCCTTCTGGTTCGCGTTGAAAAACAATTTGCCGGCATCAAGCGGCTGTTTCCTCTTTGCCGGCCTGGCGAAAATCAGCATCATTGTCTTCGGACTTCCGGTGCTGACGGCTTTGCTGGTTGCCAGAAATTGTAAAACCATCCCGGAATGCTTGCGGATTGCATTTTGTTGGGGTGCAATTCCGCTGGTTGGTTTGATCGGCTGGACTTCACTTGAATTCATCGATCCCAACACGCCGTGGACCATCGCCAAGATAATCACTGGCAAGAGCGGATTGCCTCCGCTATTCACGACCACGTTTTACGGTTTTATTTTCATCATCCTGATTCCTTTTGGGCTGGGACCCGTTGGAATCTTGGGTTGCGCCGTTGCTGTGGCGAAAAAATGCGCCCCACAAATCAAGCCAAGTGTCAAATGGGCGCTGCTGGCTTCAAATTTTTTATACATTATTCTCGTGGTCGGCAAAATTCAGGAGCCGCAATACTTGCTCCCATCCCTGGCCTGGCTGATTCTGGCGGCTGGGTTCGGGATCAATCATCTGGCCGGAAAAACAAATCACGGCATCCGCTGGCGGGTGGGGGTTGTTTCACTGGTCTGCCTACAGGCCTTGGCGGCTTGCATTTTTACGAACGATTTGAAGGCCGCCCGCGTCCCTGATTTTCAATCCGTTGAAAAAGCGGCGGCCTCGATTCCGCCCGGCTCGCGCGTCATCGTCGTCTATCCGCATTACGGTGCGGCGCCAGCCATTTGGTTGCACCAGAATGTTTTAGCCATAAATGATGCCGCCACCTTTGAGGCGGATCTGCTCCGATTGCAAAAAATCGGATTTTCCCACCTTGTGCTCATGGATGTTAAAACCCGCGCGAATGGCGCCGCGAAAGAGAGCCGGTTAAAAAGGCTGGCCTTCCTCTGCCACTTTAGCCGCCAGACTGCAACCGGGCGGGATCCTTGGCTCTCCGGTTTTACCTTGCCGACCTCACCATTTTGCCAATATTGCGACTCAAAATTTACCCGGATTTTTTCCGGCAATTTCATCATCGTGTATGCCCTGTCATCGCCCAGTGCCCAGATCCATTGAAGCGCTAAAATCCAACACGCTATAAAGAAGACGGCATCAAATTGTCTGCGCCCGTCACGTGCAGATTTTCTACCGACTCCAGCAGGGCGCGGGTCAGGGAGCTGCCCGCAAATTCGCAGATGCCGGTGACGAGAACTCACATGCGGGGATTTACTTTGCCATCCGCTGGCGCCAGGCCTCGGCGATTTCCTTGAATATCTGTGGCAAATCACGGGTCAGTTTCCACCCGGGATAGTGCGCCTGCATTTTGGAAAGGTCGCTGTAGTAGCAAATGTGGTCGCCGCTGCGGGCCTGGTCAACATAGGTGTAAATTTGCTTTTTGCCGGTGCAGGCCCCGGCCATTTCAAACGCCTCG
>Ga0182027_10015238_pt1 | contig 10588 bp, 8 predicted proteins | sample 712E1DmetaG_FD_121300 | JGI IMG/M metagenome (GOLD analysis project Ga0182027, IMG submission 121300) | Permafrost microbial communities from Stordalen Mire, Sweden - 712E1D metaG (Illumina Assembly) | ecosystem: Environmental > Terrestrial > Soil > Wetlands > Permafrost | place: Sweden... | reverse complement strand
GAGCCGCGATTGCAACTACCTTAGGTACATTGCTCGCAATCCCATTGAACGTTCTTTTCCTTAAAAGACTGACTGAAGTGAAGAACTCAGCTTATTTGAAGCCCACCTTCCTGTTTTGTGTTTGGGGTGCTATCGTGCTTGCAACCCAGCCAGCATCCTTTTGGCTGAAAGGCATCTATCTAATTGTGTTTATACTAGCTTCTGGTTTTCTGTCAATATACACTAAGCAAGATCTGGCTTTCCTGATAGCTGAGTCGCGAATTGCCGCTCAGTGGCCTCTGCAAAAGGTTCGATCATGGGCTTCCAAGCGATGAGGATACTGATTATCACAGAGGCGTATCCACCTTATTATATGGGGGGATATGAGTTGCGCTGTAAAGAGACCGCAGAAGAATTGGCAAGGAGAGGTCATCATGTAGTGGTACTCACCAGCACATGGGGCCTTGACAAATCATGTGTTGATGGGAGTATCTACCGCCTGCTCCACATCAATCCAACCGGTGCGCTAAATCCGGAGAAGGATTTGCCTGATCCGTTGCACCTTCGTGGTCGAACGGCGCAAATGAAATGGTTCATCCTAAGCCGGAAGAACTATTACATTGCAAAGAGATTGATTTCCTCTGTAAAACCGGATCTGGCTTACATATGGAAGCTCTATAATACCGGCACCGGGCCCATTCAGGCCGCGCAAGACGCTAATATTCCAACAATATTCACTCTAGGCAGCGATTGGCTTACCACGCTAAAAGAAGAAGTTTTCCTCGAATCTCATCCGCTGAAGCGGAGATTTCGATTGGCAATGGACGGTTTAAAAAGCTTTGAGCAAATTGATTTGGATCATCTCATCACAGTCAGCCAGGCACTTAAGAACACCTATGTTCAGAAAGGTTTTCTAGAACAAAACATAACGGTCATACCGAGAGGTGTTCCATCCATATGGGCCCTTAATGCGAGCGCAGGTGAAACGTCCCAATCTAAAGGCGGAATCCGGTTGTTATTCGCGGGCCGTTTATGCAGTGAAAAGGCACCGGATGATGCAATTAAAGCCCTTGCAATCTTAGTCAATCAAATAGGACTTAATACGATCCAGCTTGATATTGTCGGTTCAGGCGGAGCGGACTATTTGAGTTGGCTTAAGGCACTTGTAGAACAGCTTGACATTGGGCAGCATGTAAATTTCCTAGGCAAGATTAGCCACAGCGAAATACTTGAATCGTATGGGCATTATGACATGTTACTTTTTCCTTCACGTTGGGAAGAACCGATGGGCGGAACCCTTTTGGAAGCCATGGCTCGCGGCCTTCCCATAATTACTACTGATCGCGGCGGAATTCCAGAACTGATCACTGACAATGAAAATGGCTTAATTGTGCCCGCAAATGATCCGGATATGTTGGCAAAGGCTGTTTATCGGATGGTTAACGAAGATGGTCTCGCTAGCAGGTTGAGGTCAGTAGCGCTTAAAATAGTTCGCGAAAAATATACGCTGGAAAGTATTGTGGACCGGACGGAGGCGTACTTCCGTACCGTATTGGACAACGAAGAATCTACCCGCCTGCTACAATCTTCACGAACCTAAGCTGTTGCAGGAGTCCCAAATTGAGAATCCTATTTATCACAGACTTTCTTCCGTATCCAATTTTGGGTGGAGCAAACTTACGAAACAATAATATATTACAAAGGATTTCAACTGAACACGAAGTTTGGTTGGTTGCATTTTCCAAGGCCGCTGAGCAAGCCAAATCCAAGGCGCATTTTGAAAGATTTTGTGAAGAAGTGGAGACCGTCGAATTAGACATTTCGAAGGGTGCGCTCTGGCATCCATGGCAATACGCGGAATATGTCCTGACTGGAAGGCCACCCGAATTTAGATTCTTTTCTTCAAAGTCATTGAATCAAATAATCAAACGACTGGTAGCCAAGGTCAATTTTGATGTTATACAGATCGATCAGGTGCATATGGGATTGTATCTGGATGCGATCCCGACTAACGAACGCAATCGAACAATTTGGAGTTTGCACGATATAGACTACATAAAATTTTCCCGGATCATTAAATATGATCCGAAATTGTCGCGAAAGATGCGACTTTGGGTGAACAATCAGATCGTTCGAACCTGGGAGCCTCGTCATGCCGGGAATTTTGCACGCTGTATCACTGTATCGGATGTTGATCGACGTGTGTTGGAAGTTGCCAATCCCAAGCTGAAGGTTGACACCGTGCCAAATGGTGTGGACGGAAACTTGTACCAGCCTCTATCGCCGTCCGATTCCAAACCGGCGCTACTCTTTGTTGGCAATATGGATTATTTACCATGTATAGACGCAGTCCTATATTTTTATTCTCAAATACTCCCTCTAATTGAGCAGGCGGTCGGTCCTTCTGATTTTTGGATAGTAGGAAAGGATCCGTCGGCGGAGGTGCGCGCTTTGGAGCGGAAGGGGGTTCATGTTACCGGAACTGTAGGTGACCTGTGTCCCTATTATGAACAGAGTACAGTTTGTATAGTGCCCTTGCGTGCGGGCGGCGGTACAAGGTTGAAGATCTTGGAAGCCATGGCGTTCGGAAGACCTGTCGTATCGACCTCGATAGGCTGCGAAGGGTTGGATGTTATTGATGGTCAACACTTGTTCATTACAGATACGCCAAGCAAGTTTGCTGAAAGTACGGTGCGCTTAATCCGGGATGAGGAACTTAGGAAACAGATCGTACAGCGCGCCCGGGATTTGGTCATGAGCAAATATGATTGGGGCATAATTACTAAAAAGCTCATGAGCATTTATCACGAGGTGGCACATTGAATCCTACACAGGGGCAGCGTCACCTCATTTGGTTATATCCTGGGTATTTGAACAAAGCTCTCGATGCGGAAACCTGGTTAGCTACCACGGATGAACTTCGCCAGATGGGGTGGGACGTTCTGTTGGTCTCGGCAGGGCCATTAGGCCGACAATTTATTGGCGATACGGAAATCTATTGCGTCCCGATGCCCAATATTTACCTCGTACGCCAATTGGTATTTCATCTGGGAATCTATTGGCTTCTCCTACGTTTTCGTTCGCGAATGGATATTATTCTTTTTGATCAGATATCTGCCGTTTGGTTGCTGCCTGTAAAATTGGTATCTAAGCTTATGAGAAAACGACACCCTCTATTGGTGATTGATATACGTTCTTTACATATGCCATCACTTCGTCATCAGGGATTCAAGGGGTTGTTGCGAGGTAAGTTTCAGGAATATATACGTCGAGAAGCTAGCCATTGGGTGAATGGGTACTTAACAATCACCGCCCGGCTGGCGGATTTTATCCAAACTCCTCGGGATATGTTGTGGGGTACTTGGCCATCTGGTGTAAGTCTTGAGTTGTTTGAGAGAGCGCAGCAGGCTCATCGTTGGCCATCTCAAAAAGACCCAGTGCGGTTGATCTATATAGGCACTCTAAATGTCGAGCGTAATTTGATGAACCTTTGCCGCGCGGTCGATCTGGCAAATTCTGAAGGAGTGTCTTATGAGTTGTGGCTGGTTGGCGATGGTGATGAGCGCCAGAGTCTTGTAGAATATGCAACTGGGACTCAGGAGCGGATTAAGATTAAAAGGCCGGTACCACACGCAGAGATCCCCCAGCTTTTGACTCAAGCGCACGTAGGAGTGCTTCCCTTTCCGGACGAGATAAAGTTTCAAGTGAGCAGCCCGATAAAGCTTTTCGAATACATGGCTGCCGGGATACCGATACTGGCTACGCGGATCAATTGCCATACAGATGTCATTGGTGAAGGAAAGTATGTTTTCTGGGCTGAAACCGCGGATCTATCCGGTCTATTCGAAGCGCTGAAGTTGGTTTGGCAGAACCGGGATATGTTGAAGGATATGGGTGCTCTAGCTTCCTCTGCCGCCCGCTCGTGGACTTGGCACGAATCTGCCTTAAAATTGAGTCGAGCTTTGGAGTACGGACTTGAAAGGAATTAGCAATGAGCATAGTTCCTCATGAAGAAGAGGATGAAACGGGATATTTCTTGTTCTCACTGGACACCGAACTGGCGTGGGGCCACTTTGACAGTTTTCAACCTGGAATATTTTCACCCGATGGAAAACGAGAACGTAACGCGATCATCCGGATACTTGACATGCTTGATGAGTTTAACTTAGTCGCGACATGGGCAGTTGTCGGCCACCTGTTTTACGAGAAGTGTGAGCAATGTGAGATTTGTCCCGTTCTGGAATGGAAGGGCCAATATCCGAGCTTTGATCAAATCTATGATGGCAACTTTGCATTATGGTACGGTGCCGATATTATGAAGATCCTCGTGCAGCGAAGCTCGAGGCACGAAATCGCTTTTCATGGATACACCCATCGAATTTTTAACGAAAGAAGCTTGAGTCGGCAGGATGCCCGAATTGAGATTCAGGAATGGTTAAGGGTAACCCAACGCATGAAAGTGGACCACCCTCGAGCAGTTGTTTTTCCTCGGAATCAAGTTGGGTTTCTTGACCTGTTTAAAGAATATGGTTTTGTTTGTTACCGGGGAGATGAATTGCTGCCTCCAGACTATTATTCCATTCCATTTTTGGGCAAGCTCTTAAATCGTATTGATCTCATTATGCAATTCCGTATACCACAGGTATATAAAGTGAGCCCTAATCCTTCAGGTTTAATTAACTTGCCTGCCTCCCGAGGCCTATTCAGAATAAACCGAAATTTTGACTTACTGCTTGACCGGTTGAATCTACGCAGGTTTCACATTGACAGAATGATCAAGGGTGTTGAAAAAGCAGCAAACGAAAAGAAGGTTATTCATCTATATGCTCATCCATATGAATTTCGCACTGAAAGGGATTTCGAGAAACTGAAGTGTTTGTTTGAGTCAGTTGCTCAACAAGTCAAGAGCAACCAGCTTCGATCGCTCAGCATGTCGAGTCTGGCTAAAATTGCTCTTCAGATGTGATCCACCAGTGGTTGGGTGACAAGCTATCACTTTCGTTTGGCTTTTCGTTGGAATCGGAGAATCTTATTATGAATGTAGGCGTGATTCTAAGCTTGAAAAGTGGGATGGAACATTTTGTATTCAGTGAATTGTCGGTCATTTCCAATAAGGGTGCAAAATTAAGCCTTTTTCCGACGAAAAATAAATCTGGCTTATATAATCCCAAACCGGAATGGCATGTTCAACGCTGGAATCCACTGCTAATCCTCCTGCTGCAGCCATATTTTGCCCTGCGCTCTCCCATAAAATATCTCTCTCTTCTTCTAACCGCAATCCGGTTCAATGCTTTGATGGACTTTGCGATTGCCTGGTATTTCGCCAGTAAAATGAGCGACATCGAAATCATCTATTCCATTTTTGGCGATCACAAGCTATTCATTGGCTATTTTTGTAAGGCAATATTGCAGCGACCGTTGGTGGTTACACTTCATGCTTATGAACTTTACCAGAATCCAAATCCATTCATGTTCGTCTATGCTCTAAACAATTGTGACCAGATCATCACGGTCACAGAATACAACAAAGAACTTCTTCAGACTCGGTATGGGATCAGCCCGACAAATATCGAGGTAGTTAGGGTCAGTGTTGATATCGAGGAATATCGTCCGTCCACGAAATTCATTGTCCTGATAGTTGGATATTTCGATGAGAGAAAAGGGCATGATATCCTCTTCAGGGCCGTAAAAGAACTGGCTTTGCAAGATGTGGAAATTTGGGTGGTTGGTGATATGGGAAGACGGAGCGGAGCAATTGATGTGAGAAGGCTTGCCCATGAAATTGGGGTTGATAACCAGGTGGCATTCTTTGGGGAATTGAGCGGTAATGCATTAAGAGCGGTCTACCGTTCCTGCGATGTGTTTTGTGCTCCGTCCCGCTCAGACAGAAATGGCGTGGCAGAAGGATTTCCGACCGTCATTATGGAGGCCATGGCTTTTGGAAAACCAATAATAACTACCCGTCATGTAGAGATACCACGTATAGTTCCGAAAATAATAGTTGAAGAAAATGATGTGCAAGGGTTGGCTCAGGCGATTCGAAAGCTATATCGTTCAGAATCGATGCGAAAGAAGCAAGGAGTTGCAAACCGCAGGATCGCTGAGAATCTATTTTCTTTTCGAAATGCTGAACGAACAGTGGAAATCTTTTATGAGTTATCAGCAAACCGTTTATACAGTCAAAAGGAAATATGAATTCAATGCTAATTCATAATATTGTATATTCCATTTTCTACTTCCACCGTCGAAAGGGTCGATTAGCTTTCTGCAGTTGTTTCCCAACTTGAGGCATCTATGAGAATTGCTTATATCATTCTTGCGCACAAATTGCCCGAACAATTTGCGCGCCTTGTTCGCAAGCTCAACACTGAGAACGCCTTGTTTCTTATTCATATTGACAAAAAGACTGATAGTGAAACATACCGGAGAATGACTGAATCTCTGAGAGCATATAAAAATGTTCGGTTGTTGGATCGCCTTGTGTGCAATTACGGAGACTTTAATCATGTCAAAGCTACATTGGAAGGAATTAAAGAAGTCATTGCATCCAGTTTTCAGTACGATTATGTCATCCTGTTAACCGGACAGGATTATCCAATTAAAACCAACGGATATATTCAGAAGGTTTTGGAAGAAAGTGACAAGAAATCCTATATTGAATATTTCCCATTGCCTAGTAGTGAGCATTGGAAGGATGAAAACGGCGGGTTGGATCGCCTTAATTATTGGCACTTCAATTTCTTTGGGTGTAGCATTGCAATTCCCAGGAGGAATCGTTCTACAAAGTCTTTCCTAGATCCGATGTGGTCAACTCTGTCTAGGATTCTTCCAACCCGGCGTAGATTACCCTTGAACTACAAATTATTTGGTGGCAGCGCCTATTGGTGTTTATCAAGGGATCATATTGAATATTTGGACAAATTTGTGCGCGAGAATGCTGGATTTGTGAGGTTCTTTTGGCATGTGTTATTACCGGAAGAAATCTTTTTTCAGACCATCCTCCTAAATTCGCCTTTTGGAGATCGGTTGGTCAACGATAATCTAAGATGTATTAATTGGTCCGGAACATGGCATCCGGATGTTTTCCGGTTAGAGGATTTTAAAGTATTAGCTAAGACGGACTGTTTATTCGCTAGGAAATTCGATATAAGCGTTGACGCAGAAGTGTTAGATAAAATTGATCAGGCAACCCGTGATTATTAAGAGATCTCAAGGATCAAAATGTTAGTTGAATCGGTATTCGTAAACGCCCATGCCATAGTAAGGCTTGGGGTCTGGAAATGGTAAGTACAATAAGTAACTGATGTTACGCACAAGCGAGGATAAAAAACCGAGTAAGATTTGGGCATGAACAAAGAATATTTGGAATTGTACACAGATTATTTGATCAGCACCTTTGGCTACGCTACGGCCACCGGTCTTTCGCGGATGGTAGAAGGACAAGTCAACCATGACCAGATGACTCGTTTTCTATCGGAGGAGGAGTACACCTCCAAGGACTTATGGTTGGAAGTCAAAGGAACCGTACGGCAGGTAGAACGGGAAGATGGGGTCTTGATCTTTGATGACACCGTGCAGGAGAAGTCGTACACCGATGAAAACGAGGTGATGTGTTGGCATTATGATCACAGCAAGGGGCGGGCGGTACAAGGCTTCGACCTGCTCAACTGCCTGTACCATGTGGATGACATTTCGATTCCAGTGGCGTTTGAGTTGATCAAAAAGCCAGCCGAGTATTGGGATCTCAAGACACACAAGCGGAAACGAGCCAGCTTGGTCACCAAGAACGAATTGATGCGGGAGATGCTCCAGGTTTGTGTGCAGAACCAGCTGTTGTTCCGCTTTGTTTTGTTCGATAGCTGGTTTGCTTCCAAGGAGAACATGTGCTATATCAAAGAAACGCTTGACAGAGATTTCATCTGTGCGCTCAAAACCAATCGCCTGGTGGCAGTGAGCGCAGAAGATCATCAAGCCCAACGCTTCACTCCGATTGAAGAACTGCCCTGGCGGGAAGAGACGGTATTTACAGGCTGGCTCAAGGACGTGCCTTTTCCTGTACGCTTCGTGCGCCAAGTATTCATCAACCAAGATGGCAGCACAGGAATTCTCTATATGGCTTGCAGTGACACAACCGTGACGCGAGGACAAATTCTAACCATCTATCAAAAACGATGGCCGGTGGAAGTCTTCCATAAATCGCTCAAACAAAATGCCGCTTTAGGAAAAGCACCCGTGCGCCGGGTGGTGACACAAAACAATCATGTCTTCGCCGTTCTGTACGCCGTGTTCAAATTGGAGTGTTTGAAAATGAAGCAGCATCTCAGTCATTTTGCCTTGCGAGCCCATTTGTATCTCAAAGCGATTCGCATCGCCTTCGATGAGTTGCAAACTCTCAAGGCTGCGTAACATCAATAAGTAATATGATTTTTCGGCGATTCAACATTTAAACTTGTTTTCTTGTTTCGATGACATCCTGTAAACCTTGGACAGACAAAAGAAATGGTACAATCTTAGATGCGATTTAATAATGAACGATATCGTCGGATGATTTCAACGTTCTACGTAAAATGATGCAAAGACAAGTTTTAAATTCTAGGTCTTGATCTCCGAAGATGATGATGAATAAATTACCTGGCAAACGCGTATTGATGTTATTGGAAAACTCTGGTTTCCCGGAAGATATCCGGGTCAGGCATGAGGCCAAGGCCTTATCAAACGCCTGATATCAAGTCTTCATTATATGCCCTGCCTTTAAGTCGTCATCCTTGCACGAGATGATCAACAACGTTGAAGTATACCGATATTTCGCGCCGCCGGCATCAGGAGGATTCTTCGGTTATTTATGGGAATATGGCTATTCGATGCTGGCGATTTTTATTTTATCTTTATTTGTGTGGATTAAACACGGATTTGATATTGTCCACACTGCCCAACCTCCCGATACATTTGCATTTATCGCTGCCTTTTATAAACTGTTTGGAAAATCATACGTGCTTGATTTACATGATCTATCTCCAGAGCTATATTACGCGCGGTTCAAGGGAAAGGGTAGCGCTATCCTCTACAATATTTTAGTTTGGCTCGAAGGCGTCTCATTCCGGCTGGCCGATCATGTTCTTTCGACTAACGAGTCTTACAAAGAAGTTGCGATCCGGCGCGGACTTGTTGAAGAGCATCGCATCACGATCGTTCGCAACGGTCCCGATTTGGAGGAATTACGGAGTTCCGGAGTTGATCAGGCGATAACAAAGAATGGAAAACCGATCATTGGCTATGTTGGCGTGACCGGAGTCCAGGATGGCGTTGATAACCTGCTTAGAGCTATTGGTTATATGGTTCACAACCTTGGCAGGAACGATTTCTCGTGTGTTATTGTCGGGGATGGAAGCGCAATGCCGCAATTACAATCCTTGTGTGCCCAACTTGGCCTAGATCAATATGTAGTTTTCGCGGGCTGGATTAGTCAACTAGAACAAATCACAAGTTACCTTGATTCTATGGATATCTGTGTAGCACCAGAGCCATCCGACCCGTATAACGACCGTTCAACGGCTGTCAAGATCATGGAATATATGGCGGCAGGAAAACCCATAGTTGCCTCAGATCTTCCTGAACACAAATTCACGGCCCGCGAAGCGGCGATCTACGCCAGGCCAAATGACGAAATGGATCTCGCAAGAAAAATTATCACATTGATGGATGATCCTGTTCGGCGCGCGGCCATGAGCCAAAAGGGTTTGGATAGAATAAACACAGAGCTATCGTGGCCTTATCAGGCCAAAAAACTTCTGCAGGCATATTCCAGCCTTTTACAAATAGATTCGACAACCCTTTCAGCTTAAGAAGAGTCTCAGCTAATAATCGGGATACCTTAACTCCCACTTGGTAGAGATTCAAAACAATGCGGAGTCGATAGGCCAAGAAAGACCTATACCGGATTGATGTAAATTTGAAACTAAAGACTCAAAATATTTCATTCTTGAAAGGAGTGATATTACGATTATTCCAGAAGCAAAAAGGGAACGAGAAACCTTAGCCTGTCTCGTCATAGATGATCCACTTCTCAGACCCAATTACGGCTGCCTTGATTATGCAAGACTTCTTCAGGAAATGAAGGACCACAGATTTTTCACAGAAATCGCCTTCATACCCTGGAACTACAGAAGGAGCGATCCGAAGACAGTGCGAATCTTTGCTAATAACACGGAGTACTATTCCTTATGTGTGCATGGCTGTAATCACCTCAGCAACGAATTCGGAGTGGACAACTATAAGGAGCTCAGCACTTTATCCTCTATTGCTTTGTGGCGTATGGAGCAGCATAAGATGCTTACTGGCTTGCCGTACGATCCTGTTTTTGTATTTCCACAAGGCCGTTTCTCGACGGTTGCAATGAAGGCACTCAAAGATCAGGGTTATTTTGCAGCATTTAATTCAACCCTTCAAGCGACTGATAGTGAAGAATCGCCAACCATAGAATACCCTCAGCCTGCCACTAGGAAATATCACGATTTTCCGTTGTTCTTACGGCGTTACCCAAAAGACAGGTCTTATTTCACCCAGGATATAAATCTGGACCGTCCAATTGTCATCGTAGAACATCATGGTG
>Ga0182027_10015237_pt1 | contig 10589 bp, 4 predicted proteins | sample 712E1DmetaG_FD_121300 | JGI IMG/M metagenome (GOLD analysis project Ga0182027, IMG submission 121300) | Permafrost microbial communities from Stordalen Mire, Sweden - 712E1D metaG (Illumina Assembly) | ecosystem: Environmental > Terrestrial > Soil > Wetlands > Permafrost | place: Sweden... | reverse complement strand
CTATTCGTTTGAAAAAGACCCCCTTCCCAACCTTCCCCCAAGGGGGAAGGAGAGATCATTTCCCCCTTGGGGGAAAGAAGAAAGGGGGTTAAAAATAAATATAAATACAAATTTTTATGGCAAAACTGAATATCGTATTACCTGCAATGGGAGAAGGAGTAATTGAAGCAACTATTAATAAATGGCTTGTTACCGAAGGATCTAAGGTAAAGGAAGATGACCCGCTTGTTGAAGTAGCAACTGACAAAGTGGACTCTGAAGTCCCAGCACCGGCATCAGGTACCTTGGTCTCAATAATTGCCAAAGAGGGCTCAATTGCAAGGATTGGTGACTTATTGTGTGTCATAGAGAATAATGCCACTCCGACTAAAGAAGATATTAAGAAAATTGATAAAGAAGTTGAACAAATCCGCGAAACCATTGCAGCAGTAAAACAGGAAAAAACTGAAATAGAAGCTTCGTCACATGATATGAAAAGCAGGACACCATCCGGAAAGTTCATATCTCCACTTGTAAGAAGTATTGCCGCACGCGAAGGAATAAGTTACACTGAACTTGACAGGACAACCGGAACTGGAATGGATGGAAGAATTACAAAAGATGATATATTAAAAATCCTTGATGAGAGGAATTCAACTAGTACAGTTGAAGCTATACAAGCTGTGGAGGCTATAAAAGCTTCAGAAGCTACAGATACTGCAAAAGCCGTAAAGAAACAAACAATACCGGTTTCAAAGTCACCGGGAGATGAGATTATTCCAATGGACAGGGTCCGGAAAATAATTGCAGAACATATGGTTTTGTCAAAAAGAACATCACCTCATGTCACATCCTTTATTGATGCAGACGTAACCCGTCTTGTTAACTGGAGAAATACCAACAAGGAAAAGTTTCTTGCTGCTGAAGGTCAAAAGCTTACTCTGACCCCTATTTTTATTGATGCTGTTGCAAAAGCGCTTTACGAATTCCCTATGGTCAATATATCAGTTGATGGCGACAATATTATCAAAAAGAAAAATATCAATATCGGAATGGCCACAGCACTCCCCGACGGTAACCTGATAGTCCCGGTAATAAAAAACGCCAATGAGAAAAGCCTCACAGGTCTTGCAAAGGCAGTTAATGATCTTGCGGAGAGAGCCAGAATTAATAAATTAAAACCTGACGAAATTACGGGGGGCACCTTTACAATTACAAATTTCGGAAGTTATAATAATCTAGCTGGCACACCTATTATAAACCAGCCGCAGGCTGCTATCCTGGGAACAGGGGTTGTAAGAAAAACTCCAATAGTCATTGAAACCCCGGAAGGAGATATGATAGCTATCAGGCAGGTAATGATTCTTTCATTAAGTTATGACCACAGAGTTATAGATGGTGCACTGGCGGGAAAATTCCTTCATAAAGTGAAACAGATTCTTGAAAACTATACCCAGGATTTGGCTTGATCGTGTGTTAAGTCTCAGATACTACCTGTGATTTTCATCTGCTTATAAATCGATTTTGAAAAAAAAAGATAAGATTTGGTAAAAAGGACTGTTATAAATAGCCCTTTTTTCTAATATTTATCATATATTAGTAGCCTTGAGCAGAGAAATGACAGATTGATTTCCTCCATTAAAAAAAAAAAGAAACTTAGGATTATATTTTTCGTAAGTGATTTATGTACCCACATTCCATTTTGATTTAATTGTAATATGATGAAAAGGTTAGTTCTCTTAACGTGGCTTCTGGCTACATTTATCAATTCTGATTTAATTTCCCAGTCTAAGGGAGATTTGAGGGATAATTTTTATGATGCTGAAAGCTGGATATTGTTTGAAGCTTACAAGGATGCTCTGCCTTTATATCAGCAACTATTAAGAAATTACCCGAATAATTCAAATTTCAAATACAGGATAGGCCAGTGTTACATGAATATTCCTGGGGAGAAAGTCAGAGCTGTCAGTTACCTTGAGGATGCTGTTAAGAATATCGATCCAAAATATAAAGAGGGAAAATTCAATGAAGACGGAGCACCTTACGACGCTCTCTATTATCTCGCCAACGCATACCGGATAAATAATCAAATCGATAAAGCGCTCAGAGCATATGAACTCTTCAAAAAGAACCTCAACCCTGAAGTCTATGATACAATAGTTGTAAATCTTCAGATCCAATCATGTCGGAATGCAAAGGATCTTATGAGAATGCCTCTTTTTATAAAAGAGAAAAACCTGGGACCTGTAATAAACAGTAGTAACAATGATTTTAACCCTGTTATATCTGATAAAGAGGATCTGCTTGTATTTTCAAGAAGTGAAGCATTTTATGATGCGCTTATGTTCTCAACAAAAGTAAATGGGGTATGGACAGAGCCACAGAATATGAATGAGTTGTTGAAAGTTGACCGTGATCTTTTCCCGACGTCTCTATCGAAAGACGGCAAGGACCTATATTTATACAGTTCGGCTGATTATGATGGAATTATTTATACTACCCGGTTTGAGAACGGAACATGGTCACCCCTTGTTAAGCTAAACGATAATATTAATACTAAATACTGGGAATCACATGCAACTATCTCCCATGATAATAAAAAACTCTACTTTACTAGCAATAGAAAGGGAACATACGGAGGTCTTGATATATATGTTTCGAATCGTGACAGCACTGGCGATTGGGGGCCGGCAGTAAATCTCGGACCGGTTATAAATACGCCTTATAATGAAGAATCTCCCTTTTTGAGTGATGATGACAAGACCCTGTTCTTCAGTTCCAGGGGTCATTTTAATATGGGAGGATACGATATTTTCTATTCCACGCTTCTCGATAATGGTGAATGGTCAGTTCCCCTGAATGTCGGTTATCCACTTAACACAACCGATGACGATGTGTTCTTTAAGCCGTTGAATAAAGGTTACGAAGGCTATATGGCAAGAGATCTTCCGGGTGGTTATGGCAAACAGGATATATACAGGATTGAGATTTATTCTAATGATCATCCAAGAAAATTCTTTGTAAGAGGAATGGTTAAAGTTGCTGACCTTATCAGTAATATGTCTGATAGTGTGAAGATAAGCGCTATGAATATTAAAAATCCTAACCAGACAATAATTGTCTATTCGAATCCTAAAACGGGTGAATATGAGTTTCAGCTTCCCCAGGGTGATTATCAAATAACTTATGAAGGAGACGGAGGGGAAAAAATAGTAAGAAAAATTGATTTACCACTTTCAAGTCCTTCCGACAGTTTTGCACTTCCGGGAACAATACTCCCAAAAACTGACTTTATTGCAGAATTAAATGTTGAAACCAATAAAACCATTTCCGTTACAAAAGGCGACTCAATCCTGTTTCCGATGAAGGTTGAACCAAGATCTCTCCTTACAATTGAACATTGGGTTGGAGATTCATTAGTATCAGTTGAAAACTTTACAATCCTAGATTCAACTTTTAACTATAAAATGGCACCAAGTCGCGGAAAGAACAGAGTTGTCTTTAAACTGACCGACAGGTTTAACAATACAACCAGGACTGAGGTTTTGATCACAAGGGAGAATAATATTACTAATCAGCCGATAATTAGTCCGGAATATGAAAGAGTAATATCTCAAAAACAGATTGAGTCACTCGCTGCAATGCTGAAGAACAGAGCTAAGGATAATCTGTTAAAAGTTGTAACAGAGGCAAATATTAAAAATAAAGAATTTGGAAAAGTCGATGAATATATCTCATATCTGAAAGAAGAAGCGGGTAAAAAGGGTGTCAGTCCTGAGGATGTGGATAAACTGGCTCTTAAAGTAGCTGTTATGGATAATATCCTTACGCAGGCTGCTGTTGATTTATTGGCAAAATACACAGATGGCGACTTGAAAAAACTTCTCACAGATCTTGATATTTATAAACTAAATCTAAGAACCTGGACTGATTTACAGGAATATATTAATGCAAAGACAGGAGGTAAGATAAGTCCTGAAGACCTGAACAGGATTGCTGCTGCAGTATTAGCTGAAACAGATCCATCAATAGCATTATTGAGAAGTAAAATCCTGGCATTCAGTGAGAACTCAGTTTCAGGGGACCTTATTCGTCAAACTGTGGCTGTTCTCGATCAGAGCAACATAAAAACAAAAGAGAAATGGCTGCAGGCATTTTACGATGAAGCTATTAAGCATGGACTTACTCCGGGCCAGATATCAGAAATACTTGTAATGATAAGTTCAGTTCCGAATACTAAGGTTGAACAGTATCTCAACGATCTGATAGCATATTCAGAAGAACCATTTGCCTCTGCATTGAAATCAATTGATTTGAAAAAAGAAGGGATCAAAACTCCGGAGGATCTTTTAATGTATCTCTTCAGGAATAAAGAAAAGTATCCTGAAGAAGCCGTTTCCAAAAGTATAGCTAGCTTAATATCTGCAAAAGATATCTCCGCAGCGAATATTAAATCAAATATTGCACCTGCAAGGAAAGGCAACCTGTGGATTTTATGGGTTCTTCTCGGAGTCGGGCTCCTGGCATTATTCCTGATATTATGGAAGAGAAAAAGTAATCAGAAAAAATAGAAATGAGAGAAAATGACCGGCTTATGTCGGTCATTTTCATAAAATAATATATGATTAACAGTTCTTTTGCTATTTTTTTAATAAATTTGTTTAACAAAATCTCTGTCTATGAGCAAAAGAGCAGTCTGTCTGTTTTTTACGATAGTTTTAATCATTCCTGTTTATGCACAAGAGAATAAGGAGCAGCAGGACTCATTCCTCGAAGCTGAATATTTTCTGATGAATGAATCTTATTCTGACGCTCTCACTTACTATCTTCAGCTCTATGAAAAACTGCCGGATAATGCGAACCTTGCTTATCGTATTGGTGTTTGCTACCTCAATATTCCCGGTAAAAAAAATCTCTCCATCGAGTATCTTGAAAACGCGTCAAAAAACGTGTCTGCAAAGCATAAAGAGGGCACTCTCACACAGATAGACGCACCTTACGATGCATTATTTGAACTTGGGAAAGCATACCGGATAAATTACAGGTTTGATAAAGCAAAAGAAACTTTTACGAAATACCTGGCTACGCTTCTTCCTGACGATCAGGAGAATATTGATTTTATTAAAAATGAAATAAAGGTTTGTGATATGGCGAAAGAGATGATAGCCAAACCTGTAGCATATTCTGAGGAAAACATTGGAGAACTCTTTAATGATGAAAAATCAAACTTCAACCCTTTGATTTCAGCCGATGGAAAATCTTTTGCCTTTATGGTCTCTCTCAAATTTTATGATGCCGTAATGTTTTCTAGACTTATTAATGGTAAATGGACCCCGCCTGTCAACATTACTCCGGAACTTCAATCTGATGGGGATTTTTATATTTCGTGTCTTTCTGCAGACGGGAAATTGCTGTTTCTTTCTAAAGACGATCATATTAATAGTGATATTTATATGAGTTCATATGACGGAAACAGTTGGAGCAAGACTGTTAAGCTAAATAAAAATATCAATACAAAATATTGGGAATCACATGGCTTTCTGTCTGAAGATGGAAATCAACTCATTTTCGCTTCCGACCGGCCTGGAGGTTTTGGCGGACTCGATCTGTATGTCTCTCATAAAACAAACGGAGACTGGGGTCCTGCAGTGAACCTTGGACCGGAAATTAATACACAATTCAATGAGGACAGACCATTTCTTATAAATAATGGGAAGACCCTATTTTTCAGTTCGCAGGGGCATGAAAATATTGGAGGTTACGATCTGTTCAGATCCGATTTGCAATCAAACGGGTTGTGGAGTAAGCCTAAAAACCTTGGTTATCCGATTAATACACCCGATGATGATATTTTCTTTATGCCGGTTGGAGATGGGAAATCAGGTTATTATTCAAAATTTAAAGAAACAGGAGGATTCGGAAAGGAAGATATTTATAAGGTTACCTTTAAAGAAAAATAGGGCTGTCATTAGCTTAATCATTTAGAAAAATTACTATATTTGTTTTGATGGTAAAACTAAGAATGAAGATTATAAGTGTATTATTGCAGCTACTAACCCTGGTTATCTTCCCTGTTGCCTCTTCAGCTCAATCTTCCAGTGAGATGAAAAAAATATTTGCAAAGGCAGAGTCATACTATCTTTTTGAAGAATATGAGCTTGCAAATCAGCTGTACCTTCTCCTGGATACTACTGACAATCTTAATATTAAATATAAAATAGGCAACTGCTATCTGAATATTCCAGGTGAAAAAGAGAAATCAATTCCCTACCTTGAGAGTGCTGTCAAATCTGCCACTTACGATTCAAAAACTGAATCTTTTAAAGAAAAACGAGCTCCTCTCGATTCATATTTTTCCCTTTCCAAAGCATATCTGATTAATAATCAGCTTGAAAAAGCGCTGAATACTCTTCAAACTTTTGATAAACTTGCGCGGGAAACCACTTCCAAAGGAGGAATGAAGAACCTCGCGTATATTGAACAACAGATTCAGGCATGCAAAAATGCTATTCAGTATAAGGCAAATCCTGTAGTATTCAGCAAAAAGACTATGGGAAGCGATTTCAATCAGGGCGCAATAAATGATAATCCTGCCGTCAGCTTTGACGGAAACTCGATAGTTTACACTGAACACAGAGGCATGGTTAATGCTATCTTCTATTCAAAGAAGGAAAGAGGGAAATGGCAGACACCTATTGAAATAACTGCTGCACTTAATGCAGGAGAAGATTGCTCATCATGTTCTCTTAACAGCGATGGAACTGAACTATTCCTTTATAAAACTGATAATTATGACGGTAATATATATTCATCAAACTTTGTAAATGGTGCCTGGACACCAATTAAAAAACTTAACAAGAATATCAATACCAAATTTTACGAATCGCATGCCTCTATTTCATCTGACGGTAAAAAATTATATTTTACGAGTAACAGAGATGGCGGCCAGGGGAACCTTGATATTTATGTATCCGAAAGAGATGGCACAGGTGATTGGGGCCCAGCAGTAAATTTAGGAGCTTCCATCAATACACCATATAATGAAGATACTCCTTTTATAACAAGGAATGATTCAGTGTTATATTTTAGTTCAGAAGGACACAGTTCGATGGGTGGTTTTGATATTTTTAAAAGCCAGAAAATAGGAAATGCCTGGAAAACACCAACCAATATCGGATTTCCTATTAATACAACTGACGATGATAAATTTTTCCAACCGGTAAATAATGGGCAAAATGCTTATTATTCAATGACTACCGACTACAAAAAGAAAGAAATATTTTATCTGGGATTGGGAAATACAGACGTTAACCAGCAATTTGAAATAAAAGGTAAGTTCAGTCTGAAAGATACTATTGTTACCTTTGATGAAAATTATTCAATTCATCTTATTAACAAAACATCGGGAGATACCCTCGATGTAGGTTACCCCAATAAATATACAGGGCTCTATAGTTTTTCAGTAACCCCGGGTCAATTCAGAATATTTTATAAAGGTGTCGGTTATATAACCCAAACAATTGATACTTCAATTTTACAGGATAATCCGAATCTGGTATTAAATATAGATGTGTCACTTGAGAGAGATACAACTATAAAAAGGATCATCCCGCCGCCGGCAACGCCGGTAGTCTATTCCAAGATCGATCTTGCACTTATACCTACAATTGCTTCCGTCGATACAGCTACGTTAATTAGAAACCTCAATGTAAGCGATGTCGGCGATGTTAATATCAAAGATTCTGATGTGTTATACTATACTGTTCAGGTTATGGCTCTTCATAATCCCGTTGATGTAACCTATTTTAAATACATTAGTGATATGAAAGTAATGTATAATGATGTCGATAAGTTTTATCGTTATACTACCGGTAGATTTCAAACCAGGGAAGAAGCTTACTCATTAAGACTCGAGTTGATAAGGAAAGGTTATCCCGAAGAAATCTTTATCAAGAAAGTGTCGAAATAATGAGAACAGTTTTCAGGAAGACAATCATTCTTTCTCTTCTTCTTTTTTGCTTAATACCTCTTTTTTCACAAACGCTTTCCAAAAAGGGATTGATCAAAGCCGTTCATGATGCTGACTTATTTTATTATTATGATCAGAATTACGAAAAGGCCTCAACCATGTATGAGTCTCTTCTTAAAATTTATCCGGGGAACTCCAACTTTTCTGCAAAACTGGGAATATGCTGTTTAAACCTGGACGGGAGAAAAGCAGATGCCCTGAGACTTTTGTCAAAGGCCTCACTGAATGTTGTGAGCAATGACAAAGAATACCTGGAATACGGAGAAAAAGCACCGTTGGATACCTATCTCTACCTCGCAGTCGCATTTCATCAGAATGACAGCCTTCAAAAAGCCATTACATTTTATTCCGATGCTAAGAAAAGACTTTCAGCTACAGAAATCTTTCGTAACGAATATATTGACAATCAGATCAGAGACTGCAAGTATGCCATCGAGATGAAAAAGAAACCCCTGACAATATTAACAAGTCTTTTTGCTCCATGGCTGAATGAATATTCCGGTGCATGTAATCCTGTTCTTGCTAAAAATGATTCAGTTTTTATTTTCACAGTTTTAAATAACGGTATAACCAAGATTTTTTGTTCATATAAATCAGGTTCATGGAAAAAACCTTTGGATATTACCAAACAACTTGGAGGTTATGACAAGTTGTATTCAAACTCGATTACAGGTGATGGAAGACTTTTAATAATTTATATGGATGACGGCGGCGACGGAAACCTTTATTATAGTCAGCGAAAAGACAGTACCTGGACAAAAATTAAGAGCCTTGGCAGAGAGATCAATACAATATACTGGGAATCTCACGGCTTTATTACACCCGATGGAAAAACCCTGTATTTTGCCAGCAACAGACCAGGAGGTGCAGGAGAACTTGATATCTGGGTTTCAGAAAAAGATGACAACGGATACTGGAAGCATCCTCTGAATTGTGGTACTACTATTAACACACCCTATAATGAGAATACTCCGTTTTTTGACCCATCAACCAATACACTGACATTCAGCTCTATCGGTCATTTAGGCATGGGTGGATATGATGTTTTCAGATCAATAAAAAGAAATGGAATCTGGACCGAACCTCTCGGTTTACCTTATTCTTTTAATAATACCTTAGATAATACCTTTTTTATTCTAAATAACAATTCCACAGGATATATCACCAGCTTATATAACGAACAAGACAAATCACGAAACATTTATTCAATTTCTGCAGAGGACAATACTGATAAGACTATTTCTGCCAATGGTACAGTTTCTCTTCAGGATGGGATGCCTGTTGATCCGGTGCAGATGACTATCCAGCTTTTTGATCAAAAAACAGGAATCCTGCTTAAAAATATTTCTGTCGTTGATTCCGCCTCCTTTAAGTATGTGATGAAACCAGGTAAGTTTAAGATCCTGATAAGCCGCATTGGCAAAAAGAAAACAGATACAATTAATTTGAATGTAAATGTTAAAAATGAAAATAAGGAAGAAAATCGAACGGCATTACAATCACGTATCGATACAGCATTATTTAAATTCGATATAAAACCAGGTGATTATCAATTGTTTATAAATCATATTGGATATAAGACCGATACAATAAACCTCAGTATTCCTTCACTCTACTCTGGCAATTATATAGCAATTAATTCCTCATTGATACCAAATAAAATTACCAGTGGAGAATTTCTGGACATTAAAAATATTCTATTTGATTTTGATAGTTATAAGCTTACTAATGAGGCTGTAGCAGTGCTGGAAAAATTAAAATCAATACTTATAAGTTACCCTGAATTAAAAATTGAAGTCGCAGGTTATACCGATTCAAAAGGAACTACCGAATATAACAGTAAACTAGCTTACAATAGAGCACAGGAGGTTATCAACTATCTTACCGGGTCAGGAATTTTACCTTCCAGGTTTACAAAGAAAGCATTTGGCAAATCTGAATTCGAGGCTTTAAATACAAATCCTGACGGTTCTGATAATCCTGAAGGAAGAAAGTACAACAGGAGAGTAACATTTGGAATCCTTGATCCGAAGACCGGTATAATTATTCATCAGGATACTTTTACTCCGGAATATCTCAGGCAGCCATTCTCAATGAAGTACAGTATAGTCCTTGTAAAAACAAAACAAAACCTTGCTCCTGATTACTTCAGAAACCTGAAGATAAATGAAATGCATTTTATCAAGCCAATTAAGACAGATTCCGTTTCACTTTACGTTCTTGGTCTGTTTTATAATAAAGCCGATGCATTAAAGTATCTTGTATATGTTAAAGAAAATGGATTTAAAGATGCCTACCTGATCAACCAATACGAAATAAAAGTCTCGCAGGAATCGAGGAATATCCCTGAAACAGTAAGCGGGCAGACTGCAGGTGAAAAAATCTATACAATCCAGCTTAAAGCTTCAAAATCTCAATTGAATATGAACCTGTTCAAAGGAATTGACGGGGTAAGTGAAGTATCCTCTGACGATGGCTATTACCGGTATGTCTACGGGAAATTCAGTTCATTCACAAAAGCAAAAACCGAACTGGTTCACCTGCAGGAAACAGGATTTAAAAATGCGTTTATCAGAGAATT
>Ga0182027_10015236_pt1 | contig 10589 bp, 7 predicted proteins | sample 712E1DmetaG_FD_121300 | JGI IMG/M metagenome (GOLD analysis project Ga0182027, IMG submission 121300) | Permafrost microbial communities from Stordalen Mire, Sweden - 712E1D metaG (Illumina Assembly) | ecosystem: Environmental > Terrestrial > Soil > Wetlands > Permafrost | place: Sweden... | reverse complement strand
TCGATGACGGCCAAATTAAAGAAGAAGGCACACATCAAGAATTGGAGAAAAAGGAAAATGGCCTCTATCGCCATCTCTGGGAATTGCAAGCCGGCGGGTTTATGAAGTAAAGCACGCTAATCTACAAATATTTCGCCAATCTACTAATATTCTAAAAAGCTTATTAGCAAATTAGCAGATTAGTATTAATTTGTAGATTAGCGTGTGCGTAGCAGTTACTCTTTACATTTCCAAAAATTCGTGTTAGTATTATTTTTGCCGTCCATTAGCGAGGATGGCATTTATTTTTAACCAATATCAAACAAAATGGCTGAGCAAGTAATTTTAAGTTTTAATGAAGTAAGTTTTGAATATAAAGAAAACAAACCGCTTTTGAACGAGGTGAGTTTTGGTATCCGCCAAGGATCAAAAACAACCTTGATGGGACAGAACGGCGCGGGCAAATCCACGCTTTTCGGCTTAATCAAAGGCGAATTAAAACCGCAAAAAGGCCGCGTGTCCATCACCAACAACGCGACCATCGGCACGGCCAGCCAAACTGTGGCGCGCGCGGACCTGGATTTTTCAGTCGCGGAATATTTTGCCAAAGCCTTTGAAATTGTGCCGGTAAATATCAAAAGCCAGATCGCCAAAGCGATGGACGCAGTTAATTTGACCGTGCCGACCGACCGCCGCGTTGGTGATTTATCCGGCGGTCAGCAAGCCAGATTATTATTGGCTTATGCTATTGTCCAAAATCCGGATATTTTATTGCTCGACGAGCCGACCAACAATTTGGACGCCGAAGGCATTAGTCATCTCATCCAATTTTTATTGATGTCCGACAAAACCGTTTTAGTAATTTCACACGACGCGGATTTTTTAAATTTATTTACCGACGGCGTTATTTATCTGGACGTCTTCACCAAAAAAATTGAAACTTATGTCGGCAATTATTATGACGTGGTGGAAGAAATCCAGCGCCGTATCGAGCGCGAGCAGATGAAAAACGCGCAATTGGAAAAAAGCATCAAAGACCGCAAAGAAAAAGTAAATTTTTTCGCCAACAAGGGCGGCAAAATGCGCAAACTCGCCGCCAAATTGCGCGACGAAACCGAAGAAATGGAAGAAGAAAAAGTTGACGTCCGCCGCGAAGACAAAACCATTCGTGAGTTTGATATTCCGTTTCAGGAAATTGTCGGCGAACTGGTTTCTATCAAATCGGTAAAAATTATCAAGGACCACAAACCGGTGGAAAAAAAGCTGGAGAAAATTTTGTTCAAGAATATGCATCTTTTGGTTTCCGGACCGAACGGCATCGGCAAAAGCACTTTTTTGCGTACGCTTATTGCCGGCAAGGATAAAAACGCCAAAATTGCCGACCACGTCCGCCTCGGTTATTACAGCCAGGATTTTTCCAATTTGGATTTTTCGCAAACCGTTTACGATTCTTTATATTCGGCTTTGCCGGAAGATAATCACGACGCGCAATTTATGCGTTCCGTGGCCGCCGGTTTTTTACTCACCGGCGAACTGATGGGCCATCAAGTTTCTGATTTATCGGAAGGCCAAAAAGGCTTACTCTCTTTTGCTCGCCTAACTTTAATGAAGCCCGGCGTTTTAATTCTTGACGAGCCGACCAATCACATCAACTTCCGCCACTTGCCGGTCATCGCCGAAGCGATAAATAATTATGAAGGCGCGGTGCTCATCGTGTCGCATATGGAAGAATTCGTGAAGCAATTGCGCATCGACGATTATTTGGATTTGGGAAAAATTTAGTCAATCAATACACTATTGCCATGCGGCAGTCTCCCGTCAGGGGACTGCCGAGTTTGTTTGATTCGAGTTTATTAGTCACTTAGTTAATTAGGTACTTAGTTGTGATATAAAATTTGCCGTGAAGCAGGATTTACTTTTTTCGTGTTTTATAAATTTGACAGAGATTACAATCAGTGATTAAATTAATCCGTTTAGCGATTGTTTTTTAAAATTGAATCTTTTTCACAAAAACCCTTAACAAGGAGTGCTAATATGACGGACAAAGGCGATTTGTTGAATTTGGAAGATGAGAGTCTAAAACGCCTTAATCATTGGTTAGTGGAAGCTGTTTCCACCGGTTCGTTGGAATTTACCAAGCTGTTCTTGGAAAAAGGCGCGGATGTTAAAGTCAGGGATGGCGACAAAACATTGTTAATGATTGCGGCCCGTCTCGAGAGCGAAGTTGGTTGCAAGATTGCCGAGCTGCTTATCGCCAAAGAGGCGGATATTTATGCTCGTGATAATAAAGGAAGAACGGCATTGATGTTTGCAACCCTTTGCAATAATATAAATTTTATCCGCCTTCTTTTAAAGCATCGGGCGGATATTAATGCGGTCGATGACGAGGGACAGAGCGCCTTATTGCTGTCATATCATCAAGAAAAAGAGACCGCTGATTTTTTAGTCAGCCAAGGAGCCGATCTGTCTATTAAAGACAAACATGGCCAAAATATTCTAATGCTGTCGGCAACGCTCGGATCACCGGAGACCTGCGAATTTTTCTTAAGCAAAGGCTGCAATCCCTATGACAAAGACAATGAGGGACAAAACGCCCTAATGATCGCTGTCGGATCAAAAAATACAAAAGCGGTCGAGTTTTTTATTTCGATAAAAATGGATCTTGATACGGTTAACAAATATGGTGAAACGCCGTTAATGGCGGCGGCGGATATGGGCGATTTGGAGCTCTGCACCCTCTTGGTTGATCATGGAGCAAATGTTAACGCCAAAGATAATTGCGGCAGAACAGCTTTAATCGCCGCAGGGGATAAAGCGGCTGTTGTTGATTTTCTTCTCCACAAAAACGCTTATCACCACGTTAAGCACGACAATGGCTACACGGCCTTGGCGTTCGCTAAATGCAACAAGTTTAAAGAAACAATTAAGGTGTTGAAAAAATTTGGTGTGAAAAAGTAGCAGTTCTTTTATAAATTCAATTCCCGCTAAGCCAAAACAGGTTTAGCGGGTTTATTTTTAGTAAAAATTTTGCTATAATTAAAATATAAAAATTAACCCAAAATTTTATGTCAAAAACCAAAGAAAATTTATTGAAGGCTATTGCCGGCGAATCAATGGCGCGCAACAAATATACTTATTACGCCGAGATCGCGATGAAAGAAGGTTTGGTTTGGGCGGCCAAAGTTTTTGAAGAAACCGCCGACAATGAAAAAATTCACGCCAAAGAAGAATTGGAGCAGATTGATGCCAAAACCGCGATGACCAACACTTATGATATTTATCCGCTTGGCAACACGCTGGATAATTTGCGCAACGCCGCTGAAGGAGAAAAATATGAATTTGGCACGATGTATCCGAATTTTGAGCGCGACGCTAGCGAAGAAGGCGACGAGCGCGCCACCAAGCTTTTTCACGAAGTCGCCGAAGTGGAGGAAAAACACGCCGAGCGTTTTGTGAAAATGGCCGACCGTTTGGAATCCGGCCAGATGTTTAAAAACGAAAATGAAGTGGAATGGAAATGTCTGAACTGCGGCTACGTCCACAAAGGCAAATCCGCGCCGGAAGCTTGCCCAGTGTGCAAAAAGCCGCAAGGGTGGTATATGGAAATCGGATTTGTCAGATAATTTTTTATAAAATCGCAGCTTTGATAAAAAAGCTGCGATTTTTTATTTAGTTTAACTGTTTTTATATTTAAAAAAATGGTATAATGAAAACACGCTAAAAATCAATGGTTGAACCGATAATCAATTGGAATATATGTTTAGAAATAAAGTCGGCGATAAAAAAATTAAAATTAATTCCTCCATCTTTTTCGCAATTCTTGCGCCGTTGTTTTTCGGCGCAGTTTTTTTTACTATAGCTTCCGGGCTGGGCGCCAAGCTCGCTCCCGGAGCGGCGCTGGATCCGCTTTGCGCGCCGGGCGAATCTAATTGTACGGTGGCTTCATTGGCAACGCGCGGCACCAGCACCGGCATAACCGCTTATAATAAATTGTCTTCGGTCGGCATCGGCGTGGCCAATCCGAGCGAGGCCTTAAGCTTGGCCGGCGGCATCAAACAAAAATTCGCCGCCAATCCGTCCATCGCCGGCCGCCTGCCGACGATTATCGGCGGCCTAGGCAATCTAATCGTCGAGGGAAATTACGCTTACGCAATAAATAGCGCCGCGAGTTCTTTAGCGGTTTTTAATATCAGCGATTCGGCTCATCCGGTGATTGCGGGAAGTTTGGTTGATCCGATGCACTTTGTTAATCCGCAAAATATTTTCATTTCCGGCCAGTACGCCTATGTGACAAGCGCTTTCCCTGGAAATTTATTCAGTTTGAACATCATTAATATTAGCGATCCGATACGGCCGGTTTGGGTCAGCGCCATTCAAAACAGCGATGCGAGCGATAAGCCGGCCAGCGTTTATGTTTTTGGCAATTACGCCTATGTCAGCGCCAGCACCCACTTTTATATTATTAATATTAACAATCCGGCCGCGCCAGCGTTTGTTGCCAACCTTGATAGTTCCCTATTAGTCATTCCCTCGGTAGAATTTGTCGACGGCCAGTACGCCTATCTTGCCAATTTTGACCCCAACCTTCCGGATATCAAAAGCAGTTTGATGATTATTGATGTCTCCAGCTCAACCAATCCCATTATTAAATCTAATTTTGTGGACATTGCCGACATGAGCCATATTACCGATTTGGCGGTGAGAAATAATTTGGTTTACGCGACCGCGCATAGCTCTGATAGTTTTGTGGTGATCAACGTCGCAAGTTCTACTAATCCGGTTTTGGTTGGAAAAATTATCAGCGTGCCCTATCTGCATGGCGCCGACTCCTTAAGCCTGGACGACAATTACGCTTTTGTCGCCGCCGAGCATACCGATACTTTGTCGGTGATCGATTTTTCCAGCTCCACTCACCCTTTTATTGCGGCAACTTTGTCTGATAATAATAGTATGAGCGGAACTTTCGGAGTTTATTTTTCCAACAATTATCTCTATTTAAATTATAGCCCCGATTCTTTTGACGTGATTAATGTCAATGATCCGCTCAACCCTTCTATCAGCGGAAGATTTGATTCTGCCAGCCAGCCCAAAATTATCAATCCTTATGCCCTGGCGGTCAATGGCAGTTATGCTTATTTGCCGACCGCTTCGGCGTTTAATATCGTTGACATCAGCCAGCCGGAAGATCCGCGGATCATCTCGGCGACAACCACCTTGTTTTCGTCCGATACTTTTTTCCCATCCATCGTGAGCGACGGCCATTTTGCTTATGTCGCCGATTATTTTGGGAACTCCATAGATATTATTGATGTCAGCAATCCGGCCAAGCCGGTTTTGGAATCACAGCTGAATGATAACGTGAATTTAAGCGACGTTTATTCTTTATCTTTAAGCGGCCGCTATCTTTACGCGGTATCTGATAATTATCTTGGGCTGGTGGTGATTGATGTGTCCGACCCGAAACATCCCTACATTGCCGGCAATTTAAGCGATGCGGTAAATTTAAATTATCCTTTAATCGTGAGAGTGCGCGGAAATTACGCTTATATTTGCACTAGCGGCGGTTTGGCCATTATCAATATCAGCGATCCGGCCAATCCATTCTTTGTCGGCTCTTATTCTGACGCGACATACATGGAAAATCCCGTCGATGTCGCAGTCAGAGGCAACTATGCTTATGTTGTCGGACAAACATCGGACAGTTTGGCGGTTATTGATATCAGCGATCCGGCCAATCCTTTTTTAGCCGGCCATCTTGTCGATCACAGTAATTTAAATAGCCCTGACGCCCTAACTTTAAGCGGGCAAAACGCTTATGTTGTCGGCGATAACGGCGCCGAACTGCTGGCGGTGGTTGATATCAGCAATCCGGCTCAACCGCGGCTGGTAAAAGAAATGGATGCCGAAAACGGAGAGCCCGGAACTTCTTTTGCGGTTTCAATCAGCGGCGATTATGTTTTTATTCCCGGTTATTACACCAATGATTTATCGGCTGTTGATCTGCACGGCGATTATTTATCCGGGCTGTCGCTGGGTAATTTAAAATCAGGTTCAGCTGATATTTCAGCCAATTCATTTTTCGGCGGCAGTTTAAACTTCGGCGGCGGCGTCAGTTTGGCCGGCGCTTTCAAAACCGACTCTGGCGCCTCGTTCGGCGGCGGCGTCCTGTCTTTATCGGCTAACGGTTCGGCGGCCATCGGCGGCGGCCATAGCAATAATATTTTAACTGTTGATGATCAGGCGAAAAAATCCGCCTTGCAAATCGGCGGCCAATATCCGGCTTGCCTGAAATTAAAGAATCATTCCGGCTGGACTTATTGCACGGCCTTGCATGGCGTTTTATCTTGCGGCAATTCCCAAGCTTGCAATCAATAGTTTATTTAAATTATTATTTAAAATTAAAAATATGCAGACAGTAAAAACAAAAGGCAACAATGAAATCAAATGCCGTAAAAAAAATAAGGCTAAAAATATTTTGCAAGCCGGATCGATTTTTTTAATCGCCGGCGCGGTAGTTTATTTTTCCGTTTCATTTGTGCTAACGGCGATGGCCGTGCCGCAAGTTTCGCTTTACGCGCCTGGCTTCACTTTAAATCCCGACTGCACTCCGGGCGAAGCCAACTGCAATGTCAATCCGCCGGCTTTATCGGGCATCAATAGCGACATTACTTCTTTGACCGGCTTAACTCAAATCGGCATCGGCACCACTACACCGCAAGAAGCTTTGCATGTTATCGGCGGTATCAAAGAACAGGCGACGTTGGCGCCGACATTAAAAGGGAGTTTGATTGATCACGCTAAATTGGATAATCCTTCGGCTATCGATTTTTCTAATAATTATGCTTTTATTGCCGGTTATAATTCCAACAGCTTGGCGCTGGTTGATCTTACGGTTGCGACCGCGCCGGTTTTGGCCGGGTCGTTGGTTGATGGAACACATTTAAGTTCGCCGACCAGCATCAAAGTAAAGGGTGATTATGCTTATTTAACCAGCTACGGCGACAATTCCTTGGCAATAGTGAATATCAGCGATCCGGCCGATTTGATTTATGAAAGTTCGGCAGACAGCGCCGGAAATATGGATGGACCCAAAGGTCTTGCCGTGGCTGGCCGCTATGCTTATATCGCCTCTTACGGCGACAATGCTTTAGCTGTTGTTGATATTGCCAATCCGCTCGCGCCTCAATATTCCGGCAAAGTTGCCGACGGTTCTTTGCTTGCCGGCGCCACCGGAGTTTATCTTTCCGGCCACTATGCTTATGTTGCCGCCGCGACCGGCAACACTTTAGCGGTGATTGATATAACCGATCCTGAAAATCCCGCCATTGCCGGACATTTGACTGATAATACTAATTTGGCCGGCGCTTCAGCCGTTTATATTTCCGGACCATATGCCTATGTTGCGGCTGCCAATGCCGGCGCCTTGGCGATTATTGATATTTCCGATCCGACCGCCCCCGTGCTCGCCGGCGCTTTAAGCGGTTTGACCGGCGCCAAAGCTGTCGAAGTTTCCGGAAATTACGCTTATGTCGCCGAAGCCGGAACCAATGCTTTGGCCGTGGTTGATATTTCCAATCCGGCCGGACCAATCTTAAAAACGTCTTTGATTGATGCGGTTAATTTTGGCTCGCCCTCTTCCTTATTAATTAATGGCGAATACGCCTACGTTACCGGCGCCAACACCGACAGCTTGGCTGTTGTCAATCTGCATGGCGCGGAATTAACCAATGTCACGGCGGGAAATTTGCAAGCCGGATCTTTGAATATTTTGGATAATGCTATTTTTAACGGCAATGTTAATATTTCGGGCGGAGCCAACATCGGCGGAACTTTAAAAGTTGACGGTCCGGCTTCTTTCGGCGCCGGCGCCTTGTCGGTAAATTCCAACGGCACGGTCGGCATCGGCACTACCGCGGCCGATGACACACTGACGGTTGATAATCAGAATTCCACTTCTACTTTTGAGCTGGGCGGAGCCTATCAAAGCTGTTTGAAATTGCGCGACAGCGATAATGCCGGCTGGACTTATTGCACGGTGCAAAACGGATCATTAACCTGCAATCAAACTCCTTGCGACCAATAATTTTTTAAAAAAATATGATTCACAGCAGTAAAATATCTTTAAGCATTTTAATTTTGGCGGCGGCGATTATTTTTTTGCCGGCAATCGCCCAAGCTTCGGCAACGAACGGGACAATCGATTCCGCCAATAAATATGCTTGGGGAGAAAAGATCGGCTGGATAAATTTCGGTACCGCCGGCGGTAATGTTTCCGTCACCGACACTAAAGTTACCGGCGATGCTTGGTCAGCCAATTACGGCTGGATAAATTTGGCACCTCCCGGCAACGGCGTAATAAACGACGGCGCTGGAAATCTTTCCGGTTCGGCTTGGGGAGAAAATATCGGCTGGATAAATTTTTCCGGCGTCAAGATCGGCGCTAACGGCGAATTCACCGGTTACGCCACCACCACTGATTTTGGCGCGATAAATTTTAATTGCAATGACCCCGGGATTTCCAACACCTGCGCTGCTTCTGATTTTAAAGTAAAAACTGATTGGCGCCCGGATTCCGTGCGCAATCCGCCCGCGCCGCCAGCATCGGGCGGCGGCTCTTCCCTGCCATCCGGCTCCGCCAATCCTCCGGCACCCGCCGGCAATGCCGCTGATTTTATCGTTTTAATAAACGGCGGCGCGCCTCAAACAGCCAGCTCAATAGTGACGCTTGAATTCAATGACGGCAGCAGTAAAAATATGGCCATTTCCAATTCCGTCGATTTTAGCGGCGCCGCGCAAGAAGCTTACGATTCGCCCATACAGTGGAATCTTTGTTCTAAGTCCGGCAGCTTAAACGATCCGACAGACTGTGTTTACGGCGTTTATAATATTTACGCCAAATTTTATAGCAAATACGGCGTGCCTTCGCCGGCAGCTTCTTCCAGTATTATTTTTATCGCGTCAACTTCAACTCCAATCAAGGCGATTAATCAGCCGATAAGTTCAAGCAGCGTCGCGAGCTTGATTGGCGCCGATAGCGCTATCGTCAATCGGATAACGGCCGCTGAAGCTGAAAATATTTTTTCCGCCTCCGCGCTTTCTCCGCTCACCGCTCTGGAAAATAAAAATTATCTTAAAATAATTTCTGCCGATGAAAATATTTCTCAAAATGAAAAATTTGCCATTTCATATTTTATTCACTTCGGCACTCCGACAACTTTGAAAATCGGATCGGGTGAACGCGCCGGTTCCATTGATTCGTTTCAAAGCGCTTTTGGCCGTTTGCCTGCGAGTTTGGCAGACTGGCAAGATGTGATAAAAATAGCTAATGGCCGCTGGCCAGCACAGAGGAGCGCCGCCGCGGAAGCGCGAGCCAAATCGAATTTTAAATTAGTCTATTTGCGCAATCCGGATATGAATAATATTTATGATAACGCCGCTGTCACTGTGATGGCATACGGTTTAAGGCCGGCGGCGAGAAATTTAAACAGTGAAAAAGCGGCCATTAAATCTTTCCGTTTTATTTTTCAGCGCGTTCCTGCAACGGCCAGAGAATGGGATGTGGTGAGAGCGATTGCTTATTCCGGGGCGAAAAGATAGAGAATTAAATTATTAATAAAATAACCCGCGGAAATTTCCGCGGGTTATTTGATATTATTTTTTTTCGGTGGTGAAGTTACATTGTTTAGCGCCGGCCATTTTTATCAAATTTCCCGCCTTGTCCAGATATAATGAATTCATAATCCGGGTGGAATATTGCGTATTCGGGCTAAGCTCGGCTTTGAGAACCAAGCAAATAATGCCGTTGCCCGGTATGATCTCGCAAAATACGGAATCAACGCCGGTATTTTGATAGCTATACAAGCGGATACGCCCGGGCAAGACAACCGAATCAACTCTCTTGAAATGAATTTTGATTGTGTCTAAATTGATTGGCACGTTTTCGGCGTTTTCCGCCGGACTGACGCTGTAAATTTGCGAAACCAGGCTGATCTTCGGCAAGTCGGCCTGGACGATATCCGTCCTGGTGCCGGCGCAAAAAAGCGAAGACAAAAAAATCAGCAGACAAAGAAAATAATTTTTCATGCACACTCCTTGAAAAAGAACGGGGTTGACCAAATTTAGATAACAGTTCATCATAATAAAGCCGGTGAAAAAAGTCAAGGATGATAAGCCGGCCGCTCGGTGTTATGATTTGGTGATATAATTATGAATATGTTTAAAAGATCAATGCTTAAAGAATCCGGATTTATTTTAATCGACAAACCGGTCGGGCCGACTTCGTTTGGTATAATCGCCAGACTGAGAAGAATTACCGGCGTTAAAAAAATCGGCCATGCCGGCACGCTTGATCCGGCCGCTTCCGGATTATTATTGTGCGCCATCGGCCGCGAGTCAACCAGATTATTGGATCAATTTGTGAAGATGGATAAAACCTATGAAGCTGATATTTTTTTGGGCGCCGTCAGCGACACGCTCGACCGCGAGGGTAAAATTACAAAAACATATTCCGGCTCGAAGCTCGCTAAAAAAGAAATTCAAAAAGCGGTAATAACTTTTTTTGGCCGGCAAGAGCAAACGCCGCCGATGTATTCCGCCAAAAAAGTTGGCGG
>Ga0182027_10015235_pt1 | contig 10589 bp, 7 predicted proteins | sample 712E1DmetaG_FD_121300 | JGI IMG/M metagenome (GOLD analysis project Ga0182027, IMG submission 121300) | Permafrost microbial communities from Stordalen Mire, Sweden - 712E1D metaG (Illumina Assembly) | ecosystem: Environmental > Terrestrial > Soil > Wetlands > Permafrost | place: Sweden... | reverse complement strand
GGCCAGATCTCGAACGTCGATGTTGCGTCAGAGTCGACCAACCTGGCGAAATTCAACGTCATGGTTCAATATGGTGCGTCCATGCTTGCGCAAGCCAATCAAACGACCCAAGTCGCGCTGAAGCTCATCCAGTAAGCGTCGCTCCGTTGTCCGGTGTTTGCCAGGGATTGGCCTTCGCCCCCGTGCGAAGGCCTTTCTGTTTTTCGAGGAATTGCGCGACGCAATTCCTTGCTGACGCAGGCGCAGGAACCGCCGACTCAGGCTTGCCGAAAGTAGCGCAGGCTTCCCAGCCTGCTTTCCCTACAGCGGGGAAATGCACCCTGTTGATCTCTTTCAAAAAGCCTGGCAGGATTCAAAAGGAACCTGGAGGGCGAAGCCCGACAGGTCCTTGCCGATAGGTGCGCTAGGTATTTTCTGCCCGCCCCTATTGAAGGGTGAGGATCGCGGTGTAGATCGGATGGTAGCGAAAAGATTAATACACTAGAAGTCTCTGGTCATAAGCATCTAGCGTTTTCCGTCGTCTCGCTGGCCTGATCGTTGCTAAGTAGGGCTTCATGCCCACGGTCAACGCCCACCTCACAACCCGCCGGTGCAACTTCACGGGACCGTGGTGGCAAAGGAAGCTGTATTGGACTCGCCCAACCAAGGAAGGATAAATCCCATGTCAATGTTCATTAATACAAACACTGCAGCTTCGAATGCTGCGAATAGCTTAGCATACTCGGATCTCCAACTGCAGAACACACTCAATAAGCTTTCGAGCGGTTCGGCCATTGTCAAAGCTTCCGACAACGCCGGCGGTCTCGCCGCGTCGATGGGCTTGAACGCCGCTGCCAACGATTCCGCTGCCGCTGTCGCGAGCGATAATAACAAGATCTCCTTCCTGCAGGCGCAAGACGGCGTCCTGAAGACTGCCGGCGACATCGCGACCCGAATTGCCCAACTGGCGACGCTCAGCAGCGATCCGACGATGACCTTGTCTGATAAGGCTGGTTACACGACGGAATCAGGCGTGCTGCAGACCGAACTCAGCACCTTGGCCGACATGAAGTTCAACAACCAGGCGATGTTCGGTCCCGGTACCATCGACACAGTAACGCTCACCAGCTCGGACGGTATCGCCGCCATCGCGGCGTCCCGCGCCACGAATGGAGCACAGCAGAGTTCACTCCAGTTCGACGCCCAGGCGAATGCGTCGACCCAGACGAATCTGCAAGCTGCGGCCGGCCAGATCACGAACGTCGACGTGGCGGCAGAGTCAACCAATCTGGCGAAATTCAATGTGATGGTGCAGTATGGCGCGTCCATGCTCGCGCAGGCCAACCAATCGACCCAAGTCGCGCTCAAGCTAATCCAATAGGCGCAAGACTTCGGTTTGCCGCTTGATCATGAAGCCATCCTCTTTGATTGATACCGCCCGATCTGTCTTGGCTGACTATGCTGACCAGCCTGGCGACGCGGCTGTCTGGCAGGCGCTGTTGCGATTTCGCCGTTCGGCGGCGGCAGCGATCGCCTGTCTCCCCCCAGCGCAGAAGGAAGGCACTGAATGGACGGCGGTGCTGGAATTGATCCGGCAGTTCAACGCCTGTGGTGCGGCGGATTATCCGGCGACGGAGGACGACCTGGGGTTGGTTCGGGATTACTCGCGACGCGGCTGGCCCCGACTCCTGGCTGCGATGCTGCTTGTGCCGGCCTGGCAGTGGTCCGAAGCGCCGCGGTTGGATGACGTGCCAACGTGGCTTCTGCCCATCTACACGGAATATCTTTTCTACGCTCCGCAGGGGTTTTGTGCCCCCGGGCAGGTGGACGCCTACGCGGCACACTATCTTCGCCGTCTCACGGAGCTGTCGCGTCTGGCCCAAAAAAACACGGGGTCCGCCGCGGTCCGAGCGGCGCTGAAACTGTATTCGCAGCATGGCTCATGTATTCCCTTGTATTTCTCGCCTGAATCGCTCCGACGGCACTATGAGCTGCGTGGTCGGATTCTCACCCTGGCCTGCGGCGTGGGGCGGCAGGAGGAGCCGGTCGCGCTTCCGCGTGGGGACCGGCGCCTGCGCATTGGTTTCGTGAAACGCGATCTTTTCCAAGAAACGGAAACTTACACGACGTTGCCAACATTCGAGCAGCTTGACCCCGGCCGGTTCGAAGTGATCCTGTTCACCCATCATTTCTGCGGGACCGAGCTTGAGAACCATGTTCGCAACCTGGTTGCAGATTTTAGAGTGTTCCCGGCCGAACTCGATGCCCAGGTACAGATGCTAAGAGAAGCCGAGCTCGACGTGGTCGTGTTCAGCACGAATCTCACGGCGGTATGCAACGAAGTCACGCGGCTGGCCCTTTATCGCGTTGCGCCCCTGCAGATAGTGAACAACTCGTCGTGCACGACGTCCGGCCTTCCCGAAGTCGACCTATATGTTTCCGGGTCACTGACTGAATCCGCCGATGCGCCGGAGCATTTTAGCGAGCGCCTCGGGCTGCTGCCGGGTCCGGCGCATGCGTTCGATTACGAAGCCGACAAGCAGGAGCCAACGACGAACTGGACGAGGGCGGCGCTGGGCCTGCCCGATGAGGCCATCGTCTTCGTCACGGCCGCTAATCACCAGAATATCACGCCGGAAATGCAGGAAACCTGGGCGCGGCTTCTGGCAGCGGTGCCCGGTTCTCGGCTGCTGGTCCATCCCTTCAATCCGAACTGGTCCTCGAAATATCCCATCATGCGTTTCAGTGCGGGATTCGACCGGGTGCTGGCCGCGCACGGCGTGGCAGAGGACCGCCTGATTGTCTCGACGATGCGTTTTCCCTCGCGCACCGATGTATGTTCGTTGTTGCGGGTGGGCGACATCTACCTGGACACCTTCCCGTTTGCCGGGGCGAATTCGCTGGTCGACCCACTTGAAGCGGGCCTTCCGGTCGTGGTGCGGGAAGGCCAGACGTTCCGGTCGCGCATGGGAGGGGGATTGCTTCGGTCGCTCGGTCTGGAGGAACTGATCACCCGCGACTCCGCGGCCTATCACGAACTCGCCGTGCGGTTGGCGACGGACCGCGATCTGCGCGATTCGCTTCGAAAGCAGATCAATGACAAGATGAGTCGCACGCCTCTTTTTCTCGATCCCCTGGCGGCCAGCGATGCCTTTGGCGCCCTGGTGGAAAAAGCCTATGATGACCTTTGTGAGCACGGCCGCGAGACATTCCGACGCGAGCGCGTTCCGCTCACGGTGGACGCGGTCCCCGATCCAATGGGCGCCGTGAGATTGGCGGCAACGCTCTTTGAGGGCGGCTGGCTGGCCGAGGCGGCCGACGAGACCCGGCGCGTCCTGGCGACGCATCCCGCGGACCCGATGGCGCGGCAGCTCATGGCGGCGGCGTTGCTTCGTCAGGGGTGCGGCGAACGGGCTCTGACCTATTTGCTGGCGGCTGTCAGACACGCCGGAAACTCCGCCGCTCTTTGGAACGATCTGGCCGTGACGCTGCATCACAATGGACGGACTGCGGATTCGTTGGAGGCGTTGAAGGCTTGCCTCGAGCTCGATCAATCCCGGTTCGAAAGCTGGCTCATGCTGGGCGAGTGGGCCATCGCCGCGGGAGACTCTGCGACGGCAGTCGGGGCGGTGAAATCAGCCCAAGCGTTTGCCCCGGAAGATCCCCGGGTGACCGCCTTGGCGGCGGCGACCGCCGCGGCATAACGGGATCACCTCGTATGGATAACTCTCGCCAGATAAATGACGCAGGCCTGGGAAGATGCTGCGGGCTGGGCGCGGTGCGGTGGCTTCGGCCTGCCGACCGAGCCGAGTAGTTGCCGAAAGCGTACGCTGACCTCCCATGGTGACCCTGGTGACAGCGTGCATGAATCGTGAGGCGCACCTGCGGCAGAGTTTGCCCAGGTGGCTGGTTCTGCCACAGCTGGCGGAGCTCATCGTGGTTGACTGGTCGAACAGTCATTCATTGGGCGACCTTCGATCCATCGATCCCCGGGTGAAGGTGGTGCGCATTGAAGGGGAGTCGAAGTGGATCCTATCCTATGCCTACAATGTCGGCATCTCCCGGGCGACGCACCCGGTCATCGTCAAGTGCGATGCCGACTGCATGCCGCTGCCGGAGACCATGCAACGGCTTCCCGGCCCAGCCTATTTTCATGCCGGGTACTGGCGAACCGGAGCGACCGTTGGCAAGCCGTCCGTCAACGGCCAGTGCGTGTTCCTGAAGTCGCAATTCGACGCGGTCAATGGCTACTCCGAACTTATCCGGACGTATGGGCGCGATGATGAGGATTTTTATGATCGCTTGAAGGCGAGCGGCTTTGAGCGAAGGGAGATTCCTCCCGCCTGCCTGGACTTTATCGGGCATTCGAACGACGAACGCACTGTCAACCAATTTGCAGACAACGGGTCGATCTCCCCCGAGCAACGGGTGTTCCGGAACACGCTGTACAACGAGATGCACAACTATTTTGTAGGGAAAATGATGCCGTGGGACAACCGGAGCCGACGCGCCGTTTTTCAGGAATCCCACGGTGAAGAACGGTTTTCGGTTTTGCGGCGCGATCAGGCCCAGGAGATTCCCATTCCCGGGGAGGTCGAGGCGGCTGCCCGCTTGCTGGCCCTGAGGTATGTGTCCAAGAGGGTGGCCGGGATCTCAGACGAATCGGCAGGCAAACTCGATGCTCGCGGATGTTTGGCGCTGATCATTCCGCGGCTCTACGGCGGTCCGCAGAAGATTGCAGGGATGGTACCGTCGCAAACGCCGCCATTGCGCCCGGCAGGTCAAACCCAACGCCGGGCAGATTGACCCGGCGCCATTCGGTTCGCGCATTTCGGCTGGACTCTGTCCGTTTCATTGGACTCCTTTCGCCCAATGAACGTACTTGTCACCGGAGGCGCCGGCTATATTGGCAGTCATACGCTCGTTTCCCTGCTGGAAGCGGGGCATGAAGTTGTGGCGGTGGATAATTACTGCAACAGCAAGCCGCTGGCCCTCGAACGCGTGGCGGAGATTGCGGGCAAGACATTCCCTCACTATGAACTGGACGTGCGGGACCGGGTTGCGTTGGACCGGGTGTTCTCCGCGCAGCGGATCGATGCAGTCATCCACTTTGCCGGGCTGAAGGCGGTGGGCGAATCAGTGCAGAAGCCGCGGGAGTATTACGAAAATAACCTGCAGTCGACCCTCGTTCTGCTCGAGATTATGGCCGGACGCGGCTGCCACCGGCTGGTCTTCAGCTCGTCCGCCACCGTGTATGGCGAGCCGGCGGCTCTGCCGCTGCGCGAGGATTCCCCGCTCTCGGCGGCCAGCCCGTATGGCCGCACCAAGCTTTTTATCGAAGCAATGCTCCGCGATGTGGCGATGGCAGACCCGCGCTGGCGGATCGCCTTGCTGCGCTACTTCAACCCGGTGGGTGCCCACCCGAGCGGGCGCATTGGCGAGGACCCCAACGGCATCCCGAATAATCTGTTCCCGTTCATCGCGCAAGTCGCCGTGGGCTGGCGTTCGGAGTTGCAGGTCTTTGGCGGTGACTATCCGACGCCTGATGGCACGGGGGTGCGCGACTACATCCACGTGTCCGACCTCGCAGAAGGGCATGTTCGCGCCATTGAGAACCTCGATCAGTGCATCGGGGCGGAGCCGATCAATCTGGGCACGGGCCAGGGCCATAGCGTGATTGAAGCGATCAACGCGTTTCAGCAGGCGTGCGGAAAGAAGATCCCCTACCGCATCGTGGCGCGGCGCCCGGGAGACGTTCCGGCCTGCTATTCTGATCCGGGCAAGGCGCACCGTATGCTTGGCTGGCGCACGACGCGGGACCTGGCGGCCATGTGCCGCGACACGTGGCGCTGGCAGTCGCAAAACCCGAAGGGCTACTGTTAGGACAGCTCGGAGCGTAAAGACACCAGGGTATTGTTGATCAGGGTTGAGGAGGTGGTCTTCGTGTACGGAAAATAGATGATTCGCACACCAAATGCGACGAACTGCTGCTCAAAATCCTTCCACGTGTCCGATTTATACCAATCGTCGCCGACAAACATGATGTTAAACTTGTACCGGTTGTACGCATCCATCTTGTCCATCGTGTCCTGAGGCACCGCCAAGTCCACGTAGCGGGAGGAACGGACGATTTCGATTCGCTCCTCGAAGGGAATAACCGATCGCTTGTTCTTGTAGGAAACAAGTGAATCGGTTGTTACGCCGACGACCAGGCGGTCACAAAGCGATTTGGCGTTGCGCAAGACGTTGACATGACCGATGTGAAAGAGATCGAAGACGCCGCTGGTGTATCCGATGACCATGGTAGTTGGGACGGGAGACAAGTTATTCACGGGAGTGCGGGCTCGTTGGCGGCATCGGATCCGGGAGGAGGTCCCTCTCCGCAAGACGATGCCATCCGGATGGGGGAACGAAATTGAGATACTTCACGCCAGGTGCAAAGAAGTTTTGGACGGGCCAATCCTCGGTCACGACTGGAATGTCCGCATCGGTTCTTCCAGCTTCCTTGAGGAGTTCCTTGATGTATGGAACGGCGGAAACCCGAAAATCCATCAAACGGGCGGCGACGCAGTCGACCGACAGGAGGTCCTCGCCAGCGAGGATGACCCCGGCGCGCTTCTCATCCGGATAGAACGGGCCATCGCGTTCTCCCGCAAGCAAGCCGTCGACGACGGAGAAGAAGCGCATTTCTCTGCCTTGGTTACGCCGCCAGCCAGCCATGTCTTTTACGAACACGTTGTACAGATCGGCCGCCATTCTCCAGCAGGTGTCGTTTCCCTCCCATGAACCCCGGGTCATGTTGAACGAAACGCACTTCGTATCGTGAAAAAAGATACCGAGCCGGGTGTTTCGAAACGCCTTTCTCAGGCGCAGGAACCAGGATTCGGGTAGAAGGTCCAGCAGGAGATGGCGGGTGGTCAGCACGATCTGATCACTCAGGCGCCCAAATGAGGGATACTCGTCTCCGCCGAAAGAAGGGAAGCCGATCCGCCAATGGATCAGGTAGTTCTTGTTGGCGTTGGCTCCCACGAGCCCCTTGATGTTGAGGGTCGCCCCCACCTTGTGATGGGTCTTGAGCTTCGGGATGGAGATGTAGACGTCGGCATTGAGGATGCTGTTGGACAGGCAATATTCATGGGTGTCGCCATGGTGGTGTCGGATCGTCTCCCATCGTTTTGTAAAGACCCCTCGGAAGAGCAGCGGGTTCATCCCGAAGAACAGCGACTTCTTGCCCAGGTTCAGCACGCTGCTGCCCGCCGGATCGCCTGGTTGGGGGACGGTCCTGGATTTGAACCCGTAGTACGCGAGGTTGTCGGTCTTCCTTGGCCGCAGGTCGAGAACCCGGCAGCTCACCCCAAAGGTCTTGGGGTAGAATGCCGCGAACTGGTCCAGCCCGGTGCGCTCGCAGATCTTCGCAAAATCGGCGTCAATCGAGGGATTGTCGCCAATAGTAATCTCGCCCTGCCCGTGCAACGCGATCGCGACATAATCCGCGACGGCGCGGACGACCGAGGGATGGGTGATCACGCTGAACAGGTCGCCGGAGCGGCCTGAGGATGTCCGGTATTCGTGGGCAACCAGGTTGGGCTTGATGAACACGTGCTGCCCGGGACGCACGAGGCCGCCCAGCGGATTCCAGGCGGGAGTCCCGAAATTCTCACGGTCGTAACCCAGCAACCTGAAGCACTCCCGCACGCCCTCGTAGGCCGGGTTCCGCGCGGTGGAAAGCGGACGGTCGCCGTATTCCGGATACGGAAATTGGGGATTGTACGGAAAGTCGCCCGGGTAGGTGGGATCCGTCCGTGCGATCGCCACTGGCTTCGGCTGGGATGGGCTTTGCATCGGGGGACGGCTCAGGAGTCACCGTCGATCAGACCGAGAAACCGGTTGAGCGTGTATAGAATCCACCGCTGCTCGCCGTTGAAGCGGGACCAATCCAGATCACGGCGGAATTCAGGGCGGCTCGGTCCCTGCCAGCTGCCGAGCCATCGATCCATAGGGCGGGCGAAGGGGATCTTGTTGGGCGCGGTGAATTCGGGATAGAGCCGGGCAAACAGGGTTCGCACGAGGTATTTGCTCTCGCCCCGGCGAATTCGCGCAATGTCGAGCACGCCGTCCAGCGCAAGCTCTTCATAGGGTGCTACCATGAAACAGTGCGCCGCTCCGATCGCATTCTCAAAAGCCTGGATGATTCCGAGCCCGTGGACAACCTTGAGGAAACTTTGCACGTCGATGCAATCGCCTCGGCGGTAAGGTTCAAAGACGTTCTGCACCGATATCGGGTCGACCAGAACGTCTTCCGGATGCACAAAGCTGTATCGAGCGGCAAAATCAGAAAAGGTCCAGTCCCTGGCGAGCAGCTTGTCCAGCCCGCCGAAAGTGGAGTCGGCCCCATTGCCTACAATCAAGTGGCGGAGGCCGTCGGCCGAGGCCCGGCACGCCGCCTTGTACAGCCCGACCTCCACCGCGTGCAGGGGCGAGCGCTTGCGGCGCATGAGTGTATCCATGCTCTCCTCGTAGTCGTTCCATGCGACGTCAATCACTGTCAAGGGCAGTCCTGATTTTGCTGCGTAGCGGGCGGCCCATTCCGTCTCATCGACGGCTCCATCGGCCAGAAAGCGGATGGTGTAGGCCCGCGTGCCTCGCGGAAGCAACGCCGCGAGAATGGCCGAATCCATCCCTCCGCTCAGGAGAAGCCCGACGTCTTCGCGGCCCTGTATCGGCGCAAGGGCCTCTGTCAGGCCGGCAAGAATCTCCTCGCTCGTGCCCACACGTTTCGCCGGATGGGTGCTCGCAGAAGGAAAATCGGGAATGACTCCTGGTTTCCATTTGCAGCCCGCTTTGGCGACATACCGGAACGCCAGGCAGGAGGAGAGGCAGAACGGGTCACAACTCATGGCAGGGAAACGCTATGCTTGGAATCGAGGGGTTGGCAAATCCGGTCTTACGGATCGGTCGGTTTCCCCGCCCCCGTGAGCGTCGCCGACAGGGCGTGCTTGAGGGCAGGATCCTCCGGCATTTTGTCCGAGCCGGCCTGGAGGGTGCTTTTCGCGAGGTCGGGTCGGTCTGTTTTCTGATAGACCGCGGCGAGATTGATGTAGGCGTCCGGGAATTGCGGGTGCAACCGAACCAGATCCTGGAAGGCTTTCTCAGCACTGGCGAAGTCCCGAAGCTGGTAAAGCGCAAATCCCAGCGCGATCATGAGGTCCTTTTGACCCGGCTGGATCTGCAGCGCGCGTTCGATGGCGGGCAGGGCCGTTCGGTAATCCTCGCGCGCGAACGCGCCCTCAATGCCAGCGACGAGAATCATGAGCTGTTCCTCGAGCCTGGAGTTGCCTTGGGCCGGAACAGCGGGAGCCTGGGCGGCGGGTCCGCTCGCTTCTTCGGCCTGTGAGGGGGAGGCGTTGTTTATGGCGGCCAACGTGAAGCAAAAAATCCTTTGCCGGGCGCGCGTCAAGGCGAGCAGTTCGCTCGTCTCAGGCGTCAGGAAGAATATCCCGCGCGGAACGAACATCCCCGGCTGGCGGGCCTGCAGCGTCTTGGCCAGGCTGGCACATGCGTTCTGGGCTGCGGGATGGGCCGCCTTCTCGAGATGTTTCAACGCCAGCTCGAGGTCTTTCCACTTTCCAGCCCTGCCCAGGGCGAACGAGAGATTGACCAACGCCTCCAGCGTCGGCTGTTTGTTGAAGGCGCGGCCCAGGAACTCGGCGGCTAGATCAGGCGGGGCAAAAGGCGAGACCAACATGCGGGTGCCAAAATCGAAATTGGCGTGGGCCTCCGCCAGGTCCGGATTCTTGCAGTCGGCCAAGGAGGGATAGAGTTCGGACAGGGGCAGCCGATGGCTGCGACGGGCGAGGGCATTCGTGATGACCCGGGCCGAAGCCTTGCGGACCCGTTCGGGGATCTGATTGGTCATCGAGTCCTGGTGCTGGCGGTAATAGTAGACAATCTCCGGCACATAGACCGTGGGATAGTTCTCCGCGATGCGGACCCACATGTCCCAGTCTTCGGCTCCCTCGAGATCGGGATCGTAGAAGCCCACATGATCCTGGCAGGAGCGCCGGTACAGAAAGGCCGCGACTCCGGGATTTGATTTCAACCAGGAAGGCAGGCTCAGATCCTGGTTGCGGTTGATCGTGTGAATACGTCCCCCGGCGTCGGTGAAGGCAAACGCCGCGATGGCAAATCCGGCCTCCGGAAACCGATCCAGGGCACCGACCAGGGCCTCCAGGAAATAGGGGGCGCAATAATTGTCGGCCGAAGTCCATGTGAGCAATTCGCCGCGCGCCGCCGCGAAGCCGGCGTTCAGCGCCCGGGGGAGTCGCTGGTTGGCCTGGTGAATCACCCGAATCCGGGGGTCCTTGAGGTTCTGCAGGAACTCGGTGGTGCCATCCGTCGAGCCATCGTTGACGATGATCAATTCGAAGTCCCGGTAGGTCTGGTCCAGGACGCCTTTGACGGCCAGGGGTAGGAACTTCAGGTGATTGTAGGTGGGCAGCACCACCGAAACCCTCGGCTTGGCCGCATGCTCCCTGGTGGCGGTGTGGCGGACGGCCCGCTGGGGAAGGACTTCGATTATGGCTTCTGCCGCGCGGCGGGCGGCCGTCCCG
>Ga0182027_10015234_pt1 | contig 10589 bp, 5 predicted proteins | sample 712E1DmetaG_FD_121300 | JGI IMG/M metagenome (GOLD analysis project Ga0182027, IMG submission 121300) | Permafrost microbial communities from Stordalen Mire, Sweden - 712E1D metaG (Illumina Assembly) | ecosystem: Environmental > Terrestrial > Soil > Wetlands > Permafrost | place: Sweden... | reverse complement strand
TCCGGCTTCGACGGGAGCGCTTCGGATGCGGGATTTAATTTCATCAGTGATGTGTGGGATGACTTGGACGGTTGCCCCAAGATAATCGCCTCTCCGCTCTTTCTCGATGACGGTGTGGTAGATGCTGCCGGTGGTGACGATAGATTCGCGGGAAAGGTCTTCGTCGATGAATCGCTCGTAGTTGCCCAAATCCAGGTCTGTCTCAGCGCCGTCATTGGTGACGAATACCTCGCCGTGCTGGAACGGGTTCATGGTGCCGGCATCGACGTTCAGATAAGGGTCGATCTTCTGCATGGTCACTTTGAAGCCGCGATTTTTGAGCAGCCTGCCAAGCGAGGATGCGGTTATGCCCTTGCCGATTGAAGAAACCACGCCGCCTGTTACGAAAATATACTTTGTCATATTGCCTCCCGCGACCTAACTGAAGTAGGCCAAAAACGCACACTCACCTGATCAGCAAGCTTCCCTTGCCCAGTCTTACCGCCGTCTTTATTAGATCGGCTACAAATTCTTTCGCGAACACCGCGGCGTATGGAACGGTGTCTCCCAGCGCAATCCTCGCGGTCAGCGCAGCTGAAAACGCGCATCCCGTGCCGTGTACCGGAGAACCTTCTACTCTATCGCCGGGCAGTTCCAGGTAGCTCTCTCCGTCGAAGAGCACATCCACGGGTCTGCCTTCGAGATGGCCGCCCTTTGCCAATACATAGCGGCAACCCATCTCATGAATAATTGCTGCCGCCTGCTTGAGGTCATCCAGCGTTCGTATCCCGACTCCCGAGAGTATTTCGGCTTCAGGCGCGTTCGGCGTGATTACCAGAACCTTTGGAATCAGAAAGCGCTTCATCCGCCTTATGCCTTTGTTTATGAGCAGGCGAGTTCCATCTTTGGCCGTCAGCACCGGATCCAACACCACATTCGGGATTTCCCGCCTGTTTATTCTTCCGGCGACCGTTCCTACAGCGGTTGGATCATAGAGCATTCCAATCTTGCAGGCGTCCAGCCCTATATCACGAGCCACCGCGTCGATCTGCGCGGCGATGATGCGCGGAGGAACTGAGTTGATCTTCCGAACACCTGCCGTATCTTGCGCGGTGACGGCGGTGACGGCGGTCATGCCATAAACGCCCAGCCGCTCGAATATTTTCAGATCCAATTGAACGCCCGCTCCGGCGCTCGAATCCGACCCGGCGATTGTCAAGACTCGTTTGATTCCAGGTTCATTCATCAGAAAGCTTTCGAAGCATCTCAGAGAGAGTCCCGACAACAATTGTAGGCTGATGATCCGGGGCGGCGGTCTTCAAGTCTTCTTCCTTCGCGATCCCGGTAAGCACGAGGACGGTCACAGCGCCCACACGATTTCCGACCAGGATATCAGTATCCAAACGATCACCGATCACTATAGTATGTTCAGCGTCGGTGTTCGCCAGACGCATTACTTCGTGCATTGCCGGAAGCTCCGGCTTTGCTATAACAATCGGCTTCGCGCCGGAGGCGGCGGCAATTGCGGCTACTATAGAGCCTGCGCCGGGCGTCACCTTGCCGTTTTCGCTGGGAAAGGTGGAATCCGCGTTTGTGGCGATGAATTCCGCTCCCTGAAAAATGGCCTGTTGAGCATTCTTCATCTTTTCATAGTCGAACTTTCGGTCAAGGCCGACTACTACATAATCTACGTGTTCGCTCGTTCCGTCTTCGGCGATTTTCATTCCGATGGCGGTCAATTCCACCCGAATCCCCTTCTCGCCGACGATATATGCCGTCTTTCCACGTGCGCCTTGCTCTTCCAGATAGAGCGCGGTGGCATAGGAGGAAGTCATCATATGCTCTTCGTCCGCCGGGATGCCCATATTGCCGAGCTTTCGGACGAAATCTGGACGAGTCTTGGTAGAATTATTGGTGAAGAAGTATACCTGATGGCCGAGGTTCATCAAGGTTTCGATGGTTGCCGCCGCATCGGGGATGGGCTGGCTACCGCGGTAGACCACGCCGTCGAGGTCAAAGACGAAGGTCCGGACAGCCAAAAGTGTGAACACACCTTTCTAATAGCGCTCAAATATTTTAGCATAATGCCGAACTCGGCGTCAATGTTACTCTGTAACCCTGGAATTTCACAGGCAGCAACCACGCCAAACCCAATCTTAGCCCTATGTCTGGTATACGTCAGACCTGTCCGACTCGTCCGACAAGTCTGACCTCTCTCGAAACAGTCGTGAAACAGTTCAGTTCTATAGGAATTTCTAGTTTGTCAGCTGAGCAGAGCGAAGAATTTTCTAACAAGAAGGATGATCCTTCACTTTGTTCAGGATGACAGTGTGCGTTTGATATCGTTTCCCGCGAAACTGAACTCTTACACAGTCGCGCGGGGTATTGTCGTGTAGGGTGGTTCTATGATACAATCACTGGATTGTTATGTTGAACATAAAAGGGCTTATAAGCAGAAGAGTTCTTTCTTTGTTGTCGTTTGCTGTTTTCCTGGCTATGGTTGCCGGAGCGGCGATGACGGCTACACTGCCTTTACAGGGCCATCCACATGCCGGCAAGGTGGTTATGGTGGTTATTCCGGCTACCTCGCTTCAGGACTTCGCTTCTAATGATCTTCCCACTTTACACGGGCTGCTGGACGTCGGCGCGGTCGGGTTGATGAACGCTCGTACCGCAGGCTCCCTGGATTATGATCCGGGCGAATTTTCCGAGGGCATGTATACTCCAGAAAGCGGTTTCGTCACTTTAGGAGCAGGTGCTCTGGCTCTGGTCGGGTTCGATGCTCGGAAGGCGTATAATCGAGATGAGCTTGCCGACGATGCGCCTGCCGTCAAGGTTCTTCATCGGCTTACGCTGATCGACCCAAAATCGTCTGAGGTTGTGCAGCCATACATCGTGAGTCTGAGACACGACAATATTGGGTTGGGCTATAACTTGACTCCCGGCCTCCTCGGTAAACTGATCCATGCTTCTGGATTGAAAACAGCGGTGGTGGGCAATTCCGATTCCAACTTATCGCCGCACCGCGAGATTGTTTCTATTTCCATGGACGAAAACGGTCTTGTCGATTACGGCAACGTTGGCGAGTCGCTCATGCTTCGAGATGCATCCGCGCCCCTGTCAGCGCGAACGAACTCGACAGCGCTTTTGAGCGAGTCAACTCGGTGCGTGAAGCTCGCCGATTTCACGGTAATTGAACTCGGCGACACGGCCCGATTGGATCGTGCGCGTCTTGATATGTTGGATTCAGTGTATCAGGTACAACATGGAAAGATTCTGAAGGAAACCGACCGACTTTTGGGCGAGCTACTATCCTCGATAGATAAGAACACCACGCTTGTTATACTCTCACCCTATCCATCTTCTTTTGCCGTAGAAACGACGGATGATAGCCTCTGCCCAGTGTTGGTCGTCGGGCCGGGAATCGGACATGGACTTTTGATTTCGGGATCCACGAGAAATCCTGGAGTATTGTCGAGCATAGACATCGGGCCTTCCGTTCTTGGCTGGCTGGGCTTATCACTATCGCCGAAAATGGTCGGTCGGCAGCTTGCGACTACCGACAAGGGTGACATGCATACGCTTCTTGGCACGGAAAAGCGGATAACCCTGCAGAATATCAGCCAGTCGGTATTGAGCGAATCAGCCTTTGCCAGCATAGTCCTGATAGGAATTATTACCGCGCTGTGGTTCATGATTCCGATTGGCAGCCGACTGAGAAAATTACTCCCCGTGGTCACACTCTGGATAACCACTTTTGCCCCCGCGATGCTGCTGCTTGGAGCTTTCCCTGTTGGAAGTCACGCCGCTACTTGGACTTGGCTTTTACTTGTGAGCATTGTGCTTTGTGGAATTGCATTGCTTGTTGGACGAAAGCCGGTGCCGGCGCTGATGTTCGTTTGTCTGGTCACCAGCATGGGGCTACTGATAGATCAGACTACCGGGTATCCGTTTTCCAAGTACTCCGTCATGGGCTATTCGGTGATGGAGGGGGCGCGGTATTATGGGATTGGGAATGAGCTAATGGGCACTCTCATCGGGGCGAGCATGGTCGCACTAGGGCTTGTTTTAGCATCGTTCCGAGTTGAGGAGCGGGCAATCCGTATCGTACTCGTTATAGGATTGATAATAGAAGCGGCGATCATAGGTTTCCCTGAACTAGGCGCGAATGTCGGTGGTATGATCGCCGTGGTATTTGGATTCGGCTTTGCGCTTGCGGTAACATCGAAAAAGCCGTTGAGTCCGGGTAGGATACTGTTAATCGTCATCGGCGTGGCGGCAGCGGTTGGGTTGATTGCGGTATTCGATACTTTGCGCGGGCACGGACATGAGACGCATCTCGGAAGAGCTATCTCCCAAATCCGCGCGGGCGGCATCGGTCAGATGATATTGATTATCGTTCGCAAGATGAGCATGAATATTCGTTTGATTCGGGGAAGTGTCTGGGGTCGGCTGGTGGCCTCTTATGTCATTAGTTTGGCTATCATCCTTATGTCTGGGAAGCTCTACAAGCGATTATGGCCGACCACTATTCAGATGAGGGTGATGCTTGCGGGCACGGTTGCCGGAACTCTCGCCGCGCTGGCATTTAATGATTCAGGGATCGTGGCGGCAGGCACGTGCTTTGTTTATATGTGGGCGCTAATCATGCTTCTGGCGCTGGGTGTTCGTGAAGGAGACCAGGCAGCTAGAGGGTAGTGGGGCAGGAGAATAATGTGTTCAAATTTTTGATCGCTTGTTTGCTTGTTGGGGTTGTCGGCGTTGGGGCATTTGGGCAGGCTGTTTCAGTTTCCGAGCCGCGACAGGCGGAGTTGGTTGAAGGCAAGACCTATTCTATCGAGTGGCTTGCGGGCGGCGGAGAAACCGTAAAAATCAAGATCAACGGCACGCGAACACCGTTGGGGAAGGCTTCGAGGGGGGATTTCAGCATTGTCGTCGCGGAGAACGTATCCGCCGCGCAAGGCACTTATTCCTTCGTCCTTCCCTGGATAGATGCAAACGAATTCAAAATCAGAGTTGAAGAGTACGATGGTTCGGGACATTTGATCGCTTCCGGGGATCATGGATATTCTTTTCGCCCTGAGATTCTGGCGGATCGACTGTTGGATGGAATTTATCTTGATCTCCACCTTCATGTGAACCAGCGCCTGTACGTGCAGAAAGACGGCAAGATTACGAAGATCTATATTTCAAGTTCATCGAAGAAATACCACTGGCTGCCGCCCAATCGTCACATTCCCGAACCCCATGACCATGCGGGCGTTTTCAAGGTTTTGAGCAAAGAGACCGACCACTGGTCTGATGAGTATGAGGTCGATATGTATTGGGCAATGCGCTATCTCTCCGGGCACTACATACACGCAACCAGCGCGAACCTCTACAGATACCTCGGTCGTCCTTCATCCCACGGGTGCAACAGGCTAACGCGGTATGATGCTCAGGAGATTTACAAGGCAACGCCTGTTGGCACTAGAGTTGAGATTATCGGCCCCCCGTCCGCCTATAAAACTGTGGCCCCTCGCGCGAAGCCGAAGCAGGCACAGGACATGCACCCTAAGGTGTAAGGAGTTGCAGACGCGCCCTCACCCCGGCCCTCGCCCCGACATACGTCGGGGCGAGGGAGAGTTAAGGAGAAGAATATGAAGAATCTGACTAAGGCTGCCGAAGACATTCGGGCGGAGTTGGATGCGAAAAATGCGGCGCGGGATAAGGCGCTGGTGACATCTCGCGAGTCGATTCGATTCTCCGCGAATTCGATACGCGCCGTCCATCGTGGAGAATTTGACGAGGCGGAAGCGCTGTTGAAAGAGGCCGGATCTCGGGTGCATGAAACCGCAGGCGAACTGAAGGGTTATGTGGACATATACTATGCCGGGTATGTTCAGGATGCGCAGAAAGAATACACTGAGGCGGCGACGGTTCATGCGATTATGCGCAATCTGACCTTCCAGAGCCACCGAGATTTAGGCGTGGAATCAGCGCCATATCTGAACGGTCTGGCGGAGGCGGTGAGCGAGTGTCGTCGGGACGTTCTCGATCTTCTTCGCGCGGGAAACATGGACAGGGCGGAAGAAGTAATGCGCGTGATGGATGACGTTTTCTACGTGCTCTATTCCTTCGATTACCCCGATGCAATCACGGGCGGCCTTCGACGAACGATGGATCAAACGAGGGCGGTTCTGGAACGAACTCGCGGCGACCTGACCGTCACGCTACGCCAACAGGAACTGGAGCGGGCGCTGAACAAAGCGGTGGAGGTGTTTGACAAGAAAAATTAGCAGGCAACTGGTGTTTGAGGAAACCGGAGTGTTCTTTGGATGTAGCGAAAACCATTCAAGCAGGCCGATCTCCGATAACAAAAAATTATTTAAATTCGCTTCTTATTGTTGGCAAACTCTTTTGTTATGACATCGTCTTTATTGGAAGTTGGGTGCGGAGACTCTCGATATGCTCCGAATAAGATTTTTCTCATATATGGCTAGCTTTGTCGCAGAATTATTTATTTGCACAAGAAACTAATTAAGTGTTGACAATTTGATAACGCTTGGTTACACTTAGTTAGCATGGTCGCTGTATCGGCGTTCTACCGTTTTTCTTCTACTTTGCGCCCCCGACTATCATGCTCTTTCATATTTTTCGGTGCAATCTTTTGTCATTAGCATTCGAACTCAATAATGGGTTTTGTTGTGGAGAAATGTCCAATGAATCAAGGGGATTATGTGTCAGCGCGAGCTGGCTATTTGTGCATTGGGATCTTGCTTCTGCTGCTGCTAACGATGTTTGTGGCGGCATCTGTCTGTGCAGATCCTATTTATGTAGATCACTCATCGCTATGCAATAATGGAGTTTTGGCTCCAGAGTTGTCTGTTGTGACTTCTGATTCCACCTCTGTGACAGTTGACATCAGTGTAACCAACAACGCCTACGCTTGGTATTATGTCTCAGTTCAACCGATGTTTCACGGTTCGGATACATCCGGTTTGCCGGACCATTTCATGCTTGGCCCACACCAAAAACATTACTTTGTTGGACGTATGCAGTTCCACAACAATGATAGCCTTACCTTATTTGCGGACGGCAGCTTGAATCACAAAGAGGTCATAGAGTATATCATTGCGGATGGAGCGTTCCGGTTGATTGTTGGAAGCCAACTGCCCATGGACGAAGCAGAGACATTCATTGCGCTTTGTGGCGAGGCGCCAGATTTGGGGGGTGAACTCATAAGCTTTGGCGATGCTCTTCCGAATACTTTTCATGAGCCGCTTGCTACGCTTTATGCGTTGGCAAAGTTGTACGAAGACCCTCTGTTGAAAGCCTGCTTTGTTCAGGCGTTTGGTACAGTGTTGCCGGATTTAATGATGAATTCATGGGACGGTTACCTCAAGGTGCTGGAAACAGTCTATTTGGAGGTCAGTATCATTCTGGCGCAACACTACGATGACTTGGCATTTACCGGGCATGGGCCATCGAACAATCATCCGGCGGACAATGGAACGCCTAATGCGCCTTCACCGCTTTCGCCGACCGGGGGTGCGGCGGTCGGACGTAACATAACATTCATTTGGCGGGATAACGGCACTTCTACCGGCGGGGATTGCAGTAGTTTTAACGTTAAGGTTCGTGCGACGGGTAGCTCAAGTATCCTAAATTTAGGGTGGAATACGGGGACAATCAAGAGTTGGACAAGTGGTTATGGGAATTATCAATGGATGGTGGAGGCTAAATCCAGCAACGGTAAGATCGCAGATAGTGGATGGGTGGGATTCTCAGTTTCCGCGCCTACACCTCCGGCTCTACAGGTCAGCGATTGGGCTACTGTTCAGAATACCGGGACGATAGGGCTAAAGGTTCGGTCGTCCGCAAACGGTACGTTCACTGGCGCGAAACTTAGCGATGGCGATGTTATTCAGATTTTGGATGGCCCAGTGCTGGCTGGGAGTGACTGGTGGTATAGGCACGATCATGGTGGTTGGTCAGCTTTCGCAAGCACGTATAACGGCAACTACTATGTCTATATGCAGAAGACAACACCTCCTGCGCCCCCGGCAATTAGGGTGAGTGATTGGATTCTGACGCAGAATACAGCTAATATCCTGGAGATTCGAGATAATCCGTGCGGTATTTCCATCGGTTATCTTATGGATGGATTGACATTACAGATTATCGGTGGGCCGGTATATAAGGGCGGAATCTGGTGGTACCAGCATGAGAAGGGTTGGAGCGCTTACGCAAGCGTTTATCATGGAACGTACAATGTCTACATGCAGAAGACGACGCCTCCATCGTTGCCTCCGATTGCGTCTGGAGACTGGGCGCTTACGACTAATACTGCCGGGATCCTTCGAGTTCGATCAGGCCCTGACGGCGCAGATACAGGCAAGCGGCTTCAGGATGGTATGTATCTGAATATCCTTGGAGGGCCAACTTTCGCTGGCGGTCTGTGGTGGTATCAGCACGACAACGGCGGCTGGTCGGCATATTCCAGCACCTATCAGGGGACGACTTATATCTATATGGATAAGACCTCGCCTCCTGGGACTCCGCCGCTTGTACCAGGAGACACAGCTATGACGCAGAATACGCTGGGTATGCTGCGAGTTCGGAGCGGCCCGGACGGCACGGACACCGGACAGAGATTGACGGATTATTATACTTTAAATATCACCGCCGGCCCTGTATTTGCCAGCGGGTTGTGGTGGTACGGCTATAACACCATCATAAGTGGATCGCCTGTGAGCGGATGGTCCGCATATGCGGTTGATGGCGGCATTATGATGGTGAGGGTTGATCCCAGCGTTCCACCGCTTATGCCTGGGGATACTGCTATTACTCAGAACTGCAACGTAAATAACATAGGTATCCTGCGCGTTAGGGATGGCTATGGGTTGAAAGCAAACGTTTTGGGCAAAATCGGGGACGGTTTGCAGTTGCAAATAATTGATGGACCAGTATCGGCTGATGGTTTGTGGTGGTATCATCACCAGAATTCAGTTCAGAGTGGATGGTCCGCATACGCGCAAGCCGATGTTTATATGAAACTTGTTCCGCCTCCGGTACCTGCGTCGCCGACAAACCTTCGAGTGGATATCAGTTCGCCGTGCACATTGAATTTACTCTGGGATGACAATAGCAATAATGAAACCGGATTCAGTGTTGAACTGATGGTGAACGATTCATACGTGCAGATTGGATCAGTTGCAGCAAATGTAACTCGGTTTGCAATGGCGGACCTGGAAGCTACGAACTCTTATACATTTAGAGTATGCGCGGGGAATAAGGGCGGTTCATCTGCCTATACAAACGAATTGACTGTTACGATGCCTCCTATGCCTCCTGCGGCTCCTTCCAACTTGAGCGCACAATCAGCATCGACATCGACTACGCAGTTGACTTGGACTGATTGCAGCAACAATGAAGCTGGGTTCGCAATAGAACGGAAGTCGGGCACTGACGATTATGCTGAGATTGGCAGAGTGGATGCAAATACTACAACTTATACGGACAACCGGAACATCAGCGCGGACATTGTCTATACGTATAGGGTACGGGCCTTTAATACCGGCGGGTATTCTGCTTATGCAGAGGAACGAGGCGCTTCGGTGCTTTTAGCGATGATTGCACCAGTCGGATTGCGGACAGCCACAGTCACGCCTAATTCCGTAAGCCTGATGTGGAGTCCCTGTTCTAATGCCGTTACTTACGGTTTGGAACGCAAGACGGCTGACGGGACATATTCAGAGATTGCACAGCTAGTCTCTGATGCGACAACTTATGAAGACACGGGCCTCACACCGTCCACACCGTATTTCTACAGAATACTGGCGTATGGCGATGGCGTGAATTCGGATTATACGAATGAATTGCCCGTTTCTACGCTTGCGCCCGTCCCTGCTCAGCCCACTCAACTGATTAGTGCGCCAGCGTCAACTCACTCCATAGAATTGTGTTGGAATTCGGGCGATTCCACCGCGAAGGGAGCTTACGTTGAGCGCAAAACGGTGGGCGGAGAATACTCACAGGTAGCTACTTTGAATCCCGGCGTTGTCTCCTATGTGGATGATGGGCTACTCGGCAGCAACAGTTATACGTATAGGGTATGTTCATTTAACGATAGTGGTTCTTCGGATTACTCCAATGAGACGACGCAGATGCTTGAGCCGTTTGTGAGTGTTGACGCGGCCGCGGGCGTGGGGACGAGGGATGCGCTTATCGGTGACGGATTGTTCTATCCTGATTTCCAAGTGGTTTCCCAGCCGATTATCGGTAGTTCAGCCACGTTCCATGTCAAGGCGACGAATCTGAGCAATATCGGGCAGCAGGTGTTGATTACGAGCATGGCGTATGGCAAGGGTTATTCGGTTAGATACTTCGACAGTCAGACGAGGGCGGAGATCACTAATACGGTTGCTACCCCTGAGGGAATGTCTCTGTTTATGTCACCCGGCGCGGTGTATGAGCTTCGAATTGAAGAAACTTTTGATGCCGGGGTTGGGGATGCCAGATGTGAGGTTGGCGTTGATTTCAATGCTGCTCAGAGTGGCGTGCGTGACCAGGTTTGGGCGCTGGCATCCAGGAATGTTACACTTCCGTTGGTGGATATTGCTTCGCCT
>Ga0182027_10015233_pt1 | contig 10590 bp, 13 predicted proteins | sample 712E1DmetaG_FD_121300 | JGI IMG/M metagenome (GOLD analysis project Ga0182027, IMG submission 121300) | Permafrost microbial communities from Stordalen Mire, Sweden - 712E1D metaG (Illumina Assembly) | ecosystem: Environmental > Terrestrial > Soil > Wetlands > Permafrost | place: Sweden... | reverse complement strand
GATTCCGTTGCTGTTTGGTTTGAAGCTGGCTGGGTCTAGCAACTACCCGACATACCGGGACCGCGGTCTCCGTATCAGCAGCGCGATCGAAAGCGCGAATTTCCACGTCACCAGCCAACGCCTAAAAGTCCGGGGGACGCGCTGGTCAGAAACGGGCGCGGCGTTGATGGCAGCACTGCGCGCCGACTTGTTCAACGGCTACTGGGAAAAACGGTCCCGGGAGGTTCTGGCTGCGGCCGCATGACCCGATCGCCAGGAACGGCACCCGCGTGCAAGTTGACATACCCGCCTTCCGTTCCTATATCCGCGTGGATGCCGTCCACCGAAAAACCCGCCATCGTGTTGCTCTCCGGGGGCCTGGACTCGACGACCACGCTCGCTGTGGCCCAGCGGGACGGCTTTGTGGCCCACGCGCTGACGATTTCGTACGGGCAACGCCAACACATCGAGATCGAGGCCGCTCGGCGCGTGGCCAAGGCGATGGGAGTCAAAAACCACCGCGTCATCGAGATCGACTTGAGGGTGTTCGGCCAGTCTGCCTTGACCGCCGACATTCCAGTCCCCAAGGACCGCAACCCCGACGAGCTGCCCACGGGCGTGCCGATCACGTATGTGCCGGCGCGCAACACCATCTTCCTCGCTTATGCCCTGGCTTATGCCGAGGTGATGCGGTCATTCGATATCTTTGTCGGCGTCAACGCCGTGGACTATTCGGGTTATCCTGACTGCCGCCCCGAGTTTGTCGAGGCTTTTGCGCGCCTGGCCAATCTCGCCACCCGCGCCAGCGTCGACGGTTCTGGTCAGTTCAAGATCCATGCGCCCCTGGTCAAAATGTCGAAGGCCCAGATCATCTCGCTCGGGATCAAGCTGGGCGTTGACTACGCTCTCACCCATTCGTGCTATGACCCGGTGGGCGAGCTGGCCTGCGGCCGGTGTGACGCCTGCCAGCTGCGGCGCCAGGGATTTGTCGCCGCCGCCGTAAAGGACCCGACTCGCTACGCCGGTCCCTCGGCCAAAGGAGAGACCAAAAAATGAAATCGGACATTCGTTCGACGACCGTGCTGGTGGTGCGCCGCGACGGCCACGTGGTGATGGCGGCCGACGGTCAGGTGACGTTTAAAGAGACAGTCATCAAGCACAGCGCCAAAAAGCTTCGACGCCTGTACAACGGCAAGATCCTGGCCGGTTTTGCCGGCGGCACGGCCGATGCATTTACGCTGTTCGAGCGCTTTGAGACTAAGCTCAAAGATTTTTCGGGCAATGTCACCCGCGCGGCGGTCGAGCTCACCAAGGACTGGCGTACCGACCGTATGTTGCGGCGCCTGGAGGCCATGCTCCTCGTTGCAGATCACGAAACGACTCTGCTCCTGTCGGGCAGCGGCGACGTCATCGAGCCTGATCACGGCGTGATCGCCATCGGCTCAGGAGGCCCATACGCACTGGCGGCAGCGCGCATGCTTGTCGAGCACACAACTCTGGATCCGCGAAAAATAGCGGAGGCGGCGATGAAAATGGCGGCCGAAATATGTATCTACACTAACGAGCACTTCACTTTTGAGGAAATCGTGAGCTGAGCGCAGCGCGGCAAATACCATGGAAGAGCCCAAACCATTCGAAACGTCTTTTACTCCCCGCGAAATCGTCGGCGAGCTCGATACGTACATCGTCGGCCAGAAAGCCGCCAAGCGCGCGGTGGCCATCGCTCTGCGCAACCGCTGGCGCCGCCGGAGAGTGCAACCACCGTTACGCGATGAAATTGTACCGAAGAACATCATTCTCATCGGCCCCACCGGGGTGGGCAAGACCGAAATCGCCCGGCGCCTCGCCAAGCTCGCCCAGGCGCCGTTTATCAAGGTCGAAGCCTCCAAATACACCGAGGTCGGCTATGTCGGCCGCGACGTCGACTCGATGATTCGCGATCTGGTCGAAGCCAGTGTGCAGATGGTCCGCGCCGAGGAAAAAAAGCGGGTCATGGCCAATGCCGAGACGCAGGCCGAGGAACGCCTGCTCGACTTGCTGTTGCCCAGGCCGCGCTACGAACAAGCCCCGCCGGCGGCGCAAGCCTCTACCACGACTGATCCGAGCCGCGCGCAACTGCGCGCCCTTCTTCACTCGGGAGAGCTCGACAGTCGCGAGGTCGAAATCGACACGGAAGAAAACCGCATGCTCATGATGCAGATCTTCTCGAACGCCGGCCTCGAAGAGATGGGTATCAACCTCCAAGAAATGATGGGCCAGATGGGCGGCCGCCGATCGCGCAAACGCCGCGTCAAGGTCCCCGAGGCCCGCGACATCTTTACCCAGGAAGAGGCCCTAAAGCTCATCGATCAGGAGCACGTCAACAAAGAGGCCATCCGCCGCGCCGAAGACAGCGGCATCGTGTTCTTGGACGAGATCGATAAAATTGCCCGACGCGAAGGTCCCTCGAGCGGCCCGGACGTTTCGCGCGAGGGCGTGCAGCGCGACATTCTGCCCATCGTCGAAGGCTCGGCGGTGGTCACCAAGTACGGCGTCGTCCACACCGACCACGTGCTCTTTATCGCCGCGGGAGCCTTCCATGTCTCCAAGGTGAGCGACCTCATCCCCGAGCTTCAGGGCCGTTTTCCGATCCGCGTCGAGCTGGACTCTCTGGGCGAGCCGGAGCTGCTGCGCATCCTGAAAGAGCCGGTCAACGCCCTGCCCGTCCAGTATAAGGCCATGCTCGCGACCGAAGGGGTGGCGATTGAGTTCAACGACTCGGGCCTCGCCGAGATCGCCCGCATCGCCGCCCGGGCCAACAGCAAGGCCGAGAACATCGGTGCTCGGCGCCTCTATACGATCATGGAGCACCTGCTCGACGAGATCTCCTTTGCCGCCCCCGAGCGCTCCGGCGCCCAGATGACCGTCGACGCCGCCTATGTCACCAATGCCTTCAAGGACCTGACCGACAACGAAGACCTGACCAAGTACATCCTGTAGAGAGCCGCGCATGGCGAACGACAAGACTTGGCTCGAGCGCGCAAGCGCGCACATGGCCGCCCCCAACGCCGCGCCGATCGTCGTCGACTACGGCCGTGGCAGCTATTTGTGGGACATAGAGGGCCGCAAATACCTCGATTTTTCCGGCGGCATCGGCGTCAACGCGCTGGGCCACGCCCACCCCGGCGTGGTCGCTGCCATCTCGGCCCAGGCGGCACGCTACTGCCACACCGCCAATCACCTCTACCACCGCGGCTACATCGAGCTGTGCGAGCGATTGTGCGAGCTCAGCTTTGGCGAGCGGGTGTTTTTGGCCAACTCGGGGACTGAGGCCAATGAGGCGGCCCTCAAGATCGCGCGCCGGCACTTTTTCGATCACGGTGAACAACGCACCGAGTTTGTCGCCGCCAAAAAAAGCTTTCACGGTCGCACATTGGGCTCGCTAGCCGCCACGGGCCAGCCCGCATACTGGGAGGGCTTCGGCCCCCTGGTGCCCGGCTTTACGCACGTCGCATACGGCGATCTGGACGCACTGAGCCAGGCTCTCGGGCCGGCCACGGCTGCCGTCATCTTGGAGCCCATTCTCGGCAACGCCGGTGTCGTGGTCCCGCCGCCCGGCTACTTTCAAGCGGTCCGGCAGCGGTGCGATCAGGCCGGGTGTTTGCTCATTGTCGACGAGGTGCAAACCGGAGTCGGCCGCACGGGCAAGTGGTTCGCCCATCAATACGAAGGCATCGAGCCGGACATCATGACGCTCGCAAAAGCGGTAGGCGGCGGGTTGCCCCTGGGCGCGGTGGTCACAACCGACACGCTTGCGCAGATCTTCAAGCCTGGCGTTCATGCTTCGACTTTTGGCGGCAATCCGGTCGCCTGCGCCGCGGGCCTAGCCACGTTGCGCATCATCGAAGAAGAGCGTCTGCTCGAAAACGCCCGCACCCAGGGCGAGCACCTGCTCGGCCGGTTGCGTGAGACTGCCCGAGGCCGCCCGTGCGTCCAGGAGGTGCGTGGCCGCGGGCTGATGATCGGCATCGAGCTCGCCGGCGAAGCCAAATCGGTGCAGAGCGCTGCCCGTAACAAAGGACTGCTCGTAACCCTGGCAGGCAAAAACGTCGTGCGCCTGCTGCCACCGCTCAATACGAGCCGCGAGGAAGTCGAAATGGCCGTAAAGATTCTCGATCAGGCGCTTGCCTTTTCACAGCCATAGAGCGAGTCGGCCAAGGTTTTTTCTAGTGTCTCAACCCGCTTAACAAGCGATGGCTTGGTGATAGCGGCACGTAGCGCGCTGTTGACGAGTGTTTGATACTTGGTCCCTTCGTCTGCTGCTCTTGCGCGAAACGCGTCAACCACCTCTTCATCAATCCAGATGGTGATGCGCTCCTTGGCCGTTTTAGCACTGAACTCCTTGTCGCTGAGCACGTCGTGCTTGGCGTAATTAATCTTCTTCTTGGTCATGGATTTGCCTCCACCCTTCCCAAAGCTTTTCATGACGTTTCCTCAACTCCGCCTGAATGCGCCGCACATCGCGATTTGAAAAACCATCACACTCGACACACTCCAAGGTGGCGAGGGTGAATTTGGCATGTGCTTCAGGGCTCCTCATGCTTGGCCAATAAAAGCACTTGGCCGAAAACGATGTCTATCGGTCTATGTGTCTGTGCGTCTATCTCACCAGCCGTCCAGCCTCGCACAAGCTTGGCGATCACATTATATAGCGGGCGGTCAGCACGCAGCGCTTTGATCTTCGCGTGGATTCAACGATAAGATACTGGCCTTCTGACGACCGTAGGGGGCGCTAGTCTAGCCAAACAACTCGGCCGGCCGCCCATTTTTGCCGTACAGGGCATGAACATAATACGGATACACCTGCCGTTTATGCGTCAACGGTAAGTCGTTGAATGCCTTGGCCGTACGTCGCACGCTCAGAAGCGTGACGACTTGGCCCGCCAAGTGCTTGCCCACCAGAGGACAACCGTAGATACCACTATCGTCGTTGAAGCTGCAGCCAAACAGGCGCCCGTAGAGCTCGCGCCGCGCATAGATCCGGCAGGCGCCCGCGGCGTCGAGCAGCGGACACAAATAGCGCAGCTGTAATGCCAGGCGTAGGTGGTCCGACTCGCCCGCCGCAGGCGGCCGGCTCAGGCCGACGATGAGATCGCGGTTCCGCTCGTACAATGTCAAAAATGCGGCCACGATGCCTTCCAGTTGGGCGTCGCTAATAGATCGCTGCAACAGATCCCACGCCCCCAGAAACTCGAGGGGCGTCAGAAACACACTTTCCTTGCAGCACGCATCGCAACCAGCGTGGCAGGGAAGGCTGAGCCCCGCGGTATTGCGCTCATTGCGGGCATCGATATCCCGATAGACCTGATCGAGAGCCGAGAAGACCTCACCCAGATCGAAGCCGTGCTCGGCGCAGAGCGCAAACAAATCCACCCGCATGCTACGACCCAGCCTTTTTCTCGAGCGCCAGCGCTGCAATGGCCTGCCCTGCCGTCGTCGTGACGACCAGCTTGGACAGAGGCAAATCGACCGGTGCTGCGACCTTTTTGGGAATCTGACGCCCACGACGCGTGCGCATCACAACCTTGTGAAAATCCTTCACGAACAAAGTCACCTTCTCGCCCGCCTGCACGAGCTCACGCTCGGCGATATAGCCCTGGTCGATGGCAAAAGACACGTGCTGCCAGTGGTCGCGGCTCTTGTTTTCGATGATGAGGTAAGGCCCTACGACCGCATCGCCACTCAACGCCAGAATGCGCGCACCGATGTCGTTGCGCTCCATGCTGGAGGGGGGAGCCCACAACGCCGTCAACACCACAATCAGCGCGTAAGCGGCCATGACCAGCACCCGGAGCTGAAAATACCTGGATCGGGCGCGAAACGAGCTCCATCGCTCGCGCAGTCTCTCCCGCGTCGCCCGCCACTGGGCCTTTACCGAATCCTGGGCGCTGTTGTCCGTCATGAGCTCGTCAGGACTCCTATACTGCAGATTTGGACCATCGAATAGCCACTTTGGCAACAGTTGGTGCTGGGCGGGAATCTATGCAAAACTGCATTCGCCATGAAACGCCTGTTTGTCGCCATGCACGTGGCCGACTCCACGGCCGAAAAACTACTGGCGGTGCAGGCCGAGCTCGAGCGTGTGCCGCCCGGAGCCGCCGAGAAGATCCGGCCGGTCGCTCACCAGGCGCTGCACCTGACGCTCAAGTTTCTCGGCGAGACCGACGAGGGCCGGTTGGCCGACCTCGAGCAGGCTGTGCAGGCTCTTGCTGCCCGCACCCGCCCCATCGAAGCTCATGTCGCGGGCGTGAGCGCGTTCCCCGATACCCGACGACCCCGGGCGGTGTTTGCCGCCCTGACTGCGGGCGCTGGAGCAGTGATGGCCCTGGCCGAGGAGCTCGAAGTGATCTGCGACGATCTGGGCTTTCCGGCTGAAAATCGCCTCCGCGTGCCGCACGTCACCCTGGCTCGGGTGGACAATGCCCGGCCCGCAGGCGAGCTCACCGACTGGATTGCAGAGCGTGCCAAAATCGATTTCGGTCCGGTCGCGGGCAACAATATCGTGCTCTACGAAAGCAAGCTGCAGCAGACAGGCTCGATCTACACGGCACTGATCGCGCCTACGCTCGGAGGCGGCTAGGCATGAGCTGGGTCCAGGCCGCCCTGTTGATTGCCTCGGGCGCTGCTGCCGGCGTGGTCAACGCGGTGGCCGGTGGTGGCACGCTGATCACATTTCCGGCCCTGGTGGCAGTGGGCCTGCCCATGGTCGCCGCCAATGCGACCAACACCGTGGCGATCTGGCCCGGCACGTTGGCGAGCGTCTATGCCTATCGGGGCCACATCGCGCAAGAGCGGGCCTTCGCCCTCTCTCTCGCGGTGCCTTCTTTGCTGGGCGGCCTGTTGGGCTCGGTTCTCCTTTTGGCGCTGCCGGAGCGATCGTTCGAGCAGGTGGTTCCCTATCTCATCCTGTTTGCCTGCCTCTTGCTGGCGCTGCAGGAGCCGTTGCGGCGCATGTTGACATCCAGCCGCACGGGCAACCATCGCGCGGTGCTGTGGCTGGTGCAGCTCTTGATCGCCGTCTACGGCGGCTATTTCGGTGCCGGCATCGGCATCCTCATGCTGGCCGCGATGAGCATCCTTCTGCCCTCGAGCCTGCAACACGCCAACGGACTCAAAGTTTTGATGTCGATGTTGATCAACGGCATCGCGGCCGTCTATTTCACCACATTTGGTGCGGTGCACTGGCCCGAGGCGGCGGTCATGCTGGTGGCAGCTCTGGCCGGCGGTTTTGTCGGGGCGCATCTGGCGCAAAAGCTCCCGCCCGTCGCCATGCGCGGGGTTGCCATCGGCGTCGGTCTATCGGCCGCGGCCAGATTCCTGTGGCACGCGTAAGCGGCGCGCGGAGCGTTGGGGAAGATTGCACAAATCTCGCGCTGAGATTACAATTGTTTACATGCGTTCGCAATCAGCGACAAAATCCACAGTGAAGGCGCTTCGTATCGACCGCGCAACGGCTGCTACCATAGAGCGGATCACGAAGCATCTGGGTCGGACATTTTCTTCCCTGGCGGCTGAAATGCTGTCCGAGGCGGCCAAGATGCGCCGCTGCCCTGGAATCCTGTTTGCCGACGGTCCGGCGGGGCGGCGCGCCCGCATCGAAGGCACGGGAATCGAAGTCTGGGAGCTCATCGGCTCGTTTCTGGCACTCAAAAAAGATGAGCGCCGGCTAGCCGCGGCATATGATTTTCTGACGCCACGCCAGATCCGCGCAGCGCTCGGCTATGCCGCGGCATACCCGGAGGAAATCCGGGCCCTGGTGGAAATCAACGCCGCCACCGAGGCAACGATTGATTTGCCTTTTGCTCGCCGAGCCCGCCGGTGAAATTGATTCTCGACGAAGATTTGAGCCCGGAAGTCGTACGCCAGCTGCGCAGGCAGAAAATCGATGCGGTCAGCGTTCACGAGGTCGGCCGTCGAGGTCTGTCGGACCGGGGACAGCTCGTCTTGGCCGCGGACGACGGCCGCTGCCTGGTGACGCGCAATCGCAACGATTTCATCCGATTGACCCAGGAGTTTTTCGCGCGCGGGCAGGCTCATGCCGGCGTCCTGATCGTCCCATGGACATACGCCCCGGACCGCCCCGCGGTCATCGCGAAAGCGGTTGCCCGGTACACGCTGCGCCATGGCGATGGCCCGACCGACTTCTTGTTCGACTTTGTCTAGGCGAAGGGCCGGCTAGCCCTCTTTCCAGGTCAGAATGACTTTGCCGGACTGCCCGGAGAGCATGGCATCAAAGCCCTTCTGGAAGTCCTTGTAGTCGAACCGATGCGTGATGATCGGCATGAGATCCAGCCCACTCTGAATCAGCACGGTCATCTTGTACCAGGTCTCGAACATTTCGCGGCCGTAGATGCCCTTGATTGTCAACATGTTGAACACGACCGTGTTCCAATCGATCGCGACCTCGCCGCTCGGCAGGCCCAGCATGGCGACCTTGCCGCCGTGAAACATGTTGGCGAGCATGTCGCGAAACGCCTGCGAATTTCCGGACATCTCGAGGCCTACGTCGAAGCCCTCTTTCATGCCCAATTTTTTCTGCACATCGGCGAGCTTTTCGGTTCGCACGTCGACGACGCAGGTGGCCCCCATCTTCTTGGCCAGCTCCAGCCGATAGGGATTGACGTCGGTCACAACCACGTGCCGGGCTCCGGCGTGGCGCACGACGCCGGCGGCGATGCAGCCGATGGGCCCGGCGCCCGTGATCAGTACGTCCTCACCCAGCACCGGAAACTGCAATGCGGTGTGCACGGCGTTACCGAACGGATCGAAGATGGACTGCACGTCGCGGGGGATTTCGGGCGAATGATACCAGACGTTGGAGGCAGGGATGGCCACATACTCGGCGAAGGCGCCGGGGCGGTTGACACCCACGCCTTTGGTGTCCCGGCACAGGTGGCGCCGGCCGGCCAGACAATTGCGACAGTGGCCGCATACGACGTGGCCTTCGCCGCTGACGATGTCGCCCTTCTTGAAGCCGGCGACATTGCTGCCCCACTCGACGATGCGTCCCACGAACTCGTGGCCGACGGTCATAGGCACGGGGATCGTCTTTTGTGCCCAGGCGTTCCATTCATAGATGTGGACGTCAGTCCCGCAGATGGCCGTACGCAACACCTCGATCAGGACGTCGTTGACGCCGACTTCGGGCACGGGAAGCTGCTCGAGCCAGAGTCCGACGCGTTTTTCCTTCTTCACCAGGGCATTCATTTTTTCCATGGTGCGGGACGATGACCCAATTCAACGGAGAATTCAACGGGATTAGCTCGCTTTACGGCCCGAGGCCAACTATGGTCTAATGCAAACATGGTTCGCGTCAGAGGCAGCGATGATGCACCGGGATATGCTCCTCGTCCCGTCGGAACGAGTCAAAATGCTACTCTGCGCAGCACGTCGACTCCGCCCCCCGTTTTGGACGCTCAGGAAAATCGCCCGCAACCCTTGACCACCCAACCGGTCAGTCGAGGCACCCTCGATGCCATACCCACGCCCGAAGACATTGCCGCGGCCCAGAAAAAAAGTGCGGCGGCCAAGCAGCCGAGCGTGGCGGAAATTCGCGCGGTTTGGGCTACCATGCCCGGCAAAAAGGCCGTCATCACGCCGGAGGCCAACGGCTGTCGACCGGTCGTCGTCTATCTGCCGCCGGGATTCGATCCCGCAAAGCCCGCCCGTCTGATCACGGCCATCCACGGGCACTATGGGAATGTAGGCGCGCATCTACAAAAGCACGGCTGGCTCGATCGGATCCGCTCTCTGACCGAGCCCGAGGCAACTCCTACACCGACGGACGGGTTGAAACCTGATTCACAAATCATTTACGTGCTGCCCCAGGCCAACCAACCGCCGTTCACGTATTGGATGAATCCGCCCGAAAGCGCCGCGGGCCTGGAAAAGGCCGCCCTGGACGCGGCTCGGCTGATGGCCGTCGGCCACGAAATCGACGTGGTTTCGCGCACCGTCGAAGCCCATTCAGGCGCGGGGATCGCTCTCGCCAACGCGGTTGCCCAGGGTGAGCTTCATGCCGACAAGATCAACATGCTCGATGCGACGTATGGCACCTGGGGTGCACGTTGCGTCGACTATGTAATTGCCGAGCGAGCCCGCGGCCACGACGTGCATCTGGAGTCCTGGTACACCAGGCACCAGGAAATGAAACAGCACAACGACGACATGATCGCGCAGGCGCAACAAGCCGACTTGGACGGCGACGTGGTCAAGACCCACGACGTCACCGCCGAAACCCACGACGGCGTGCCGCCGCGACACATGGGTACGCCCTAGCCTCAGATGGGTGTCCTGCTCGTCTTTCCCAAATACACACCGGTCGGCCCGGCGGGCCAGCTCCTTGTGCCGACGCATCCGCCTCTGGGTATCGCGTACCTTTCCGCCTATCTCAAAACACACGGCATCGACGTCGGCATGATCGATATGAACTTCTCGTCCACGACTGAGCTGGGCAGACTCATTGATGCCCACCACGCTCAGCTCGTCGGCTTCAGCGTCAATTCGTTTACCTTCCCTGCCAGCCACGCCCTGGCGCGCACGCTCAAAAATGTCTTTCCCAACGTGCGCATC
>Ga0182027_10015231_pt1 | contig 10590 bp, 9 predicted proteins | sample 712E1DmetaG_FD_121300 | JGI IMG/M metagenome (GOLD analysis project Ga0182027, IMG submission 121300) | Permafrost microbial communities from Stordalen Mire, Sweden - 712E1D metaG (Illumina Assembly) | ecosystem: Environmental > Terrestrial > Soil > Wetlands > Permafrost | place: Sweden... | reverse complement strand
GGTGGAGCCGGACGAGGATGCCCTTGGCAATCCGGCGTGGCACGCCTATTGCCCCGCGCTCGAAAGCATCGGCGCCGCGACCTCGGGACGTACCAGGGACGAGGCGTTGAAGAACATCAGCCAGGTCGTTCACACGATTGTCGAGGAATCCCTTGAAGAAGGACGGCCGCTTCCCGAAGGCCCCGCGGACGACGTTAGCGCTATGCCCATGTCGACGGGCGCCGCGTGACGGTCGCCCCCCACGCTGGCGGCGACACATTCACCATCAAAACCATAAAATCGATAATAGAGCGGCAGGCGAACTGGACCGCGGACGACTTGGTGCGCCTTGGGATCGTCAAGAAATGATCGTCACGAATCCCAGTAAGTAACTCCGCGGCTCTTGTAGGGCGACAGCGCCGCCTTTCTCCGCGCCGGATACGGTTGGTATAATTTCTAGAACAATGCCGGCAGCCGTCCCATGCCCCGTACTGTCATGACCACTCAGCAATCCCCAAAGCGCTTCTCCCTGGTCTTGATCAAGCCATCGCACTACGACGACGACGGATACGTCATTCAATGGCTCCGCTCCGGGCTTCCGTCCAATACTCTGGCGGTGCTGAATGGATTGGCTCTGGACTGCCACCAGCGCCGCGTGCTCGGCGACGACGTCGTGATCGACATCTCCGCCTTCGACGAGACCAATACGCGCGTCAAGCCGGAGCGTATTGCGCGCCAGATCGCCCGCGCCGGTGGCCGCGGCCTGGTGGCCCTGGTGGGAGTGCAAACCAACCAATTTCCACGCGCCATGGATATCGCACGCCGCCTGCGCGCGGCCGGTGCGCAGGTCTCGATCGGCGGTTTTCATGTCTCCGGCTGCCTTGCCATGTTGCCGGATTTGCCGCCTGAACTCAGGGAGGCAATGGACTTGGGCGTCTCTCTTTTCGCGGGCGAGGCCGAGGGACGCCTCGAGATTGTTCTTCGCGACGCGTGGAACGGCACGCTCAAGCCGCTCTACAACTACATGGATGATCTGCCGTCTTTGGAAGGGGCGGTGGTTCCCGTCCTTCCGGCGGCGCAGATCAAGCGAACCGGCGGCGCCATCACCAGCTTCGATGCCGGCCGTGGATGCCCGTTCCAGTGCTCTTTCTGCACCATCATCAACGTGCAGGGCCGCAAGCCGCGGCATCGGTCGGCCGACGATGTGGAGCGGATCGTCCGGCAGAATGCCGCCCAGGGGGTCCATCGCTTCTTCATCACGGACGACAACTTCTCGCGCAACGCGGATTGGGAAAAGATCTTCGACCGCCTGATCGACCTGCGCGAAAAGGAGAAGCTGAAAGCCAAGTTTGTAATCCAGGTGGATACCATGTGCCACCGGCTTCCTCACTTCATTGAGAAGGCCGCGCGGGCCGGAGTGGTCCGCGTGTTCATCGGGATCGAGAGCATCAATCCCGATTGCCTGGCCGGGGCCGGGAAGAAACAGAACAAGATCGCCGAGTACCGGAAAATGCTGCTGCAGTGGAAGCATGCCGGCATCACCTCGATTGCGGGTTACATTCTCGGCTTCCCGAGCGATACGCCGGAATCGATCGGCCGCGACGTTGAAATCATCAAGCGCGAGCTTCCGATCGATCTCTTGCAGTTCTTTTGCTTGACGCCCCTGCCCGGCTCCGAGGACCACCAGCGCCTTTACCAAGCGGGTGCGCCAATGGATCCGGACCTCAACCGGTACGATGTGGAGCATGTGACCACCGATCATCCCCTCATGTCGAAGGCGCAATGGCAACAGGCGTATCGCGATGCGTGGGCGGCCTTTTATTCGCGCGATCACTTCGAAACCGTGATGCGCCGCGCCGAGGCAACCCAGAGTGGTCCGGGCAAGGTGCTCACTCAGTTGATCTGGTCTTACTGCTCGGTCGAACTCGAGAATGTCCATCCCTACCAGGGCGGCTATCTCAGGCGCAAGTACCGCAAAGACCGGCGCCCCTCCCTGCCCATCGAGAGCCCATTTCTCTTTTACCCTCGTTATGTCGCCGATCTGCTCTACAAGCACTTCAAGCTGGCGCAGGCGATCTGGCGCTACCGCCCGTTCGCGAAGAGATTGAGACGCGACCCGGCGGCGCGCAACTACACCGATGCGGCGTTGACCCCGGTGGCGGATGAGGAGTCTGAACCCCTCGATCTGTTCACCGCGAGGTGATCCTGGGCACCGGTACGCCGCGCACGGGCCCTTCCAACCGGGTTAATATAGACCATGGTCTATTTATATGTTGTAAATTAATAGACTATGATGTATGGTACAATTGAGAGCGAATAGGTTGCCGCCTATGAATAAAGCCAGGCGTGCCACTCAATCCCGCTCCCAACTAGATAGGCGTTTCAATGAGATAGGCCCGTTGTCGCGGTTCGCTGTGCCGGTACGCGGGTGGATCAAAGCCATTCGGGAAGGTCTCGGCATGTCCTCCGAGCAGCTCGCGAGACGGCTCGGCGTCAAGCAGCCTTCTGTCGTCGCGCTCGAACAGTCCGAAGCGAAGGGCACGATAGCACTGGCGACGCTGCGGCGCGTAGCAGAAGCGCTCGACTGCACCCTCGTTTATGCGCTCGTGCCGAACCAGGCGCTGGAGACCATCGTCCGGGACCGGGCGCGCATCCTGCTCCGCCGCCGCCGCGAACCGGTCGAACATTCAATGCTGCTTGAGGACCAGGCGGTAAGCGCGAAGGACTCCGAAGCGCGGCTGGACGAGTTCGTCCGCGAGACGAATCCGAGCCGGTTGTGGGACCAGCCGTGAACGGCATTTTCGAAGAGCCGGACAATGGGACGCCGCTGACGCCGGAGGAAATGCGCGATCTCATCCCCGCGCACATTGCCTACCGCCGCGAATTGAACGAGGCCGAACAGGAGAACATCGCCCGCGCGGAGGAGTGGGCGCTCAGCCGCCGCGGGCGCGATCTGCTGAGCGAGAGATTCATCAAGGACCTGCATAAGCACATGCTCGGCGATGTATGGCGCTGGGCCGGCAAGTTCCGGACTACTCAACGGAATATCGGGATTGACTACTGGCTCATACCGACGGAACTGCGCCAGTTGCTCGACGACAGCCAAGCCTGGATCGAACTCGGAACTTATCCAGCCGATGAAATCGCCGTGCGTTTTCATCACCGGCTGGTCCGCATACACCCGTTCCCGAACGGCAATGGCCGTCATGCCCGCCTGATGGCCGACCTTCTTGTGATGCGGCTCGGCCGTGAACGGTTTTCGTGGGGACGGGAGAGTCTGCGCGATCGCGGCGCGGCACGGACGCGCTACATGGAAGCGTTACACACTGCCGACAATCACGACATCGCTTTGTTGCTGGCGTTCTCACGGGCGTAGTGCGCCGCGCGGCCGCGGCAACCGGGCAGCTCGAGGTCGCGGCCCTGGAAGCGCCGAAGCTGAATCGAGTCTTCCTCACACATCTGCATTCCGACCACACCATGGGGCTGCCGGACCTGATTCTCACTCCCTGGATGCTGGGCCGGAAGGAGCCGCTCGACCTCTACGGGCCCACAGGAACCACGGCCATGGCCGGCCACCTCGAAGCCGCCTGGGAGCAGGATATCGATGTCCGCGTCCACGGGCTCGAGCGCGCCAATGCCACCGGGTACCAGGTAACGGCGCACGACGTGGAAGCGGGCGTGGTCTACCGCGAGAGCGATCTCACGGTGGCCGCGCTTGCGGTGCATCACGGGTCTTGGGCCCAGGCTTTCGGCTACCGCATCGACACGCCCGGCCGCTCCATCGTGATCCCCGGCGACTGTACCCCGAGCCAGGTCATGGTAGATGCCTGCCACGGCTGCGACATATTGCTGCATGAAGTCTACTCGCTGGTCGACGCGAAAAGGCCGGAGCCGGGCTGGATGCGAGTTCCACACCTCCTCGACGGAACTGGCGCAAATTGCCGCCAAGGCCAAGCCGAAACTCCTGGTGCTGTATCACCAGCTCATTCGCGGCGCCACCGATAAGGCCCTGGTGAGAGAAGTGCGAAAAGACTATCGGGGACGGGTTGTCTCAGCCCACGATCCGGATCTTTACTGAGATGGCGGGAGTCACGCTTGGTTCCGGCGGTAGAGACAAGAACGCCGGCCCGGGGGCCGGCGCTTAGGGTTTTACCCTGCGGGACGTAAGTCCCTTACTGTTAAACGTAGGGGCAAACGCCTCTTGGATACACTGAGGGCAGTTTAGCGGTAGAATAACAGCGCTGTCAAGAGGCATTAATGTCCGCAAAATCCGAAGAACTGAAGGGCGCCCCCTACATTTTGGGCCTGGATCTTGGGGCCGCGTCTCTCGGTTGGGCCGTTGTCGGTCTCGCCGATGGCAAGCCCGCGTGCCACGTCGATGGTGGAGTCCGCATCTTCCCAGAGGCGGTTGAGAACCTCGAACAGGGGAAGGACGACCCAAAGAGCGCGCAACGCAGGCTGGCCCGGCAGATGCGCCGGCAGACCGACCGGCGGGCGCGCCGCGTCGCCAGTGTATTCCGCGTCCTCCAGAAAGCGGGCCTGCTGCCGCGGTTCTCGGAAGGCGCCGATCCCGCCGACCCGCTCGCCCGTCACGAACTGATCAACCGCCTCGATGAGGACCTTGCCTGCACCGTGCCCGGCTTGATCGACCCCGCTGCCGAGCACCGCTCTCGCTCGGTGTTCCACTATCGCTTGCGCGCGCTGGCCATCCACCAGGATCTTCCGCCGTACGCCATCGGCCGGGCTTTCCTTCATATCGCGCAGCGCCGGGGCTTCAAGTCCGGCAGGATCGAAGAGGCTTCCGGGAGCGAGAAAGCGAAGGAGCGGGAGTCCGATTCCAGGAAAGAGCGCAGGCAGGTCGCCGCCAGAATCGAGAGCCTGCCCGCCGAGTTCCTCCGCCTTGGGGCGTGCACCATCGGCGAGTACTGGTCGAAGCTGGACCCGAACCAGAAGCGCATTCGCGGAATCGGAAACTGGTCTGGCCGCCAGATGCACGTTGACGAGTTCGACCGCATCTGGGAGCGCCAGGCTCCTCGCCAACAGGAAATCATGACGCCCCTGCTCTACCGCATCGTCAAACGCCGAATCTTCTTCCAGCGTCCACTGAAATCCGCAGCCGGACTAATTGGCCATTGCGAGCTTGAACGCGAATCCCAGCGGCGGCGCGCTCCGCTGGCGCATCCCCTGTACCAGCGCTTCCGCATTCTTCAGACCGTCAACGATCTTCGGATCGTCGAGGGCTCCGGCCTGAGCCGGCCGCTGACCGTTGAACAGCGAATCAAGGCCCTGGACACCCTCTCCAGACAACAGACGGTCACGTTCAAGTCTCTCCACAAGAAGCTCGGCCTGGTTCCCGGCGAGACCTTCTCACACGAGGAAGGGGACCGCAAGGACCTTCCGGGCAACCGTACCGAATGCAAATTGCGGGAGGTATTTGGCGAACAATGGGACTCTCTTCCTGAGCAGCAGAAGAACGTGATCGCCGGTTATGTCCGTTCGATGGACGATAGCGCCGTGCTAGCCCGGATCGCCGAAACGCGCTGGGGGCTGGGCCATCTCCGGGCGGCTCGTCTCGCCGGCATCCAACTCGAACAGGGCTACGGGCGGCTATCGGTCGCCGCGCTGCGGAAACTGCTGCCCCTCATGGAGGAGGGTCTCCCTTACATGACAGCAGTGGAACGCATATACCCGGACCGCGCGTTCGCGCCGACGCAGGAATTGCTGCCCAAGGTCCTCGACTTGAAGAACGTCCGCAACCCGGCGGTGGTCCGCGCCCTCACGGAATTGCGCAAGGTCGTCAACGGCGTCATCCGGGAGTACGGCCGTCCGGAGCGAATCCAAATTGAACTCGCACGCGAGCTGAAGAAGCCCGCGAAAGCGCGGGAGAGGATCGCTCAAGAGAACAGGCAACGGGAGGATCTGAGGAAGAAGACCATCGAGAGAATCTTCAGGGAGTGCGGTCTCGGAAAACCGTCGAACGCGGACATCGAGAAGGCAATTCTGTGGGAAGAATGTCAACACCACGATCCCTACACCGGCGGGAGCATCAACTTCCACGATCTCTTCGGCTCGGACGCGAAATGGGAGATCGAACATATCATTCCGCACTCGCGCTCGCAGGACGACTCACTGACCAACAAGACCCTCTGCTCCCGTGAAACGAACCGGCAAAAGGGCAACCGTACGCCGTTCGAAGTGTTCGGGAATACGCCCGAGTGGGAAGCCATGGTGGAGCGGGTAACGAAATTCCAGGGCGATAAGCGGGCCATGACGCGCAAACTGGCGCGCTTCACCATGGAAGGCGGAGTGGAGGAACTTTTCGGCGAGTTCACCCAGCGCCAGTTGAACGACACCAAGTACGCTTCCCTCCTCGCGATGGAATTCCTCGGCCAACTGTACGGCGGAGTCTGCGACGAGAGGGGGATCAGGCGGGTGAACGCGGTTTCGGGCGGCGTGACAGCTCAGATCCGGAAAGGCTGGCGCCTTCATTCCATTCTGCGGGATGGGCCTTCACAGGGCGAAGCCAAACCGCGCGACGATCACCGGCACCACGCCATCGATGCCCTCGTCATCGCGATGACGGACGCAGGCGCGGTTCAGGCGGTCAGCCGGGCTTCCGAACGTTCGCGGCTCGACCACCGGCATGGGTTTCGCGTGGATGACCCGTGGAACGGTTTCCTCGAACAGGTCCAGGCCGTGATTCGCGCCATACGGGTTTCCCACCGGCCGGACCACCATCTTCGCGGCGCGCTCCATGCCGAGTCGCTGTACTCTCCTCCACGTTCCGAGCGCGGCGCCGCGCCGCGCCACCGCATCCGGAAATGGCTGTCATCGCTCACACCGGAGCAGGTGCGTGACATTGTCGACACCAAGGTTCGTGAGGCGGTCGAGGCGAAGCTGAAGGAACTGGGGCAAACGGATCCGAGAGACGCATTCAAGAACAACGCCGACCCACCCACACTTGGAAATAGGCACGGAGACCCGGTGCCTATCCGGCGCGTGCGCGTTTACGTTTCGGTTTCGCCCCAACGGATCGGAACGGGCGCGACGGCCCGGCACGTGGTGAGTAAGGACAATCACCATCTGGCCATATACCGCCTGTCGGCCGACAAGAAGGGAACTGCCCGCTGGACAGGCGAGGCCGTCAGCCTGCTGGAAGCCCTCAAGCGAATGAATCTGCCGGGCCGGCCTGTGATTGCGCCCGTCAATGAGTCGGGTGCGCCGCTCGTGATGGCGCTCTACAAGGGCGACCTGGTGGAGATGACTGTGCCGAAATCGCAGCCGCCAGAACGGGATCTGTTCGTGGTCCGGGGCTTCTCCATCGAAAAGAGAGGCGGCCCGGAGATCAACTTCGTCCGGCACAACCTTGCAGCGGAAATTGCAGACCTAAAGGATGCGGGCGAGTGGCAGCGCATCCGAAGTTGGGACGAACTCCGGCTGCTCAATCCGCGGATCGTGAGACTCGGCGCGATGGGAAGAGTGATGCCCGATGACAGCCAGCCGAATTCTTGAGTTCTCCGCCACGCCGGTTTTCGTCCGGCTTCGCCTCGGCCAGATGGTCATCGAGCGTGAAGGCCAACCGGAAACCACCGTGCCGCTGGAGGATGTAGCCATTATCGTGGTCAGCCATCCGCAGGCGGTGTTTACAAACGGGGTGTACTCCGAGTTCCTCAAATTCGGCGGGGCGGTGGTGATTTGCGATCGGAACTACAACCCGGCCGGGTTGCTGCTTCCGCTGGTGGGCCACACCACGCAGCAAGAGCGTTTCGAGGCGCAGGCGGCCGCTCCGCTGCCGCTGAAGAAGCGGCTGTGGGGCCAGATCGTCCGCGCCAAGGTGGAACGGCAGGGAGCCGTCCTGCGCGACGTGTGCGCCGACGACGCAGGGCTCGGCGCCATGGCCCTCCGGGTGCGCTCGGGAGATGCGGGCAATCTTGAGGCGCTCGCGGCCCAGCGTTACTGGCCGCGCTTGTTCAGCGACCCCACCTTCCGCCGCCGGCGCGATGGCGACGGGCCGAACGCGCTTCTCAACTACGGCTACGCCGTGCTCCGTGCTGCGGTAGCCCGGGCGATCTGCGCCTCGGGCCTTCATCCCTCGCTCGGACTGCATCACTGCAACCGTTACGACCCGTTCTGCCTGGCGGACGACCTGATGGAGCCGTTCCGTCCTATCGTGGACCGGGTGGTGGTCTCGATTGTCCGAGAGCGCGGTTTGGGTGCGCCATTGGACCGCGAATCCAAAACCGACATCCTGTCCGTGCTTTCGGAGCGCTTCGACGCGGACGGCGAAAGACGTTCCCTATTCGATTGGCTCTCTTCGCCCGCCGCCTCGCTCGCGCGCATCTACTCGGGTTCCCACGAGAGCCTCAATCTTCCGGAGTTGTCGTATGCCCCGCCCCGTAAGGAACCTGTCCGCGCTTCGATCCATGTGGCTGATGGCAATGTTCGATCTGCCGGTTAAGACGAAGCTCGACCGGCGGGAGTACACGCGCTTCCGGCACGCGCTGCTCCGGAGCGGGTTCGTGATGCTCCAGTTCTCCGTTTACGCGCGCTTTCTACCCAGTGAAGAAGCTTCGGCGATCTACCGCAAGGTGGTCAGGGCGGCCCTGCCCCCTGCTGGAGAGGTCCGCCTGATGGCCGTCACCGACCACCAGTACGGCAAGATGGAAGTCTACTTTCAGAAAAAGCGCAAGTCGACCGAAGCTCCCCCGGCCCAACTCGGTCTTTTCTGATGGAGGGACTGCTTGGGAAGGCCCACAATTTCAGTTGATTGCGGGCCCCCTAAGTGTATCCAAAAGGCGCTCCCCGACCATCAACAGCCGGCTGCCGGTACTGTCATTCGCATTGGGGAGTGTATCCAAAAGGCGCTCCCCGACCATCAACAGCCCGGTGCAGGCGGTGCCGATGAGTAAGGCCAGTGTATCCAAAAGGCGCTCCCCGACCATCAACAGCTCACAGAGCAGCGGGCAGCAGCCTGCTCTCAGTGTATCCAAAAGGCGCTCCCCGACCATCAACAGCTCGCCGCGGCAGTGGCAGACGAACTGCGCAGTGTATCCAAAAGGCGCTCCCCGACCATCAACAGCTGACCGCGACGAGAACCTTGCGGCGCTGTGAGTGTATCCAAAAGGCGCTCCCCGACCATCAACAGCGCGCCGCAGGGCACGCTGCCGCTGGTACTCAGTGTATCCAAAAGGCGCTCCCCGACCATCAACAGCCTCCCCTGCACCTTCCCACAGAACGATAGGAGTGTATCCAAAAGGCGCTCCCCGACCATCAACAGCCCAATACACGGCTTCCCCATCTCCCACGAAGTGTATCCAAAAGGCGCTCCCCGACCATCAACAGCGACAGAACGCGTCGGTGGGGGAACTCATCAAGTGTATCCAAAAGGCGCTCCCCGACCATCAACAGCTTATTTTCCCTCGTTCATTTGGTGCCTTCAGTGTATCCAAAAGGCGCTCCCCGACCATCAACAGCAAGTTCGCTGGAGAGGACCGAGGAGGCGGGAGTGTATCCAAAAGGCGCTCCCCGACCATCAACAGCCAGATGGCGGAGGAACTGCACGCGGAATGCAGTGTATCCAAAAGGCGCTCCCCGACCATCAACAGCGGACGATCTGCGGGTGATCGAGCAGTTGGGAGTGTATCCAAAAGGCGCTCCCCGACCATCAACAGCGCATCGGCAATGGCGCGTGCCATCAGCGGGAGTGTATCCAAAAGGCGCTCCCCGACCATCAACAGCTGGAGATCGCGGCATGAGCAAAGAGATTGTAGTGTATCCAAAAGGCGCTCCCCGACCATCAACAGCGCGGCGGTGGCGCTGAAACTCCAGGAGGGTAGTGTATCCAAAAGGCGCTCCCCGACCATCAACAGCGAGCTTCATTCAACGTATTCGTGGTTAAGCAGTGTATCCAAAAGGCGCTCCCCGACCATCAACAGCCGAGCCTTCAGTAGGCAGACAACGCAGGGAGTGTATCCAAAAGGCGCTCCCCGACCATCAACAGCTGGCCCATTCAATAGCCGGTAGCGCCGGTGAGTGTATCCAAAAGGCGCTCCCCGACCATCAACAGCCCCAGCAACTCGCTTCCGACGCTGGTTGAAGTGTATCCAAAAGGCGCTCCCCGACCATCAACAGCTTGCTCCGGCACATAACGGACACGTTCAGAAGTGTATCCAAAAGGCGCTCCCCGACCATCAACAGCCCGGAGATTCAAGTCCGGCGGCCTTATGGGAGTGTATCCAAAAGGCGCTCCCCGACCATCAACAGCCAATCGGGGTCGGACACGAACAATGCCTTAGTGTATCCAAAAGGCGCTCCCCGACCATCAACAGCCGTGATCGAGCCGCCGAACGTCGGGTATGTAGTGTATCCAAAAGGCGCTCCCCGACCATCAACAGCGCGGCGGTGGCACTGAAACTGCAGGAGGGCAGTGTATCCAAAAGGCGCTCCCCGACCATCAACAGCGACTGCCGCGCGGACAAGTGCTTGGAATATAGTGGTCCCCAGAATTCAGACCAGGCAATAAGCTAAGATTTCGGCGGGAGTCGTTGACAGCGGAGAGGTCGATGACGACGACGAGAAAACAGTACAGTCCGAAGTTCAAGGCGCGGGTGG
>Ga0182027_10015230_pt1 | contig 10591 bp, 5 predicted proteins | sample 712E1DmetaG_FD_121300 | JGI IMG/M metagenome (GOLD analysis project Ga0182027, IMG submission 121300) | Permafrost microbial communities from Stordalen Mire, Sweden - 712E1D metaG (Illumina Assembly) | ecosystem: Environmental > Terrestrial > Soil > Wetlands > Permafrost | place: Sweden... | reverse complement strand
TTTCAGGTTGAAGGACTGAATTTCGGAGGGACGAGTTATACGAGTCCCAAAACTTTAACGAATCAATCCATTCAGGGACTCGTGTAACTCGCCCCTCCGGGAAAGAACCTTTCAAGCCTCGACCCCAATTCCTTATTCTCTTCAGCCTGCCAGGAATCCCGGCAGACGGACAGCGGCCTTCTGCACCCGCTTCCCACATGGGGAATATATGCCGGTATGAAATCAGAAGTTACAAAAACGCCTGTCATTGGGCGCCCGGGAAAATTCTCCAGTTGTGCCGTGATGCACGCCATCAACACAAAAAATGGAAAGAAATTGCCAAAGGCAGAGAAGTCGGGAGGCGCTGCAAGTGGCAGCTTTTTGATGCGAAATGATTTTGGTATTGCCAACAAATTTGAGACTATAATTCATAATCGATTTTCAGACTCCACCATTCCATGCAAACCACAACAACAAGCCCGGCTTCACAACGTCCCGAATCCACCCATGACATCTTGCGGCAGGCGCGACAGCACCCGCTCAAAGCCATTTTTTCACCGAGAGTCGTCGCGGTGGTTGGCGCGACAGAAAATCCCGGCACCGTGGGCCGGACGGTTTTCCAGAATCTTTGCCGGGGCGGTCTCAACGGCGTGGTTTATCCCATCAACCCAAAACGTTCCTCGGTGCTGTGCGTCAAGGCGTATCCGAACATCGCCGCCGTGCCGGAGAAAGTGGATCTGGCGGTCATTTGCACTCCGGCGAAAACGATACCCGGCATCATTCATGAATGCGTCGAAGCAGGCGTGCCGGGCGCTGTCATTATTTCCGCCGGCTTCAAGGAAACCGGACCGGAAGGCGTCAAACTCGAACAACAAATTCTCGCCGAAGCGCGGCGCGGTAAAATGCGCATTGTCGGGCCCAATTGTCTTGGCGTCATGATGCCGGGCAATGGATTGAACGCCACCTTCGCCACCACCATCGCCAAAGCCGGCAATGTGGGATTTTTAAGCCAAAGCGGCGCCCTTTGCACCGCGGTTCTCGATTGGAGTCTCAAAGAAAATGTCGGCTTCAGCGCCTTTCTCTCCATCGGCTCAATGCTCGATGTCGGCTGGGGCGATCTGATTTATTATCTCGGAGACGATCCAAACACGAAAAGCATTGTCATTTACATGGAAACCATTGGTGATGCGCGCGCATTCCTGTCCGCCGCCCGCGAAGTTGCGCTCACCAAACCGATCATCGTCATCAAACCCGGTCGCACAGCGGGCGCCGCCAAGGCGGCTGCCTCCCATACCGGCTCGCTGACGGGGAGCGATGACGTTCTCGAAGCCGCCTTCAAGCGTTGTGGCGTACTGCGCGTGAACAATATCTCCGATCTTTTCTATATGTCGGAAGTGTTAGGCAGACAGCCCCGGCCCAAAGGCAACCGCCTGACCATGATTACCAATGCCGGCGGCCCGGGCGTGCTGGCCACCGACGCGCTCCTCACCACGGGCGGCGCGCTCGCAGAAGTTTCCAAAGGCACCATCGATGAATTAAACAAGTTCCTGCCCGCCTCGTGGTCGCATAACAACCCGATCGACGTGCTGGGCGATGCCAGTGCGGAGGTTTATGCCAAAACGCTGGAAGTCGCCGGACGCGACCCGAACAGCGATGGCTTGCTTGTGATTCTCACGCCGCAGGCCATGACCGATTGCACCGCCACTGCGAAAAAGCTGGCAGAGTTCGGCCACATTGAAGGCAAGCCGGTGCTGGCAAGCTGGATGGGCGGCCTTGATGTCGCCGGCGGCGAACAAGCGCTCAACCGTGCCGGTATTCCCACCTTTCCATACCCCGACACTGCCGCGCGCGTTTTCACCGCCATGTGGCGTTATTCGGAAAATCTCCGGGCGCTGTATGAGACGCCGATGCCTTCCGCTGATCCGGACGACCTCGCCTCGGGTCGCGCCAAAGCCGAGGCGCTGATTGAATCGGTCAAGAAAACCGGCCGCACGATTCTCACGGAAGCCGAATCCAAGGAACTGCTCGCCTGCTACAAAATTCCAACGGTTGTCACGAAGGTGGCGAAGACGGAAGCTGAAGCGGCCAAACTGGCCGGGGGAATCGGTTACCCAACGGTGCTGAAACTTTATTCCGAAACCATCACACACAAGACGGACGTGGGCGGAGTGCAATTGAACCTGAAGGACGAAGACGAGGTCCGCAAGGCGTTCAATGCGATCAAAACCGCCTGCACCGAAAAGGCCGGCGCGCAGCACTTCCAAGGCGTGACAGTGCAAAAGATGATCAAGCTTGGCGAAGGCTACGAAATCATTCTCGGCAGCAGCATTGATCCACAATTCGGGCCGGTGCTCCTGTTTGGCATGGGCGGACAGCTTGTCGAAGTGTTCAAGGACAAGGCCCTTGCCCTGCCCCCGCTTAACACCACTCTCGCCCGCCGCATGATGGAGACGACCAAAATTTATCACGCGCTCAAGGGCGTCCGTGGCCGCAAATCGGTGGATCTCGTTGCGCTGGAAAAACTGATGGTCGGCTTCAGCCAGCTCGTTGCCGAGCAACCTTGGATCAAGGAAATTGACATCAACCCGTTGTTTGCTTCCGCTGATGACCTGGTCGCACTGGATGCCCGTGTCATTTTACACGATCCCAAAACACCCGAGGACAAGCTGCCAAAGCTGGCCATCCGGCCGTATCCGACGCAGTACGTCACGCCGTGGAAACTGAAGAACGGCATGTCGGTCACCATCCGTCCCATTCGCCCCGAAGACGAGCCGTTAATGGCCAAATTTCACGGGACACTTTCCGAGGAAAGCATTTATCAGCGTTACTTCAGCCAGTTAAAAATGGATGAGCGCACCGCACACGAGCGATTGATGCGGATTTGTTTCAATGATTACGACCGGGAAATCGTGCTCGTCGTTGAACACAAGGACACCAAAACCGGCCAGTCGGAAATCCTTGGCGTGGGCCGGTTGAGCAAGGCGCGCGGTCTGAATGAAGCGGAATTCGCGCTCTTGATCAGCGACCGCTGGCAGAAACAGGGTCTTGGCACCGAGTTGCTCAAACGCTTTGTGCAAATTGGTCGCGACGAAAAGCTCGAGCGCATTTCCGCTCACATCCTCCCGGACAACCAGGCGATGATTCACGTAAGCAAAGAAGCCAAGTTTAAACTCGAACCTGAAGCCGATAATCAGGGTTTCACCGCCGAATTTGTTCTCTAATTTTATGACGCAAAAAACAGATGACTCCGTAAACCTTAAACAGTCAAAACAGGCTGTTTTCCAAACCATTGACGGCAACGAGGCCGCCGCATACGTGGCCTACCGGACCAATGAAGTAATGTCCATATACCCCATTACGCCATCCTCGAACATGGCCGAGTGGTGCGATCAGTGGGCGTCGGAAGGGAAAAAGAATCTTTGGGGAACCATTCCCGCCGTTCTGGAAATGCAAAGCGAAGGCGGCGCGGTCGGCGCGGTGCACGGCGCCCTGCAAACCGGCTCCCTGAGCACAACGTTCACCGCATCACAGGGATTGCTGCTGATGATTCCGAACATGTTCAAAATCGCCGGGGAATTGCTGCCTGCGGTTTTCCACGTCTCGGCGCGCACTGTCGCAACACATGCCTTGTCCATCTTTGGCGACCACAGCGACATCATGGCCACGCGCTCGACCGGCTGGGGAATGCTGGGCGCTGCGTCGGTTCAGGAGGTGATGGATTTTGCGTTGATTTCACAGGCGGCATCGCTGCGTTCGCGCCTGCCGTTCATCCACTTCTTCGACGGCTTCCGCACTTCGCACGAGGTTTCCAAGATTGAGTTGATTGATGAGACCGTTATGCGCGCCCTGATGGATGAAAAAGCCATCGCTGAATTCCGCGCGCGCGCCATGACGCCCGACCATCCGGTGTTGCGCGGCACGGCGCAAAATCCCGATGTCTTTTTCCAAGGCCGCGAGACCATCAACCCGATTTACGCCGCCTGCCCCGACATTGTACAAAAAGTGATGGATGAATTCGCGAAACTCACAGGTCGTAAATACCGGCTTTTTGATTATGTCGGCGCTCCGGATGCCGAACACATCATTGTTCTCATGGGCTCCGGTTGTGAAACCGCCCATGAAACGGTTGAATATTTGAACTCCCGTGGCGGGAAATTCGGTTTGCTCAAAGTCCGGTTGTACCGGCCGTTTGATGGCAAACGATTCATCGAAGCGCTGCCGTCATCTGTGAAGGTCATCACCGTTCTCGATCGCACGAAAGAGCCGGGTGCGGCAGGTGAACCACTGTACCAGGATTGCGTGACGGCAATTCTCGAGGGCATGGGCAATAAATGGGGCCGGCTGAAAACGCTGCCCAAAATCCTGACCGGCCGCTATGGTTTGTCATCGAAGGAATTCACTCCGGCAATGATCAAGGCCGTGTTCGACAATCTTGCCCTGGACAAGCCAAAAAATCATTTCACGGTCGGCATTAACGACGACCTTTCCGGCACAAGTCTGCCGGTGGATCCCGACTTTTCGACCGAGTCGGACAAAGTCATTCGGGCGTTGTTTTACGGTCTGGGTTCTGATGGCACGGTGGGCGCAAACAAGAATTCCATCAAAATCATCGGCGAAGAAACCAATAATTACGCCCAGGGTTATTTCGTTTACGATTCGAAAAAGTCCGGCTCGGTGACCGTTTCGCATTTGCGGTTCGGCCCGCAACCAATCCGTTCCATATATTTGATTTCACAGGCGAATTTTGTCGCATGTCACCAGCCGGTGTTCCTGGAGCGTTACAACATGCCCTCCAGTCTTGTGTCCGGCGGAACGTTTTTGTTGAACACGCCCTTTGGGCCGGACGAAATCTGGTCGAAGTTGCCTACACCGACACAGAAGACGCTCCTTGCAAAGAAGGCGAAATTTTACGTGATTGACGCCACCAAAGTTGCGCGTGACAGCGGCATGGGCGGACGCATCAACACCATCATGCAGGTCTGCTTTTTTGCGCTGTCCGGCGTATTGCCAAAGGATGAAGCGATCAAAGCCATCAAGTATTCCATCAAAAAAACCTACGGCAAAAAGGGTGAGGAAGTGGTTCAAATGAACCTCAAGGCGGTGGACAATACACTGGCGCACCTCCATGAAGTTCCATTGTCCAAATGTAAAGCGAACGGCACGGGCAACCTCCTGCCACCACTGGCATCGGGCGCCCCGGCTTTCGCCCGCGACGTGCTGGGCAAACTGGTTGTCGGACAAGGTGATGAAGTGCCCGTCAGTGCTTTTCCGAACGATGGCACGTTCCCAACCGGCACGGCTCAATACGAAAAACGCAATCTGGCCTTGGAAATTCCTGTTTGGGACACGAAAGTTTGCATCCAATGTCTGAAATGCGTGGCCATTTGTCCGCACGCGACAATCCGGGCGAAGGTTTACGAACCCGGAGCCCTGGTTGGCGCGCCGGCGACGTTCAAGAGCACGGATGCGCGCGTGCCGGAATTTAAGGGCTTGAAATTCTCATTACAGGTCGCCGCGGAAGATTGCACAGGTTGTGAGTTGTGCGTGGATGTCTGCCCCGCCCGCAATAAAACGGAAACAAAACTCAAGGCCATCAACATGCAATCGCAAGCCCCGTTGCGCGCGGCGGAACATGAAAACTGGAATTTCTTCCTTGGCCTACCGGAAATGGATCGGCGAAAAATAAAACCCACTGTCCTGCGGCAACAGCAGATGATGCGGCCATTGTTCGAGTTTTCGGGCGCATGCGCCGGCTGCGGCGAAACGCAATACGTCAAACTGCTCACGCAGCTTTTCGGCGACCGTGCGGTCATTGCCAACGCCACCGGCTGTTCTTCGATTTACGGCGGCAACCTGCCCACAACGCCCTATAGCAAAAATGCCGAAGGCCGCGGGCCGACATGGTGCAATTCCTTGTTTGAGGATAACGCGGAATTCGGCCTCGGCTTCCGTGTTTCCATTGATAAGCAAAAGGAATTTGCAGGCGAGTTACTGAAGAAACTCTCACCTCAAGTGGGCGACGATTTGGTGGCAGCCATTCTCCATACCAACCAAGGCGATGAAGCGGGCATTTATGAACAACGCGAGCGCGTCGCTGCGTTAAAACAAAAATTGCAGAAACTCAATTCACCCGAGGCAAAATTATTGTTGGGACTCGCCGACCAGTTGGTGAGAAGGAGCGTGTGGATCCTCGGCGGCGACGGCTGGGCTTACGACATCGGCTATGGCGGACTGGATCACGTGCTTGCCAGTGGGCGCGATGTCAACGTGCTGGTGCTTGACACGGAAGTTTATTCCAACACAGGCGGGCAAATGTCCAAATCCACGCCACGTGGCGCGGTGGCAAAGTTTGCCGCTGGCGGAAAGCCCATGGGGAAAAAAGACCTGGGCTTGATCGCGATGACTTACGGCAATATTTATGTCGCCAGCGTGGCCATGGGCGCAAAGGACGAGCAGACGCTTCGTGCGTTTGTCGAGGCGGAATCCTACCCCGGCCCATCGCTCATCATTGCCTACAGCCATTGCATCGCGCATGGCATTGCGGTGGACATGGGTGTTGGCGCGCGCCAGCAAAAACTCGCGGTGGATTCAGGCCAATGGCTGCTCTACCGGTTCGATCCACGGCGCGCTGAACACGGTGAAAATCCGTTGCAGCTTGATTCTTCCGCGGCAAAACTCAAAGTGCAGGATTATCTGCTTTCCGAAAACAGGTTTAAAATGCTGACCAAGAGCAAACCGGAAGATGCGAAAAAGTTTTTTGCGCAGGCGCAGGCCGATGTCGAGCGTCGTTGGAAACTTTACCAGTTTATGTACAGACGCGATCTGAAGGCCGAGGGCAGCGACGCCCCGGCCGCCGCCGCGCCAAAACCGGCTGCAACGACGGATCAAAAACCGTAAAACCGTAGGAGCCGACGTGAGGAGGCTCTGATTAAAAATGCAAATAATGAGCCTCGTTACCTCGGCTCCTACAAAAAGAAACAGTCTATGGACCTGACAACAAATTATCTCGGTTTGAAACTACGCACACCACTGGTGCCGTCGGCCTCGCCGCTGTCGGAGGAAATTGATAACATCAAGAAAATGGAAGACGCCGGTGCGTCGGCAGTGGTGCTTTATTCCCTGTTTGAGGAGCAATTGCGCCAGGACCGGGCTGAACTGGCGCGTAATCTCGAGCAAGGCACCGAAAGTTTCGCGGAGGCGCTCTCCTACTTCCCTAAATCCGATGACTATCGCCTCGGCCCGGAGGAATACCTCAAACACATTACCAAGGCGAAGAAAGCCGTGCGCATTCCCATCATCGCGAGCTTGAACGGCTCGTCCGCGGGCGGCTGGACGCACTATGCGAAATTGATCCAGCAGGCGGGCGCGGACGCGTTGGAATTGAATATTTATCAAATCCCCACCGACGCGGGCGTTCCGGCGGAAAAAATCGAGCAGGGTTATCTTGATATTTTAAAGGCCGTAAAATCCGAAGTCACCATTCCCGTCGCCGTCAAACTCAGCCCGTTCTTTACCAATTTCGCCCACATGGCCAGCCGGCTGGACAAGGCGGGCGTGAACGCCTTGGTTTTGTTCAACCGTTTTTATCAACCGGACATTGATCTGGATACACTTGAGGTCAAACCCAACATTTTGTTGAGCACACCCATGGCGATGCGTGTTCCGCTGCGCTGGATAGCCATTCTTTACGGGCGGTTGCACGCGAACATGGCGGCTACCAGCGGCATCCATCGCGCGACAGATGCTTTAAAAATTCTCATGGCCGGCGCGGATGTGACGATGCTTTGCTCGGTCTTGATCCGGCATGGTGTCCAACAAATCAGCGTGATTGAGCGCGAGATGACTGCGTGGATGGAAGAACATGAATACGAATCCGTCTCGCAGCTTAAAGGCAGCCTAAGCCAGAAAAAATGTCCCGCGCCCAGCGAATTTGAACGCGCGCAATATCTGAAAGCACTCTCCAGTTATCCGACGACACAGGATGCATCCGGGTCAGACGGCGGCATGTGAGAATTTGATGAAGCTGAACTGGCGGGAGTAACCTTTAAAAAACTTCCGCTTTCAAACCAGCGACCTGCCTCACAGTCTGGGCAATATTGGAAAGTGTTTTCAACGGCAGATGCCCGCATTCCGCATGAGCCATGGGGCGCGTGGCGGAATAAATCTGCACCAGCGGAATTTGCGCGCCGTTGTCCTTTAATTCCTTGAGCTGTTGCGCATATTGTCCGATTTCTTCGGACGACGGCTCTTCACCGTTGATTGCGGGGAAAAGGCTTTGAATGACCACCGGACGCTGGCGGGCAAGCTGAAGAATGTTGGACAGGATTTTTTCCAGCGACGTGTTTTTCAAGCGGCAAACCCTGTTCAAATGTTCTTGCGTACCGCCGTCGAGCTTGGCCCAAACTTCATCGGACTTGGTAAAATGCTTCAAACTTTCCTGAACCTGCGGGCGATCCAGTCCGGTGGCGTTTGTAATCAACACAATTTTGAAAAAAGGAAACCCACCCATCGCTCTGACATGAACCACCGCCCGCACGGCCTCGGCAAAACATGGCGACAACGTCGGTTCGCCATCACCGCTCAATGCCACATGGCTCAATTGCAACAATTCATTCGGCAACGATTGGTATTGCGGGCGTTCATGCAATCGGTCTTGCAGGACAAATGCAATGGCCTTGTGAAGTTCGGCCGCCATGACAGTCACATCCATTTTCGTCTCCGGCGGCAGCGTGCGACGATCCACCTCGCAGTATAAACAGTCGAAGTTGCACTGCCTGTCGGGATTCATGTTCACGCCCAGTGACAGACCGCGCGCGCGCGACGATATGACCGTATAGACGAAGCGATTGTTGAGAAAATCACGGGGCCGGTCAAAAGCGGCTTCGCGCGACGGTGCGTGCCTCTTCTTTTCCGGCACTCCGTTCGCAGTCAGGGTTTTGGCGCGAATCTCTTCCATAATTCTCTCTTGGTACATTAAACGCGCGCCAACCGGGGTTACTACACGGTTATTGTCAAAAATTCGACATGCCTTGCAGGCATAAAAGCAAGATTTCACAAGGTGATGCTAATCCAAACCTCGTGGACTTCAGCCGTTCCGTTTCGCAAATTTTGGCAAAGTAGAAACATCTTTTGGGAATATCCAATACCGTTGTTGGAAGAAGAAAAAAATTATCGTAAGCTGCGGCCATGAACGAAAAAAATGACCGGGCGGCCTGGATTAAAGGCGGTAACACGACTTGTTCAAACCCGCCGCGCACCACGCCGGATCGAGTCTGGCGACTGGTGCTTTTGGGCTCACCGGGCGTTGGCAAGGGAACACAGGCGGTATTGATGCACGAACGTTTGGGTCCGTGTCATCTGTCCACCGGCGACGTTTTTCGCGCGGCCAAAAGTTTGCCGGATGGCGAAAGAAGCCCTGCGTTAAATGAGGCATTGGAATACATGCGGCTTGGCAAGCTGGTGCCTGACGAAATTGTGCTAAACGTGATACGCGAACGCGTGAGCTGCCTGCGTTGCCCCAGCGGTTTCCTGCTGGACGGTTTTCCACGCACCGTCGCCCAGGCCGAAGCTTTAGAGAAATTGCTGCAAAAGGAAAAACTGGCACTGACGGCAGTGCTTAATTATGAGTTGCCTCTCGAAGAAATTCTGGAGCGGCTCGGCGGGCGGCGCACCTGCTCCGGCTGCAAAGCGGTCTTCCACATGGTCAATTTACGGCCCCGGGTGGAGGGTATTTGTGATTTTTGCGGCGCCAAACTTTTCCTGCGTGAAGATGACCGTCCGGAATCCATCCGCGTGCGAATGGAGGCTTACGAAAAAAGCACCAAGCCCCTCATTGACTTTTACAAGAAACGCGGACTGCTCGTCACAATCGTTGCCGGCAAAGTACCGGAGGAAACTTATCAACGCACGATGAAGGCTCTCGGCGTCGCTGCCGCCGCTTAACAAATCCTCGGTAACTGCTCGCCGCTCGGCATGTCGAGAATCCGGCTGGCGCCAATCGCGCTTTTCAGCGTGACCAGCGGCGCGGAACTTTCGGCGACCTGGCCGATGACCGCCGACCCCGCCCCAACGGCGTGGCCGCGCATGATTTGCAAGGCGCGTTCCGCGTCCCTCGCAGCGATGAACGCGGCAAAACGTCCTTCGCACGCCACGTGCAGCGGGTCGAGGCCGAGCATCTCGCACGCGGCATGAACATCCTCGCGCACCGGCACGGTTTTTTCCACAATTTCGATTTTAACCGCGGAGGCTTCGGCGATTTCGTTGAGTGCGCTGGCCAGGCCGCCGCGCGTCAGATCGCGCAGGCAGTGGACTTCGATTCCGGCGCGCAGCAGTTCCAAAACCAGCTCCGCCACCGGCGCGGAATCGCTTTCAATCTGGCTCTCAAACGCCAGCCCTTCGCGCACCGCCATGATCGCCATGCCGTGCCGGCCCAAATCGCCGCTGACCAGGACGGCGTCGCCGGGCCGCACATTTTGCGGCGCAATTTTCTGTTTATGCTCGATGACTCCGATGCCGGCGGTGTTGATGAACAGGCCGTCGCCCTTGCCCTTGTCCACGACCTTGGTGTCGCCGGTGATGATTTGCACGCCGCAACGCCGGGCCGCGTCGCTCA
>Ga0182027_10015229_pt1 | contig 10592 bp, 8 predicted proteins | sample 712E1DmetaG_FD_121300 | JGI IMG/M metagenome (GOLD analysis project Ga0182027, IMG submission 121300) | Permafrost microbial communities from Stordalen Mire, Sweden - 712E1D metaG (Illumina Assembly) | ecosystem: Environmental > Terrestrial > Soil > Wetlands > Permafrost | place: Sweden... | reverse complement strand
CCTTTTAGGACGGAATCAGGGCTAATCCCCGCCTTTTCAAAGGCGGGATACAGCCCGTACTTATAAACCAATAACTATATTAGGCAATAATGCCTACTAACTGATAATGCCTAAAGTGTTTCGGTATAGATTGAAGCCTAAAAAATCGCAAGTTACAACATTAAACAGGCAACTTGATCTATGTAGGTGGACCTATAACCAGACACTTGCTTTGCGGAAGAATGCTTGGGAAAATGAAGATCGATCCATAAGCTACTTTGAATCTAAGAGGATGCTGCCTATATGGAAAGAATCTAAACCAGAGCTATATGAAGTCTATTCTCAGGTTCTTCAGGAAGCCGTTCAACGAGTAGATCTAGCCTTCAAATCCTTCTTCCGAAGAGTCAAAGCAGGCGAGGAACCCGGTTATCCAAGGTTCAAAGGCAGAAATTGGTATGATAGCTTAACGTATCCCCAAAGCGGTTTCACGTTCAAAAATGGTATCCTGCATCTCTCCAAGATCGGAGATCTCAAAGTTTGGCTGCATCGCAAAGTTGAAGGAACCATTAAGAGGCTGACTATAAGGAGGTCGTCAACCAGGAAATGGTATGTTTCCTTCTTGGTAGAAGATGCACCCAAAATAACCGTGCCCGATTCAGAGAAAGCCGTAGGCATAGACGTTGGCATATCTAACTTTGCGGTTCTGTCGGATGGAACTTTTATAGCAAATCAACGGTATATGGCGACCTGTGAAGAAAAACTTGCCATTGCACAAAGCAAGAAGGACAAGCTTCCTCATAGATCACCAGAACGTCGGAAAGCTGCTAAGAAAGTCAGTCATATCTATGAAAGACTTGGTAATCTCCGAGACAATTTTGCTCATCAACTCAGTCATCAGATAGTCAATGATTACGGCATAATCTGCCTGGAAGATATAGATATCAAGAACCTCATTGAGAAGAAACCGTACATGGCTAAGAGCATACTTGATGCAAGCTGGAATCGGTTCAGGACTTACATTACGTACAAGGCTGCAAGCGCCGGTCGTAAAGTTGTCCTAGCCAATCCAGCCTATACATCTCAGATGTGTTCTGGATGTGGGTCAATTGTCAAAAAGGATCTCTCGGAAAGAGTCCATAACTGTCTTAAATGTGGTCTAGTTATGGACCGAGATCTTAATGCTGCAAAGAATATTCTCAGACTGGGGCTACAGTCTGTGGCATCCGCCTAGATGCCCGCCAATTCATTGGCGGGAGTAGTCACTGCTCGAGCAAGCATCAAAGCTACTCGCTCTCCTCCACCAATGGCTCCGACGTAGTCCAGGAAGATGGCAACCCTCAAGAAGATCCTTTTCGCTCTGCTATTTTCATGATAACCTGTATTTTCCTATCAGCCACCAATATGACCGATTGGATCTTGAAAAACGCTCATAAGTTGAGATGGCATATTTATGGGGCAATAAAAAGAACAGCTGAGGCACGTTTCGGGTAGATCATTCCATAGTTTTTTGTTCTTATCAGAATTGAAGATACCACTAAGAGACAGATCGTCAATATTACCTAATTTAAATTCATTGATTATATCGAACTCGGTACAGGGACAGTAAGATACATCCCCATTGGAATATATGGCACATTCAATCAATGGCATCAAACAATGGCTTTTACCTTGGGCCCTCTTCTGCCACCGAGCTTCAAAAGGCAAAGGCATCTTGTTGTTGACTGCGCCCCTGAAATTGGTATATGTATATGTGTAGCCATATGGTATATCATCCGTCCCCAAGTTGTCCTTGATCCAATCTCCTATATCTTTTTCTGAATGCGCTTTTAGTAATCGGAATCCGAAGCATATCGCGGTATTATCTCTATCTATAAGCTCGACTATCTTTTTTGTATTTGATACCATTCTCGAATAAAAATCTCTTTGAGTCATCAAACTATATTCTTCGCCATCTAAACCATAAATTGAAATATGTATTTTCCTAAACGAATTTAATATCTGCCTAAGGTCTCTATCCGAAAAACGATCTGCTGGTATGGCATTTGTCGTTACAGAGGTGCCTTTAATTCGAGGATATTTCTTCAAGAGAGACATCCTTTCAATCAGGAAAGGATCTAAAAAGATCTCTCCTCTTGGTGTTAATGAAAGATAACCCCCGCCCATCTCAGAATAATCATGCAATACCTTTTCAAATCGTTTCATTGGCATAATTGTTTTCTTGCGCCTCATCTTCCCATAGGCGCAAATTATGCAATCATTGGTACAGGTATTGATAGTCTCGCAATCGAGCATGATAGGCCTGCTTAGCTTTTCATATAATATATCTAAACTCTTCAATTTTGTTATTTTATTTAAAAATGGATATCTTTCTTTCTTATAAAGCAAATACTCACCGTAAGGAACGTTTTTTAAATGTGCAACATTCTTATAAACATCCATTGATGGGCTGTGACTTTTCATGATGACCTCGGGGTGCAGGGGTAGCGTATACCTATGACTTCAGTCATAGGAGGAGCGTACCCCGCTGTAATTACACAGCTAAGACTATTTATCCAATGAAGCTTATATTCAATACTTTGCTTCAGACCTTGTTGGTTAAGCTTGATCCCTCTCAGGAGCAGCATAAGATGCTCTATGAAACAATGAAGAGGTTTATTAACGAGGCTTGCAACCACATAGCGAAAACTGTTTTTGCTATGCACACTGCTAACAAGATTGAGATCCATAAGACGTTTTACTACCCTATCAGAGACTAATTTGGTCTTTCCTCCCAACTTACGGTTAGAGCCATTTCCAAGATCTGCGAAGCCTACAAGAGAGACAAGTCTAACAAACCAGAGTTTCGGCTTGACGGCTCTATTGTCTATGACCAACGCATCCTTTCTTGGAAGGGACTTGAGAAGGTCTCTTTGACCACCCTTCACGGAAGGCAGGTTGTCCCCATCAGATTCGGAGACTACCAGAAAGTCAGGATGGATCTGGTTAGAGACCAAGCCGATTTGATCTTGGTCAACGGTATTTTCTACCTTTGCGTCGTGGTCGAAGCTGACGAAACATCTCCTGTAAACCTTCTGCACGAGGCTCGCCTTTCCCACAATACCCCATATGCTCATTGAAGTTCCTCTGTCAATAAAGTTCCAGAGGATGATTCCTAAAAGCAGGAAGAGCTGGTAGTGCTCCACCTGGACGCGCATGAGGTTGCTGAAGACCACGTACAGGACGACGAGCATTAAGAGCGGCTCTAGTAGCGACCAGAAGAAGCCCAAAGCAGAGCTCTTGTAACGCAACTTAAAGTCGCTCCAGGCCAACCTGATGAGCAGATCTCGATAACTCCAGAGCTCATGAAGATGACTTAATGTGAACAATGTAATCTCCTTACCAGCTATATTAGTGGGATCAATTTGCGAAATCTTTTCAGGAATACAGATGTGTCGAATTCTTTGGCACGCTCCATGCACCTTTTTTTATATCTCTCCGGATCCCCGGCTATCTCCTTTAATGCCTTCACCAGCTCATCTCTTTTCGCTTCTACAAGCAGCCCTGTCTCGCCATGCACTACAGTCTCGCGAAATCCGCCTTCATTCACTGCCACTACCGGCTTGCCGCTGGCCATGGCTTCTATTGGCGTCAGTCCGAAGTCCTCGTCCTCTGCCGTGCATATTAAGCCTTTGCATTGCGCGTAGAGATCGATCAGCTCTTCCTCGGTGACTGCACCCCGTATCTCGACATTGTCTGGAATATCTCGAACCAGCTTTTCATAATATTTGGCAGCATGATCCCCCTCGGCATATCCGCCAATAACCACCAGCCTCTCCTCTGGTAGCTCTCTGAATACCCTGAACTGGAGTTCGATCCTTTTCTCGGGATAAATTCTGTTCACCGAGAGCCAGAAGTCGCCGTACCCCTCACACCTGAATCTCTTAGTATCCACAGGCGGATAAATTACTTCGGAAGATATGTTATGGAACTCGCGAATTCGTTGCTGCACAGTTGAGCTAATCGCTACTACTCTGTCCAGGTTTCGTACCGAGCGCTGATCAAACCAGCTATGAGTTCTTACCCACAAATCCGCCAGGATTCTCATCACCACATTGGGCTGCCTGGCGATTGTGACCTTTCTCAGGTCATAGAATGCCCTCACAGGCGTATAGCAGTACCAGAGGTTCGGGTGATGCTTTCTGGCAGCATAATGGGACCAGTTTCCCGAAAATATGAAGAAGTCATATTCATGGGAAAAGTCGCATAAGGCAAATGAGAGTGAGGCGGAAATCTGCTTGAAGGGCGGGAGTTTTATGGTTCGGCCCAGGCTTCTTATTTTGACGTCCCCGTATCCCAATCGCTTAATGGCATCCGAGCTTACATCTGTAGTTATGATATCGGCCTGCAGGGCGCGGGCCAGCATGAGTGCAACCCGCTCGCCTCCGCCAATAGCCCCGATGTAGTCAAGGAAGATAGCGACCTTCAACTTTGTCCAGGGTGCAGGGGTAGCGGATTCCCCATCCTTTAGGGTGGGGAGGAGCGTACCCCGCTGTACCCAATAATCTATATATTCCATCTAATCCATACCATAATTATGCTTTCCTGACTATTTAGGCATTCCTCCGGGAGCCAACGGCTTCGCAGAGAATGATTGGAAAGCACATCAGCCAGACCGGAATAGGCAGCAATGCCTTAGCTGAAATGCATTTGACGCGATGGTCTGAGAGTGGGGCCGCCACACGCTTGGAAACTTGTTAGGGCTTTGCAAGCCTGATGTCAGCCGGCCTACTGTGACGCGACTTTTTGCGCAGTCACAAGCCCCATCCTTCAGGGCATGGTAGTTGACTAATGTGAGTGGGCCCGACGCGATTCGAACGCGTGATCCCCGCCGTGTGAAGGCGATGTCATAACCAGCTAGACCACAGGCCCCCGGAGTAAGGAAGTAAGTCATCAGCTATTAGTATCTTGCCCCCGGGAAAAAGTTCTCAAGGCCGCTTTTCACCAGGCCCAGAGGAATTATTTAAATACTAATTCGCGAAGTTAATTAAATGAATGAGTTTCAGCCTCAGAAAACCAGTCTATTCCTTTTATGAAAGGCGTCTTACGGCCCGGGTTCTTGCAGGAGAGCCGGTGGAGCATGTGGCTATAATTCAGGATGGAAACCGCAGGTATGCCAGGGAAAGAGGCTTATCCAAGTTTCTTGGTCACAGCCTTGGTGCCGAGACCTCAGAGAAGGTCTCAGACTGGTGCCTGGAAGTGGGTGTCAAGCATCTCACCCTCTATGCCTTTTCTACAGAGAACTTTTCCAGGGACGAGACCGAGAAACGTTATCTCTTTGACCTGATCCAAAAGAAGTTCAGAGATCTGAATCGCTCCAAAAAGATTCACGCTAACGGAGTTCGCGTGAGAGCCATCGGTAGAGTGGAGATGCTGCCCGAGGACCTTCGTCGGGAGATCATCCGAACCGAAGAAGCCACGCGAGACTACGATAAGATGTATCTCAATGTAGCTCTGGCCTATGGCGGCCAACGCGAGCTTGTTGACGCTGCCCGTGCGCTGGCGCAACAGGTTATGCAGGGAAAGATCAAGGCCGAAGAGGTAGACGAGGAGATGATTGCTCAGCATCTCTATCCTCAGAACGGCATTCCTGTCCCCAAAGTGGATCTGATCATCAGGACTGCCGGGGATTTTCGCACCTCCAACTTTCTGCCCTGGCAGGCCAACGGCAATGAATGTGCTGCGTACTTTTGTGCCCCTTACTGGCCGGAGTTTCGTAAGATCGATTTTCTGCGAGCCATCCGGACTGCACAGACCAGAGTGTCAAGCCAACAAGCTTAATAACCTGAAGCATGCCATGAGGGATGTTTTGTCCCGATGGGGTAGTGGACATCCCGGAGGCCTGCGGAGCAACTTTTTAGCGCAGTAAGCCTTCAACCCGGGTTCGAATCCCGGTCGGGACGTAATTTTACACAACCACTTTTGCAATTGCGACAGGTGGATATAGGAGATCTCGAATTTTAGGAATCTGATAATCATGAGCACACTGGTTACAGGCGGCGCTGGATTTATCGGCTCCAATCTGGTAGAGGAGCTGTTGGTAGCAGGCGAAGATGTTGTGATCCTGGACAATATGCACACAGGAAGCCCCGGCAATCTGGATGGCATGGAGGGCAGCCTGAAGCTGATCCGGGCGAGCTGCAATGATCTGCCAGGCATGGACCTTCATCCTGAGAAGATCTACCATCTGGGCATACCCTCATCCTCGCCCATGTACAAGAAGAATCCCTACCTGGTAGGAGAGGCGCTCAACGGCTTTACGGCAGTCTTCGAACTGGCCAGAAGATCTGGTGCCAGGGTAATCTATGCTTCTTCGTCATCCCTTTACAACGGCCTCATGCCGCCTCATCATGAGGATATGGCCATTCAGGTGGCCGACTACTATACTGAGGGCCGGTTGGCCATGGAGAGAATGGCAGAGCTCTACAAGAGGCTCTTCGAGGTCTCCTCGGTGGGAATGAGGTTCTTCTCCGTTTACGGGCCGAAGGAGACGGCAAAGAAGCAGTATGCCAACATGGTCACCCAGTTCCTCTGGGAGATGCAGGGCGACAAGACACCGCTCATATTCGGAGATGGAACACAAACCAGGGATTTCACTTATGTCAAAGATGTGGTGCTGGCGTTAAGGCTGGGCATGAATTCAAATTATCATGGCATCTTGAATGTGGGTACAGGAAAAGCCTACAGCTTCAATGAAGTGATCGAAATTTTAAACAAGAATATGGGGCGGTCCATGAAACCACAATATGCAGAGAATCCCATAAAGAACTACGTTCAGCACACTCTATCTGACACTACTAAAACGGAAAAGATACTTGGATTTAAATCGAAATACAGCTTAGAGGACGGGGTGAAGGAGCTCCTTCGCGTCTATTAAGGTTGTGATCTCTTTGGATTTCAAAAATAAAAATATATTGATAACAGGGATAAGCGGATTTGTCGGCTCGCGAATGGCCAGAGTGCTGATAGACCGAGGCGCCAATGTCTGTGGCCTTCTGCGCCGCCGGTCGGACGGCAGAGTCCCTCACAACATGTCGCGTCTGGGTCTGGGAAAGGAAGTCCGGCTGGTGGAAGGTGACCTGGAGAGTATTGCAAGTATTGGGAGCGCCATCACTGCAAGCGAACCGGATGTCATATTCCATCTGGCAGCCCAATCATTTGTGCCGCGATCATTCGTAGATCCCAACGAGACCATGCTCTGCAACAGCAGGGGGACATCGAATCTTCTGGAGGCCATCAGGGTCAAGGATGTAGACCCGGTAGTGGTTTTCGCAGGAAGCAGCGAGGAGTACGGCCTCGTGCTATCCTCTGAAGAGCAATACAAAAAGGCCATCGAGAAGTACGGCACGATATTTCCCGCGCCGGAACGCATGCCGGAAGTTCCCACCACCGAGACGAACCCGCTCAGGCCGATGTCGCCCTATGCAGTGAGCAAGGTGTACGGCGACTATTTGATGAGAAACTACTGGTATTCCTATGGAATTCGGACCGTGATCTCCAGGGCGTTCAATCACGAAGGTGCGGGCAGAGGCAACATGTTCGTTACATCAGTGGCCACCAGCCAGGTTATGAGACTGAAGTTCGGAGAACTAGATTCTATAACCATTGGAAACGTCAACGCCTTCCGGGACTGGAGCCATGTGGACGATATCATTGAGGGCTATCTGATCCTGGCGGAGAAGGGCAATTACGGGGATGTCTACAACCAGGGTTCGATGAGGACGAATTCCGTGATGAGTTACCTTTTGATGAGTCTTGAGGAAGCGAACTATCCTGTCAGCAAGATTGAGACATTCAAGGGTGAGAAGGTTGTGGACGGGCCCAACGAGCCAGAAAGGTCTAAGATCTTCGGAATTGATTTCGAGAAGACAAAGATCGACGGCATGATGCTCAGAGGAGAGTTGGAATTCGGCATAGAAGACGGCGGCGTGATCGCTCATGCAGGGGAGAAGAAGATTAGAATAGTCTTTGACCAGGAGAGGTTCCGGCCGGCAGAGGTGCCTATACTCCTTTCGGATACTACGAAAATTGAAGCTCTTGGATTTAATAAACGGCATACAGTAAGAGACATCATCACAGACCAGCTCGATCACTATCTGGATGAGAAGGAGCGCAAGGGATCATAGTCAACTACCCCACCCTGAAGGGCATGGCTTGCGACTACGCAAAAAGTCGTGTCGCGTCTGGCGGGCTGACGTTACCGCCCTGAGACTCAAAGATATACCTCAAGTCTCGTGTTCGATGCTCTATATTCATAGCACCAACTCTGTCGGCATGGGTTTCGTAACCACATTTTCCGCATCGGAAGGATAATCCACTACGATTGTTCCGGCTGATGTGGTTACATCTTGGGCAGGTTTGGGAAGTATATTCTGGATTCACGTACAGTATAGCTATTCCTGCTTCTTTGGCTTTGTACTCAACGAATCCCTGCAGTTGCCTGAACGCCCAACTAGAATGTTCATATCGGAACTCTTTAGCAATCTTAGATTTGGTTTCCTTCCTGATGCCTGTTAGATCTTCCATGCCTATTACCGAAACTTCGTTCTCTATGGCAAACTCAATTAGCTGTTTAGATATGGTGTGATTAACGGCTGTCATGAACCGTGTCTCTCGACCCGCTAGGGTCCTTAGCAACCTCATACTGGATCGAGTGCCCAAATACCGACCGCCTGCTTTCTGTAGCCTTCGACGTTCATTCTTGCGAATGTTTCGGTGATTCTTAATCTCGCCACCTGCAAAGAACTTGCATTTCTTGTCAGTTGTGGATGCAACAGCTAGACAATTAATACCGACATCAACACCCATGAATGTGGATGCATCAGTCACTTTCTTGTCTGGAATATCCTTCTCACAAGACAAATGGAAATAGTACGATCCGTCTCGGTGTAGGCAAAGTTTAGAAGCAAGGAATCTCCAAGAACCGTCAAGGTATCTCTCTGCATATCGATAGTTCAAGAGCTTATACTTCTTGCGTCCTGCCAAAGTAGTTATGCTCAGGGTGTCTTGGGAGAACCCAAAATCACGTTCAAACGAGAACGTAGCAGAGGTTGGACTGAACTCCAAGAGCTGCCATTCTGTCTGTTTTATGCTAACCTGTTCCTGAAGTGTCTTGTAGGATCCTGAAACTTGTCTAGCTACGTTACAAGCCATCTGCGATTTCAGGTTAAGTTGATTCCGCAGATAGTGATAAGACAATTTCTGTAACTGTCCACTACCGATAGGCTTGCCGATGTCGAACACGATTTGCGAAGCATAATTCATGCCTTGTGAGAATGCATTTAGCAGCTCTGCTAGGTCGTTATCTAGCGAAGTCAATTTCAGAATTATGGTTTTTGTGAGCTGCATGGTTAAGTATATTCACCTAATGCTATATAAGGTTATCTTGGGTGAAAGCAGCTATTACGCGCTCCTCCCCACCCTAAAGAGATGGGGACTCCGCGCTGTTTCGGAGTTGAACGACACAAGCTTTAACTATTTAGGAGTCATTTTTGATTGCGATGGCGCAGAAGGTTGCTTTGGTTGTTCGGGTCTGCATCCGAAGGGATGTCAAAACGGCTCCGATAATTCCATTAATCTGAGGTCCATAATTATTATTTGAGGTGATAAGCTGTATAATAGAGGTCGTGGAAGGGAGGAAGAAGGGGCCGTAATAACAAGGGTCCGCCTCCCTCGTAAACAGGATAGAGAGATATTCGGTCACGTTGAGAGCCTGCTCGGATCTAATCGCATAAGGGTCAGAGGCATCGACGGCGTAACCAGGATGGCCCGCATACCCGGCAAGATGAAGAAGAGAATCTGGATCAGAGAAGGCGATGTAGTCATAATTATTCCCTGGGACTTCCAGAACGAGAAGGCGGATGTTGTCTGGAGATATACGGGTCCTCAGGTGGACTGGCTGCAGCGCAAAGGGTTCCTGAAGGGAACTTCATAAGCCGGGCATACCAAGCATGAGCAGGCGTACCAAAGATGAAGATTTCGACACCAGAATAGATGTTCTTCGCACCAGAATAAAGGACTCCGATGACCTGAATGTCCATGATGCCGTCTTCGATAAGCGAACCCTGATGGACCTTTACAGCTTGGCCAGCAAAGGCGTAATCGATGCTCTGGGCGGGTCCGTCTGCACAGGAAAAGAGGCGAACATCTTCAGGGCCATCGTGGGCGAAAAAGAGCTGGCTCTTAAGATTTATCGCGTATCCACAAGCAACTTCAATGCTATGCAGGACTATATGCATGGCGACCCGAGATTTGGAAGCGTGAAGGGTACTAAGAGCGCCATAGTCTCGGCCTGGACTCGCAAGGAATTTCGTAACCTTTCCAGGGCGGAAGAGATGGGTGTGCGCGTGCCTCATCCCATAACTATGAAGAACAACATTCTGGTTATGAGTCTCATAGGCCATGGCGAACAGGTTGCCCCTCAGCTAAAAGATGTTGATCTGGAACCTGGCGATGCAAAGCGCATTTATGAAAAAATTGTTGAATATATCTCCGTGCTCTATAATGGCGCGGGGCTCGTTCATGCCGATTTGAGCGAGTTCAATATACTTTATGATGAAGGCGAGCCAGTGATAATT
>Ga0182027_10015228_pt1 | contig 10592 bp, 11 predicted proteins | sample 712E1DmetaG_FD_121300 | JGI IMG/M metagenome (GOLD analysis project Ga0182027, IMG submission 121300) | Permafrost microbial communities from Stordalen Mire, Sweden - 712E1D metaG (Illumina Assembly) | ecosystem: Environmental > Terrestrial > Soil > Wetlands > Permafrost | place: Sweden... | reverse complement strand
GAAGAAGCTACGCTCTTGTTTGAGGACGAGCAACTCGATGCGCTTGACGAGGCCGCAACCAAATTGGGTCAGGAGTTAAATCAATCGTGGAATTGAGGTGCGGTCGCGAGGTTTGCACTCAGCGAGTTTTTTTGCGCGAAGGAGGAAGATGTTATAATGTCACAGGCGAATTGCTTACGTAAATCCATCGTTAAAGTTCCACGATGTCTCATTTCCTGCTCTCATTGTGGCATTTGAACCTGAGGTATCGCTATGGCCTACATAATTACAGGCAAGAAGCATTTTTTGGATATACACGTGCATGGAGCGGAGCATTACGATACCCGTACGAGACGGCGGGACGATATTCTCCATATAGCGAAAATTCACGGTGAATGTGGTACGGCCTTTTTCCTTCCAGCAATCTATCCAGCTTCTGTTGAGGAAATGCGTCAGAACATGGGAGCCGTGAAGCGTGCTATGGTTGCACAGCGTGGGGGTGCAAAAATTCTTGGGGTGCACCTTGAAGGTCCATTCCTGAACAGGGGTCGTGCGGGATCCCTCGAGGGAAGTAATTTCCTTGGCCCTTCGTTAGAGACGCTAGCGCGACTCGTTGAGGATTTTGAAGATATCATTAAAATCATCACAATAGCCCCGGAACTGCCCGGCGCACTGCGTGTCATCGAGGTATGTAGAGGAAAAGGCATTTTGGTGCACATGGGTCACAGTGATGCAACCTACGAGCAGGCAGAGGATGGGAAACGAGCTGGCGCAACAGGCATCACGCACGTGTTTAACGCAATGCGCGGTTTTCACCATCGTGAACCGGGGCTTACGGGATTCGGGCTTATGGATGAGGATATATATGTAGAGGTAATTGCAGATATGGCCCATGTACATCCACAGAGCCTAAAAATGCTCTTTGACATGAAATCGTCTGATAAAATTCTTCTAATATCTGACTCGATTAAGGGACAAGGCTGGGGGAGCGGGGCCATCAGGGGGGCCGGAGGAATGCTATTGGGTGGCGGTATTGCCCTTGCAGCTGCAGTAAAGAACCTGATTGAGCTCGGCGTGTCGCAAGAACGTGCTTGCCAGTTTGCATCGGACAATCCCCTTGCGTATTTGGGAATAAAGGATATCAAACAAACACTCAGTTTTACAGCATGAATTTAATCACGCGAGCACCCAGGCTATAATAAAAAAAACGCTCAAACTGTACTTGTGTAATCGAGAGTACTTGCAGAAAAAAATCTCATATTTCCATGTAGTTGGTAGATTCTTATGAAAACCATTGCTCTTCTCATATTTGATCTTGACGGTACCCTCGTGAACACATTAGAGGACATTACTGCGTCAGTCAATTTTACACTGGCACAATTAGGGAAGTCACCGCTTGAGACGAACACCGTACGCCGATATGTGGGAGACGGCATCAATAAACTGATAACGCGGTCCCTTGGCGGATTGCCTGAGCGACTTAATGAAGCGGTCATAATCTACCGGGAGCATCATCGCCGTAATCTCGTGAACGGCTCCAAGCTCTATCCATCAGTCAAGGAAACACTAGAATATTATAGGGAACTCCCTATGGCTGTGATCACGAATAAAAACATGGAGTTCTGCCTCCCCTTGCTCGATCAGCTCGACATCGGGCACTATTTTAAGATGGTTATTGGTGCGGACTATGGTCTGGCGCTTAAACCTGCTCCTGACGCCGTGCTGAAGATTCTTGAAGAGTACAAGGTCCCGAAGGAACGCGCCGTGCTCGTCGGAGATGGCACTACAGATATAGAAGCAGGTAAAGCTGCCGGGGTTATCACCTGCGCAGTTACTTATGGCTTTCGCCCAGAGGAAGAATTATCAGGCATGAAACCAGATTTTATGATTCGCGAGTTTTCCGAATTAAAAAAGCATTTTATCGCCTTACGATAACGATGTTTCCTGGTTTGGGTAGTGAAGCAAACAAAAAATGAATCGGACGTATGCCTTCTGATGGTGGTAAACATAGTGCAACGATGGCATGCACAGATTTCTGACTTTGGCCTTTACTATTCTGACATGATTGTTTAAAATGTTCTCACGGGAACAGCACGAATTGTTGGATGCAGAATTGTCTTGATCACCAGAAACAGTCCACCCATACGGCGTAGATATTCAGGAAAAACAAATTCGTGAGCACATTTGTGTCTTCTTATATGAAATAAGGAGATGTATGCATCATTCCTCTACAACAAAGGCATCTCTTGATCAAAGCAACGTGTCGGGTGGGGCTCTCGGGAGAAAATATATCCCACGATTAATTGCATGGGAGGTAACCAGAAGATGTCTCTTGAACTGCGTTCACTGTCGTGCGGCTGCGCGGTACGGACCGTATGAAGGGGAGCTGGTGACGGAAGAGTGTTATCGATTTCTTGACGATGTCAAATCGTTCAGTAACCCCATCATTATTCTTACCGGTGGCGAGCCCATGATGCGTTCTGATATCTATGATATTGCTGAGTACGGGACAAAGGTGGGGCTACGCATGGTTATGGCGCCCTGCGGACTTCTCGTGACCGAAGAATTGGCGAAGAAAATAAAAGACTCCGGCATTATGCGCGTGTCGCTTTCGATTGATGGTCTGACGGCCGAAAGCCATAATGCCTTTCGCCGTGCGAAGGGAGCCTTCGAAGGTGTAATGAAGGCCATCGAGAACTTCAAGAAAATCGGTATGGATTTTCAGATCAATACTACGATCACGAAGCACAATGTGCGGGATTTACCACAGCTCCTCGAGATGGTAATCAATCTAGGTGCCGTAGCGTATCATCCCTTTTTACTTGTGCCATCAGGCCGCGCTAAGGATTTAGCTGATCAGGAGATTTCACCCGCTGATTATGAGAAAACGCTCACATGGTTCTACGAGATGCGCGACAAAGTGCCAATCCAGTTCAAGCCAACCTGTGCTCCGCACTACTACCGTATCTTACGACAGGGGGAGAAGGCAAAAGGTAAAACTGTCACCCCGAAATCGTACGGACTTGATGCTATGACTAAGGGTTGCATGGGTGGCCAGAGTTTTGCCTTTATATCGCACGTGGGCAAGGTTCAGATATGCGGTTTTCTTGAAGAAGAGGCAGGCGATATCAGAAAGGAACCCTTCTCAAAGATATGGCATGCATCGCGGCTTTTTCAGGAGATGCGTGAGCTTGATCGGTATCACGGCAAGTGTGGCATCTGTGAATATAAAAGGTATTGCGGTGGCTGCCGTGCGAGGGCGTTTGCCGTTTCAGGCGACTATCTTGCGGCGGAGCCTTTCTGCACCTATGAACCGGTGGCATCAAAATAAGTAATCGGGTGACTCATGAGATATCATGAACCAATCCGGTTTTTTCAACAAGCAAAAAGGGCGAAAAAGACTATGGAAAAACCAAAAATCAGGCAACTTCTTGTTAAATTAGATAGACTGCTCGACCGCTACGTGGATAGCGGAGCCGAAAACCCCCATTTCTCCAAATACCAGGCTTTTATTTGGGATGGGACACGAAAAATCATGAAACCGATCAAGCGCCCGGTGCAGGTCGATCAGCATGATCTTATCGGCATTGAGTCCATCAAAAAACAAGTGTTCCGCAACACTCAAAATTTCATCGATGGGAAAAAAGCAAACAACGTCCTGCTATGGGGAGAGCGTGGAACGGGAAAATCATCACTTTTGAAGTCCCTCTTAACCGCATTCGAGGAGACACCACTCCGAATGATTCAGATCTATAAACATGATATACTTACTCTTCAAGAAATGTATGATCTTATCGCTCTAAACAAAGCATACTGGTTCATCCTTTTTCTTGATGACCTGTCCTTCGAAGAAAACCAGACTGATTATAAAGAAATGAAAACCATCATGGACGGCGGCCTTGAGCAAATACCTGAAAATGTTTTGTTTTATGCTACGTCTAACCGTAAGCATCTCGTACCCACTAGATTTTCTGATAATGATAACGATATTACGCGACCTTCGGATACGCTGGAAGAAAAAGTTTCGCTAGTGGACCGTTTTGGGTTGCGCTTCGGATTTTATCACTTTTCCCAGGATACATATCTGGAAATCGTTGCCTCATACGCCACAAAGTATGGGGTCCGTATGGATAAGGAGAACCTCGAAGAGACGGCAATTCAGTGGGCTCTCGGCGCGGGTGGCAGGAACGGTCGGATAGCCGAACAGTTCGTGAGGGCTATACAAGGGAACGATATCGGCTAGACAGCAAATTGGTCATGGTGCTCCTATTTTTCTCTTTACATCTTCACCGCTTATAGCGATGAGTGCTTGTCTGCTGCTTAACTACCGGAGCAAATTCAATCAACTGTCTTGCCGTGTCTCATTTACCTGGCTAGAATAAAATTAACAGAAGTTTCTGGATCCCTCTGAAAAATTATCGGCGTAAATAATGGGCATAAATTAAGGAGAGTAATCAATGGGTTCGCATTTCCAAAGCAACATCGTAGCGCTGTTTTTAGGTGTCGTTCTATCTTTTAGTATTACCTCTTTTGCTGATGCTGGTGAAAAAGCGGATGTGGTATTGCAAATTAACTATGATGCAGTCAAGGAGACTGTTTCTCAAATTATATGGAAAGAAATGAGAAAGAACGATGTTACCGGTCTTAGCATCGCGCTGGTGGATGGTCAGAGAGTGGTATGGGCACAGGGATTCGGGTATGCTGACGAAAGAAAAGACATAGCAGCAACACCGGAAACAGTATACCGGATTGGTAGCCTCACAAAAGTTTTTACTGCTCTTGCAATTATGCAACTTGCCGAACAGGGAAAGCTGGGCATAGACGAACCGCTGAAAACATATTTGCCGGAATTTTCGATTCATTCAAGATTCAATGATGAAGTGCCCATAACACTTAGAGATTTGATGACGCATCACTCTGGCCTGCCATCCGACTTCCAAAAAGGGATGTGGAGTAAAAAGCCCGATTCATTTACTACGGTCGTTAATCTCATCAAAGACGAATATACAGCGTATCCGCCAGGTTTCATATTTTCTTATTCCAACATCGGCTATGATTTGTTAGGCCATGTTGTCGAGCGTGTGAGCGGGCAAGATTACTCACTATACGTCCAAAGTGCCCTTTTGCAGCCCCTCGGAATGCGCCATTCCGGGTTTACTCCACCAGCAGTAACATGGCTTTTATCAGCAGGATATGACAAGGGCACAGAAACGGATGACCCCCCCTTGCGTGATATTCCAGCGTTGGGGATGTACTCGACCGTATTAGACATGAGCCGTTTCATGGAAATGTTATTCACGAATGGTATATTGAACAATCGACAGGTCATCACACCCGCAACATTGATGGAAATATTTAAGTCGCAAAATTCGAATATTCCGCTAGACTTAGGTCTTCGCGTAGGCCTCGGGTGGTTGCTGGGCGGCCTCGGTGATGTTGATATACTTAATGCGGGTCCCGTTGCACACCATGCTGGGGCAACGCTGATGTTCCGTAGCCAGATTATCATGCTACCTCGGCATAAGCTTGGTGTGGTCGTCATGGCAAATTCCTCCACGGGAGGACGCGTTGTGAGCAGGATCGCTGTGCAAGCGGTTGTAACAGCTCTTGAAGTCAAGACTGGTATTAAGCAGACTCTTTTGGAGAAACCCGAGGAGGTTGATGTTGAGTTATCATCAGAGGTAAAGCAGGCATATTCAGGGGACTATGCTTCTATCGTGGGTATCGCTGAAATAATACCACGTTCTGACCGGTTTGTTGTTGAAGCGTTGAACAGAACATTTCAGCTGGTGCCTCATGCCAATGGGAAATTTGGCGTAAAATACGTGTTACTAGGTTTGTTTCCATTCAGCTTGGCCGCGCTAGATTCTTACGAGATATCGCATGTAAGAATAGCCAGCCATGAGATACTCAGAGCAAGCACAAAGGGCAGCGATCTCCTCATTGCCGAAAAAATTCAGCCCCTGCCGGTCCCGGCAGCATGGCAAAGGCGTGTTGGCAGGTACAAAATCGAAAACGTAGGGGATGATGTTCCCCTTCTAAGTAAATTTGCGATTCGCTTCGATAATGGATTGCTTCTAGCGGAATGCACCATGCCATTTTTTTTAAAAAGCGCAGTTCGTTATCCTCTCAAAACGATTTCAGATACCGAGGTGATTTTAGCTGGGCTGGGGGGGCGCAGCATGGGTGAGACAATCAGAGTGGTAACAGTCAATGGAAAAGAAAAACTGGTGTACTCAGGATATCTGTTAGGCAAAGAAGAATAGAGGATTTTTAGATAACCGGCTTATCCCAATAATTGTTCATATCCCTCGTGAAACTCGCGAGGTTGAAATAACGCTTTGACCAATGTCATTCCAAGATCCGCCGGTTCATCCACTGATCTGCAAGAATTTCATTGCGGGGAAGTCCGGTCACTTCGTTCCCCATCGGTTTTTATGTTCATAAGTGCTAAAAGGATTGAGCTGAAAAATTTTCTTCTAAAGCATCTGATTTCATCATACAACACAGTTTGCAAGGGTATTATGAAACATGGTATAAATGCTCACAGCATATGAGACGTTCTCAACAACATGCGAAGCACAATGTGAAAACCCTTGCCGCAAACGTTGCTCGGCTCTCGCAGCTCTTGACGCGGCAGCGCGAGAACTTTCCTCTCGCATATCTGAAGGATGTTAGTTTACGGGAAGCATATGTTTCATACTATCTGCCGACAAACATCCAAAAAATACACATACCGCTTCATGAACTCTCACTGCATCCCGATGGACTCCTATCGAGGGGAAAGCTTCGTATTCTGGACTTGGGTTGCGGCCCCGGAACGGCAGTGCTCGGCACGATGGAGTTTTTTTCGAAAATTAACAGCACGCCGAGGCTGGAATTTATAGCTGTAGATCAGGTGGTGGAAAATCTGAAGGTAGGAGATGCACTTTTTTCCGCACAACGAAATACAACCAAACTTCAGGCTTCGCTCAAAACCATCCACTCCGACATCGAAGATGCGGCGAAGCTCCTAGAAGGACGTTTTGATATTATTATTTTCTCGAATGTCCTCAATGAATTGTTTTCACAGCACGAGGAGAGAATCAGTAAGAGAACCAATTTTTTGCAGAGCGTCCTGAGCCGACTTCTAAGTGATGAAGGGAGCTGCATTCTCATCGAACCGGCTTTGCGAGCGACTTCTCGAGAATTGCTTCATGTCAGAGATGAGCTCCTGGCAAAAGGTTTTCACGTTTACTCCCCCTGCTTTTTAAAGCGAAAGTGTCCCGCGCTTAGAAATTCGAAGGACTGGTGCCATGAAGATTGTGCCTGGGAGTCATCTCAGCTTGTACAGGAAATAGACAAACTTGCAGGACTGCGCAGACATTCTCTTAAGTTTTCTTATCTTGTTCTGAGAAAAGACAGCCGCTCATTCCGGGATGCTTTCGGCGGCAATGCTTTCCGTGTTGTGAGCGAGCCGCTCGTATCGAAAGGCAAGGTGGAATTCTATATGTGCGGCCCTTCGGACCGACGTTTAATCACGAGATTTGACAAGGATGGAACATCAGCAAATAAAGCTTTTGAATTGCTACAAAGAGGGAACATTGCATCATTCGAAAGATTGATTGAGGAGGGAAAACGTTGTAAAGTAGGCAAAGAAACCTATGTATATCAACTCTCAGATGGCATCGCTAATGTTTAACTTCTCAGCGTAGAGAAGCTGCTCCAGTAATATAGTATTTTTGGATAGTTCACTTTTTTCCAGCATGGACAGCCAACCGTGCGGCGAGTTTCACACCCCTCACATGCCACCATACTCAGGAGGTTTTAGCTACGCACAGGGATCTTCGGGGGGGAGCCTCCTGTGATACGTTTTTGGAAGAGCTAATTTCTTTAGAAGGCCTTCTCGTGATTTTAGGAAATGCGCCATCTTCATCGTGGAGCAAAGTCGTGATTTCGAGATCTGGTTCCAGTATGCCGAAAAGAGACTTCCGTACGATCCATCACATATTCATCTTGAGAACTACATCCTTGTTGATCTTGATGTTTAATTATTATACCTATGATGTGTCGAGTCTTGCGATAGCGTGGCAATTCACGATAGAGACGTTGACAATATACGGTAAACATTCTATATTGAATTATCACTAAAACCCGAGGCAAAACAATTGTCGTATGAGCAGATATAAAGCACCCCAAAAACCCGGATCAAAATATATAACTCCCGAGGGTAAAAAACTTCTAAACGATGAATTCGCGTTTCTCTGGAGGAACAAAAGGCCTGAAGTGACGGCGGCGCTTGCAACGGCAGCTGCTGAGGGTGACCGCTCGGAGAATGCGGAGTATATTTACCGCAAGAAGCAGCTGCGTGAGATCGACACGCGTATTCATCATTTGAAGGAACGTCTGGAGCATATCGTAGTGGTCGACAGCAGACCCGCTGATGAATCGCGAGTGTTTTTCGGCGCGTGGGTGCGGCTTGAGAATGAAAAAGGAGTGGTCTCGGATTACCGTATCGTTGGCCCTGATGAGTTTGACCCTGCCAAGGGCTTGATCAGCATGGATTCTCCCCTTGCCCGGGTCCTGATGAAAAAAACCGAGGGAGACGAGGTTATCGTAAAGAGGCCGAAAGGAGAAGCTTTCTTTACGATTCGTCGTATTCAGTATAGGCCTTTCGACGATTCGGATAAAATCTGAAAGCTGAGCGACGATTCTGCAGAAGGCACTGAACGTGTGCATGTTCTTCCTGGTTTTCCTGGAGGATGGTATGGCCGCGGCATGAAGTGAAATTCGAAAACTCGTAATTTCGCGGATGAAAAAATTTCTTCCTGTCCATTGCCTTGGAATATATCGTGCGTTCGATGGTGGGCTGACAAGCAGGAAGCGGGTGATGCTGCACGAAGTTTTATATCTCTTTGTCGAGTCAGGATAACGCACGATTGACACATCCCCCATGTATGGAAGCGCTGAAACAGTGGTTGCGATCTGACCGCCGACCTTGGAGTGCATGAGCCTCTTTTTTTTACTATCAAAATTTGGACTACGGGTAAATTAATGCGCATACGCCAGATGGATACCTCCTTCAAACTTCTGCGCACCGGCGTTATCGACCTCATGCAGGTGCACAACCTGGTTGACTGTAAAACGCACACGGCGACGGTCCACGCCTGGAAAGACCAGGGACGCATCCGCTATATGGGCATTGCACACTATATAACATCAGCATGTGGAGAAGTAGAATGGGTCATGAGATGAAGAAATTGTATCCTGATATTATTCAGATAGACTACGCCACCGCCGCCCGCGAGTCAGAAAAACAGCTTTCGCCCCTGGTGAGCGATTTGGGTATCGGCTTTATTGTCCACAGGCCTTTCGAGGCATCCGTGTCGTTCAGCGTATCGCGAGGCAATCGCATATCTGAGTGGGCCCATGATTTTGGCTGCACAAGCTGGGCGCAATTCTGCCTGAAGCTCCTCCTGTCACATCCGACAGAAACGTGCATGATCCCGGCCATAAGTAATTATACGCACATGGATGACAACATCCACGCGGGATTTGGGCCACTGCGTGACCAGCAGACAAGGGAAAAGATGGCCCACTATATCGAACATCTTGGAGGAGAAGGCCGCTGAATCTCATTCTTCTTTTTCCAGATGATTTTACACAATGCGAAGATCGCGTACGGCTCCGGGGCCGCCGACTCAAGCATGTGCTTGACGTGCATCGGGCTTCAGTTGGGGATGAGTTCTGCGTGGGAAAGGCAGGAGGCAACATCGGCATTGGCAAAGTCGTTCAACTCAGTCAATCGGTCCTTGAGATGGAGGTACAGCTTAACCAGCAGCCCCCGCCCCCACTCCCATTAACACTTGCGCTTGCTCTGCCAAGACCGAAGATCTTAAGGAGGGTTATCCGGTCCGTCTGCGCCCTGGGAGTGAAACAGATCATTTTGCTCAACAGCGTTCGCGTAGAAAAAAGCTACTGGCAGAGTCCGGTGCTGTGCGCCGACGCGTTGCGAGAAGAACTTATTCTTGGTCTTGAGCAGGCCAGGGATACGATGCTACCCGAAGTTCTGCCGCGGCCTTTGTTCAAACCTTTTGTGGAGGACGAACTGCCAGCTCTTATCAATGGGACGCTACGGTTTGTTGCGCATCCTACAGCCGCTACGGTCTGTCCGCGTGATATCAAGAACGCAGCGACGCTCGCGGTGGGCCCCGAAGGAGGTTTTATACCCTTCGAAGTAGACAAGCTGATTCATTGTGGATTCACACCCATACAGCTGGGAAGCCGGATCCTGAACGTCGAAACGGCGGTACCTGCCTTAATTTCACGACTGTATTAATTGTTTCTAACAAGTTTTTCATAGAAAAGAATAAACACTAGCGCCCATCATAGAATGGTGCGGGGGCAAGGTTCAGCGGTACGACTGCAAAAGAAACCTGCGGCTCAACACATATATTATTCCCGGAGATTTAATCGTAAATATGGTTTTGAACGGTTTCCCCACTCCCTGTTCAGTATGTGGTGAAGAAAGCTTAACCATGTCGAACAGACGTTAAACCGGATTGGCGAACGAGATACTCGGTGTGTCGCATAAGATACATCTCACAAATCTTTGGAATTCCGTGCATTTGTTC
>Ga0182027_10015225_pt1 | contig 10593 bp, 8 predicted proteins | sample 712E1DmetaG_FD_121300 | JGI IMG/M metagenome (GOLD analysis project Ga0182027, IMG submission 121300) | Permafrost microbial communities from Stordalen Mire, Sweden - 712E1D metaG (Illumina Assembly) | ecosystem: Environmental > Terrestrial > Soil > Wetlands > Permafrost | place: Sweden... | reverse complement strand
TTGGTAACGCGAATGCGGTTTAAGTCGAGTTAGATAATATAACCCGACGTAGATGGCTTGTGCTAGTGGTATAGTAGTTTATAGCTACTATACCACTAACATACATAAAGGTGAAAGAGATGAATTTCAATCCAAGCACGACATCAGGTTTACGAAAAGTTCGTCTTGCAACGGCGAACTCTTCCGGACGTATGGATTTGGTCACTGCCGCAGGCGCTGACAATGGTATGAATTGGTTTATTAATGCTGGTCAACGTATGCTCGATGATATGTTGGGTATTAATAAGGCAACGAATAAGTATATTGTCGAGATGCCGGCTGGTGGACAAGTCATTTCTATGAACCATTGTAAGGCTGTGCAAGAAGTTTGGACTGGTGTAGAAGGTGCATATAACCGATTGATAAAGAGAAGTAGTAAAGAGTTACGTGAAACGTATGGCGATAACTCTGTGACTCTTCTTGGAAGTCCGGTTCCAGGTAATATCAATATTGCGTATGACCGAAGTATTTGTGGCTCTCCCTCGTATTATGCATTATTGATTAATGCACTAACTCCAGAACAGAATAAGTTTCCATTTACTGGAAAGAATACAAGCCATAAAGATGCTATTGGTCTTATCTATGGCGATCATTATACGTCGATAAGTGTGCTGTTAGTTCCTGCGACTGATACAGCATTGACAGTAACGATTGTTGGTCAATTTTATTCGCCGGATCTTGTGAACGATATTGATAAAAGTTTCTGGACTGAGGTCTATCCACACCTTCTTGTTGAGGCTACTTGTTATCAGATTGAAAGTAGTCTACGTAATAGTGAAGGTATGAAGGACAAGATGATTGCTATCAATATGCAACTTGCTGGGATCGACAAACAAATGGCTCTTGAAGAGTCTGTTGATATTACTGCGTTGGAAGGATAACGACAATGGTAGCACATGCGTGGGATGAGAATTCAATTGTGTGTAATCTTGTCAGTGGTGGACAGACGATGGTTGTCTATAATGCTGACATTAAAGTGCTTAATTGCAATGGTAGTGGTAATGCTGCATCAAGATGTGTTATTCAGAAGAGTAGTCTTGATGGTTTACGAACGCCATTATTGATGGGTATGTTTGCACCGAATCAAGCAACGTATCCAATTCTTGCACCAGTTGGAACGTTATTTAAGTGTCATGGTGTTAGTGATGCACTCGATGGCACGTATGTTTGCACTGATGAAACTGGTATTTGGGTTCTGTTGGAAAGTCAAGCAAGTCAGTAAGGAGTTGTGTGATGCCAAAGACGAAGATGCTATTTAATCGTGTTAATGCACCACGAAAAACTGAACCTGTTATTGTTGTTAATACACCAACATCTGTTGGTTATCATATAGAAAGTGCTATGCCTAACGGAGAGTTGTTTAAGTTTCCGTTGGCTATTGGTGGTGTGCTTAGTGATGTGACACTTTTTGTTGACGAGTGTAAACCGGCGATTGTGGAACTCCAAGTGTTGCTTGAGTGTGGCAAGGAACAGATGGTCTTCAAGCGCAATATCTGTAAGGGTAATAATGTGCTTGATACACAGTTGGAAATTCTAGCTGGAACTCGTTGCACGATTTCTTTGACGAAGACGGATATTCCTGAGTTGGAACTTCGTGGTTTGTGGTTGACTCTTGTTATCAAGTCAAAGAATATGTTACCACAGGCTTTACTAATTGATAAGACGGAACCAGTAACCGAAGTTTAAGAAGAACGGAGTTGTAGATATGAAAGAGTTTTCTGCTATTTTTGATAAGTCTTTAGTCACTGGTTTACGCAGTGATTATAGAGCACCAAAGAATAGTATGCAGTTTGTTCTGTTGGAAAACCTTAAACCAATTGAGTCGGGATTGGTTGCTGTGCCGACTGTGGAGACACAGATTGAAACTGCAATTATTGGTATTAGTGGACAACTCTTTCAAGGACGAGAGAAGACTTTTTTGTGTAAACAAGATGGACTATATACTATTGATACAACGACTTTTGAAAAAACTTTTGTGCCATTGTATGATAGTAGTGATCCTACGAACTTGACTAGTGTCACAAGTGGTGGCACTTGGCATTTTGTAGACTGCTATGATACTTGGTTTTTATTAAATGGTTCTTGTGTTGCTTATCATACGAATGAACAGAAAGCACTTGGATTACCTGATAAGAATTTCTGTCAGACTTCATTGACACTAACAAGTGGCTGTGAGTTTCGTGGAAGAGTATTATTTGGTGGACTTGATCCGAGCAACTATATTAGTAATGATTGGACAACTTTTTGGGAAACTTGGAATAATAAGGTTGCAACAGGATTAGTGCTATCAGATAATATGGCAGCTAATTTTGTTACTTGGAGTAGCATCGGTGGTGGCGATTTGCTCTGGCCACTAGCGTTGGATAAGGCTATTAGTGGTATTGTTAATGGAACTAATTATAATGTCGACAAACCTTATCTAATGGATGTGTTCAAACGTAATCAAGCTGGTTTCATACCAATGCCTTTTCAGGGAACTGTGCGTTGTTTGAAAAGTATGTCTGAGGGTGTTGTTGTCTATTGTGATAATGGTATTGGTTTACTTTATCCAGTGACAACGCAATCACGTATACCAACATTTGGTTATAGAACATTGTCGACTGTTGGTATTTGTAGCCGAGGTTCAGTTGATGGCGACGAGGATCAGCACGTATTTATTGACAAGCGTGGATATCTCTGGCGCCTGACTAATAAAGATTTAACTCGTCTTGGTTATCTTGAATTCTTTTCACCGATGTTGGCACGTAGTCCTACTATTTCATATGATCCAGGTGAAGAAGAGTTTTATATCAGTAGTGATACTGAAACATATATACTGACCAAAACTGGTTTATGCAAATGTTCGCAGTGGATTTCTTCAGTTATACAGGCTAATGGTCAACTTATTGGTTATGCTAATAGTGTGACAAATGCTATTGTTGCTTGTGAAACTGATACGTTTGATATGCAGAATCGTGGAATGAAACGAATTAATTTCGTTGAACTCCTTGGTGATGGTATGTCTGGATTACAACTTAGTGCAAAATATAAGTATGATAATACTAATACTTATGCAACTAGTAATCCCGTTACAGTCGGACAAACTGGTGCTGCCTATCTTGGTATTGCTGGCACGGATTTTCGTCTTGTTATTAATGGCATTGCAACGAGTCTTGCTCAGTTGGATGCTATTATTATACATTGGCAACAAAGTGATAAACGTTTCGTTAGGAGTCTTCAGAATGCTTAATCAATTAACTGCAAAGCAGATTTCAGAACAGTGGGATTTGATCAAGGTTGCTTTGGAAAAATCACTACCACCAATCATCGAAGGTAGTGCAAATCGTATTACCAATATTTTTAATTCACTATTACTTGGTGAATTACAGTGTTGGATTGGTAATATGATCGTAGTCAATAGCGAACAACAAAACGAACTCGTTCCTTATGGTGTATTAATTACTGAAATCATAACGGATCGTTGTAGTGATGTTCGTAACATATTGATTTATGCTATCTATTCTGCACAAGGAATTCCAAACGGAGAATATCAAGAAGGTTATAATACGATTAAAACGTTTGCAAAGGCGAATGGTTGTTGTCGCATTATGGCATATACAAACTCCAAAGCTATCCTTAACATTGTGCAAGCTTTTGGTGGTGCAACAGACTTTCATTTTGTTACACTTCCTATCTAGGAGATAGTCATGGGATTCATGACAGGATTCAATAATCAGTGGTTAGGCATCAATGGTGCTGTTTGGTTAATGGTTCGAGACAAAATCAATTGGATGAGTGGCGGTAAACCTGGACACGATTCTGCTTTTTGTAAGTATGCCTTATGGGCACAAAATGCTGGTGACCAACGAACTGGCGCAGAAAAAAATGAGAAAGGAGTATTATAACATGGGTGGCTCCGGTAGTGGTTCTGGTGGTGGCGGTGGATCAAGCGGTAAAGTTGAATGGCCACAATATTTCATGAAAAGTCATGCTATGTTGTTGACTGGTCATGATGATATTAGTGGTGATGAGATCCCAGGACTAGACGATAAAAATATGATGAAGACTATTGAACATCTATATGATGAGTCTCCATATCCTGCACTTGCCGCATATAATCCGTCAGTTCGTGTTAGTGATATTCAGACAGTTAGTGAAGCCTTTGGTACTGCTGTTGCATCGCTTAATCCAGTGACAGACTTAGGCACATATATAAGCACTGCAACAGGTGCTGTTAATACTCTATTTCCTGACGCATCTGCAAAGGATATCATGACGGACTTGTTAACTGAAATTGCTGCAATTAATCCGACGGATAGTTGGACTAACTTTATCAATGAAGTTATCAATACTCTCAATAGTGGTATACTAGCAGATGCTAGTGATGCGTATGATACTCTTGGTGAACAAGTTGCTGACTTAAGTCCACGGTTGGACTATGGTAATTATATTACAAATGGTGTATCTAAGACAGATGCTTCAATTCTTCCTGATACGCGAGCAAAAGATCTAGTTGATGCAATGTTAACTACACAAATTTTTCCCCTTGATTCAGACAGTGATTGGGAAGCTGCAACGACTTCTGTGCTTGCTGCGTTGGAGGATGGTTTGTTGCCAGAGGCCGATACAAAGACGTATATTGATGCATATAAACTTGTTGTTGATGCACTTGATATACGTGCAGACTATACAGCAAATGCAGAAGCTGTGGCTACAGTTGTTGATGATACGATTTTATCGTCTATGCATATTGACGATGTTGTCAATGCATTTGATACTTCACAACAACTAACACTTGCACGTGCACTGAATGATGTTGCTTCAGGTTTCGTTGATATCGGTGCAGTCAATAGTTCTGCTTTTGTTATTGGATTGGCATTGATCCAACAGGAACATCAACAGCAAGTTGCGAAGTTTGAAGCAGACCTTCGACTCCAACAAGATCAGACTCGTTCACAACTTATCAATCAAGGTATTGCGACATTAACACAAGCACAGCAATATAAACTTGAACAGCAGAAAGCTGCTGTATCGATCTATACACAGTTTGCTTTTGATCGTGCGAAGCTTATTAGTGCTGCAGTTGAGTCTATCAAGAATGGGACGGAGTTTCGTATTACGAAAATCCTTGATGCAACGAATCTCAATATACAAATTGCTCTTGAACGTAGTCGTCATATTGCTGGTGCAGCGTCAGAGATGTCAAAGATGCTTATGCATCAGTATACATGTCGTCAAAATTATGCTGCCGCAACGACACAATTACTTATGGATCGTGCGAAAGTTATTCTAGCTACTGTTGAAGCAATTAAGTCTGAAAAGGCTTTTAGAACAGAAAAGCAACTAAGTGCTATAACATTAATAAGTCAAGTTGCATCTGAACGAAGTCGATCAATCATAGCACTCCTTGGTAGTCTACAGCAAATGCTTGTACATAAGTATGATCGTTTGCAAGCATATACTACTACTTCTGGTGAACTAAATCGTATTAGTATCGTTGCAGAAAAGGAACAAGTAGATACTGAAATTGATCTTGCAGTTAAACATTCTACTTGGAACCTTGACATCTTTGCCGCTGCAGGTAACTTACTCGCAGGTGGCCAAGGCGGTGTTCATGGTGGTGGATCTATGCCGCAAGCTGGTGGTGGACCGAGTGCTCTTGGTGGTGCAATAACTGGTGCTGTTAGTGGTGCTGCTACTGGAGCTATGATAGGTTCATATAGTGCGAATCCGATGGGCACCGTAATTGGCGCTGTCGTTGGTGCCGTTGTTGGCGGCGCTGCTGGTTATATGTCTGCAAAATCTTAACAAACAAATTAATGCTTAAAGGAGTTAATCAATGGCTACACAAGATCAAGTGGTAGTGCCTAATACTTATGGATCAGACCCAAGTAATCCAATGTATTCTCAAGTTATGGCAATGAACCAAAATCAACCGGGTTATGCTGCTGCTCCAACGCAGACACAACCACAGCAAACATTGTTCACGCCAGAGCATATAACTATGTTACTATCTGCCGCGAATCAACTATCGTCAATGTTTAATAAACAGACGATTCAATTACCGAATAGTAGTGGCGGTGTTCCTGGATATACTACAGTGTTAAATCCAGCAGCTAATCGTAACTCTGATATGAATTCGCAATTGCTACAACAAATGCTTGCGACGCAACAAGCACAGAAGCAAAATACTCAACCAGGTGCACCTAATACACTTACTCCACCGTCAGTAGGTGCACCGACTATCGGTATGCCAAGTGTGCCAATGGCAAATCAACAATATCCGGCTGCTGGTTACTTATCACAGCCATCTTTTACAAATGACGTTAATCCTAACACCACGTTAGCGTCTGATCAACCAGTGGTGTATAATCCATTCATGACTATGGAGACTCGTGCACAAATGAACGCAGAAGACATTGCACGGCGCGGTAGTGGCACTGCAAGAATGAATGCAGAGACTGGCCGTGCTAGCACTGTTTCTGAAATTCAGGCTCGTAATGCACAGACTGCAGCAATGCCAGCAGAACAAGCTCTTAAAGAACGTCAAGTTAAGGTTGCTGAACGTGGTGCGGATACTGATCTTCAACGTCTCAATCAATCTTGGCAACTTGGTCTTATGAATGCTAAGACTGACGCCGCGAGAGTCGCAGTCGAAGAAGCACATAATAATTTGCTTGAACGTCAAATTGACCAAGGAAAGTATATCACTTATCCGCAATTTCCAGGAGTTATATATAATACTGGAAGTAAAAGCTATGAACCTTTACCAACTGGTCCAGTTGCAGATGCTTTAGCGGAAATGACACAAGCAAAAGAAAAAGGTGTAACACAGACACCATCGAGTCTTGCTGCAAGTGCTGCTGGTAACATCCGATTATTGGTTGAGAAACAATATAATAGTTCTCCACAATCTGCTGCACTTAAACAATTACACGAGAATCTTCAAGCAATTAATGGTCAACTCTTTCCTGACGGTGGCGCAAAGCTTGACGCAGTTATGAGTGCTGTTGCTGCAACTAACGATCCTGAGTTGATGAAACAAGCTATTGTTAAACAACTCAATGCAGGTATATCACAGAATCTTGTTATTGGGATACAGCCAACTACGCCAACACAACCAACCGCACCGATTGGTAATGCACCAGTAATAATGACTCCAGCACAGATACTTACTACTTATAAGGCAAGATATCCAACTAAAACCGACGCTGAACTTACAGCGTCTCCGGCGTATCAAGCAGACTTAGCACGATTGACTTCTGGAGTTAAATAATGTCTGATCCAATTGTTAGTCCATTTGATCCAGCACCTAATGAAGAAATCGTTAGTCCATTTGCTGCACCGCAGAATGAAGATGCGATTGTTAGTCCTTTTGCAAATAATAATGTCGGGTTAGATAATATAACCCGACAGCAGGATCAAGCTCCGCCGTTGATTGCGCAGGATAATAATATTACTAGTGTAACACAAACAGTTCCATCACTACCTCTTGCCCCAGCACTTCCTGTGCAACAAATACCGGTAACAAACCCTAATCAAGGTAGTGATGGAACTGTTGAAACACTTGAGAGTCCGTTTGTTACTCCAGCTATAAGTGGACAAGATTTGAATGTGCCATTTACAGACGAACAACTTAGGTTAAAACAACAGTTTGATGCTAGTCCTGAAGGACAGGCGTTTGCCCAGGCTAGTATACCTACAATGCCAGCTACTGGACCGATAGTTCCGAGATCGGCACTTGGCGAGTTTGGTGTCGCTGTGGCTAGATGGGGTGCAACATTTGGCCCAACAATGGCACATGCAATGCAGTCAGTTGCACTTGTCGCAGGTGTTCCGAAGTCAGAAGTCTTGGCTTATAAGTCAAACGATGCTAGCGGTGTAGGTTCTGGCTTAGAACCACTTACACAAAGAACACCTGAACAGACACAAGCTGAAGTAACCCAAGAAGATGTAGGTGCTCGTGCACGAGAAGCGACATCTATTGCACAAGATCCAATACTACAACGTAGTCCTGGCAGTGACAAGATGAGTAGTCCAAACTATTGGGCTAATATGATTGGTGATATTGCTCCGTCGATTGTTGCAAGTTACGTTAATCCTGCTATGGGTGCTATGTTGTTGACATCGACGTTTGGTGGTCAGGCGAGTGTTGTTACGTATAATGATACGATTACTAAGTTACGTGAGCAACAACCAGACATGCCAGATAGTGAACGACAAGACAAGGCTAGTGAAGCGTCTGTTATTAGTGGTCTTGGAACTGCTGGCTTGTATGCAATTCCTTTCGTTGCACCATTTAAGAAATTCTTTCCAGCACTTGCTGATAGTGGTATGAAGTCTTGGCTGATGCGGACTGCTGTTGGTGGTGTTGGTCTTGGTGTGCCGAGTGCTATCGCACCAAGTGTAACTGCTGGTGCAGAAGCTATTGTGGGTGTGCAAGATGCGTTCAAGGATATTGGTGCACAGACACTTGAAGGTGGATTTATTGGTATTGTGACTGGAAGTGTCTTTGGCGCAGCTGTTCCGCGATCGGCTTTCATGACAGCGACTTGGCAACCAAAGAAGATGCGTGATTTTATCAAAGAGAGTGGTGACCTTGCAGAATCAATGGCTGCGTTTGACCAACCTGTGCCAGATACACATGTTCGGTTGTTTGAAATGTCCGAAGGTAAGTTATCTAGTATGATCGTTGGTAATGAAGGAGTGCAACCACGATTTTACTCAAGTGATCCAGGACGCGCAGACTTTAGTGATGGTGTTTCGTATATTGATTTACCAAAAGATCAGGTTGATGAATTACGTATTCCATTGAGCGATGGAACTACGTATTCATTGCCAAGAGAGTTGGTTGAACAAGCAAATAATATACCAATTACTATAAAGAAAGTGCAACCGCCTGCAACGCCTGAAGAGTTATCTGGTGATAGCGCAAAGTATGCTTGGAAACAGTTACAGCAAGCAACAACTGGATCAACTATCACGCCAGAGCAAGCATGGTTTACTATGGCTATGAAAGACACTGAAGCTGTCTTTTGGGCAGATCAGACTGGTAAGTCTCCTGATGAATTTTGGTCTGGCCTTGGATTTGCACCTGGTGTAAGTGGTGAAGATGCATTACAGCAGGTTGCTGCACAGCAAAATAGTAATTATAGTGCACCTTCAGGACCAAAACAATTACTTCTTCAACGTGAAGGTGAAGAGCCACTTGTTCTTGGTTCCTATACACCACTTGGCTCTAATGGTGTTGGACTAATTAGGCTCTCACAACAAGCAGATATTTCTACGATCCTTCACGAAATTGGTCATAACTGGCTTGATCGTGCAACTTCCGAACAGCGTGCTGCATTAGTGCCATTATTTACAGACAAAAATGGTAATCCTATGACGGATGTGCAAGCACAAGAAAAGTTTGCTCGTATGACTGAACGTTACTTTCGTGATGGCACTGCACCTACACCAGAATTACAAGACTTATTCACGCAAGGTGCTGAGTGGATGCGAGAAGTGTATAAGAAGGTGAAAGGTTCACCATTGGCCGGTAATGCACCGACACCAGAATTCACTACCATGCTGGAATCTTTGTTTAGATTCAAACAGCCGTGGGAAATCGACCGTGATATGCAGTTGCAGTTATATGATAAGTATCTTGATGCTGCACAAGAGTCGAAGGAAAGCACGACGTTGTTAGATAAGATTCTGACGACACCTTTCTATCTTGACCATATACAACACGATCCTGTTGCTCGTGATATGGCATTCACTATTGCACAGAATCATATGTATCAACGTGGGCAGTCGTTGCGTTATATTGAAATTGTCAATGACTATTTCAAGGATACTAGTAAGACGGATATTCCATTAGTTGAACAAGGATTGCGCCTACTTGTCGATCCACAAGCAGAACCTTTGTATAATGCTTTTGCTAAACAGTATCCAGATGCTGCTAACGTTGCTACTCAAGTGCAACAATTTTTCATTGGTATGAAGACATTTGTCGTTAAAGAAAAGATGCGACAGCTTGAACTTGGTGTTTCACCAGAAGTCTGGAATCAGTTCATGGAGATACAGAAAGCTGGTGAGTTTCCAAAGGACTTAAAAGACCCAACTCTCGAAGCTATGTGGAAGACATATAATGCCATTACTCGTTTTGAAATGCTTCCTAATACGTATGTTCCAGAAGGTATGCGTGGGAATGTATTTTTTGCTGATGAGAGTGGTAATATTCGTGCGATTGGTTCTACACTTAAAGATGCACAAGCTAATGCAGAACTATATACAAAGCGTCTTGCAATGCGTGGAGAACCGATTCCTAAACTACATCTCGAAGATCCATTTCACGATTCGCCATTGTCTGCGAAGTGGAATGTAGAATACGTTGGTTCGAAAGATCTACGTGAACGGATGATTGACTATGTTAATTCTGTTACGCATTCATTGTTAACTAAGACTCTTCGAATCCAACTTGATAAAGCAAAAGCAGACAATCCATTTTCTGCAAACACTATCAAGGTGCTTGAACGATCATATGATGCTGTTGCAACTACCAAACCACATTGGGAGAATCAAGTTCTT
>Ga0182027_10015224_pt1 | contig 10594 bp, 6 predicted proteins | sample 712E1DmetaG_FD_121300 | JGI IMG/M metagenome (GOLD analysis project Ga0182027, IMG submission 121300) | Permafrost microbial communities from Stordalen Mire, Sweden - 712E1D metaG (Illumina Assembly) | ecosystem: Environmental > Terrestrial > Soil > Wetlands > Permafrost | place: Sweden... | reverse complement strand
GAGGGCAAGGACATCGCCGCCGCCTGCGCGCCCGGGGGTCTGGTGGACCGGGTGATTCAGGCGGCCAGGAAATCGTAGTCCCGTGACCCGACTCATGCTGGGGAGGCTTGTAATGCGCGCGCAACGGTTCATGGCAGGGCTTGTCGGCATCAGCATGGTATTTGCCCTGGCAGCGTGCCAAACACAAAAACCCTTGCCGGAGCAGCGCTTTGATCTGCGCGGAAAAGTAGTGGGGATCGACAAAAACGCAGGCACGGTGACGCTCGCGCACGAAGCCATCCCCGGTTACATGGCCGCCATGACCATGGATTATCCCCTCAAGGACAAGTGGGCTTTCGACATTCTTAAGCCGGGCCAAACCCTCCACGCCACCTTGGTGGTGGCGAGCGATCGCGCCTGGCTGGAAGGCGTTGTCGTTACCGAAGACGCCAAGCCGCAAAACAACTCGCTCGCCCCCACGGAATCAGTGCGCACGCCTCTGGGGGAAGAAGTTCCGGACTTTCCGCTCATCAATCAGGATGGCAAGCGCATTCATCTCCGTCAGTACCGCGGCAAGGCCTTGCTGCTGACCTTCATCTACACGCGTTGCCCGCTTCCCAACTTCTGTCCCTTGATGAGCAAGAACTTTGCCCAAATTTTGCAGCAGGTGGACATTGACCCGGCGCTTTCCCCATCTACCCACCTGCTCAGCATCAGCATCGATCCGGAGTATGACAAGCCCGCTGTCCTGCATGCCTATGGCCTGGACTGCGCGGGCAACCCGAATTCCTTCGATCATTGGGAATTCGCTTCGGGCACGCCGGACCAGGTTCGCAAAGTTGCCGAATTCTTCGGGCTGAAATATTGGACCGAAGGTGGCCAGATTGTACACGCGCTGGTCACGGCGCTCATCGGCCCGGACGGAAAAGTGGTCAAGATTTACCGTGGCAATGATTGGCAACCGGCCGAGGTGCTATCCGATCTCCGGGCTCTCCCCCTCGGATGAGGCAAGCGTAACGTCTGTTCGTTAGGTCCGCGGCTTTTCATCGCAAATCAGAGACAAGCCGCAGACCTTCAGAACAGGCGCGCTACACCCACCCAAAGCGGGCTGCGCCCCTCAGGTTTCATCAGCGAATTCGCGTCTCAGTTTGCGGGCGGCTTACCTGCCTGAGGAACAAGTGACAGCGAATTGGTCTTCGCAGGTTTACTAGCCGGTGTCGGCTCGATTGCATCCTCAACGGTCTTGTCCACGTCTTTTGGCTTTCCAATCTTTTGTGTGGCCTCCACATTGGATACCAGGAATTCCGAGTAGGCATGATTGTTGCGGTAAACTCTACCATTCCAATCGAGGGTGACGGTCACCGCCTCCGGCAGCCAGAATCGCTGTGTCGCCTGCTTGAATTGGACGGCGTTGAATTTAATATCGGTGGTTTCCTTATCCAGCCTTACTTGGGGTAAAGGTGTCAAGAGATCTGAGGTAATACGTGTGATTTGGTAATTCTCCGCATCAATCCAGGCGAGTCCCTGGGTGTAAGTTGTCCTGGTGATATTTCCGTAGGTGAAGCTCCCCGACAGGCTGGTCTTCGCTGGTTCCTGGGCATAGGCGATCACGAAAGCACTGCGGCCTTTCACTTTCTGGCGTCCGAGCAGGCGGAAGGAGCTTCCGCTCTGGTAGGCAGGATGAAATACCAACGGAGCTGATACGAATCCTTCCGTCAGCATGGCATCGTCGGACAATCCCATTTGGGGACTTTCCTTTCCCTGCCAATCCGCGCGATATTCGTCGATGGAAGGCCCCCACGGATGATCAGGCGCCAACGCCAGATAGCGGTACTTATATTCATGAGCCGTACTCGTTTTTCCGTTGCGGTCCAGCCTTTCCTCGTGGACCTTCTCCACCGAACAGATATTGGGAAGGCCGGTGAAAAGATCGGAAACATTCTTGCCTACTGCGGCGAGGATATCTTTCAGCAGTCCCTGGTCGGCGATAGCTTCGAAGTCCGGGAGATTTTGCGGAGGGTGGTGAAGATAATCAAGGGCTTCTACCCCCCGCGCCTGGGCCTTGGCAGCCGCGGCATGAAACGCCACTTCGTCCTTCTTCCTTTCCTGAATATGCGCCTGGAGTGCTCGCACTTGTGGTGGCATACTTTTGAGGTCGCGCCCGTTCAGATAAAGGTCCAACTCGTCGGTGGCTTCCTTGGCCGTCCCTGCCCACAAAAGGGCCTCGGCGTGCAAGAGCCTTGCTTCCGGCCCCGCGCCAGCAGCCAGGGCCTTCTTCAGGGTTTCGTTCCCGGAGTACCAGTTCAATTCCCGGCACTGGGAGCGGCCTAGTTCCTGAAGCGCCAAAGCGTCCTGGGGCGCATAGGTGAGCGCGTCCAAGAAATAGGCGCTGGCCTTGCCCGGCTCGTGCTTCCAGCTTACCAGCACTCCATAAGCCAATAACGGTTCGGGGCTGCCCACTTTTTGGTCCTTGATGATGGCGTTGACGGATTCCCCCAGCTCATGCCATGGATCGTTCCAATCCCCCCAGCTCAACTCCGCCAGAGCCAGCATGGTGCGGCACTTCAGGCACAAGGGGCTGAGGCTAGCCGCCTTGTCTAAGTCGAGCACCGCCTTGTCCGGGTGGTCGCCGCGGTCGAGAAACTCCTGCACGCCGCGTGCATAGTCCTTTTGTTCCTTGGCCGCCAATCCGTCGGCGGGTCCAAGTTGCCGGAGCCGCGGGGCGAGGCCCTTGATCAAATCGGCCGGAGAAAGCAGGTTTGGATCCTCGGGCTCAACAGGACGCAACGTAATGGCGATGCTGAGGTTATTGACTGGTACTCCCATTTCCGCAATCTTGTGTGCTACCTGAAAACCTCTCTTGGTCACCTTCAGGGTAGCAACGAAATGCCTGCCCGACTCCTCATCAAATAAATTGAAGTCAGCTTGAAAGTCACCATCCTTGTCAGTCACGAGATGTTGGAAAGCAGCTCCCACGTTGTTGGTTATTTCCACCGTGGCTTTGGCCACGGGACCACCCCGGAGCGAATAGACCCTCCCCGCCAGGGTCTTGTGCATCTGGGGTCGAAAGGTACGGGCTTCAAATTCATCTCCCGTCGAAGTAGCCCCAATGCCCCCCCCCGCCGAAATGCCGTTCCCAATTGGACCTTGCGCCATTAAGCTTAACGGCAGGAGGAAGAACGCTGCGGACATGAAAGCGCTGGCGGAAAAACGGGGCATGATGGAGCCTCTTCTGGCGGAAATTCCCACAAATATAGCTTGCATTTTAACGAAACTCATTGCTGATAGCCAGCGGAATCACGCCCCGCGGAATCACATCACGGGACCGCACAAGTTCTCACGGCCAGAATGTCCGGATGTGGGGAAGGTATTAAGATTTTTGAAAAGTGTGCGACAAACGCACCCTTTGTTATAATGGCGTTCGTTCCGTTCAGGATTCAGCGATTCAGATGCCCACCACGCTTCCTCACATTACGGTCCGCGACGCTCTGGGCAACCAGCGCGAAATCGAGATTTCTCGCACCCCCTTCACCATGGGACGGCAAGGCGATAACGATCTGGTATTACTCGACACTCGCATTTCCCGCCGCCATGCGCGCATCGTGGAAGACGGCAAAGGTTATCTGCTGGAAGACGCCGGCAGCCGGCACGGTACATTCGTGAACGGCGAGAGAGTCGTTGCGTCCCGCCGCTTGAAGCCCGGCGACCAGATCGGCCTGGGTGTGACCGATTCCTACGGGCTGACTTTCGGCGTGGAAGAAGCTGTGCTTCCCGGCCTGCTAGAAAAATTTGAGAAGTCCTCGGCGCAGAGCTCCGCCCCGCAACTTCACCACCTGGGCCTGCTTCTTCAAATGGCCCAAATGATGCTGCGCGCGCCGGCGCTGGAGGAAGTGCTGACCACCCTGCTGGACTCCGCCATTCAGCTCACCAATGCCGAGCGCGGGCTGCTCTTTCTGAAGGAAGGAGAGGGCGAGTTGGAGCTTCGCCTGGCGCGCGGTAAAGGGGGCATCTATATCAGCCCGGAAGTGGGTGATTTCTCCCGCACGGTAGTGAACCGCGTGGCGGCCTCCGGTCAAGAGGAAGTGGTTTTGGAAGAAGAGGCCTCTGGCCGCGCGACGATGGAAACCGGCATCATCCGTACCGGCACGCGAGGCATCGTGGCGGTGCCTCTGCAAAAGCTGCAAATGGCGGATGCGGGGGGAGAGACTTTTGTCGGCAGAGCCCCGGAGATGCTCGGCTTGCTCTATCTCGATACCCGCTCGCAAGCCGCCGCCGTCACGGGACTTGACCGGCAAGTGCTCCAGACCTTGGCCGTGGAAGGCGCCACGGTAATTGAGAACGCCCGCCTGTTTCGCCTGGCGCGCGATCAGGAACGCATTCAGCACGAAATGTTCTTGGCGCGGAACATCCAGCAGGAATTGCTGCCGCGGGAACTGCCCCAAAGCGATTACTTCCAGGTCTTGAGTGTCACCACGCCAACCGACGCCGTGGGGGGCGATTACTACGACGTGGTGGAGCTTCCCGACGGTCGTTACGGCTTCGCGCTGGCCGACGTTTCCGGCAAAGGTCTGCCCGCAGCCCTGATGGCGGCAAGCCTCCAGGGGGCTTTCGGCGCCGTCGCCGCGGGGGCGCCCGACCTCGGCGAGCTCTTTCAGCGCGTCAATGATTACCTGTGCGACCGCACACCGCCGGAAATGTTTGCCACCCTCCTTTACGGCGTGCTGGACCGGCAGGGAGGATTTGAGTTTGTCAATGCCGGGCACATTCCGCCCCTGATTGTCCGCGCCCAAGGCGGCGTAGATCGCCCCGTATCCTCCAATTTCCCCGTGGGGCTCTTCCCGCATGTGGAGTTCATGGTCGATCACGCCCAGGTCTACCCGGGTGATTTGATTGTCACCACTTCCGACGGCGTCACGGAAGCGCGCGATAACATCGGCGGCCTGTTCGGCGACGCCCGGCTGTTCTCCATCATGGAAGGTTGCTCCGGCCGAACGGCGGATGAGGTGGTGCGGAAAATTCTGGCCAGCATTCGCGAATATGTGGGCACTGCCCCCCAGTCCGATGACCTTACCGTGACCATCGTGCGTTTCGGGCCTGCCTGAATCTGCCCGGGGCGAAGGCGGAATAGCCACATAGTGAGATTTTTGCCATCCCGCTCAAGCCCAATCCAAGTTTCGCGAAATCCCCTTATTGCGGTTTACGTTTCATCCTTGCACAGGGGTTTTATTGATTGTGCGAAGCTTTTTCGTAGGCCTTTTGGAAGGTACGATTCCCCGGGGCCAAATCCGCCGCCATACGAAATTGATTCAGCGCCTTGCGGGGTTCGCCCTTTTTCTCGAGAAGTTGGCCAAGCCGGTAGTGTGGTGCTGGCAATCGGGGTCTTTGGCGTATCAACTGCTGGAACTGGGCGATGGCCCCATCCAGGTCCCCCTTGGTCTCCAGCGCGTTACCGAGGTTTGTGGCAATCCCGGCGTTGTCGGAACTAATACTCAACGCCTGGCGAAACTCGGCAATGGCCCCGTCCGTATTGTCCTGCTTGAGGAGCGTGAGGCCCAGGTTATTATGGGCCATATCGAACTTCGGGTTCAGCCGCAGGGCCACGTGATACTCGGCAACCGCACCGGCGTAGTCTTCCTGTAGCCGCAGGGAATTGGCCAGGCAGAAATGGGCCATGTCGCTATCTGGATTCAAGTTGATGGCGACGTGCGCTTCCTCCATCGATTCGTCCGTCTTCTTCTGAAAGTTCAGGGCGCGGGAGAGGGCGATATGCAAATAGGCATTTTGCGGGTCCAGTTTAATCGCCGCGCGATATTCAGTCTCGGCCTCAGCATAGTGACGCTCCTGAAGGAACGCCCCTCCTCGCGCCGCGCGCTCCGCCAGCTCCTCCTCCTTCGCTTCATCCAGCCTGGCATCGGAGGTCGGACCTTTGGGGGATGCCGTGGAAACACCCGGCGACGGCTTGGATCCCGTGGGAGACCGGGTAGGGCCGGAAGGGGGCGGTACAACGCTCGCATTAGCTGTCGTACGAGCTGACTGTAAGGCCGCCACCAGATCATCCTCGCCACCACCTTTGCGGACCTGGTCCAGGAAGGCGTCGTTAGATGCGAAATCGATGCCGAGTTCCTGCACCAGCATCGTCACGCGGGAACTGGGAACATCACCTGCCAGCAAAGCAAGAATCTGTGCGCGCGTCAGCGGCTTCTTGGCCGCCCCACTGGGGGTCTGTGCCACAGCCGAAAGAACAGCGATCAGGATCAATAAGAGGACCCGGGTCAATGCATGAGCTCTCATACTCGCCTCCGAAAGATGTCAGCTAAAAAGATGCCGCATTATACTTCGATTAAATTGCGGAAGCTACCGCTACTCCTTGGCGGCAGGGCTCCGTCAAAGTCCCTGATGCGGGACATCTCCAGAGCTATGAATACACCATTCGCGAATAGTCCCCTCACCCACCGCAAGGCGGTGGGTGAGGGGTATTTCTCAAACCATCGGACTTTGACGGAACCCTGCCTTGGCGGTACACGGGGGTTTGGTGGAGGAGCCCTCCGGGCTCCCCGACCAAAGGAGCGCAGGCCGCGGAGCTGCACTTCAAATAAACCCTGCTCAACGTGACCCCATAACCTTCTGATAGACGATGATCATCGCGCCCGGCTGATCGCTGATGGTCACGGGCAAGCCATGCTCTTCCAACTCGCGGCCGCTGAACCGCGCTTCGCCGGGCACATCGAAATTGCTCACAGAGTATTGTGCGGTTGTGTCGAGCCCGCGCAGCTTGAACCTCACCTTTTCAATGGGGCTCTGCGAACGCCGGAATGCCTGCACCATGCCATCGCCGGTCGCCGGCCGGTTAAACTGCCAGGCCATCCAGGCGCTGTCCTCCGTCGTGTATAGCGTCAACGGATAATAGTCACCGTAATAATAAGGAGCAACCTGTCGCCACTGGGAGGCAAGCCGGTCGAGCGCCGGGAAGTCAATGGTCTTGCTGCGGGGATCGGCTTGCATCGTCGGCGCCATGGTCATGGCACTCCGGAAGGAGTATCGGTTGGACGACCGCACGGCGGTGCCAAAGTAGGGGACCCACAACGCCAATCCGTAAGAGAGATCCTGCATGGCGGGCGGATCGTCAAATCCGTAGTCGCTTCGCCACAAGGGCACGGCACGGCGCAGGGTTTCCAAATCATCACGGCGGCCGCCGCTGGCGCAGGTGTCAATCAGCATGTCAGGATGCCGGCGCCGCAATTCATCCCAATAAGCCAGGTAGCCGGTGACGTGGCGGATTTCCGTTATGCCCTGCCGGTCAGGCGCGTCATTGGCACGCCAGTAATCCAGCGGGTCCATATTGAAATCCTGCCGGTACAGATCGATTCCCTGCTGAGTGAGGAAGTGGTCAATGTGATCGGTCAGCCACTGGCGAGCCTCCGGGTTGCCGAGATCAAGGAGGCGGTTGCGTCCATCTTTTGCTCCCAGCAGCCACTCCGGGTGGTTCTCGCCCAGCCACGAACCTTGAGTAACTCGCTCCGGTTCAAACCACATGATGGTCTTGGCCCCGTGAGCGTGGGCGAAGTCTGAGATGGGCCGGAAGCCTTGCGGGAAGCGCGCGGGGTCGGGGTCCCACGTCCCGGTGTTCCACCAACCTTCCTTGAAGCGGTACCATCCTGCATCCATCCACCAGTAATCAAACTTCCACCCCAAATTGAAATACTGCTGCATGAAATCCTTCTGGTTCTGCTCAGTCGCACCCTGCATTTCAAGGGCATAACCGTTGCTGCCTGACGAAAGTAACGGCGCCGGCAATTGGCCGCCGGGGCGCGGCAGGTTGTGGGCAATCATCCATCGCCGCCAAACGTTCTGCCCATCGATCCAATCGCCCCTCCAAAACACCAAAGCCACCAGGGGGCTGCGCACTTCCTCGCCGGGCAGCAATTTGAAGTGGGTCAACTCCTGTCCCACGCGCACCTGAAGCCCCGTCCCTTCATCCCGCGTAAAACTTGCCGCCCACTGGCCCGGCCAGCCAACCGCTACAATTGTGCCTTCACGGGGCAGGGCAATATTGAAATAGCAGAGGTCGGTGTTGGTGGGGCGCCCACCTGCCGCATTAATCCGCTTCTCCGCCTTGGGCACTAGCTGGTCAGCATAAGGTTCAAAATCCGTAGGATCGGCCATTGAGCCTTTACTGTGATGCAGAGTGAATTCGCCGTCCTCGCTTCGTTCAAACTGAGTATCGAGAGCCTGAATGTTCTCCAAAATCGGCGTGGGTTTGCTTCCTGTATTCTTAAAATAGAGCGTCCACTCCACGGCGGGGAAGTCGTGATACTCCACGGCCACCAAGCGCACCGCCAGACCGCTTTGAGGATCGGTGTAAGTCAGTGTGTGCTCCGTGCGGTTGTCGTCAAGGCGGGTCGAGCCGCGAGCAAGCTCCCACGTCTTCAACAAATAGGGGGAAGGCTGGCCGCCGTAGCGAAATGAAAAAGGCGCTTCAGTGGTAATGGGATCGCGCAGCGGTCCAGTGGGAAGGTCTCCCAACCACACCGTCTTGCCATCGGCCAGGGTCACTCGCGCATCGGCCCAATCGGCTTGGTCAAAAGTGTTGCGAAAGATCACTCCCCCGCCGCCGTCCTCGACTTTCAGGTCAAACTCCGTGGCGTTGCCCAGGTCGACTTTGACTGGCACGCCCGCCAAGCCCTCATGCAAGACCTGAGTGTGGAACGCGGTCTTTCCGGCCACGTCGACCGAGGCCACCACGGCTCCGCGGCCTACGTTGGAGTAATAACCAATGTCGTTGCTGTCCACCCCCACAACCGCTTCGAAACTCTTTGCCGGACTGGTGAGCACCACCCGCACCTTGCCGTCAGAGGGAAAGTGCAGGCCGCGCGAATACTCCTGATTGACAATGCGGAAGGGATGGCCCTGCACCTCGTTCTTGCTCACTGTCCCGGATTGGGTGTAAGTCAGTAAATAACTTTCCGGCGGATTCGGCACGACCTCGCCCAGGAACTTCGCGGCGGCCCATCGATGCGCTGTCGCCATCGCTTCCGGCGACTGCGCCCAGCACCACGGAATCGTTCCCAGAAAAATGGCTGCCAATAGGATTGGCCATGGTGCTTGTTTCGATAAGGAAGAAAACATGATTCCGCGCTCCTTGATCATTTACGTCTCTCCGACTGAAGCGGCAGGTCCAGCCACCAGAGGAAAAGAAACCTAGCCGGGATTTCTCATCTGGTCAAGCTTTTCTCAGAGGGCTGTTCTCAGAGGGGTGTTCAGGAAGTTCCCGCGGGAAGAGTTGCTAACAATTTCTGCCAATCGTGAACGAGGATTCGAACCACGCAGTAGAGCGCATCGTGCTCCAGAACTTGCGTGTCGAATCCTTCACTATTGCCCTCGAACGTCCCCCGCCTCTTGGGCGCGAGATTAGCTCAGCGAAGGGTCGGACTCAAGCAAGTATTACAGCACTGTGGCATTTTTGTTTCAACGTGGTGAATACCATGCCGTTCCCCGCTGGAAACAGCCTTAGATAGGCACTCGAGATTTCCGGTATCGGCTCCATTTTTCCCTTGCCTATTCGCCTTTTATTCGCCTAAAATCCACGATAGCTGTCAGTTTTCAGCTCTCAGGTATCAGCTATCGGCTGTCCGTGGTCATGAGATGAGGGGTAAGTATTGTGGATGCTCGGAAAGCCGAAAGCGGATTTGAAATCAGATTCTTCCAGCGACAGAGGTTGCCAGGGTCCAATCGGAAGACTGAAAACTGACGACTGACGACTCTCTTACTTCGGAGATACCACCATGGCCTTAACGCGCCGGCAAAAACAGGTCCTCGACTTCCTGGTCAGTTTCATCAATCGCCACGGCTACTCACCGAGCTTTGAGGAGATCGGCGCGGGGCTGGAATTGTCTTCCCTCGCCACCGTTCACAAGCACATGCAGACGCTGGAGAAGAAGGGGTTCATCCGGCGCGGTTACAACCAGAGCCGCTCGGTGGAAGTGGTGGCCATTCCCGCTTCCGTGCCCTTTTCGAAGACCGCGGTGCGGCCGTTTGGCAGACGCAAGACGGCGGCCGACGACGGCGCCCATCCCACCGCGCTCATACCCATTGCCGCGCTCATGCCCTCGCAGGTGCTGGGCAACATGGAATTCCCCCTGCTCGGCCGCATCGCCGCCGGCCAGCCCGTGGAAGCCATTCCCAATGCCGAGACTTTTTCCTTCGGCGACTTTACCGGCGGCCGGGGCAACCTGTTCGTCCTGCGCGTCAAGGGCGATTCCATGGTTGACGATCACATCTGTAACGGCGACTATATTCTGGTGGAGGGCGCGCAGACCGCCGACAACGGTGAAATCGTGGTGGCGCTGATCGAAGGCACTGACGCCACCCTGAAGCGCTTCTTCCGCGAACCCAACGGCAAGGTGCGGCTGCAACCCGCCAACGCCCAGATGGACCCCATCCTGGTGCCCGCTCGCGACGTAAAGATTCAGGGGCGTGTGGTGGGTGTGTTGCGAAAGTATTGAAGTCGAGTAACCTCGCATGAAACTGGCGCGCATCATCACCGGGCTATCGATCGTCGGCGTCCTCCTGGCCGCGCCCGCCCCCACCCGCGCCGAAGAAATCATCCTGAAAAATG
>Ga0182027_10015223_pt1 | contig 10595 bp, 3 predicted proteins | sample 712E1DmetaG_FD_121300 | JGI IMG/M metagenome (GOLD analysis project Ga0182027, IMG submission 121300) | Permafrost microbial communities from Stordalen Mire, Sweden - 712E1D metaG (Illumina Assembly) | ecosystem: Environmental > Terrestrial > Soil > Wetlands > Permafrost | place: Sweden... | reverse complement strand
TAGAAATATTACCTGAGGTTAAGTATGTTATAACTCTTGATACGGATACTCAACTCCCCCGGGATTCAGCACAGCAGTTAGTAGGAGCTATTGCACATCCTTTGAATCGGGCTGTATACAATGAAAACAAACAAAAGGTATGTGTGGGTTATACCATTTTACAGCCGCACGTTGCAGTAAGCCTTCCGGGAACAAACCGCTCGCGTTACGCTCGTTTATATGGAAGTCAACCGGGAATTGATCCATATACCCGGACTATTTCTGATGTTTACCAGGATGTGTTTGGAGAGGGATCATTTATTGGTAAGGGCATATATGATGTGGATGTTTTCATAAAGGCTATCAGCGGACGTTTCCCTGAGAACCTGATTCTAAGTCATGATCTTATAGAAGGCTGCTATGCAAGGGCGGGATTGTTAAGTGATGTTCAATTATTTGAAGAATATCCATCTCGTTACAATTCGGACGTTAACCGCAGGCATCGATGGATTCGCGGTGACTGGCAGATTATTAGATGGCTTCTTCCGTTTGTTCCCAGTCTAAATGGTAGTTTAAAGAGGAATCACCTTTCACTATTATCCCGTTGGAAAATTTTTGATAACCTTCGGCGCAGTTTAATCCCTTTGGCACTGACACTTCAGTTTCTGTTTGGATGGATGGTACTGAAAGAACCTTTGTTTTGGACATTGTCAGCAATGGGAATTATTCTCATCCCCTCAATACTTATTTCCCTATTTGATTTATTTAAAAAATCATCAGATTTGGTTTGGAGTCAACACATAATTGCTTCATTAAGAGAAGCGGGCGATCGTTTAGAGCAGGCGGCTTTTACTATTATTACACTTCCCTATGAAGCATATTTTTGCCTGGATGCTATATTCCGCACTTTATGGCGAATGTTGATTTCACACAAAAAACTATTAGAGTGGAATCCGTTCAACGTTAAAACCCGAAGTAATCTGAACACTCTTACAAGTTCATATAGAACAATGTGGTTCTCCCCGATTATCGTAATTGGTACAATAATTTACTATATGGTTTCGAAACAGGCGATGCCATTGATAGTTATTCCAATTATTCTTCTATGGGCTTCTGCACCTATATTAACATGGTGGATAAGTTTACCGATCGCCCGGCGTAAAACAAATTTAACAATAATACAGAAAATATTTCTACGGAATCTTACCCGAAAAACATGGTCATTCTTTGAAACTTTTGTTAGTGTGGAAGATAACTGGCTCCCCCCGGATAACTATCAGGAATATCCCGTTGGCGCAATTGCACACCGCACTTCACCAACTAATATAGGAATGGCTCTGCTTTCTAATTTGTCCGCATATGATTTCGGTTATATATCAACAGGACAACTTATTGATCGTACTTCAAAAACATTTGGAACAATGGAAAAATTGGAACGATTTCAAGGGCATTTCGTCAACTGGTATGATACACAAACTTTAATTCCGCTCCGGCCTAAGTATATATCTTCGGTTGACAGCGGAAATCTTGCTGCCCACCTGCTTACACTACGTCAGGGTATTCTTGCTCTTCCTGATCATAAAATATTTGAGCCACAGCTTATTGAAGGACTCAACGATACTTTGAGAATTCTCACGGATACTGCAGAAGGAAAAAGTAATGAAATACTTGTTCAACTAAAGAAAGACCTGGAACAAGCTTTTAATTTTCCACCTGCAACACTTTCAGCAGCCTGGTTATTCTTAAATCAACTTGTTGATTCTGCGGCAAAAGCGGAATTAAATTATAATGCGGAATATGATAAACAGGCTGCGTGGTGGGCAAGTGCCCTTGCACGGCAATGTCGGGATGCTCTAAATGAGTTGAAATTCCTTGTCCCTGCGTCTAGTCTGACCGGGGATAAAAGTAATATAACCATCGCTCCCGATTCTGATAAAATACCCACACTGCGAGAGATTGCAAAATCTGGCGTGGGAATAGCAGGTCAACACGCCAATGAAAGAATTGCCGCCATCAGGCAGCTTGTGAGACAATCGGGTGAATTCGCTGAAATGGATTATAGTTTTCTATATGACAAAACCCGACATCTTTTGTCTGTTGGTTATAGCGTAGAGGAAAAACGAAGAGATTCAAGTTTTTATGATCTGCTGGCATCGGAAGCAAGACTCAGCAGTTTTGTAGGTATTGCACAGGGGCATTTACCCCAGGAAAGCTGGTTCGCCCTTGGAAGGCTTCTTACAACTGTAGGCGGTAAACCAATTCTCCTTTCCTGGAGTGGTTCAATGTTCGAGTATCTGATGCCCCTTCTTATAATGCCAACATATGATAACACATTACTGGATCAGACATATAAAGAAGCGGTAAGACGACAAATTGAATATGGAATACAGCGAGGCGTACCCTGGGGAATATCAGAATCATGTTATAATACTGTAGATGTAAACCGTAATTATCAATACCGTGCATTCGGTGTTCCCGGATTAGGGTTAAAACGCGGGCTTGCCGAAGACCTGGTTATAGCGCCTTACGCATCTGTACTTGCTCTTATGGTTGAACCTGAGGCTGCCTGCGTTAACCTTCAAAGGCTTGAGTCAAAAGGGCTGCTGGGAAAATATGGTTTCTTTGAATCAGTAGATTTTACATCATCACGGCTCCCGCGAAATCAGTCAGCAGTCGTTGTTAAAACTTTCATGGCACATCATCAGGGAATGAATCTTCTGTCATTGGCTTATCTCCTCCTGGATCGCCCGATGCAAAAAAGATTTGAGTCAGATCCTTTGTTTGAATCAACCATGCTTTTGCTTCAGGAAAGAATTCCAAAGACAACATTATTCTATACACATTCATCAGGTTCATCGGAGACATCTACAAGTTCGGAAATATCTGAGTTGCCGGTACGTAAAATCAGCAACCCGGATATATCAGTACCTGAAGTACTATTATTGTCAAATGGCAGATACAATTTAATGATAACAAGTGCAGGTGGTGGTTATAGTAAATGGAAAGATGTCGCTGTGACCCGGTGGCGGGAAGATACTACATGCGACAATTGGGGAACATTCTGTTATATCCATGATGCTTCAAGCGGCGAATTATGGTCGAGTACATATCAACCTACTCTTAAACGATCGAAAAATTATGAGGCAATATTTTCGGAAGGACGTGCTGAATTTCGCCGTAAGGATCAGAATTTTGACATGCATACAGAGATTGTTGTTTCTCCGGAAGACGATATAGAATTGCGCAGGATTCATCTGACTAACAGTTCGCGGATAAGAAAGATCGTAGATATTACAAGCTATGCAGAAGTTGTTCTTGCACCTTCTGTCCAGGACGACCTTCATCCGGCATTTAGTAATTTGTTTGTTCAGACCGAGATCCTCAAAGAGAGAGAGGCAATACTCTGCACACGCCGGCCCCGCTCAAGTGAAGAGAAAACATTTTGGATGTTTCATATGATGGTGGTTCGCAGAACTAATACAGGAGAGATTTCCTTTGAGACAGACCGCATGAAATTCATTGGGCGTGGAAATACAATTTATTCGCCCTGCGGAGCGGAAGATTCTGGTGCTCTTTCGAATAGTCAGGGTTCGGTATTGGATCCAATCGTTGCAATTAAATATAAATTAACCTTGGAACCGGAAGAAACGATAACAATAGACATGATAAACGGAATTGGTGAAAATCGCGACATCGCAATCAGACTTATTGATAAATATCAGGACAGGCGGCTGGCCAATCGTGTATTTGAACTTGCCTGGACACACAATCAGGTGGTTCTCCGCCAAATCAACGCCACAGAAGCTGATGCTCAACTTTACGGACGGCTCGCAAATTCCATAATCTATTCAAATTCTTTTCTTCGTGCCGAACCGGGGATTATTATTAAAAATCGCCGTGGACAGTCCGGTCTTTGGGGATATTCTATCTCCGGTGATTTACCAATTATTCTTTTGAGAATTGAAGACTCAACTAATATTGAATTAGTACGTCAAATTATACAGGCACACGCATACTGGAGATTAAAAGGGTTAAAAGTAGATCTTGTTATCTGGAATGAAAATCATGCTGGTTACAGACAACAGCTCCAGGAACAAATAATGAGGTTAATTGCCTCAGGTATTGAAGCCAATAATATTGACCGGCCCGGAGGAATCTTTGTGCGTCAGGCTGATCAGATTTCAGATGAGGATCGAATACTTATTCAAACAGTTGCACGAGTAATCATATCTGATAAACGGGGATCACTTGATGCGCAGGCCAATCACCGGGTTACAGCAGAATTGCCGGTTCGTCGTTTAGAAAAAATCCGGACCTATCATGTCCAACAACAGGATGATTCATTGATACTACGGGATGACCTCCTCTTCTTCAATGGATTTGGTGGATTTACACAGGACGGATGTGAATATGTAATTACGACCTCACACAAACATGTAACCCCTGCTCCATGGGTAAATGTAATTGCAAATCCAAACTTCGGATCTATAATCTCAGAAAACGGTCCAAGTTATACGTGGAGCGAGAATGCGCATGAGTTCCGGGTTACGCCGTGGAATAGTGACCCAGTTTGTGAATCAAGCGGAGAGGCTTTTTATATTCGCGATGAAGAATCCGGACACTTCTGGTCTCCGACACCATTTCCAAGCAGAGGAACCGGGACTTACTTGAGCCGTCATGGGTTTGGTTACAGCGTTTTTGAACATACTGAGGCGGGGATACGAACAGAGCTATGGATTTATGTGGCAATGGATGCTTCGATCAAGTTTTCAGTATTGAAAGTACGAAATGAATCAGGAAAAAAGCGGAGGCTTTCTATTACGGGATATATAGAACTGGTTTTGGGTGATCTGCGTCCAAAATCGGCGATGCATATTGTTACTGAAATAGATTCCGGTGATGGGACAATCTATGCAAGAAATTCATATAATACGGAGTTTGCAAACCGGGTTACTTTCTTTCAAGCGGATGATGAGATTCAAACAATTACATGTAACCGTACAGAATTCCTTGGACGAAATGGAACTCTTCAAAAACCGGCAGCTATGACCCGAACTCATCTTTCAGGAAGAACAGGAGCTGCTTTGGATCCCTGTATTGCAATCCAGGTTCCATTCGAAATTGAAGATGGACAAGAGCGGGAAATAATATTTAAACTGGGCACAGGCAATAATTTTGAGGAAGCCAAAAAAATAGTTCGACGTTTCCGGGGATCACCTTCTGCCAAAACCGCTTTAGAATCAGTCTGGCAGTATTGGAAACACACACTTGGTTCAGTGCAGGTTGAAACTCCGGATTCATCATTAAATGTTATGGCTAACGGATGGCTTCTATATCAAACTATCTCATGTCGTATTTGGGGTAGGAGCGGATATTATCAATCTGGCGGTGCTTTTGGCTTTCGTGACCAGCTGCAGGATTCAATGTCACTCATCCATACAGAACCGGGACTTATCCGGAAACATCTGCTCCTTTGTGCAAGCCGCCAATTCAAAGAAGGAGACGTGCAGCATTGGTGGCATCCCCCCTCGGGTAGAGGTGTGCGGACTCATTGTTCAGATGATTACCTCTGGCTGCCATTTGTAACAAGCCGATATGTTCTATCCACCGGTGATACTGGCATACTAAATGAATCTGTGAATTTTCTGGAAGGACGCTTAGTTAACGCAGAAGACGATTCCTATTATGACCTTCCAAACAGGTCGGGAGAAATTGGCACTTTATATGAGCACTGTGTACGTGCTATTTTGCACGCCTTAAGATTCGGTAGTCATGGTTTGCCGTTAATAGGAACCGGTGACTGGAATGATGGTATGAATATGGTCGGCAAAAAAGGAAAAGGAGAAAGTATCTGGCTGGGATTCTTTCTCTATAAAGTCCTTAATCAATTCATAAAGATAGCCAATAAACAAGAGGACATCGCAATGGCTGAAAGATTTCAGGAGGAGGCAAGCATATTGCGAAGGAATATTGAAAAGAACGGTTGGGACGGGAATTGGTATCGCCGGGCTTACTTTGATGACGGTACACCGCTTGGATCAGAGAGTAACCAGGAATGTAAAATAGATTCCATTGCACAAAGCTGGGCAGTCCTTTCCGGTGCGGGAGATACAACCCGCTTGCATAATGCAATGAGTTCTCTTGAAAAATATCTTGTTCACAAGAAAGAATTATTGATTCAACTATTAGATCCTCCATTTGATAAATCGGATTTAAATCCCGGTTATATTAAAGGATACGTTCCCGGAGTAAGAGAGAATGGCGGACAATATACTCATGCAGCAATCTGGGCCGCGATGGCATTTGCCTCATTGGGTGACAGTCAACATGCATGGGAATTACTAAACATAATTAATCCGGTTAACCATGGAAACTCTCAGGAAAGTATTCTTACATATAAAGTGGAACCTTATGTAATTGCTGCCGACGTTTATGCTCTGTCGCCTCATGTCGGACGAGGCGGGTGGACATGGTACACAGGTTCTGCAAGCTGGATGTATCAGCTTATAACAGAATCACTTCTTGGAATTAGGCTAGATGTGGATAAATTATATTTTAAACCTTGTCTGCCAGCTGAATGGGCAAATTATAAAGTGCATTACCGTTACCGCGAAACCAATTATGATATATCCATCATTCAAATTCAGGACAATAGCGAAGATTCTGGTATAACAATAGATGGAATTAAGAATTCAGATAATACTATTCCACTAGTAGATGATCATCAGACACATTGGGTTGAAGTTAAAATATTAAAAAAGAATGACTATAAGGTTATTAATAAGGATTAGTCCTTTTTTCATCCCTTTGGTCTATTGAATTCTTTTTCCTCCGGAGCTACCTTACTCTATGAAAAAAATCAGATTACTACTTATTGAAGATAACCGGTTACTGCGAAATGGAATTATTGCCATGCTCAAGAACCAGCTTGATATTAAAATCATTTCTGCTTCAGGTAATGAGAATTCAGTTATAAAAATCCAACAGCTAAAACCAGATATAATTCTTTTAGACTTAGGGTTACGAAATCAGAATAGTCTCACTATAGTAGAAGTAGTAAAGAAAGATTTTCCCAATGCAAAAGTGATAGTGATGGATCTTGCACCACTGCAGGGGGATATAAATCAATTTGTAAAAGCCGGAGCATCCGGGTTTATTCTAAAAGATGCAACTCTTGAAGAATTTCTTGTAACTATTCGCGAAGTTGCCGAGGGTGCTAGTGTATTACCACCGGATTTAAACGATTCACTATTTTCCCATATTGCCGAGACTGCCCTTAAAGGGGGTAAAGCAAAAATAAGCGCTGCTATTAGAATGACAAATCGGGAGCGGGAAATAATAACATTTATAGGTGATGGTTTAAGTAATCACGAAATTGGCCTAAAAATGAATATTTCAACATTTACTGTCAAAAGCCATATTCATAACATAATGGAAAAACTTCTTTTGCATACAAGATTGGAAGTTGCAAACTATTCATATAATTCGAAAACATTAAAGACAATTGTTAATGATATGTCAATGGTTAATTAAAATTAAAGAGCCATCTCTATGCGCTTCGCTTATTTAACTGGAATTTAAAACTAATACAAAAAAGGATCTACATATGAAACATTTTTATTATTTCGTAATTGCACTTTTTCTATTAATTGCCTTTAATAATTCATTCGCACAGGAACGCAGGTTTGGACTTGGTGTTATGTTCGGCGAACCTACAGGAATAAGCGCAAAATTATGGACTTCACAAGACAATGCATTGGATTTTGGTTTAGGGTGGTCAACATTTGACAACGGGCATAATTATTCAGGAAGCCGTGTTCATTTTCATATGGATTACCTTTGGCATTCATTCAACTTGATAAAATCATCGGATCGTTTCCCAATATATTATGGAGTAGGTGGACGTTTTGACGGCGGTGCCGGAAATGAAGGTTCTCTGGCTGTACGCGGTGTATTAGGAATTGCGTGGATGCCCCGTTCAACACCTATTGATATTTTTCTTGAATTAGCCCCTTCGTTTGAACTTACTCCTGCTTCTGGGTTCGCAATGGATGCGGCGATAGGCATAAGATATTTCTTCGAATAAAAAGTAATAATTAGACATTATTTATTAATAAAAATAAAGGAACTTTAGATGAAAATATTTGCAACTATAATACTAATGCTTTCGGGCATTACACAATTTTCTTTGGCACAGAATGTAGTGCAAACCCCAAAGCCAAATTCTATGTCAAACGTAATCGGTGTTACCGGTGAAGCGGGGGTGACACTAGGATTTACAGATTATAAAACCAGTACAATTAATTATATGGGCAAAGGCTCTCTTGAATACTATTTCCCCTCTACTGGTAAGGGAAATATTGGATTAAGAGTCTTTGGACAAACAGGATTTATTTCCGGAAGACAAGCTCCTTCATTAGCAGGGAATTCTTCTACCGACAAATTCTCAACAAAAATTGATCTTTACGGAGGTGGGGTATTGTATACACTTTCAATAGGTGATGCCGTATATCCCTGGGTATCTTTCGGAGTTTCTAATCTTTGGTTTTATCCAAAGAACGGTAGTGAACAAAAACTTACTTTTTATCCACCCGGAAGTTTTCAGAACCATATGTTGGGATATAACGGAGATTTGGGTGTGAGAATTATGGTCGCCAAAAATTTAAGCGCTAATGTAACAGCCGGTTTAGTAGTTGGAAGCAAAGATCTTCTTGATGGAATACAGATAGGTTCAAATAATGACCTTTTATATTCACTAACTGTAGGTATCTCTTATTATTTTGGTAGGGATAAAGATTCTGATCATGATGGTGTTCCTGATTCCAGAGATAGATGCCCCGATACACCGAAAGGAGTTCATGTAGATGAATTTGGCTGCCCGCTTGATTCAGATGGCGACGGTGTTCCGGATTATCTTGATAAATGTCCTAATACACCTATTGGAGTTAAAGTTGATGTAAACGGCTGCCCGCTTGATTCAGATGGCGATGGTGTTCCGGATTATCTTGACAAATGTCCGAACACTCCTACCGGTGTAACGGTTGATATTAATGGTTGTCCGCTTGATTCAGATGGTGACGGTGTTCCGGATTATCTTGATAAATGCCCAAACACTCCGGCAGGTGTCCAGGTAGACGCTGATGGATGTCCTATTAAGAAAGAAGTAGTGAAAGAAACTATTATAATTAAAGAACCCGCTGAAGTAGAATCCCTGGTTCTTAACGGAGACACAAATTTTGAATTTAATAAATCAAAACTTCTTCCCAATGCATATCCGATTCTTGACGGCTTGCTAGGCACTATGAATAAACATCCTCGATACAAATGGGAAATCGGCGGTTATACAGATAAAATCGGTTCTGCCAGTTATAATAAAAAACTTTCCAAACAAAGAGCTCAATCAGTTGTAGAATACCTTGTTAGTAAGGGTATTGAAAGACATAATCTGAAAATAGCAGGTTATGGTAAAGAAAATCCAATTGCTACAAATGAGACAAATGAAGGAAGATCTATGAACAGAAGAGTTGAAATAAAAGTAATTTCAAAAGATATCAAATAGATTTATTTATTTTGTAGTTTACATTTTAAGAAGCGGCGATTGTATAGCCGCTTCTTTTTTTATTATCCTAAAAACTTCCCTCCCTTTTCTCTTTTTCGGCCTTGCCGCATAGTCATTTCAGCGTTGCCGCATAGACATTTCGGCTTTATCCCCCCTTTGAGACGGCATTAAGGCATAGTTGGATTAATTTAACAATTGTAAAAATATGAAGGATAAATAATATCAATCCTTTTTCATCCCTTTGGACTATTGTATGTTATATCACCTTAACGGAAAATTACATGTAAAATTAATGTTCACTTTTCGGTGATAATTGGATATTTATTGGTAAGTGGAATTAAGTATAAAGATTTTATTGTTCATAAAAAAAGTTGCTCGGAGATAAATCATGATAAAGAAAAAAGAAATGCAAACTCAACGGAAATCCCTTCCAAAGACACCCACAAGTATTCAGGGATTGGACGAAATAACCGGAGGAGGATTGCCAAAAGGAAGGCCGACACTTGTATGCGGAGGCGCGGGCTGCGGCAAGACACTTTTTGCAATGGAGTTTATCGTCCGCGGCGCAACCGAGTATCATGAACCCGGTGTATTTATCTCTTTCGAGGAAACTGAAGAGGAACTGACAGCAAATGTTGCTTCTCTGGGGTTCGATCTGGGGAATCTTGTAAAACATAAAAAAGTCTGGCTTGAGCACATTCACATCGAACGGGCAGAAATTGAACAAAACGGTGAATACGACCTGGAAGGTTTGTTTATCAGAATTCATTCTGCTATTGAAAGTATTGGTGCAAAACGAGTTGTACTGGATACAATAGAAACTCTTTTTTCAGGATTGCCTAATCCTTTTATACTGCGTGCTGAATTACAGCGCTTATTACGCTGGCTAAAAAGAAAAGGAATAACAACAATAATTACAGCAGAGCGGGGAGAGGGTTCTTTAACCCGCCAGGGTCTTGAAGAGTATGTCTCGGATTGCGTAATACTGCTTGATCACCGTGTAAATGACCAATCTTCAATTCGAAGGTTGAGAATAGTAAAATATCGCGGTTCTACT
>Ga0182027_10015222_pt1 | contig 10595 bp, 8 predicted proteins | sample 712E1DmetaG_FD_121300 | JGI IMG/M metagenome (GOLD analysis project Ga0182027, IMG submission 121300) | Permafrost microbial communities from Stordalen Mire, Sweden - 712E1D metaG (Illumina Assembly) | ecosystem: Environmental > Terrestrial > Soil > Wetlands > Permafrost | place: Sweden... | reverse complement strand
GAGGAAATCGCCAGCGTGCGGGAAGAATTCGAATATGCCGAGAAGGCGAATGAGGAGAGCGTGGCGATAGAACGGGAGGCCTGCCTTGCTCCGGAGGGGGAAACGTGGAGCATGCTGCTGCGCCAGGAAGGCGCGCTAGACCGCTCCATCGACCGCAAAGTGAGGATACTGCTGAGGCTGCGGAAGGAATTGGCCACCCTCCCGACCGCTCGCGCTGGTCAGGACGATGGCGCGAGTATGGAGAGCATCGACGAGGCCCTCGGAAGCGACATTGTGTCCGATGACTCGCAGGGTGTGGAAACGGTGGAAGACTCAAAACTGAAGGAGCGACGCGGGAATGTCTATGAAAACAAAGGATCGACCTTCCAGACTCTGGACCGAAGCGGGAATCTTATAGAAAACAAGGGTAGTTACGCTGACAATACAGGAATGTTACTGAACAAAAGGCAGTTAGCCAACGTTCCTCACCACGAATGGACGCTCTAAGGGGGCTGCCCAAAGGCCGGGGGCACGGGAAAAACGCCGCAATCCCGGCTTGCGTATCGATTCCTGCGCCTCCGGAGGACGACGCAACGACTTGGAGACCATGCGGCGCGCCGTGCCGCTGTTACGCAGTGACTTCCAATGGCCGACTATGAAGGGTGTCGTCGAAGGGAACCAGGGTCATACCTATGGACTCTCGTTCTGGTTGCCGTTTCAAGGCACGGGAACCTATTTCTATGACGCGTATTCCTCCCGGAGTTTCTACGTGCCATCGTTCGGGATGGGGAGACTCACACCGGATAACGCCGCAGCCCAAGCCAAGGCTTACCGGGAATGTGGCAAAATTGCTCCCTACATGCTCGGGGACTACTTCCCGCTGACGCCATACAGCCTGCAACTCGAGCAATGGATCGCCTGGCAGTTCCACAGGCAGGAACTGGGCGGCGGCCTGGTGCAGGCGTTCCGGCGCAACGCAAGTCAAATGGCGTCGATGACCTTCCGACTCAACGGACTCGATCCCGCAGCGCAGTACGAGATCACGAACTTCGATGCGGAAGGCCCGGCGAAGGCTTCTGGTAAGGAACTAATGGAAAAGGGATTGACGGTGGAGATCGAGGACAAACCTGGTGCGGCGGTGATTGTGTACCAGGCACGGCCTAAGCTGTAAGCGCCCTCGGCGTGGCGCGGAGGGTTGTGGCGCAGCGCGGCGGAGCCGCAACCGAGCGTCTTTTGTGGGTCCGAGCTCGATGTGGGCGCCCTTCATGCCGGCGAAGCCGGCCTTGGAGTGCGGTAGCAGCAGCTACCGCCTTCCGCCACGGATTCATACCGCAATCGCGCCAGAGCTAGAGCCAGAAAGGCGGTAGCTGCTGCTACCGCACTCCAAGACGCTTCGCGCCAGCTCAGGCCATGACTTGTCATAAATGAACAGGAAAGGAAGGGGATTAGGTTCAAGGCCGGAACGCGTTGCGGCTCCGGTTGTTACCAGATTCCCACAATCCCGCGCGCCGGAATGCGTTATACTCTGGTTCGATTTCCCGAGGAGGCCACTCGATGCACCGTTGGCAGTTCACTTTGCTCTTATTGCTCTCGACCCTTGCGCTCTCCGCCGCGCCGGCCGAAGAACCTGTTTCGTTGCAAGGGTTCTCTTCCAACGCAGCGCAGGCGGAGCGAGACTGGGAGGGGAAGTTCCGCTCCATACCCTCTCCGGACAACCTGCGTGATTACATGAAGCGTCTTTCGGCGCGCCCCCACCATGTTGGTTCACCGTATGATAAGGAGAACGCGGAATGGATTCTCTCCCGGTTCAAAGAGTGGGGCTGGGATGCGCACATCGAGAACTTCGAGGTGCTCTTCCCCACGCCTAAAGAGCGGCTGGTTGAGCTGGTTGCGCCCACGAAGTTCACGGCCAAGCTGGAAGAGCCGACAGTCCCCGAGGACCCAACCTCCAGCCAACACGCCGAGCAGCTACCCACTTACAACGCCTATTCGGGGGATGGCGACGTTACGGGCCCTCTGGTTTACGTCAATTACGGCGTGCCCGAGGATTACGAGCAACTCGAGCGGCTGGGGATTTCCGTCAAAGGCGCCATTGTCATTGCTCGCTACGGGGGATCGTGGCGGGGGATCAAGCCGAAAGTAGGGGCAGAGCATGGGGCGGTGGGCTGCCTGATTTACTCCGATCCGAGCGGAGACGGTTACGTTCAGGGCGACGGTTTCCCCGCCGGAGCCTATCGTCCCCGCGATGGCGTGCAGCGCGGCAGCGTCATGGATGACACACTTTATCCTGGCGACCCGCTCACACCCGGCGTGGGGGCCACCAAGGACGCCAAGCGACTGCCGCTCAAGGACGTTCAGACCATCACCAAGATCCCCGTCCTCCCCCTGTCTTACAGCGACGCACAACCTCTGCTCGCAGCGCTTAAGGGGCCGATGGCGCCAGAGCGCTGGCGCGGCGCGCTTCCCTTCCCTTACCATGTCGGGCCCGGTCCCGCCAGGGTGCATCTCAAGGTCAAATCAAACTGGGATATCAAAACGCTCTACGACGTGATTGCGAAGATTGGCGGGTCGGAGTATCCCGACGAATGGGTGGTGCGCGGCAATCACCACGACGCCTGGGTGAATGGGGCTGATGACCCCATATCCGCCATGGTGGCGGAACTTGAAGAGGCACGCGCCTTCGGCGAACTCTTGAAGCAAGGCTGGAAGCCCAAGCGGACCATCATCTACTGCGCATGGGACGGTGAAGAGCCGGCGCTTCTCGGCTCCACGGAGTGGGCGGAGGAGCACGCGGACGAACTGAGCCGCCACGCGGTGGCTTACCTCAATTCAGACTCGAACGGCCGCGGCTATCTGCATGTAGCGGGGTCACACTCACTCGAGAAATTCATCAACGGAGTGGCGCGCGACATCGAGGACCCGGAAAAGAAGATCAGCGTCTGGAAGCGCAGCCAGCTCCTGCGGATCGAGGAGGCCTCCTCGCCGGAAGAGCGCCAGGAAGCGCGAGAGCGTCCCGATCTGCGGATTGGCGCCCTGGGCTCAGGCTCCGACTATGGCGCGTTCGTCGATCATCTCGGCGTCGCCTCGCTCGACCTCGGCTACGGGGGGGAAGACGGCAGCGGAATCTACCACTCCATTTACGATGACTTCTATTGGTATACCCACTTTAGCGATACATCGTTTGTGTACGGGCGCGCCCTGGCCCAGACCGCTGGGACGGCGGTCATGCGCCTGGCCAATGCCGAGCTTCTCCCCTTCGAGTTTTCCAACTTCGCCGACACCATGCACAAATACGCGGACGACTTGAAGAAGCTTTTGAAAAGCAGGCAAGATGAAGCTCGGGAGCTCAACCAGGAGATCGAAGAGGGAGTCTTCACGGCCGCCGCGGACCCGCAAAAGAGCTTCGTTCCTCCGAGACCCGAAGAGGTTCCGCCCTATTTAAGCTTTGCTCCCATTGAGAACGCGATGGATGCGCTTACCCAGAGCGCCCAGCGCTACGGCAAAGTGGTCGAAAAGGCGAATGCCCATGGCGGCGCGGGGCTGGCGGGCGCTTCCTTAAGCTCGCTCAATGCGCTGCTCATCCAGAGCGACCGGAAGTTGATCAGCCCTGAGGGCCTGCCAGGACGCCCCTGGTACAAGAATGAAATCTATGCGCCCGGCGTATACACCGGCTATGGAGTCAAGACCATGCCCGCGGTTCGCGAATCCATCGAGCAGAAGAAATGGAAGCAGGCCGACGAGGGGATCATCGAGGTGGGCAGAATTCTCGCGGCCGAAGCTGCACTTATAAACTCGGCGGCGGCGGAACTGGAGAAGGCGATGAATTAGCCCGCATTCCTCACCACGCGTTTGGAAGGGCGGTGCTGAACAGGCTGCGGAAAAACTCGTCCCTGCAGTTATTCTGAGCGAAGCTTTGGAGTGCGGTCCGCCGCGGCGGACCGGCGCTTTGGCTTGTGCCAGCTTGCTGGCGGGCAATGATGCTCTCGGTTCCAATCCCCGCGAGCCAACTCGCGGGGAGGAAAGCGGCAGCAAGCTGCCGCACTCCAAAGCGGGCTGCGCCCGCACAGGCTGTCATGGCGCTCAACGCCTGCCCTGACGAGTTTTTCCGCGGCCTGCTTCAGCCCCGCCCTTCCGGCAGCGCCCTAGGGATGTCCAATCGTGGGGGGAAAGGAACTTCCCTACTCGAACCCCAAATCGGGTCGCCGGGGAGGTTTTGGAGTCGGCCGCGGAAGGGTTGACGGGAGGCGGTCGGGGTGGCTTCGGCCGGTGTTCAGCAAAGCTCCGAGAAGCACTTCCAGCGCGTCGAGCAAGCGGGCGTCGCCACTCTGGATGAGATAGCCGGCCAGCCGAAGCAATTGCAGATGACGCCGCGTGTACACTTCGGCGCCAGGTTGTGGAGGTTGTCCATGGCGGGTGCGAATCATGTCCATAATGCATCTGCCCGAGTGTGTAATCAGGCACTGGATGCCCGCCAAGTTTTCGTCGCGCTCCCGGAAAAACTCGGCCACGGGTACATCGAGAGCCTCCGCTATCTTGCGCAGGGTCTTAGGGCGTGGCTCAAGGTGGCGATTCTCAATCCTGGAGAGGTACGAACCGGCAATGCCAGAACGTTGGCTCAATTGCCGCTGGCTGATGCCCTTCTGGTTGCGGATCTGCATGACGCGCGTTCCAATGCTCATGAATGCCTCCCACCAATGCTTTTTCGAGGTCAATCTTAACACAAATGTAATAAAGCTCAATCCATTTGCGATATCTATTGACACTTCTGTATAGTGCGCTATGTTAGAAGGGATATAAGAAGAATACAAAGTGGAGGTGAGGTTAAGCGTATACAGTGTGCCGGGATCCTGCTGGCCTTGGCGTCGGCTCAACGCGTAAGGCGGTGCCAGCGGAGGCGAGGGGACGCGCAGAGCGTCAGCCATCGCGGTAGCCCAAGAGGAAAGATTCGGGGCACGAGGTAATGAGAGGCACCCAAGGGAAGAATTACACGCTGGGTGTTCCTGCCTCTGACGTAAGCCCCGACCAAAGGGACAGGAGCCCGGCGCCTCAAAAGTTTCGTAGCGATTACTCGCTACAACAAGCCCACCGACCCGTCCGGGATTTATATAGCAACCCCATAATCCTGCCTGATTAGCCCTGAGCCGGACGGGTCTACCCTTTTTCAACTGCTGACTCGAGAAAGCTGGGGTGAAACCCGGCGCCTGATTACAAGTGCCCCAACTCGCGACCCAAGGCCCGGAATTCTTCGCCGCTCAGGAATAGCTCCGCCACTGTAGCCTCGTAACCTTGCTCCAGTGTGCGACGCAGATGCAGGGCGGCGATATCCGCTAGTTGTTGGTCGGTAAGGTTCTTGCCATCGCGTTCTCGCAACTCGGCGAGGGTCGCACAGGAAATGGCGACGGTGGCCTTCTCACCATCCAGCAAGAAGACTGCGTCCATAGTGTCACTATGCCGCGTGGCGATGGCTGGGTAAAGGTGAACAAAATGAACTTTGACCGGGGCTTGCAAGCCTTTCGCGGCGACTTCAAACGGTGTCACGATATAGCTCATCGTTCCTGACTCTCAACTTTGCTGCGGTCTGCCGTTGATGATTTCCAACTGGGCTACGTATTATAGCGCATATAGGTTTGCCGCGGTTGGTTGTCCCCTCGCGGCGGGTCCTTTGTCGGTCGTCCGTTGTCCGTGGTCCGTAGTCAGTTGGCAATCTTGAACTCAGAACAGTGAAATGGCCTGCCGGCCACCGCCTCGAGAGTAGGCAGTAAGCAGTGTGCAACTCCAAATTCATAATTCACAATTCATAATTCTGAATTCAGCAATGCGCCTGGCACCTGAAACCTGTCACCTGCTCTTCCGCTTACCGCCTTCTGAACACTGTTTTCCGGGGGCCGCCGGGACGAGAAGCTAAGCTGGAGAAACTGTGCGGGAACTATGCGGGAACGTTTTAAGGCGAGGTTGTGGGGTGTATACTCGCAGTCGCCGGGTATCAAGGAGAGAGCGGGAGGAGCAGCGGTCCGGCAAAGGCGTCATGGAATCGCGCCCGGAGGAAGGTCATGAGGACTCGCCATTTCCTCAGCTTTGCGAGCAAGGTTACGGCAGCGCATATCATCACCTATTTCATCGCGGGGGCAATCGCCTACCCGCTCCTCACCAAGCAGTTCTACGTCGGTCCCAACCCCATCTTCAAGGTCTTTATCCGTACGGAGGCGGAGCCGGAGCTGTGGGTGCATGCGACGACTTGGTTTCTCCCTGCCCAGTTTCTGCGGGGTTTCCTGATGGCCGCGGCGCTTTATCCTTTCTTCAACACGCTGATGAGCTGGTCATTCAAGAAGCGCTTCCTTTCCATTTCCGGGTTGTACGTTGTGCTGGGATTTTGGGCGGCAGCAGTGGCCGCGCCCGGGACAATTGAAGGCATGGTGTACATGCGACCTGTCTTCACTCCGGTCGTGCACCTGAAGGTTCAGCCGGAGACCATCTTGCAGGGATTGGCCTTGGGCGCAATAGTGGTATTTTGGATGGGCCCGCCGCCACTGGATCGCGCTCCCGGGAGCTGAATCTAACGGGATGCTGAAAGAAACTGCAATGAACAAGCCTAGTGAAGCCCCCGAGACGCAAATCAAAGCGAAGTGGACGATCCGGCTAGCGCGGACCGCAGAGTGGTTGGCATTAGGGCTAGTGGTGGCTGGTCTGGTTCACCTGGGGTTCATCCGGCCATGGTATCTCAACTGGGGGGCGACGGGCGAGGAGATCACCCGGACATGGCCGGGCGATGAACTCGCGCCTCAGCCCGTAAGCCTGGCCACACGCGCTTTGACGATTAATGCGCCAGTCACCGAGGTGTGGCCATGGATAGTGCAGATCGGCCAGGACCGTGCGGGATGCTACAGCTACACGTGGCTCGAGAACTTATTCTTCGCTGACATGCACAATACGGACCGGATTCACCTGGAGTGGGAGACGCGGGAGGTCGGCGACACGGTCTGGTTAGCTCGAAAGGACCGGTACGGCGGACGAGGACGCGTGGTAGTCACGGTGCTTGAGCCCAATCGCGCCATGGTCCTTGTCTCGCCCGGCGACGCGGAGAGAATCTCCACGGGTGGCCGCGCCAAAGGTGGAACCTGGACATTCATCCTCGAACCAATTGACTACCACACCACCCGGCTGATCCTCCGCTCGCGAGGCGCCCAGGACGAGAGCTTCGCCGCCATGCTCTTGGTGCGTCTGGTGTTTGATCCCGTCCACTTCATCATGGAACGCAAGATGATGCTGGGTATAAAGCAGCGAGCCGAGAGAACCAACCGCGCAACGAATCCGTGACAAGAGCAGCCTTCAGCCGTCAGCTCTCAGCTACCAGCTATCAGCGAGTAGATTCTTACCGCCAAACTCTGGGCAGGTTGTCGCACATGCTTTTGCGGTATCACCCTTTTCGACTTTCGACTCTCGACTACCTCAGGAGTGCGGAGCCTTTGGCTGGTAAGTCCTTTCTTGCCGGAGGGTTTGGCATCCAACGAATCAGCAAAGGTTCCGGCCCAATTTGCGGGACAAATTGTTTGAGGCAAGCAACTTCCCAGACGGATTTTACGTCTATATAGGTAACTCAACTCTAATGACTACCTGGGGAAGCGGGTAGCTCAAGGTAACTTGGATTACCCGCTTCCTCCTTCCTTCCACAACGAATAGGCGTAACTCCTCAGATAGCCTTTACCTTGGGACTAAGAAGCTGAGAGAGAATCGCATCTTGCCGTCGCATCGTGGGGGTCCCGCAGGCGCGGGATGGTTGCTCCCGCCCTGGCGGGACGGCCACAAGAACCGCCCCTACAACTCGATTTTTTCACAGCTTCTAAAGGGCGGGTGCCGGGACAAATCTGAATTATGAATCCGCAGATTCCGCAGAAGACACAGATTAACATCGGCAGCCGGGTTCTTTGTGGCTAGCGCAATCGCATAATTCTCTGAATCACATACGAGGGATAAATCGCTTGTATTCAAGTGAGGGTAGATCGAATTTCGGCATCAGGTCTTTCTTGGCGTGGTCCGGTCTTGGCGGCCGTCCGGTGCAAAATCTCCTACCGGGCCGACATGCGTCCCTTTAACTGATTCTTGAGGAGCTGGATCTGTTGAGGGGAGATTGCAACCTCTCCTTGCAGCATCATACCCAGGCGACCGGCATTTTCATCCTCAAATTGAGCTCTATCAATCATAGCGATGTTCTGGACAGCCGGTGGGAGCGTCAGACTGCGATCTGTCCCCTTCTGCATTGCAGACAGCAGCGCTTTGGTAAGCTTCTCGCGCACCATCGCCTCGATTGGACCCGACTTGAGCAGCTCCCCGAGGGACCCATCTGCTTGTATGGACTCGACTTCTGGCACGAGCTGCAGAGTCTTTCTGTCTTCAACAGTGGGGGTGAATTTCATCTGAATTATCCCGTTTCCCCCAACCAACTTCTTGGTCATGCGCTTGCCAAAAGCTTTGACGCACGTGTAACGCTCATAATGCAGTTGAACAACTGCTCGCCCGGCCCGACCGGCCGGCATCAGCGTAGCGTGTTCAATTGCGATATGATCTCCACAGGGGTCATCCTTATCCAGTTGGGACCGCAACAGACCTGTTATGTTCTGCTGAAGGTCCGAGAGGTCAGTATCCAACTCCAGTTTGAGGACGTACTGGTCGTGGCCCTTTGAACCCACCGAAACAACTCCCGAAGCGCCAATCGTGACTGGCTGCTTTTCGATGTTCAATGAGATTCTCTGGGGTGGAATCCTAAAGGTAAAATCTTCGTTTCTTGCTGGGGCCGATAACCCTTGAATGACAAGGGCCAAAGAAAGAACTGCGGAACCGAGGACTTTAGGTACCATCGAGCCTCCCCATTCCATGTTGGCCGAAACCGTGCCAAACACCTGAACAGCCTTCAGAAACAATCCTGCCTGCATCACACTCGGTTAAGGGAATCTCACCCTGCCGTGCCTTATGGGTAGTATTGCGTCCGTGCGGCCCAGAAGTTCCATAAATTGACACTCGAATCTCTCCACGATGAGGGACCAGGTAGCCATTCCACCCCACTTAGGCCAGAAGCCGTCTGGCTCTGTTGACTTTTTATTGCACCCAGGTTCGAGCTACAGCCGCGAGAGATTGCAGGTGAAGCCCATCGGCGCGCCGCCGGTCAATGTCGACTCCTCCGGCGTAATTGGCGTGGCTGTGCTGCGCCTGCCATCGGAGGTGATGCAGCCATTGAGAGAAGAAACTGGCGCGACTTTAGCGGCTGTTACAGCGCCGCCTGAAGGTAAATGTCCAACCGCCTAGATTAGCGGGGTTTTTCGCGCTAAAGAACATTCTTGCTGAAGTAGTGGGCGACCTTGTGACCCGCTCGCTCCGTGTAGTAAACGGTTACCTTGCCGGATTTCTCCGCTCCTTCAGAAATGTCTTTACCCGCATCTTCCGCGGCGTGGTCGCTCAAGCGAAAGGCCGTCTCGGTTCCGTCTTCCGTCTTGATGGCAACTGTTTTTGTGCCTCGATCGAGGTGGGTGACGGTGCCCTCGACGGTCTTCAATCCGCCCTCGCCAACATGATCAATCTCTTCGGCGGTCTCTTCGCTTCCCTTGGCAGTGTAGTGCACAACCACGTCACTACCTTCCTTTAACCCGTGGAATGACTCTTTCGCGGCCGCTCCCGCCATCTCAGTGCCGTGAACCGCAGTCCGCCCCACAAAATGAAACGTGTGTTCAGTGCCATCTTCGGCCTTCACCACTATGGTCTTGGCCGTGTGGTCGATCTTCTCAACCTTACCCTTGACCGCAGTTACAGCGAAGGCAGTGGAACAAAACAGCAGGAACAGAACACCGGGAACCAGCAACTTCTTCATCTTTTCCCTCATTCAGGTGGCTTGTATGCATCCGGAGCGAACCGATCCACACTACCCGGTCGCGTCCAGCGGTTGGAGCGCCCATGTCTCGCACGTGAGACGAGGACCGGAAATTCTGTTTTCGTTTTTCGCCCAACAGATAGCTTATACCCGGCTGCCTCTGAGTGCAAGGTCGAGTCTGGCCCACAGAGCGGGAATGTCCCGCGATCCTTCACAACATGTTTGCGAAAAGCCGCCGCGAGTCGTCGCGGCGACACTCTCTGGCAAGAGCAGCGAACGATAGCAAGCGCGCTCGCGGAAGCGTTGCTGAATGAAGCCGGAGTAGCGTGCCTGGGCAGTACTGCCTTTGGCGAAAGGGGCGAGGCCTGCTTGCGGTTCTTGTTTGCAAATTCGGTTGTGCACACTCAGAATGCGGTCGAACCGATTGATAGTTGGACGAAGAAACAAATTTGACCGGAGACTTGGCATTCGTTCCGGGCAAGCGGTCCCTTGCGGAATAGGAAATGGATTTGGCGCTAGCAGGCTGTTTGTGTATTCTAACCATGTGAACAGAGCGGACTTCAAGAAATTGGCCTTAACGCGATTGGATGACGCGAAAGTCCTGCTCAAAAACAGGAGATATAGCGCAGCCTACTATTGTGCTGTCCCAGAAATACGGTTACATAGTCTTTCAATCTTGGCCAGAATCGAATCGGCCGTGGCTGTCCAGACAAAGGGTTGGGATTGGGTGTTGGAGGAGCGCACGAATTGATCGATTCTC
>Ga0182027_10015221_pt1 | contig 10595 bp, 11 predicted proteins | sample 712E1DmetaG_FD_121300 | JGI IMG/M metagenome (GOLD analysis project Ga0182027, IMG submission 121300) | Permafrost microbial communities from Stordalen Mire, Sweden - 712E1D metaG (Illumina Assembly) | ecosystem: Environmental > Terrestrial > Soil > Wetlands > Permafrost | place: Sweden... | reverse complement strand
TGGGCTATTATTGTTGCTGCTGTTTTCGATTCACTAGATGGCATTATGGCGAGGATGACTCGCTCATCAAGCCAATTTGGAGTTGAACTCGATTCACTTGCAGATGTGGTCTCTTTTGGCGTTGCACCGTCGTTTATGGCATATCAAGTGTATCTTCGTACTATAGAACCTTGGGGAATTCTTATTGCAGCGCTGCCTGTCGTACTTGGCGCAATTCGATTAGCGCGATTCAATGTACAACTTATCGGTTTCGACAAAGAATATTTCAACGGACTGCCGATTCCAATGCAAGCGATAACCATGTGCGCATTCATTCTTCAATTTGGCTATGAAAAAATAATTGCAGGCAGTTTGGCAAGCATCGAGCTTATCGTACTTGTCGTTGTTCTCTCTCTCTTAATGGTGAGTCATGTGAAGTATGACACAATGCCAAAACTCTCAAAGCTTCAGTTGAAATTACATCCATATAAATTTATAGTCATTTTTATTGCCTTACTCGTTTTAGTATTTTCTAAATTATTATTAGATAAAAACTATCTTTTTCTGATGTTGATGCTTTATGTTATTTTCGGATTAATTAAAGCAGCAGTCGCATGGATAAAGAAAACATTTATAAAAACAGAGAATGAACCTGCAAAAGCAGGGAAACTTTCAAATATTGATATATAGGAGATGAACGTGTTTCATTCAAAAGTATTTGTGACGCTGAAGAAATCTATTCTTGACCCGCAAGGGAAAGCAGTGGAGCAAGGTATTCATTCACTTGGCTTTGAGTCAGTCGGCAATGTGCGGATTGGCAAGTACATTGAGATGGACATCGATACGGATTTGCGTGCTGAAGCGGAACAGATGACAAAACAAATTTCCGAAAAACTTCTGGCAAATCTTGTTATGGAAAGTTTTTCCTATACAACACAACTAGTTAAAGAGTAAGCGGAAAACAACATGGCGAAAGTAAAAATTGGTATCGTTGTTTTCCCCGGATCAAACTGCGACCACGATGCGCATTATGTGGCAGAGACAATAATGGAACAGGATGCTCGCTTCATCTGGCATAAAGAGGCATCAATCGGAGATGCCGATGTCGTTATTCTTCCAGGCGGATTTTCATACGGTGATTATCTTCGATGCGGGGCGATTGCGCGCTTCTCACCGGTGATGAAAGATGTTGTCAGGTTTGCCAACAACGGCGGATTAGTTATTGGTATCTGTAACGGTTTTCAAGTATTGACTGAAGCCGGATTGTTGCCGGGAGTTTTGCTGCGGAATAAATCTTTACTTTTTATCTGCAAGTATCTGTATCTCCGGGTGGAGAATGCAACCACAAAGTTCACAAACAAATGCGCACCGGGGGAGGTGCTCGAAATTCCAATTGCACATGGTGAAGGCAATTATTTTACTGATCCGGATACTCTCAAGCGATTGGAAGATAATCAACAAGTGGTGTTTCGCTACTGCGATCGGCTGGGAAATACTACTGATGAAGCGAATCCCAATGGCTCGCTCAATAGTATTGCTGGTATTATTAACGAATCCGGAAATGTTTTAGGTATGATGCCGCATCCTGAACGAGCTTCTGATCCTGTTCTGAAGCATACGGATGGGAGAAAAATATTTGAATCGATAATCCAAAGTTTTGTTTATCAACAAGTTTAAGGAGTCTTGCCATGTTTGGAAATATTGGTGGAAGTGAATTATTCCTTATTCTTCTTGTCATTTTAATCTTCTTCGGTGCAAAAAAATTGCCGGAGTTAGCTAAAGGATTAGGACAAGGAATTCGTGAATTCCGTAAAGCTGCAAAGGATGTTAAAGAAGAAGTCGATAAGGAAGTTAAGAAACTCGACGAGAAGAACGATACGAAGCCGCAGGGTTGATAGTGAATTCTGAGCGTTGACGAAATCAAACATTTCTATTTTTAGATGAGGAGTAGATGTTATGGGAAATATAGGTGGTCCAGAAATTATATTAATTTTACTTGTCGTGTTTGTATTCTTTGGTGCAAAGAAAATCCCTGAAATAGCAAAAGGGCTTGGCGAAGGAATACGTGAGTTCCGCAAAGCAGCGCGTGATGTACAGACAGAAATTGAAAAAGAGACAAATAAGCCTGATGAGAAGAGTGATACTAAACCGTAGTCTAAATGCAGAACTCTTAAACCCGCACACATATAACAATTCGTATAGCGATATCCGTGAAATCATTTGATGTTATACAAACTGAACTTGTAGAAGGAACAACAACCTGCGAGAAGATCACAGAGGAATATCTTCGAGTGATTGATCAAAAGAAGCATCTGAATGCACTTCTGGCTGTGTTTCCAGCTAAAGCGATAGAGCAAGCTAAGTCAATAGATAAAAAATTGCGAGATGGAAATGCAGGTCCATTGGCAGGAATGGTAGTATCTATCAAAGATCTTATTTGCGTAAAAGATGAACGAGTTACATGCGGATCTAAAATTCTCGAGAACTTTGTCTCGTTATATGATGCCACTGTTGTTCAGCGTTTGCGCAACGCAGATGCTGTCATTATTGGTAAGAATAATATGGATGAGTTCGCGATGGGTTCTTCCACCGAGAACTCGGCATATGGTCGTGTGAAACTTCCGCAGGACGAAGACCGCGTTCCTGGCGGATCAAGCGGCGGTTCTGCTGTTGCGGTGCGCACAGGAATGTCAACAACATCTTTGGGATCCGATACGGGCGGTTCAATTCGCCAACCGGCAGCATTTTGCGGCGTGGTCGGCTTGAAACCAACGTATGGACGGGTCTCTCGTTATGGACTTGTAGCTTATGCATCGTCTTTCGATTCAATTGGTCCCCTTGCACTGACAACAAGAGACGCGGCAAGTGTCCTTCAAGTAATTGCAGGACATGATCCAAATGATTCGACTTCGGCAGAAGTGCCTGTGCCAAATTATATTTTGCAATTGACAAAAGATGTGAAAGTTATTCGCATCGGAATTCCAAAAGAATATTTTGGAGATGCGTTAGATTCAGAAATACGTCAAGCAATAGAAAAGAAGATCGACATTTTACGTGCGAATGGTGCAACGATTGAAGAAATAAGCTTGCCGCATACTGAATATACAATTGCAACGTACTATATTCTTGCTACCGCGGAAGCATCGTCTAATCTTGCCCGATATGATGGCGCTCGATATGGTTTTAGAACAGAAAACGTTGCAGATCTTTCTGAAATGTATATCAAGTCACGAAGTGAAGGATTTGGTGCGGAGGTAAAGCGCCGCATTATGCTTGGCACGTATGTCCTTTCTGCAGGATATTATGATGCATACTATCGAAAAGCACAACAAGTTCGACGACTTATTAAGGAAGATTTCGATAAAGCATTCTCGCGCGTTGATTGTTTGATTGCGCCAACTTCACCAAGCACGTCCTTTAAAGCCGGCGATAAGATAGACGATCCTTTACAAATGTATCTCTCCGATATTTACACGACGTCGATAAATCTTGCAGGCATTCCTGGAATCAGTATTCCATGTGGAGAAGATCATCAAGGGTTGCCAATCGGGATGCAAATTCTTGGACCACAGTTTGGCGAACCGACAATTTTAAGAGTTGCAGATTTTTTAGAAACAGCTCACTAAAGCATCTTATCAAAAAGAAAAATATCAATCATATGAGTATACTCGTTGATAAGAATACCCGCCTCGTTGTGCAGGGCATCACAGGCAGCGAAGGAACATTCCATACAAAGCAAATGATGGAATACGGAACAAATATCGTTGCCGGAGTTACTCCCGGAAAAGGCGGCACAAGTTATCAAGGCAATGAAAAAGATCCCTTGCCTCGTCCGATTTTAGTATTTAATACTGTTAAAGAGGCGGTGCAAAATAAGCGAGCGAATGTCTCTATCATTTTTGTGCCTGCAGCTTTTGCAGCCGATGCAATAATGGAATCTGCTGATGCCGGAATAGCACTCATAGTTGCAATTACGGAGGGCATTCCGACCAGTGATATGGTGAAAGTCTATGAATATGTTACAAAAAAAGGTGTACGGCTTATCGGTCCAAATTGTCCGGGGGTGATCACTCCGGGAGAAGCTAAAATTGGAATTATGCCAGGCTTCATCCATAAGCCGGGGCATGTCGGAGTGGTTTCGAGGAGCGGAACATTAACGTACGAAGCTGTCTCACAGCTCACTCAACATGGTATTGGACAATCTACATGCGTTGGTATTGGCGGTGATCCGATCATCGGCTCGCGTTTTATAGATATCATTAAATTTTTCAACGAAGATAAAAAAACAGATGCAATTGTGATGATCGGTGAGATAGGCGGAACTGCAGAAGAAGAGGCGGCAGAATACATCAAGAAATATGTAAAGAAACCGGTCGTTGGATTTATTGCCGGACAGACTGCACCTCCAGGACGACGGATGGGACATGCCGGTGCTATAATTTCTGGAGGTAAAGGAACAGCCGAAGAAAAAATGCAAGCAATGCGTAAGGCAGGCATCATTGTTGTTGAAAGTCCAGCTGTTATTGGCGATGCGATTGAGAAAGCATTGAAGAGGGTTCGCGCAGCCAAAGTTAAAAGGAAAAGTGTAAAAGGGGAAAAGCAAATGGCGAAGAAAAAGAATATTAAGAAGAATGTTAAGCGTAAGTTGACAAAAAATACAAAGTGATATTCAAAAGCCAAAACTGAATTATTGCCAGTATATGATTTTTGAAAGAAAGGTATTTCTATTATGAATAAAGAAGGATCTGAACAAACACTTGTGCTTATTAAACCTGATGCATTAAAGAATTCTTTGACGGGTTATGTAATTTCTCAGCTTTCAGAATTTCATACAGGTTCGCATTTTTCAGGAGCAAAAATTGTGCAGGTTAGCAAAATGCTTGCGACAGAACATTATGCCGAACATAAAGGAAAAATGTTTTTCCCTTCGCTTTTAGATTATATAATGGGATTTGAACATTACCGTGATGAGCCCTGGAAACGCAGGGTGATAGCGCTTGTATATCAAGGCCCAGATGCAATTGCAAAAATTAGAGATATTGTTGGCCCTACAGATCCTCATGTTGCACGAGAAAAAAGACCAGGATGTATTCGTGCTTTAGGCACAAAAGTGCCTCTCAAAGATGATACGGGAAAAGTGATTGGTGAACGAATGGATAACCTTATCCACGCTTCAGCAACGGCAATAGATGCAGAACGAGAAATTAAACTGTGGTTCAAACCGAGCGATATCCCACCTTTGATGCAGGTGTATCCCACTGTAGTAAGCGATGAACATTATTATTTTAGAGATGGTAAACTTTCTTTAACACATGAGCTAGGCAGTGTTTGTTTGATTGCTCCAGGTGATTGTGTTTGGGAATCTGATCTTGAAGCGCTTCGCTTACTATATAAAGGTTTAACTTCTAAGTGTTCGATTGAGGCGGTAGCTGCCAAATATCTCATAAACGAAAACCGTTAGGAGTTACCTTCTTCTTTTCAGAAAGTGAATTAGTGTAGCGGCTAATGTTCTATGAAGCTCGGTTTATGTAGAAAAGACGAACTTCCTAATTTTATCTTTTCTCCGTTATCAAATCTTTCATCTCAAGTTCCAATTGGAACTTTCCTGTGTCACTCTCGATGTGATAAAAATATCTGAACTTGTTCTAATGAACTAATTGTAAAAAAGACGGGCACTATGCAGCAAATTCTACATTATTCTCTGCCCTGGGGAGAATGGATTATGCCGTATAGGACAATTCTGATTGATATGAAAATATTGAAAAACAGGCATAGAATTTGTCTAATTAACAACGAGATAGTTCGGTCTAACATAGAAAAAATGGCAGCATTCAAAATAAGCTAGGTGATATTCATCACTCAAAATGTGAATACTTGCCGGCATATTATTCTAAGAAAATGTTGCGAAGGTAAATAATGCTGATTTTTTTAAATCGGGATAGTAGCACTTGATTTTAACAAGGAGCTTTTGTACACTCAATCAGTTTAAAAGTAAAGTGCAAATTATAATTTATTCTTCTTGAGAAAAAAACTTCCGGAACAAAATAAAAATGCAAGTAGATTTGAAATTGTACCACCTGTAGATGTGAAGGAGAAAGTATGAACACCGGACAGATGATGTTGTCAATAGGAGCGTTGATTCTTTTGGGAGCAACTGTTCTTACAACGACCAATAACTCTCTCCAGACAGGCACTATTATGCGACAATCACAAGTAGGTATTTATTGTGTTTCTTTAGCGACTTCTTATGTTCAAAAAGCAATGAGCTTGGACTTTGACGAGGGTACAGTTACCAGACCAAGCTCCTTATTAACTAGTTTAAATCCAGCGACAGCGTATTTTACATCGACATCGGATTTTGCAACAAACACAAAATTCTTAACAGCTGCAGCAAGCTTAGGTCCGGATACTGTTACCAGTCATAATATATATGGTCCCAAAGAATACGCTGGTAAAGACTCTTCGTTTGACGATTTCGATGATTATAATGGCTTTAGCATAGATACAGCTATTGCAAGTGTTGATAGGTTTCACGTCAGTGCAATTGTATATTATGTTACTCAGCCTACAATAACGGTACCCACGCCCACTAAAACTACAACACCGACATGGCTCAAACGTTTAGATCTTAAAGTTAATAGTACAATAGATCCCTCAGTTGCTCAAGGTACAATTTTAGTTAATGGCGTACAACTGCATCAAGACACAATTAGATTCTCTTACATTAAAAGTTTTTATTAAAAGGGATTCTTATGGGAAGTTCAGTATGGCTTGATATCGTCGGTTCAACGACAACTTTTGGATTGCTTTTACTTATAGCGCTGCGTTTAAATGCAGGCTCAAACGAAAGCACGGGTGCATATTATGATAATTATATGCTTCAAACTAATATGCTTACGCTCACTTTAATGCTCGAAACTGATCTTAGGGACATTGGGAAAGGTTATAATCGGATAAATAGTGATCCGACACCTATTAGGATAGCTACACCAAAAGAATTTAGTTTTATGATAAATGGAAATACAATTGATTGGATAGTTGGAGACACAATAGAGTATAATTCACAAGTAAATCCACATCTTCGCTATATACGCAGGAATGTCAACGGTGTAGAACATAAAATTGATGTTGGTTTGACTAAGATGTCATTCAAGTATTGGAATATTGCGTCTGCAACAGATACACTATGTTCTACTGTCAGTCAAGATAGCTTTTCACTTATTGGACCAGTGGACGTCACGATCCAGCTTGAGAGCCCATATAAATTGATGCAAAAAGTTGGTCTATCGTATACGCAAGACACTACACTATACGAAATATATTGGCGCCAAATACGTTCTGTCGCTAGGTCTACACTCATCCAGAGTCAATAAGATAGCCAAGGAGAATAATTATGGGACGCACTTCAATAATAATGGTTATGGCATTTAATTTAATTTTTATGACAATGGGTTTCAGATTATCATCACTTACATCGTCAGCATATGATAAATATATGACGTATTATTCCATTGAGCAAGCAGGCCTTGCTGCAGAAAGCGGAGCAAATATTGCTATTTCGAATTCATATTGGTCGCGATGGACTGCTCTTCCGACTGCGCAATTTTCATCTGGGACTGGGATACAAGGGACAATCCAATTTGCTGACACTGCAGTAAGCAGTTCATCAGGTTCAGGTGATACTATTGGCTTTCACTTAACTTCAACCGCATCAGACAATTATAGCACTGTAATAACCAGAGTAAGCGTTCAAGGTCAGAGTTTTGCTCAATTTGGTATATTCAATTCAAGTGAAAACGGTATCAGTTGGGGAGCAAGTGATACATGCTTTGGTCCTTATCACACGCAGGATAATATGACTTGTCAGGGGACGCCGAGATTTTATGGCCAGGTGACAACAAATGGTTCAATTACAGGTGGCTCTCCATATTTTAAGTTTCCACCCACTCCTAAAACTAATATACCATTGGATGGAAGTTTTGATGATTTAAAAGCCTGGGGGTCTACGGCAAAGGGTGGAGCAAATTATACCGGTGTGAAAGTTTTTGTTGAATTCTATAACAACGGACAAATTAAGGTGCAGACAGTAACAAATGCAAGTACTTCGGATGGATGGCTCGCATCAGGAACTGGATTTTCCACTGGCTCTATAAAAGCATGTACAACCTATGCTAACGTTGGTGAATTAACATCGAGTGGTGTTCTTCTTGTTAATAATTCTGAACTTCATGTGAAGGGAGTATTAGAGAATGTAAATCTAACTCTTGGTTGCATAGGTACCGGGAGTATAGTAATGATTGATTCATCGCTTGTTTATAAGGAATCTCCACCTGATAGCCGCAACAAGTTTGCTGTAACTAATAGCATGTTGGGAATTGTAGCTCAAAATGGCATTAATGTTACAGATACACAACATCCTAGCACGTCTACTACGCAGACTGACGGTGTTACTCCCACTGTCAAGAATTACGCCATAGCAAACAATAATAACAATAATAATCTTAAAGGTGTGACTATTAATGCAACTATGTATAGCTCGAATGGAGGATTTGGTGCAGAAAATTTTAAAACCAGAGGAGATTGTGGAACGCTTAGGGTTGTTGGCGGGATTCAAGAATTGACCCGAGAGGCGGTGAAATATCCCAGTACCGGCGATGGATTTGATAAGAGTTATGATTATGATTTAAATCTGCAATACAATACACCAAAAGGTTACCCATCAACAAGATTTTTAATAAAAAATTGGGTTGATAGTACAATAATAACTAATAATACTTTTTGGCAGGGTGAGAACCAATAAAATATTAAAAATAAGATGCTTACAGAAATTATAAGCACCTTATTTGTTTGTTAGTGGAATATAACAAAAAAAGTTTAAGATATAGATAGTTAATGTGCTTAGACAAAACGATAATTTGTATTTAACAGCTTCTTTTCGCAATGACAAAACCTGATTTTGCTGATCATTCTATATTTTGTATAAACAATCCAGCCAGGTGAACCAGCCTCACACTAAATTGCGATAACCTCTGAAATTATTTTTGCCTCAACTTTTTTCTAGTGAACTGCATTAATTTGGTTTCCTAAAAGTATGGCAAGGTTAACTGCTTCATGGGCAGCAGGAATAACTTGTTTATCGCTGGATACCTTGATTATAATTTCCGAACTTGTAATAAATGTAATTGCGGCCGACTTCATAAATGAAACTATCGCATTGCGCAATTGTTCACTGTTAAGCAGGGTTAGAGCCTTCTTCTCATTATCCGTTGTGACTTCAATAAATTTATCAAATTCTGGATAGCTTGTGCCAAAGCGAGGGATTGAAAGGGTTGATCTCCGCTGAATGTTGCAACGAAAAGGAATATTAATAGGCATAGATACAATAATCATCACAAATGCTTTATCCATAGCACTCGTTCCTCCCGATACTCCAGCGTTTCTTCCTCTGCGAGATCTCCCCCCGAAAATTCTAATTGTTACCCCGGAAACTTGGCCTCGAGCTGCACACCATACAGCACCCAACTGTGGATGAGTGCTGACAATGGGTGTGAGTTTCAACGCTTCCTGTGCCTGCTTAACTGCCTTAACGACGCGGCGTTTTGCCCGCGATGTCATCCATACGAATAGAACAATGAATCCAATAAATATACCTGCGATGACCACAGTGCGAATAAAATCAGCATCCATAAGATTATTCCTTTCAACGAACCATTCAAATAAAATTTAGTAAATTGTTATGAGAAAAAACAATAAAGTTATTTTTTTTATCTCATAAAACGTAGTGGAACAAAGTTCAGCGTTCCCACCTGCTCGCAGACGTTCAGTGAGCTTAAGCGGAAACGGATGCTGTAGTCAGGAATCCAGAATAAGATGATAGATTACCTCGAAAAAAAAGCTCCCTGGTAGTCTATTTAGATGCTAACAATATGATACTTTTAATGTCTCGTTTATTCTTCTCAGATAATATATAAACCAGCATGCTCTAGCACCTGCGCAACAATTTCGTCTAATTTTGCGTTTGGTATACGAGCGCCGGCAGCATTCTTGTGTCCATTCCCACCGAATTCTTTTGCTAATTCATTAATCCAAATATCACCTTTCGAGCGGAAGTTGATTTTCACAATTCCATTTATCTCTGAAAACATCAATCCAATCTGAACTCCATCAATTGACAAAGTGTATGGCACAAACGTTTCAGTATCTATTTCTGTAGTACTGGTGGAATCAAGCATTTCGTGTGTAATAACGATGTATGCAAGTTTTCCATTATGTGTAGTTTGCATATTTGCCAGTGCTAACCCAAGCAAGTGAATGCGATTAATGGAACCGCGTTCATAGATATGTTCGTAAATGGCAACTGGGTCTGCTCCCATTTGAACAAGTTGAGCAATAATTTTATGTGTTTCCGAATCTGTTTTCGGATATCGAAATGACCCGGTATCGGTCATAATTGCGGTATAGAGAGCAACAGAAGTTTCGCGGTCGATACTGCGACCGGTCAAGTAACTCAAAAGTCGGTAGATAATTTCTCCTGTAGCCGTAGAAGATTCATCCAAGATATAGAGATCGGCAAATTCTCCCGGTTCAAGATGATGATCAATGCAGATTTTTACGGC
>Ga0182027_10015220_pt1 | contig 10595 bp, 12 predicted proteins | sample 712E1DmetaG_FD_121300 | JGI IMG/M metagenome (GOLD analysis project Ga0182027, IMG submission 121300) | Permafrost microbial communities from Stordalen Mire, Sweden - 712E1D metaG (Illumina Assembly) | ecosystem: Environmental > Terrestrial > Soil > Wetlands > Permafrost | place: Sweden... | reverse complement strand
CTGCGCCAGGATGCGGCTGCCGACCCGCCCCCCGAGGGGAGTCCCACCGATGCTGCTCGTCGACGGCGCCCGCACCCCGATGACGGCGTCGAACCCCTCCCCGTCGAGGGGGGCGATCAGCGACTCGACGAGGCCAGGAGCGTACGGACCGCGGCCGCGGAGGACTACGAGGATGTCGAGGCCGCCTTCAATTGCCAGCCGGTACGCCGCCTTCTGGAGGTCGCCATCGCCGCGCTGCCGAGCAAGGTGGATGACGCGCGGCGATGCATCGGAAGGGGTCGCCTCCCGCTCGGCCAACCCGGTTGCGGGGTGGTCGCTGCCACTGTTCAGGAAGACGCGGGCGATCTGCGGGCGCAGTCGCTCCGGTACGCCTGCTAGTACCGCGGCGGCGCTGGTGGGAGCATCTCCCGCGATGACGAGGACTCCGATCCTCCCCGCGCAAATGCTGCCGCGAGCCTCGCCAGGGTGCCCGTCAACCTTGGACGTCTGGGTCATTGGATGTCGAGGATACCTCAGCGATGCCGGGCCGCCAGCGCCGGCCCGGCTGGTAGACTGCCAGAGGCTATGACCGTCCCCCGCGCGCCGGCAGCCCGCATGGGAGCGCGCCCCCCTGAGCCGTCGGCGACGCGGGCGAGCTCCGCCCCCGGTGACGGCGCCACCCCGACCTTCTCCACTGGGTCGCACCCGCGCCGGCGCGCTGAGGACCATTTCACGGTCATCACCCTACCCGCTTACAAGGCGGAGGGGACCCTGGAGCGCACCATCGGAGCCCTGCCGGCCGGTAGCGCCGACCACCTTCTCCTGGTCGACGACGCGTCTCCCGACAGGACCGTCGAGCTGGCCCGGGGTCTGGGCATCGATGTCCGGGTGCACGACGTCAACCGCGGCTATGGCGCCAACCAGAAGACCTGCTACCGCGAGGCGCTAGAGCTCGGCGCCACCGTGGTGGTGCTGCTGCACCCCGACTACCAGTACGACCCCGGGGCGGTCCCGGCGCTGGTCGCCCCGATCGTGGCGGGGGTCGCCGACTTCACCTTCGGTTCGCGTTTCGCCTGCACCGGTGATCCCCGTTCCGGAGGCATGCCTCAGTACCGCTACTGGGGTAACCGCTTCACCACTGTGGTGGAGAACCTTCTGTTGCGGACCCACTTCACAGAGATGCATTCGGGGATGAAGGCATACAGCCGGCACTTCCTCGAGTCGATCCCCTTCGAGTCGTACTCCAACGACTTCGTCTTCGACACCGAGATCCTCGTGGCCGCGGTGGTCGGGGGCTTCTGCATCCAGGAGGTGGCCATTCCCACCCGCTACACGCGGGACTCGTCATCCATCAACGTGCGCCGATCGCTGGAGTACATCGGGCGAAGCATCGGGGTCTGCTGGCAGGGCTCCAGGTTACGGCGTGCAGCCAGACGCAGGGACCCTCGATAGCCGGAGGACGATTCTTCTCCGGCGGACCGAGGTCGCTCGGGTTGGCACCGCTCTCGAGGGATCTCGGGTAACAGGTACTAAAGGGGCTGTCAGACTTCCCAGCCTCGTTCCTCTCAGGCGTACGGCCTCAGCCTTCCTTGAGCGGCCCACTCGGTGATCAACCGCGCGGGCGAGGCGGGGATCTCCCGGTTGTCGCGCGTGGAGATTCCGCACATGCTCGGGTTCTTTGACCCCGCGAAATCCGGCAACGGCTTGCGATGACGCTGCTGCCGATGTTGCCTTCCACCAAATCGCAATAGCGTCGGCACCTCGATCCGAGACCATTTCGAGGCTCAATGGCCGGCCTGTGCGTGCACCTGCCAACACTTCGCCGGCGCCCTCGCGAACGTCAACGCATGGCCCGGGGTCATCGTGGGGGTCGCTGGCCCTTCGATGCAGAGCGCTTTCATCTCCTTCTCCACGCCGGTTTATCCCGGCGCACCCGATTCAGGTCAGATACGCTTTCGGCGCAAGCGTTAGGTCGTCGCCATCAGCGCTCCGACGTCGCTCATAAAGGGATCGCCGCGGTCGCTGATGTAGACGCGGTAGCTGAGTTTCATGCGGTGAAGCCCCGCATCACACCCGAGAATCAGGCGGATCCAGGGGTGGCACCGCCCGTCGCACCCCCTGGGTCATCTTGGTGAAAAAGCTCCACCCACGCCACTGGACAACTTGCCATAATACCCGACCAACGATGCGGTCAACCGTGTGCGCCCCTCTGCTTCCGGCCCTTTCCTGCTACCTGGGTGATGTGATCCTTCTGCCCCACAGCCACAAATGTTGGTGGCAGCCGTCATGAACCCCACCACCCAGAAGGCCGAGCCACCGCCAGTCGCGCGCGAAGCGCCCGAATCGGGATGGCACCTAACATCGGCGGCTGCCATCGAGGGAGCCGCCGCGTTGGTGAGCGCAGCCCTCGTCGCCATCGTGATCGTCGCGCTCACGCTCCACATCCCGGTGACCAACACGGCGCACAGCGACATCGTCGGTTATCCACTTTTCGCCGACTTCAACGCCGACCTCTACGCGAACACGTGGTACCTGGCGGTAGTTGGCTGGCCACTGCTGACCCTGGCGCTCTTTCTCGGAATGCGACGTGCCCTGCAGTCGGCCGGGATAGTCAGCCGGGTGCCGCTGGCGATCTACATCAGCCGGGCAGAAGCTACCGCCGCACCGGTCGCCGAGCCTGAGGACCGAGGGATCGAGCGGTTTGCCGCCACCGCCAGGATCGTAGTGGTCGGACTCATCTGGGGCTTGGCCGGGGCCATCGTGCGCCATAACGTGGGGATCGGCTTCTGGCGTGATCTCGTGGTCTTCGCAGCCATTTACGTCGTCGGTCTGGCCGCTCTCACCGGGGTGCTCTGCACGCTGCGGGCGGGTTTTCTGTCGCGAGCGGGAGCTACTCGCGTGGCCAGCACGCTCAATACTCTCGGTGCTGCGCTCACCGTAGTCGGCCTGATCGCAGTCTCGCAGGTTACCGTGCTTGTCACGCTCTCCGACAACGCCTCTCACCCGATGCATTGGCTGCCTCTCGCTTTGGGCCTGCCTCTCACGGTTGTGCTGACCGGACTGACCGGGGTCGGGCTGTGGCGGGCTCGACACTCCGGCATCGGTCGGGTGCGTACGGTGGAAAGACGGGCCTTGTTTCTCGTGGCGGTGCCCGTCACGCTGTTCCTCTTGACTGCAGTGCTCGTCGGCGGAAATGGAGCGATGGATGTCTTCGAACTGGGGCAGGAGATCACCACGCTTCGACTGCTGCACCTCGGGGAGTTCCCTTGGCGAGACTTCCTACCTTTCCACGGGCTGCTGGTGGACACGCTGTCCAACGCGCTCGGCTACAAGCTGCTCAACCCTTCGGCGTGGGGAGCGATTGCCGGTGGGGTTCTTCTCATCACCCCTCTGACGTGGGTGACGCTCTACCTGTTCGCTTACCGGGTCGTGGGTGGTTCCTGGGCCGCCATTCTCACCGTACTCTTCCTCTTCCTCAACTCCACGGCTATGGTTACCGACGACCGGCTGTTCGCCTGGCCGCTCGTCTTGATACTCTTGGCCCTCACGTTCGATCGGAAGTCGGCGATGGCGGCCTGCGGCACAGGCGTGGCGCTCGCGCTCTTCGTGGTGCTGGTACCCGAGGCCACCTATGCGGTGCCGGCCTGCGCCGTGGCTCTCCTGGCGCATGACGCCTACCACGCCCGCTGGCGTCGCCGGTTGTCAGTCGTGGGGGAGTTCCGGCTTTCCTTGTGGACGCTCGCCGGAGGTGCCGCCTTTGGAGCGGCACTTTTTGCGGTCCTGGCCAGTGCCCACGCCATCGGTGGGTTCGTCGACTACTACCTGACCCTGGTTCCCGGTCACGACCTCGAAGGATCCATCCCCATCGCATGGGGGCCGCCCATCAACTGGAATCCAGTGTTGGAACAGTTCGTCTTCTGGGTCGTTGCGCCGGGACTGGCGGTCATCCTCGGCCTGGGGATCGTGGTGGGACGAGTGCGCCTCGGCCGCGCGCTACGCACCAGCGAGTTCCTGATTATAGCGAGTGGGGTATTCACCCTCTTCTACTACGGAACCGAGTTCCTGAACCGGGCGGACCAGGCCCACTCCAGTCTCGCCTATGCCGGCGCCATTCCCCTTGTGCTGCTGGTCGGATGGGAGGTGCTGCGATGGGCGAACGGCTGGGTGCGATCCCTCCTAAGAGGGAGTCAGGCAGGCCGGCTGCGTTGGCCGCTCCTCTACGTCGCCGCGGTGATCGCCGCTATCACCACATCGACCTCTCTCCCCAGCTTGGTAGCTGCTGCACCCTCGAATTTCCGAACCACCGCGCCAGCTGAACCCTGGCTTCCCACGTTGGGCTATATGGACTACTCCGACCAGGGGGTCTACACCGACCTCGGCACCTTCCTAGCCGCGTTTCTCAAGCCGGGGCAGGAGATCTACGACTTCAGCAACCAGCCGGGGCTGTACTTCTACATCCTCAATTACCGCCCCGCCAGCCGCCAGTTCTTCGCTGGCGAGGACTTCAGCCAGGCGACCCAGGATGAGACGATCGCGGACTTGAAGGTTAGCCGGCCGCGGTTCGTCGTGATGTACGGGGATGCGCTGGGTGCGCTGCCGTCCTACGACGGCGTGACCAATGCGGTCCGCGAGTACGACATCTCTCAGTATCTGCTCGACCACTACCGTCCGTTCGCCGAGATCGACGGCCAGATCATCTACGTCGAGGACGGCTCGACTGTTACCATCCCTGCCTCGATCCGGACCGAGTTCGGATCGCGACTGAGCACAACCGATCTCCCCTTCGAGTACCCGACCTGCGGTTGGGGATACGTTCCCGAGTTCCTCAACGTCCAACCTCCGTCCGGAGAGAGTGGCGTGGTGGTCGGAGGGGCGAGTTCACGATCTCAAACGTGGACGCTCAGCGAGCCTCCGGGGCAGACCTGGTCCGACTACCACTGGATCCAGCTGACCATCGCGGCCGGCGCTCCGGCGGCCTCGTTCACCATTGCTGACCATGAGGTGAACGGCGAGTCCCACGACGTGACCTTCCAAACGGTGGCGGGAGCGCAGGCCGCGTACCGATTCCCGATAGACGCCTGCACCCAATGGCACGGCTACAGTCTCCCAGTCCTCCAGCTCACCAGTTCGCAACCGGTGATCGTCAGTCAGGTAGTGCTCCTCCCCTGAGGCGCGTGGCCCTTCAAATTGCATGTTGTCGTTACCCGGCTCCGACCGGGCCCAAGACGATGGCTGAGGCCGTCCAGGCGGGCACAGACCTCCACGTCCCCCTTCCGTGTCAGCATGCTGGGGGGCTCCTTGCTGCGACGGTCGGTGGAGCGCTTGTCAGCGCGGAGGCCTCCGCTTATCACGAGGGTCGCGTTGGATCGCGCCCCGACCGGGTCCGCTCGCCGCTCTGCCGCTGAGCGGCGAGCACGAAAACGCGCTCGGCGAGCGAGGTAGCATCCAAGCCAGTGTGCCGCTGCATGAAGCCCTGGCTTTCCGAGGACGTCTCAGGCACGACGGGTAGGCCGAACCGGAAGAGGCGACACGCCAGGCCCTCTTCGGTGATGACCTCGGCCATGAGAGAGGTGACACCACCGTTCAAATAGTGTGACTCAGCCGTGAATGCCACTGGAACGTCGGCTAGAGGTGCGACGCAATGTCCGCGCGTCACCGGTGAGAGGCACCCCACGACCGCGATTCCGCGCGAGAACCCCTCGAACGCGATCCGTTTCCCCGCCTGCCACGCCTCAGCGGCGATGTCACCGGTGGCGAGAATGCCCACGTCACTCCAATGCTGGACGAGCTTGATCCTCCCCCGCCGGACTTGGCCTTCCAACTCCGCGATAGCGGGGCCCTCATACTTCCCCACGCGGTAGTAGACGGGTCCGGGCAGATCCAATGTCGCCCACAGGCTCGCCGCCGCCTGCGCGACATTTGCCGGCGCCACCACTATCATGTTGGGCTGACTACGCATGATCGCGAAGTCCTCCAACGAATGAGGTGAGACCCCGGTTGGACCGTAACGGGCGAGTAGTTAGTGTGACTTCGCCGGGTCGGATCGGTGTACGACCACTTGGTCGGTCGGGGATTGTGGTTGGGGGCCACGATGTAGCGCATGAGCTTCCTGCGCAGGTCGGTGGTGGAGGTGAAGATGCCCCGGGCGATGACATCGCGCTCCAGCTTCTTGAACCGGAGCTCCATTTGGTTGAGCCAGGAGGACTAGGTGGGTGTGAAGTGCGATTGGACGGCCCGGTGGAGGCCGAGGAACTCCTCCACTCGGCGGGTCTTGTGGGTGGAGAGGTTGTCGACGATGACGTGGATCTCCTGGTCCTTGGGCTGAACTGCCACCAGGCTGGCCAGGAAGGCGATGAACTCCTCGCTGCTGTGCCGCTCCGTCGCCCTGCCCAGGACTTCCCCGGTCCTGGTGTTGAGGGCGGCGTAGAGCGAGAGCGTGCCCTTGCGCACTCATTCGAAGCCGTGTCGCTCGGGCCGGCCCGGGGAGAGGGGCAGCACCGGGTGGCGGCGATCCAGAGCTTGAATGGCGGTCTTCTCGTCGACACTGAAGACGACGGCGTGCCGGGGTGCGTTGATGTAGAGACCGATGACGTTGAGCGCCTTGGCCAGTGCCTGAGCCGAGTCATGATGCCTTCGCTCCACGCGGTCCCCACGCCGGACGCTGAGCAAGGTCCCGAAGGTCGAGGCATGCTTCGGGATCCTCAAGGTCCCAACGAGCCCCATGAGCGAGAGGAGAATGAACCACGCGGTGGTTCAGGTCGAGCCGTACATTGCGGTCGGTCTGCGGGCGTCGCGTTCGCGGCGGCCCCGCTCTTCCAGTTTCCCGGGGCATCGCCGCCCTTTACCCCGAAGCCGCCTCGGCCCAGCCAGCCACGTTCCTAGCTTCGCTGATGCCGATTGACCGGTTCAGGCAGGGAGGCGGTGCCTAGGCTCGCCTCGCATCGCCGCCCGGACGCCCTTCCCGGTTGAGAGTATGCCAGCGAGTATCATCCACAGCCGTGATGAGTTCCGGTAGCCACTTCTTGGTCACGCTCCCCGTCACAAGGCCAAGAGCACCCGTGTGTGGGTGGTCACGAATAGTGCACAGAGATGGGCACGAAAAGTGCACAGGCCTTGGGGTCAGCCAACCATAGCACTGCCTCCCCTGAGCTTCTGCTGGGCGACGTAGTTCCGCATCCGGTAACTGGCGCCGCGGATGTTGAGCACGGTGGCGCTGTGGAGTAGCCGGTCGACGATGGCGGAGGCCACCACCGGGTCGGTGAACACTTGGTTCCAGTCGCCGAAGCCGCGGTTGGAGGTCAGGACGATCGAGCCTTTCTCGTAGCGCCGGCTGACCACCTGGAAGATCCAGTTGGCCGAGGCCTGGTCGAGGGGCAGGTAGCCGAGCTCGTCGATGACCAGGACCGAGGGGCTCAAGTAGGTGCGCAGCTTGTAGGCGGCGGTGCCCTCGAGATGGGCGGCCTGGAGCGCGGCCACCATGTCCGATGCGGCGGTGAAGTAGGTGCGGTAGCCGGCGTCGGTGGCGGCAATGCCCAGGGCGATCGCCAGGTGGCTCTTGCCCACCCCAGGCGGCCCCAGGAGGATGACGTTGCGCCGCTCCTCGACGAAGCGCAGGGTCGAGAGCTCGGCCACCACCTTGCGGTCGATGCCGGGCTGGAAGTCGAGGTCGAACTCGGCGAGGGTCTTGTGCACCGGGTAGCGGGCGAAGCGCAGGCGTCCCCGCTGTCGGCGCTCGCGAGTTGCTTCGACCTCGATGGCGAGGAGCTGCTCCAGGACCTGGGTGGCGGAGAGCTTCTCCTTGATCCCGTAGGTCCAGCTCGACGGCCAGGTGCTCAGCGGCAGCCGCCATCTGCAGGTACGCGAGGTGCTCCCGGAGCCGCTGGTAGGAACTCGGCTCCGCGGGGTGCTGGAGACCGGTGTCGATCGTGCCGCAGCGGGGCTCACATCGCCACCTCGTAGTCGGCGAGGGGACGCACCTCGACCGTCTCACCGACACGACGCAGCCCGGCATCGACGACATTGAGGACGGGTCGCACCTCCCCCTCGCCGACGAGGCGCTGGAGCACGTGCGTGGGGATGGGCGTGAGCAGCCGTCGTTCCTCGGCCCAGGCCTCGCCGACGATCCGCTGGGTGGTCCGGTGGCGGCGGGGCAGCACCCGCTCCTCGATCCAGCGCTCGGCGAGCTGGTCGTAGTCGAGGATCGTCGGCCGTGGCGGCAGCACCGCCCCGGTCAGCCAGGCCAGGAAGCTCTGCTCGATCTCCCGGTTGACCCTCACACACCTTCCCCTTGGTCTGGGGCCGGTACGGCCGGCAGAGCCGGGGCACGGTCCCCAGCAGCCCGCAGAGGTCCACCCACTCGGGGCTGAGAGTGCCGCTCGCCGAGATCCAGAAGACGGTGTCCCGGTCGGTGAGGATCTCCCGGGTCACCCCGCCGAGATCGTCGAGGCAGCGGACCAGCCGCTCGAAGCTCACCTCTCGGGTGCAGCAGGTCGCTATCCGGATCGCCGGCCGGCGGCTGTGGCCCAGCACCGCCACCATGGCGTGCAGCTCGACCATCTCGTCGCCCAGCGGCCAGCTGACGATGTGCTTTCAGTCGGCCTGGGTCTGCACCCCGGGCGCCGTCTCGAAGCGGACCTCCGGCTCCGCCAGGACCGGCGGGCGCAGGGGCACCAGCTGACGCTGGAAGGTCAAGTAGCTGCTGGCGTACCCGTGCTCGCTCTGCAGTTCGTGGTGCAGGTCGGTGGCCCGGATGCTCGGGCAGACCGCGAGCCGGCGCTCAACATGGGCCAGTTGGGCGGCGCTGAAGGGGTGTCGGGGTGAGCGGCGCGGGTATCTCCGGGCCTCGACCGCCTCCAGTTCACGGGTCACCGTCCGGCGGTTGAGGTGGAACTCGCGGGCAAGGACGCTGATGCTCCACCCGTGTCGACGCAGGGCGCGCAGGTCCATCCAGATCTTCTCAGACTCCACGGAGGTCCCTCCTGGTTCTCGGGGCTTCGAACACCACCGAGCATCCCAGGGAGGACTTCCTTTCCGATCACGTCTCCAGGTCCTCCGTCGTCCCGAGGACCTGTGCACTATTCGTGATCAGGTCTGCGCACTATTCCTGCTCACCCACAACCTTCTTCGCGAGGCGAATCCCGACATGCCCCCGGGGGTGAGCGACCGCGCGGCAGACGTCTGGGCACCGCTATTCGCGATCGCTGATCTCGCTGGCGACCTGTGGGCCCGTCGAGCCCGCGATGCGGCGGTCGCCCTGGTCGCCGCCGGGGCCGAAGACGAGACCAGCTGGGGAATCCGCCTCCTCCGCGATATCCTGGCCGTCTTCGACGCCAATGCCGCCGCCGAGCGTATTGCGTCCCAGGATCTGGCCACTCGGTTGGCGGAGATCGAAGAGGCTCCGTGGGGTACATCCGTGGCATGGCCCTGACCCCCAGCGGGCTCGCCAGCCACCTCAGGCCATTCGGAATCCGACCCGACAGCGTCCGCTTCGGCGGCAAGACCCTCAAGGGCTATCAGCGGTTGCAGTTCGAAGACGCGTGGCGCCGGTACCTGCCCCCCTTCCCACCTGGCCGGAACACCGGAACAGGCAGCGCCGAGGGAGTGGACAACCCGCCATCCCGCAACGGCGTTCCGGATGTTCCGGGTAGCCGAGACGAGGGGCCGATGCACCCCCCATCTGGGAACGGAGCCGACCCACCGGGATCGGCGCCCAACTATCCCGGCGAAGGGCGTGGCGAGCATCCCGCGGCGCTCGCCAGGGAAGTCTCAGAAGAACTGCATCGGCTGCTCGACAAGCTTCGGGATGAGGGCGCCGAGGTTGATGCTGCCGGCCACCTGATGAGGTGGCCGCCCTCAGTAGGCCTTCCGGAACGGGCGGCTTGGCTCGAGCGCCTCCGCTTGCTCCGAGAGGGCAACCGGGGGGCCACGTGAGAGACGAAGTCATGCGCGATCGTTCAACGGCGCAGGCGCGGCAGCTCTGCGGTGGCGGGGATTCCGACCTTCACAGCCCTACCTACGCCGCTAGGTGACTGGTGTCTTTCGCGAGCGGCCGTTCGGCGGAGTGATCGAGGCGGCTGACTTGCTGGGGCAGGGGTAGTCCTCGGGGGGCAGCACGACGCCCTCCGGGTTTAAGACAATGCCTGGTGAACACCCGTTCGCGAGAGGGACGCCGATGACATTGGGCCCAACACCACGGCAAGAGGATCTTCTCGACGACGTCGTCCGCTTCTGCGAGGCGACGCTCGATCAGCGCTCGATCTACGTCTTCCTGCATCGCGAGCGCGACCGGCTCTTCCCGGACGAGGCCTTCACCGATCTCTTCGTGGAGCGGGGGCGCCGCTCGGTGCCGCCGTCGGTGGTGGCGGTGGTGATGGTGCTCCAACGCCTCGAGGGGCTCTCGGACCGCGAGGCGGTGGAGCGCTTCTGTTTCGACAACCGCTGGCGCTACGCCACCGGGTGCGGTGGCTATGGCACCGGCAGCTGGACCAGCTTTGCGCACACCGTGCTGGTCGACATGCGCGAGCGGCTCCGGCGATCGGAGCGCCCCAACCGGATCTTCGAGGTGGCGCTGGGTGCGGCCCGGGAGGCGGGGATCGTCTCCCGCCGCCGGGTGCTCG
>Ga0182027_10015219_pt1 | contig 10596 bp, 7 predicted proteins | sample 712E1DmetaG_FD_121300 | JGI IMG/M metagenome (GOLD analysis project Ga0182027, IMG submission 121300) | Permafrost microbial communities from Stordalen Mire, Sweden - 712E1D metaG (Illumina Assembly) | ecosystem: Environmental > Terrestrial > Soil > Wetlands > Permafrost | place: Sweden... | reverse complement strand
GCGGACCGACAGGCCGAAGCCGTGCATGGGCTCGAGCTGGAGCGCCTTCAGGATCAGCATGTCGAGCGTGCCCTGGAGTAATTCGGATCTTTCGTTTGCCATGGTTTTCCTTTAGAAGATCTGGAGGAGAACCAACTCCTTTAGAACGTCAACAGGAAAGTAGTTTCCCGCTTCGCGGGAAACTGTAGGGACGGACCGTCCGGTCCGTTCCGGACGGATGAATCTCTTATTGCGCTTCGCGTTTCGTCGGAACGATCATCGATTGCTCCAGTCCCGAAACATTTCCCTGCGATGCACAAGAATCTGATCCCCCGTCTTCTTCCGGCGGTCCTGCTGGGAGCGAGCCTTTTGAATGCCGGTCCGGCGTTGGAGAAACAGGCGGATGGCATCGTGCTTCCGCTTGACCAGGGGTTTCTCAAGGTCGAGGTCCGGGCCGACAACATCATCCGGGTGGCGTATGCAAAAGACCGGGCCTTCTTCACGCGGGCCAGCCTGGTCGTCGAGCCTCGGCGCGGTCCGGCGCCGGCCTGGGACCTGACTACCGGGGCGGGTGAGGCGGTCGTAGCGACCGCGAGGCTCAAGGCCCGGATCGATCTGGCGACGGGAGCAGTGAGCTTCCTCGATGGCGCGGGCCGGCCGATCGCCGCTGAGAAAACGGGCGGTCGGACGCTGACGCCCGCAGTGGTCCAGGGTGTGCAAACGCTCCATGCGCAGCAGCAGTGGGAGCCAACAGCCGACGAATCGCTCTACGGCCTCGGCCAGAACCAGCTGGGGCTGGTCGACATCAAAGGCTACGATCTCGATCTGTGGCAGCACAATGGCACGGTCGTGATCCTCTTCCTGGTTTCCAGCGGCGGCTATGGCATCCTGTGGGACAATCCTTCGTATACGCGGTTCGGCGATTTGCGGCCGTTTGAAGCAATACCGGGCGCGCGCCTGTTCGACGCGGACGGAAGACCGGGCGGGCTCACGGGATCGTATTTCGCCGACGCTCGTTTCGAGCACCGGGTGGCGCGGCAGACTGATGCACGGATCGACATTTTACCGAGACAGTTCCCGCCGTCGAATACCGCCATCCAGGCGGGTCTGCCGGCGCGCGGCGACATCAGCGTGCGCTGGGAGGGAAGCGTCGAGGCGGAGACAACGGGAGACTACCAGTTCCAGACCTACTCGGATGGGAACCTCAAGTTCTGGATCGACGGCCAGCTTGTGGTGAACCACTGGCGGCAAGGCTGGCTGCCATGGTACGATCTTGCGCGGGTGCACCTCGAATCCGGCCGACGCCACAGCGTGCGGCTCGACTGGGTCGGGGACGATTTTCCAGCCGTCATGCAGTTGCGCTGGAAGACGCCGGCGGCTGGCGCCGAGACCTCGCTTTGGTCGGAGGTGGCCGACGGAATCGACTACTATTTCGTATACGGGCCTGAACTCGACCCGGTTGTTGCTGGATATCGCTCGATCACCGGTGCGGCGCCGATGATGCCGCAGTGGGTGTTCGGGCTATGGCAAAGCCGGCAGCGCTACAAGACCGCGCAAGAGAGCCTGGACGTCGTCAAAGGATTCCGGTCGCGCGGCATCCCCTTCGACACCATCGTGCAGGATTGGTTCTATTGGAAGGACAACGCCTGGGGATCGCATGAGTTCGATCCGGCACGCTTCCCCGATCCCGTGGGTTGGATCAAGGCCATTCACGACCAGCACGCGCGCCTGATGATCTCGGTCTGGCCGAAGTTCTATCCCGGCACCGCGAACTTCGAGGCGATGCATTCACGCGGGTTCCTGTATGAACGCAACTTGAAGGAAGGAATCCGGGACTGGGTGCGCTTCCCATACACGTTCTATGATGCGTTCAATCCGGAGGCGGGGAAGCTGTTCTGGGCGCAGGTGAACCGCGAACTCTTCAGCAAGGGTGTGGACGCTTGGTGGCTGGATGCGTCGGAGCCGGATCTGACGCGCATTCCGACCCTCGACAGCCAGCGCGATTACATGAACCCGACGGCACTCGGGCCTGGCTCGCGCGTGTTGAATGCGTTTCCGCTCGAGAACGCCGGGGCGGTCTATGACGGCCAGCGCGAGGCCGCTCCGGACCAGCGCGTCTTCATCCTGACTCGCTCCGGTTTCGCCGGCCAGCAGCGGTATGCCGCGGCGGTCTGGTCGGGCGACACCAGCTCCACATGGACGGCGTTGCGGAAGCAGGTTCAAGCCGGACTGAGCTTTTGCCTGTCCGGCATGCCCTATTGGACGATGGACGTCGGCGGGTTCTCGGTGCCGGCACGGTATGCGCCCCACGCCCGAAACGACGGCGACGGCGAACCGGTCTTCGCCGAGCCCACCGCTGCCGACGCCGAGGACTGGCGCGAGCTGAACACGCGCTGGTTTGAGTTCGGCGCCTTCACGCCGCTGCTGCGGACGCACGGCGAGCATCCGGATCGCGAGATGTGGCAGTTCGGCGGGGAGACTTCGCCGGCCTACCAGGCGCAGCTCAAATTCGACCGCCTGCGCTACCGGCTGCTGCCCTACATTTATTCCCTGACCGACAGGGTGACGCACGACGGCGGCACGATCATGCGGGCGCTGGTGATGGATTTTCGCGCCGACGCCAGGGCGCGCGAGATCGGCGACGAATACATGTTCGGTCCGGCGTTGCTCGTGAATCCGGTGACGGAACCGAAGGCCCGCAGCCGGCCGGTCTATCTGCCGAAGTCGACGGGCTGGTACGATTTCTGGACCGGCGCGGAGTTTGCGGGCGGACAGGCGATCGAGGCGCCGGCGCCATACGATACGATTCCGCTGTACGTGCGGGCCGGCTCGATCATTCCGGTTGGTCCCGAGCTCCAATACACGTCGGAGAAGCCAGCCGATCCGGTCACGCTGTTCGTTTACACCGGGGCGGACGGATCCTTCACGCTCTATGAGGACGATGGGCTGACCTATGGTTACGAGAAAGGCGCGTCTGCCCGCATTCCGCTGCGGTGGGACGATGCCAGCCGCCAGCTGCACATCGGCGCCTGCGCGGGGAGCTTTCCGGGCATGTTGAAAGAGCGGACCTTCCAGGTGATCGTGATCTCAAGACAGAAGCCGGTCGGGTTCAGTTTCTCTCCGCAACCAGATCGTTCGGTGCGCTACAACGGAGATGCGATCGACCTGAACTTGGCTGGGGCCATGCAGACGAGCACCACCTCCGAATGACGTTGGCTGACACCGAGCGGTATGCAGGGCCGGGGCTTGTCACCGGGCCATAATTCGATCAAGCAACGGTCCGCCGACGAGCGGCGACCCTACATCAACTGCGTGAGTCCGGCCTAGAATGAACACTCCCGATCGCCACCGCGTGTTTGCGGGCGTTGTTGCCCTTGCCCTGCTGACGGTTCCCGGGAAGACGCAGGAACGGTCACTCTATCTCGACGTGGCGCAGCCCGTCGAGGCACGGGTCCAGGACTTGCTTTCGCGGATGACGCTGGACGAGAAGATCGCCCTCGTTCACGGCGACTCCAAGTTCACGACGCCCGCAATCCCGCGCCTTGGGATTCCTCTGCGCTGGATGTCCGACGGACCGCACGGGGTGCGGGAGGACGTCAATGCAAACAACTGGTTTCCCGCAGGGCGGACGGATGACTTCGCGACCTGCCTCCCGGTGGGGATCGCCCTGGCCGCCACGTGGAATCCCGAGGCGGCGCAGGACTACGGTGATGTGATCGGCGAGGAGGCTTTGAATCGCGGAAAGAACATCATGCTCGGGCCGGGCGTGAACCTCATGCGCACACCCCTGAACGGCCGGAACGCCGAATATCTAGGCGAGGACCCCTGGCTGGCCTCGCGCATGGCGGTGAGCTACATTCGCGCGGTGCAGTCCCATAGCGTGGCGTCGTGCGTGAAACATTTCGCGGCCAACAACCAGGAGACCCGGCGCAACTCGATCAATGTCGAGATGGACGAGCGCACGCTGCGCGAGATTTATCTGCCTGTCTTCAAGGCGGCGGTGCAGGAGGCCGGCGCCTGGGCGGTCATGGGCGCATACAACAAGTTTCGCGGCGAGTTCTGCTGCGAGAACGAATACCTCCTCAACCGCGTCCTGAAGCAGGAGTGGGGCTTTTCCGGGCTGGTCATGTCCGACTGGGGCGGCACACACGACACACGGGAGGCCGCGCTGAACGGGCTGGATCTCGAGATGGGGACCAACCGGCCGTACAACAAGTTTTACCTTGCCGATGCATTTCGCGACGGACTGCAGAAGGGCGAGTTCCCGATGGCGGCGCTCGATGACAAGGTCCGGCGCAATCTGCGCGTGATGTTCGCCACCCGCGTTTTCGACGGCCGTCCGGAAGGTTCGATCAACACCAAGGCGCATCAGGCCGCGGCCCGCCGCGTGGCCGAGGAGGCCATGGTTCTGCTCAAGAATGACGGCCCGACGCTGCCGCTTGATCCCGCGCAGCTGAACTCGATCGCGGTGATCGGCGACAATGCCACGCGACCGCAGGCTTACGGGGGCGACAGCGCACGCATCAAGGCCTTTTACGAAGTAAGCCCGCTCGACGGCATCCTCCGTCGGGTTGGCGCCAGCGTGAACGTCACGTTTTCCGAGGGCTATGCGAAGGACGGTGATGCCGGCGCCCGCGCGGCGCGGGCGGTCCAGGCGGCAAGAGCCGCGGATGTAGCGATCGTGATCGCGGGTCTCACGCGCCAGCGGCCCTTCGATTGCGAAGGCGTCGACCGGAAGGACCTGAGGCTCCCGTACGGTCAGGACGACCTGATCCGGCAGGTAGTGCAGGCCAACCCGCGGACGATTGTGGTTCTGGTCTCGGGTGGCCCGGTGGAAATGGACTCGTGGCTCGCGCAGGTGCCGGCGGTTGTCGAGGCGTGGTACTCCGGCATGGAGGGCGGCAACGCGCTGGCACGGATCCTTTTTGGCGATGTCAGCCCTTCGGGAAAACTGCCCTGCACCTTTCCGAAGCGGCTTGAGGATACGCCGGCCTTTGCCGGCGGCGCCCGCGCCTATCCGGGCGAGAACGGCACGGAGCACTATGACGAAGGCCTGCTCGTCGGCTACCGCTGGTACGACACCAAGAACATCGAGCCGCTTTTCCCGTTCGGCTACGGGCTTTCCTACACGGCGTTCCAGTACTCGGATCTCAAGGTTATCGCCGGAGCGGATCCGCAGGCGGCGGTCGCGACTGTCGAGTTCAAGCTGACGAACACCGGCGCGCGGGAAGGCGGCGAGATCGCGCAGGTCTATGTGCACCAGGGGAAGCCGGGGCTCTCCCGGCCGAACAAGGAGCTGAAAGGATTTTGCAAGGTATTCCTGAAACCCGGCGAACAGCAGACAATCTCGATCCCACTCCCCCGAAGCGCGTTCGCCTATTACGATCCGGCGAAGGGTGGCTGGCTGGCCGAGCAGGACGATTTCCAGATCCTCGTCGGCGCCTCCTCGCGCGACATCCGCCTGCAAGGGGTTTTCCGGCTGCAGCAAACCACGCTCGAGAAATAGTGGCGCGCCGCGGCGAGCCGGACTCATGCATATGAACCGTGTCTTCGCTCGCGGCCTCCAAAGCTGATTGGTGCGAGTTGTAGGAGCCTGCTTGCAGGCGATCTCTTGACCGTGCGGGGCTCCGATCATCGCCTGCAAGCAGGCTCCTGCAACTGCGTGATCCCGGCTGAAGCTCTGCGCTACGCCGACCCGAAGACATGCGCTTGCGTGGAGAGCCTGGCGCCGTCCAGGCCAGAGAATTCGACAACGGCGGTGACTGCACACCGCCATCCGAGGGGAGATTCGCTTGGGTGGATCTCCCTGCCGGCCCCGCCTCAGTAGCGGCGTTTGTTCCGCGCCTGAAAGGCTCCGGCCTTGCGGTCCGGGCCGAACGGACGGCCACCGGCGTCTTCTTTCGCGCGGGCCTCGGCGACTGCCAGTGCGCGCCCGTCGAGTTCGGTGCCGTTCATCTTCATGACTGCGAGCTGGCTTTCGGCCGGCGTGCTGAACGTGACGAAGGCGAAGCCGCGGGGGCGGCCTGTCTCGCGATCGGTGGCGACGAAGACTTCGGTCACGCTGCCGAATTGTCCGAAGGCCGTGCGCAAGCCTTCCTCAGTGGTGTTGAAGGACAGGTTACTGACATACAGTTTGGTGTTCATGGTGAAGATGGTTCGTATACCTCGTTCGCTGCCAGCCCGTTCCCGGAAGTCGGGTTTCGAATCATCATCTGAACTCAAGCTCACCTGAAGACCCACCGGTCACTGTCATCCAACGGTTGTTACGAGACGCGAGAGTCTGCCATCCTGTCCGCAATGGCAAGGCAAGTTCTCACATTCGGCAGCTTTTCCTGCCCGTTTGAGAAGTCCGTCGTCGGTGAGGCCCTTGCGGCGCCCGATGGCGATGCAGTTGAAACGCGAACACTCCGATCTTGGAGGCGCGACGCCACCGTCGCGTTCTTCGGCGGAGAGGGCGCCGCCGCTCCAGACGGTCTCATGATTTGACATGCGGGAAAAGAGTGACTGACTGGTCAGTCATATCGATGCAAACAGACAAGAAGCGCCGGATCATGCTGGCGGCGGAGCAGCTTTTCCGCACCCGGCAGTTCCATGAGATCACTCTCGACGAGGTTGCCAGGCAGGCCGACGTCGGCAAGGGGACCATCTATCTCTATTTCACCGACAAAGAGGATCTCTTCTTTCAGACCGCAGTCGCCGGGTTTGATGAGATGTGCGAACTGCTTGGCGGGAAGGCGACGGACGGGATCCCCTTCCGTGAAGAGCTCCTGCAGACCTGCGAGACCATCAGCAGTTTCTTCGGGCAGCGGCGCCCGCTGTTCCGGCTCATCCTCTCGCAAGGCGAGCATGCGCTGCAGTGCGGTGGCAGTTTGCGCGAACGCTGGCTTGAACGCCGCAAGAACATGCGGGACGCGGTGGCGGCGATCATCGCAGGGGGCGTCCAATCCGGCGACGTTCGCTCCGGCCTTCCCGCCGACGTGCTCGCGGAATATTTCCTCGGAATGCTCCGGACGCGCGCCTGGGAATTGGAGGACCAGCCTGAACCCGCGCGAAACCTGGCGGCTTTGGTGGAATTGTTTACGATGGGAGCAGCCTGCCGGACCGCTCCCGCGCACGCAGGTGGTTTGAACTCATGAGTACTCCTGAGCACCAAGCGTCTTTGCAATCCAAGACCCTCCAGAACGAACCGGCTGACCGGCCGGATCCCGCGTCTGCTGCGATGCCCAGGCGCCGCCAGAGGGTTCTGCTGGGGATCGCGATCCTGTTGGTGATCGCTGTGGGCGTCTATGGTTACTGGTTCCTCTACATGCGGGGCATCGTGTTCACGGATGATGCCCGATTTGCCGGTCACCTTGTCGACCTCGCCCCTGAAATCAACGGGACCATCATCGACGTTCCGGTGCACGAAGGGCAATCAGTCCGCCGTGGCACGATCGTCTTCGAACTCGATCCGGCCATCCTGCAGGCGGCGTTGAACCAGGCCGAGGCGGCGTTGATCTCGGGCAGGGCCAGTCTGGCTTCCAGCGAGGCAAAGTATGAAAAGACGGTGAACGGCAGCCGCCCCGAGGAGATCAAGGCAGCCGAGGCAATCGCGCGGCGTCTCCAGAACGAGGAGGAACTGGCGCAACTGAATCTCGAACGGACCCAGACGCTCTACAAACAGGGCACAACGTCCCAAGACGACCTGGACCGCGCCCGGACTGCCTGCGAATCCGCCCGGCAGAGCCGGGAGAATGCGGTGCAGAACCTGGCACTTTTGCAGCAGGGCTCGCGAAGAGAAGACATCGATGCGGCCAGGGCGGACATGGAACTGGCCCGCAGCCGGGTGACCGAGGCCAGTGCAGCCGCCGACGTCGCCCGAAGCAACCTGGCGCGCGCCATCGTAAAGGCGCCCTTTGATGGGTGGGTCGTGCGGCGCTGGCTTGACCCCGGGGCCATGCCGCTGGCTTCCCAACCCGTCATCAGCATGTTCGATCCGGCAACGCTTCATGTGGATGCCAACATCGAGGAGAAATATCTTCACGATGTCGCCACCGGCGACACGGTGGACATCTCGGTCGACGCCTATCCCGCATTGCATCTCAAGGGACGCGTGACGGAGATTCTGCGCGCCACGAATTCAGAGTTCAGCCTGATTCCGGCCGAGGGCGTTTCCGGCACGTTCATCAAGGTCACCCAGCGCATACCGTTGCGCATTTCAGTGTCGGCGCCGCCCGATCTCGCGATTGGGCCAGGCTTGTCCGTGGAAGTGAGCATCCACAGTGGTTCGGCGGCATCCAGCCGGCCGGCCCCGGGCAATCCCCATGGTTAGCCAACCCGCGACGATCCGACCGCATGTGGGGCCGGGCCTTGCTGCGCCGAGCCGGAGCCTTTGGCAAAGGCTGGCGTCCGGGCCGCAGTTCACTCCGCATACGGTCCGCCGACAAGCGGCGACCCTACGTTCGGCTGCATGAGTGCGGCCAAGCCAGACGCCTCGACGCCGGCAGGTGGCGACGATTATCTGCGCGCCAACCGCTGGGCTGTGCTGGGCATCATCATGCTGGGCACCTTCATGGCGATTCTGGACTCCAGCATCGTCAACGTCGCCCTGCCGCACATGATGAGCTCCTTCGGCGTTGATCGCGACCAGATCGAATGGGTCTCGACTGGGTTCATGCTGACCTCAGCCGTGGTGATGCCCCTGGCCGGGTGGCTGACGAGCCGGATCAGCTACAAGGCGCTCTACCTGGGGAGCCTTGCGATCTTCACGGTGGGAAGCCTGCTTTGCGCCATGGCTTGGAGCTATGAGTCGCTGGTTGCGGCACGGGTGTTGCAGGCATTGGGCGGGGGTGCGATTCAACCGATCGGAATGGCGATTGTCGCCGAGCTGTTCGATCCACACGAACGCGGCCGGGCGCTGGGAATCTGGGGCACAGGCATCATGGCGGGACCCGCGCTGGGCCCGACGCTGGGCGGTTATCTGACCGATGCCTTCAGCTGGAGGACGATCTTCTCCGTCAACCTCCCGTTCGGAGTGCTGACGCTGATTGCCGGCATGATCATCATGCGACCGCTTCGCGCGCACGGGGCCAAACGACCCTTTGATGTGTTCGGCTTTTCGTTCCTCGCCATGGCCCTCGTCGCCGGCCTGACCGCCCTGGCCAACGGGCCGGAAAAAGGGTGGCAATCCGACTATATACACATCTGCGAGGCCTTCACCGTCATCGGCCTGGTGATGTTCATTGCGATCGAACTGGCCGTCGAACATCCCCTGCTCGACCTGCGGCTTTTTCTCATCCGGAACTATTCTCTGAGCGTCCTGCTGGCCGTCTTCCGTGCGGTCGGGCTGTTCGGCAGCGTCTTCCTGTTTCCGATCTTCCTGCAGAATCTGATGGGCTACACTCCCGTCCACGCGGGCTTGTGGATGCTTCCCAATGCCGTGGCGGTGGGCCTGACGATGCCGATTGCCGGGCGGCTGGCGGATCGCTACAGCCCGGCCCTGCTGACCGGCCTTGGTTGTGCCCTGGTCGGAAGCTCGCTGATCCAGTTCGGACGGCTGGATCCGTTGTCCGGGTGGCAAATGCTTGTCCTGCCGCAAATAACCCGTGGCGCCGGTCTGGCGCTGATGATGGCGCCATTGATGGCTGCGGCTCTCAACGCAGTTCCCCGCCACGAACTGCCGATGGCGAGCAGCTTCCTCAACGTATCACAGAACGTCGGAGGCTCGCTGGGCATCGCGCTGCTGAACAACTTCGTGACCGATTCGGTTCATATCCATGCGGTGCGCCTGGGCGAAGGGTTTCCCATGGAATCGCAGGCCATGGACATCCGTCTGGGGCTACGGACCATGCTGCTCGTGTTCCGCCATGAGCCCGGCCTCGTTGCCCTGCCCCAGGCCAGGGTCGCCTTCGTCGCGATGCGCGGCATCGCCCGCAAGGCCCAGGTTCTGGGCTTCGAGAATGGATTTGTTTTTGCCGGCGTGATCTTGCTGGCCGCCATCCCATTGTGCCTTCTACTCAAACCCTCCGCACACCATCTTAAGGAGCAGGAAAAGGCCGAGGAGTCCCTCGAGGCCGAGCTGATGGCGGACTAGCCGGGATGTTCCCTGAAGACGCGACGCCCTCATCGCGAACGCCCCTCGGAAACGCGACGAGGGCATCGCGTCTCCAAGACGCTCCTTCTGATTCCAGGGGCAGGGTTGCTCCTACGGTTGCGTGATGGGGGCGCAGAAGACCCGGCCTTGTGCGAACAATCCATCTGGCTCGCCGATGCCAAAGGCGATCGCCTGCTCGCGGCTTTCGAGGTGCACGTCAACCGACTCCACTTCAGGGGGAATCTCCTTCAGGAACTGCGCTTCCACGGTTTGCGGCCTCGTCGATAGTCCGCTCCGCGCCAGGGCCGTCTGCAGAATGTCGAAATAGGTGGTGTTGTTGACGTGACCATTGCCGTCAAAGTCAGAATAGCGCACGGACACCCGGCAGGCCGAGGCCGATCCGCTGGCGGGGGGAACCAGTTTGAGCCGTTCCAGTTCGGGGCGGAATTCCTCTCCCGGCCGGCTGGGAAATGTGCGTGCGACATCTTCAGGCACGCGGATGAGCGACTTGGTCTTGAGGCTTACGTAGAGCCACAGGGATGAGG
>Ga0182027_10015218_pt1 | contig 10596 bp, 7 predicted proteins | sample 712E1DmetaG_FD_121300 | JGI IMG/M metagenome (GOLD analysis project Ga0182027, IMG submission 121300) | Permafrost microbial communities from Stordalen Mire, Sweden - 712E1D metaG (Illumina Assembly) | ecosystem: Environmental > Terrestrial > Soil > Wetlands > Permafrost | place: Sweden... | reverse complement strand
TGCGCGCTGTTAAGCAATCCCTTAATTTGCTCCTCCGTGAATATTCTTTTGCTCATATACTGTTAGTTTAACAGAATCAAAAAAGTGGGCACTTTCGTGTCCACTTTTTGGGGTCCAGTTCACGGGTGGGGTCGCTTTGTATTCGGCGCTTAGTGGGCGAGGATATGGGCGAGCGTCGCGGGGACGCCGGCTGGATCGCTCTCGGGTGCGGTCTGTCTCAGGCAGGCCGCGCTCGTTCGTCGTTCGTTAGTTGCGGCTAGCTGATTAGTTTCCAGTCTGGTCCGAACATCCTGACGACTTCGGCGAGGCGCGAAACGTGTATGATCAGCGTCTCCGTCTTGAAAGCGGCGGTCTCCTTAAGCGGCTCCATGCGAATTTCCTCGAACTCTTTCTTTTTGGGATTGATCGAAAGGAAGAGGAAGCCCATGCGTTCGGAGATGCCGACGACGGGATTTCGGTCCCACGGCGTTTCGTTCCGCGGCAGAAGGATCGCCGCGCCGACCTCGCCTTTCCAAAGGCGCGCCAGGCTGATGCCGATGCTGCCGCCGCCGATCTCATGGCATTTGAAATCCTTCCCGTTGACGAGTTTTTGGACGGCTTTCGAATGTTTGCCGACCGGGTCGCGCAATAGCAGGTATTGCGTGGCAAGCTTTCGCACCGGATCGATCGTCAGTTGTTGGGCGCTTTCTTGCGGCGTGATCCGAAAGACCTTGTCGGAGCCGGCGCGGTAACCGTAGATCTCGCCGGTATTCACGTCGCCGACGTAGGCGCAGACGATCTTGCCGTTAACGGTGAGCGAGATCATCGTGCCAACGCCATGCGATTGCCCGCGGATGAAGGCTTTTGTTCCGTCGAGCGGGTCAACGGTGAAGAAGGCGTTGTCAATGGGCAGCGTGCAGGGCCGCTTCAGTCCGTCCTCTTCGGCGACAATGCCGAAGCCCGGGAAGCATTCATCCAAGCTCTTTACGTAGATCGCTTGCGCCAATTTATCGGCGTCCGTGACATAGTCGGCGTCCGAGGTCAGGCTCGGCTTTTGTTGCGCCTCGAAAGAAAAGCGCATGGTGCGGATCTTGACGATGGCGCGGCGCACCAATTCTTTCAAGACGATCGCGGTGGCGTGGTCGTTGAGTCTCCCGGGCATGATCACTGTGCTCATTTCATCGCTCCTTTGTTCAGGTTCTAGCCAGACGATATGGAAAAAAAATGATTTTGTCAAGACGATGAGAACGGACAACTAACCGGGACAGGAATGATTTAAATTTTTCTGTAACGGTATGCTTGGCGAATTTGCGGCCCGGCAAATCGACACCCCTACGTCATTTTAGCCGACCGGCTAGAATGACGTAATAACGTTTTTTCGTGTGATGTCGGTCTTCTTGATTTTTTGCGAAGCAAATAGTAAGGTCGTGCCAGGCGCAGAAACAAAAGGAGACAAAGATGGAATACGGCAACGATGTTTGGTCGGTTCTTTCGAAAATTCGGGCAGATATGGCCGCCGATCCGCCGAGCGAACGGACGCTAAGGGAAGCGGCTTACTTCAAGTGGCAGAGGAGGGGTGAAAAGGGGATCCCCGGATCTCAAGAGGGTGATCTATTCGCGGCCGCGCGCATGCTCGAACGTCGTTCGGAATTCTGGCGCCTAGAAGAGTGCATCAGAGCAATGGAATCCCAGGGTAAACGCAAAATAAGGTTTTCGCTCGTCGTTGTGAGCAACCTTGCCACATGGTTGCACATGCGACCGACGGATATCCGCCCCGGCACCCCGCTTGACGAATTGGAATGGGCGGAGAAGGGGATGATCGTCGCCGGCATCGGCTATGACCTCGAGATCAAGCTCCTCAGTCCCGGATATGCCGCGAATGCCGCATCTTTCATTGACCAGCTCTGGGGACACTATCAAGCAATTACGGCGAAGAGCTGAACGCCGAACACTCGCAACTCGCCAACAACGCGTCCGGCCGTCCGGGCGCTTTTTTCTTACTTATAAAAATTTCAAGCAAAACCAAGGACAACTAACCGGGATCGGACCGCTTATTCGGTATTATGTCAGTTCATAAGGGGTCTGTCCTCGTCAGCATGTGTGTGATCCCTTGCACCAAAGAACGCGCCGCGATCGTAAACACGTAATATGTCCGTTTTCGTCGGAAGTCGGGGTATTCGAAGCGTGCAATATGGGGGAACGGGGAGTATAATGAATGTAGGATTTTTATAAACGATCTAACCATATTTAAAAATATGAAACACGCAGAAAAGTTTTTATTCTCGCTCATGATCGCCGCGGTCTTGGCGGCGACGGTCGGAGTCGGCGTTTCCTGGGCGGCCTCGATCACTGCCGGAAGCGTCATTAAAGGCAGCGGTTCGGCGCTTTATTATTTGAGCTCCGACGGCAAGCGGTATGTATTCCCCAACGACAAGGCGTATTTCAGCTGGTACCCGGATTTTTCCGAAGTGCAGACGGTTTCCGATTCCGTCCTGTCGTCTTACTCGCTTGGCGGGAACGTCACTTATCGGCCCGGAACCGAGCTCGTGAAGATCCAATCCGACCCCAAGGTTTACGCCGTTGATAAAGGCGGGGTTCTGCGCTGGGTAAATTCCGAAAGCGCCGCGACCGCCATTTTCGGTTCAAATTGGAGCAAGCATGTTGACGACATTGCCGACGCCTTTTTCATAAATTATACGGTCGGCAGCCCCATTTATTCCGCCGGTGATTTTAATCCCGCCACCGAGGCATCGGCCGACGGCAGTATCAGCACGGACATGTCCTTGAAAGGCGGACGGACGAACGCTCCGGCCAACACGCCGGCCGCAACAACCGGCGGCGCCGGTTCCGTCTCTGTTTCGCTCTCGCCGTATTCTTCAACCCTCTCAAGCGGCCAATCAACGACCGTGACGGCGAACGCGAGCGACACGAACGGCATTTCAAGCATCGTTATTTACGCCAACGCCAACGGCTCGCTTGTGAAAACTTGCACCATCTCCGGCTATCCCGCAAACGGAACCTGCTTGCTGACCCTTTATAGCAACGACTACACGAACGGCTCGAACATTTCTATATACGCGCAGATGACCGATCGAAGCGGCTACACCGCCACCTCGACCTCAACGACGCTTACGGCGCAGAATAATGTGACGACCGCGGCCGGTTCGGTGTCCTTGGCGCTGTCGCCCTACGCCACGACGCTCGTGAGCGGGCAGTCAACGACCGTGACGGCGAGCGCTTATGACGCGAGCGGCATCGCCAGCATGGGCATTTACGTGAACGGCTCGCTTTCGCAGACTTGTTCGGTCTCGAACTATCCCGCGAGCAATACCTGCACCACGACGCTTTATGGCGGCAACTATACGAACGGCTCGACCGTCTCGGTTTATGCGCAAATGACCGACGAATACGGCAACAGCGCCACCTCGACCACTTCAACGCTGTCGATCGTGAATACCGCCGCAACCGGCACGGGTTCGGTCTCGCTTTCGCTTTCGCCTTATGCCACGACGCTCGCGAACGGCCAAACCACGACTTTGACTGCGAACGGCTATGATTCAAGCGGCATCGCCAGCATGGGAATATACATTAACAACACGCTTGTTCAAACTTGTCCCATTCCTACGATCTATCCGATCAATAACGCTTGCAGCTTAAACTTGTACGGCGGTAACTACACTAACGGCCAGACGGTTTCAATGTACGCGCAGTTGACCGACCGCTACGGCAGCGTGTCGAATTCAACCACCTCGACTCTCTCGATCCAGAATTCGACGGGTTCAGGCAACACCGGCGCAAATAGCGGCACGATCTCGCTCTCGTTAACGCCTTCGAACACGACGCTTACGAACGGCCAATCGACAACGGTGAACGCGAGCGGTTATAACGGTTCCGGCATGGCGAGCATGGGGATTTATGTGAACGGCGCGCTGTCGCAATCCTGCCCGTTCTCAACCTTTACGGCGAGCGCCAATTGTTCCACGACGATCAGCGCCGGCAGCTACGGCAACGGCTCGACCATTTCCGTTTATGCGCAAATGACGGACAGCTACGGCAATGTCGCGACCTCGGCGACCTCAACCTTGACGGTACAGAATACTTCGACAAACGGCTCGGGTTCGGGTTCGGTTTCGCTCTCGTTGGCGCCGTACACAACAACGCTCCCCAACAACCAATACACGACCGTAACGGCTAATGCCAGCGACAGTGACGGCATATCCAGCATCGGCATTTATGTGAACGGCGCGCTCGTCGGGTCGCCTTGCTCGCTCTCAAATTACCCCGCGAGCGGCGTTTGCGCCGTCTCGCTCTACGGCGGAAATTACGCGAACGGTTCCACCATTTCCATTTATGCGCAAGAGACCGACCGCAACGGCAACGTCTCGACCTCGGCGACATCCTATCTCGTAATTTAAGATCATCGGCGCCAAGAATGCAGAACACTCTCGCCAAAGCGGGGGTGTTTTGCGGTCATCTGCCTTGCCAAAACGGCAAAATTTAAGTAAGATGATCGAATATCGTATGCCGGGAAAGAAAAAACAGCCGAAAACGATCGATCGTCGAGCAGGCGCGGGACGAGCGACCCCGGGCCTTTTCGGTTTGCTGCGAAAATACTTGCGATCGATCGGGCTCCTCATTGCGCTCACGATCATCGCCAACGGTTTTTCGATCGCCGTTCCCAAAATGATCTCGGTGGCGATCGATACTTACTCAAGCGGGAGTTTTTTCATCAAACATTTGGTTCTTGAATTCTCGATCGTGGCTGTTCTTGTTTTTATTTTCACTTATTTGCAGAACGTCGTGCAGGTTTATGCGGGGGAGCGGGTGGCGCGCGATATCCGCAACGACCTCGCCGGCTCAATTTCGATCCAGCCGTACGCCTTCATCGAAAACGCCACGCCCGCCAAGCTGCTCACCAATTTGACCTCGGATGTTGACGCGGTCAAGACCTTCGTTTCCATGGCCGTTTCCTCGCTCATCTCGTCGGTCTTTTTGATCGTCGCCGTCGCCGTCCTGCTCCTTATCACCGATTGGAAACTGGCGCTTGCGATCCTCGCGATCATGCCGGTCGTCGGCGCGACCTTCTTTTTCGTTCTTAAGAGGGTACGAAAACTTTTTATCAAATCGCAAGAGGCGATCGATTGGCTCAACAAGGTAATCAGCGAAAGCATTTTGGGCGCGGCGCTCATCCGCCTCCTTAATTCGCAGCAACCGGAATATAAAAAATTCCAAGCCGCCAACACCGAAGCGAAAAGCGTCAGCTTGAAGATCCTCGCGCTTTTCTCCGGCTTGATCCCCGTCATCACCTTCCTCGCCAACATTGCAACCCTTGCCATCGTCATGCTGGGCGGCCATTTCGTCATTCAAGGATCAATGTCGCTCGGAAACTTTACCGCTTTTAACAGCTATTTGGCCATTCTTATTTTCCCCATCATCATCATCGGCTTCATGAGCAACGTCATTGCCCAGGCTCAAGCTTCATACGGTCGGATCTCGCGTGTTCTTAACGCGCCGCCCAGCGAGAATAAGGGCAAACTTGTTTCCCGGTTGACCGGCGCGGTCGAAGTGAAAGACTTAACGGTGCGCTACGGCGACAAGGCCGCGCTCAAGGATGTTTCTTTCTCCGTCAAAGCCGGAAGCAGAACGGCGGTCATCGGCCCCACCGCCGCCGGCAAGACCCAGCTTCTTTATGCCATGACCGGACTCATTGCGCCTACAGGCGGCGAAATCCTTTACGACGGACATCCGCTCGCCGAGTACGACAAACAATGTTTGGCGAGCCAGATCGGTTTTGTTTTCCAGGACAGCGTCATGTTCAACTTGAGCTTGCGGGAGAACATCGCATTCAGCAATACGGTGAACGACGCGGCGCTTGAGCGCGCGATTGCGACCGCCGAGCTCATTGATTTCGTCGACGCGCTCCCCAATAAGCTGGACACGATCGTCTCCGAGCGCGGCACCAGCCTTTCGGGCGGGCAAAAGCAGCGCGTCATGCTGGCGCGCGCCCTGGCGCTCGATCCGCGCATCCTCTTGCTCGACGATTTTACGGCGCGCGTCGATAACGAGACCGAACGCAAAATACTGAAGAACGTCGCCGACAATTATCCGGGTCTGACGCTTGTTTCGGTCACGCAGAAAATTTCCGCAATTGAACAATACGACCGGATCATCCTGCTCATGGAAGGGGAGATGCTTGCGAGCGGTACGCACGACGAGCTCATGCGCACTTCGCCGGAGTACGTGCAAATTTTCGAGTCGCAGCGCAGCACCAGCGAGTACGAGCTGGATAAAGATGAATAAATCCCATGAACTACTCCCTAACCAAAACCGACATTGCCAAAGAAAAGGAAAAGGGCGTGCTTGCGACCGCGTTCCGCCGGCTCGTGCCGCTCATGAAAGAAGAAAAGCGCGCCGTGCTTTATGCCCTTGCGGCCATCTTGGTCACTTCGGCCGCGACTTTGGTGGTGCCGCTCGCAATCGCCCGCATCGTCGATGTCTATATCGTAAAAAAGGATTTTCACGGCGTCATGGTGTTCTCGGGACTGTTGCTCCTGATCTTTTTGGCGGGTCTCGCCTCCAACTACATCCAAATAAAAACCATGGGCGGCGTCGGCCGGCGCTTGCTATACAATTTGCGCAACAATATCTTCGACAAGCTGCAGGAATTGCCGGTGGCCTTCTTCAACCTTAACAAGGTCGGCGATCTTATTTCGCGCATCAACAACGATACCGATAAATTGAACCAGTTCTTTTCGCAGGCCTTGATGCAATTTCTTTCGAATATCATCCTCATCGTCGGCACCGGCGTCATGCTTATTGTGATCGACTGGCGGCTGGGCTTGGTCGCGCTCGCGCCCGCCGCCCTGGCCCTTTTGGGCACGCAAATGCTTTCGCCTTGGGTCAAACGCACGAGCCTTTCGAGCTTGCGCAAGCTGGGCAACATGAGCGCGGAAATACAGGAAAGCATCAACAATTTCAAGGTGATCGTGGTCTTCAATCGCCTGGATTATTTTCGCGACAAATTCCGCGACGCCAACAATGAGAATTACCGCGCCGCCGTCTCGGCCGGCGTCGCGCAAAATATCTTCAACCCCATTTATTCGCTCGCTTCCTCGCTGGCTCAACTCATCGTTCTCGCTTACGGAATATCGCTCATCATGAGCGGCAACTTCACCGTCGGACTCTTGATCGGCTTCCTGTTGTATGTCAACAGTTTTTATACGCCCCTGCGGCAATTGGCATCGGTTTGGCCGTCCTTGCAACTGGCGCTCGCCGGGCTTGATCGCATTTCCGAAGTGCTGGCGCTGGAGTCGAACGTCAAAACTTTGCCGGACGCGCCAACGCCGTCCGATGCAAATCCGGCCGCGATCCTGGAATTCAAGAATGTTTTCTTCCGCTATGTCGAAGGAAAGGATGTTCTGAAAAATATAAATTTCGCCCTGATGCCGGGGAAGACCTATGCGCTCGTGGGGCCCACCGGCGGCGGCAAGACCACGACCGCTTCGCTCATGGCGCGTCTTTACGACCCGTCGCAAGGAGCCGTATATTTGGAGAGGCGCGACATCCGCACCTATGAGCCGGCCGAGCGGACCAAGCGCATCGGTTTCATCCTCCAAGAGCCGTTCCTCTTTAACGGCACCGTTCGCGAGAATATCCTCTACGGCAACGATGAACGCCAAGGGTGTACGAACGAAGAACTGATGGCCATTCTCTCGCACGAGCATTTATCCGGATTGCTGGCGCGTTTTTCCGACGGCCTGGACACGAAGATAACGGGCGGCGGCGAAGCGGTCAGCTTGGGTCAAAAGCAACTCATCGCCTTTATTCGCGCGACCCTAAGGAATCCGGATATTCTTATTCTTGACGAAGCCACGGCCAACATCGACACGGTGACCGAAAAGCTGCTGCAAGACATCATCGATCAATTGCCGTCCAAGACCACCAAGGTCATCATCGCGCACCGCCTCAACACCATTGCGAACGCCGATGAAATATTGTTCGTGAACGCCGGCTCGGTCACCCCGGCCGGCTCAATGGAACACGCCGTTGACCTGCTTATGCACGGCAAGCGACAAAGTTAGACCCTATTGCTATGAGTATTCGAAAGATCATGGGTTCGTTGGCGCCGGGTTTTGCCCTGGCCTTGTTAATTCTTATCCGCTTCCGTGACGAGGCGGGGGCGTTTGTTGATTCTAATTGGATACTTTCCGATCGATTCGTTTTTTACACCGCGTTCATTCTCTTCAGCTTTCTTTTGGGTTTGCTTAACATCCAGATCGTTTTTCGTCTGCTCGATGCGTTGGGCGGCGGGATCGATCGCTTGACGAGTCGTCTTAAAGACGGGCGAACGCGCAACGCGATCGAATTTTGTTCGAATCGGCTTCATCTTTTTAATCTCCGCACGTTATCCGAAGAAACCAAGGCGCATTTCCCGGTCGAAACCGATCTCGGACAAAAGGACGAATATGCCGGAGCGTATTGGGTGGCAAAAATGCGGGTGCTCGCGTCTTCCCGCGCTTTGGCCAAAGAAGCCGCCGAGACCGAGGGCGAAATAAATTTTTTGGCGGGCATGTTCACGCCGCTTGTCATTCTCGGCGTCGCTTATCGGCCGTTTTGGCCCGCAGGCGCTTTGGCTTTGTTGGCGGCGTTATTTTTCTTGATCCGTTTTCAGCATTTACGGCACGACGACATCGCCTTCATCGCGACGGCGAGCATGTGCATAAGTAAGGATCAAAAAACATAAACAGTATCAAAACAGCGATAAAATACTCATATTTCTCCATTTTATACAATTTTTTGTTGAAAAGCTTGCAAAGTTATTAAATATACGCTAGGATACAACCAGTTGGATTAAATTTAAAAATACCAACGCCATGATCCATTCAATTTCTTGCAAAAATTTCTATTCGTTTGGCGAATCGTCCGGGGTTAGTTTTATCGTCAATGATAACGCGCCGCAAAACGACGGTTACTTTTTAGCTAAATCCGGGGTTCGTTTGTCAAAAGTTGAAACCGTGATCGGTTCCAATGCCTCCGGTAAAACCAACCTATTAAAAATTTTGCCATTTTTAAAGTGGCTTATTATTGATTCCTTTAATATAAAACCGGAAGATCCAATAGTTGTGCAGTCCTTCGCTTTCGGGGATGCGAAGGATCAACCGACGGAACTTTCGGTGGTATTTGAAATTGAAGGCAAGGTTTATGCCTACTCTTTTGTCATCAATAAACAAAAAATTATATCTGAAGAATTAAAGTTAACGAGTTTTGCGAAAGAGAAAAATTCCAGCAAAAAAATATTTACTCGTTCATGGAACGAGAATGTCGGACATTATGATTTCGAAGGAGATAATTTCGATCTGCCCAAAGGTTTTGAGAACCTTTTGCGCAAAAACGCCAGCGTTATTGGCACGGCCGCCCGGTTGAACCATAAGGAAAGTCAGGAAATTGCCAAATACTGGCAGCAAATAGAAACGAATGTTATTGAGGCCGGCTGGATCGGTGATCATCTGTTGCCCAACTCTATTGTTCAGCTTGGCGGCGCTTTTGATTTTTTCAGCGAAAACAATGCCTTAAAAATAGAGGCGGAAAAGCTCTTGTCCCGCTTCGATCTTGGCCTAGAAGGATTTGAAATTAAAAAAGAAAAGAACGAAAACGGTTTTTCTTTAAACGTACGAGCCTCTCATTTATTTAACGGTAAAAAAATATTCCTGCCAATTCAGTATGAATCATCCGGAACAAAGCAATTATTCGTCTTGTTAAAAAGCATTCTTCAGGCGCTTGCCGGAGGCGGCATTGCGGTGCTTGATGAGTTTGATGTTAATCTTCATCCTGAAATGGTAATGGCCTTGTTTGATTTATTCGTACAGCCGGAAACCAATCCTAAAAATGCGCAGCTTTTAATGAGCACCCATAGCCATATAATCTTAAGCAAGCTTGATAAGTATCAAATAGTGCTTGTCGAAAAAAATGATGATGGTCTGAGCGAGGCATGGCGGCTGGATGAAGTTTCCGGCGTTCGCGCCGATGAAAATTATTATTCAAAATATGTTGCCGGGGCGTACGGAGCCGTTCCAAGATTGTAAAAAATATGTCCAGGTCTGATCCGGACAAGAAAAAACGGCGAGCCGCGAGCCAAACGTTGCTTATGTATGGAGAGGGACTCGGCGAGGAAGTGTTTCTTAAGTATTTGCGCGGTCTATATGCCAGAGATAGCGGCGTCGCCGTAACTATACGCAATGGCAAGGGTGGTAACGCGGCAAATATTATCATTGACGCATCAAACACGCCGGGCGAGTTTGATAAAAGAATAGTTGTTTTGGATAACGATAAAGGAAAGGCCGAAATGGAACAAGCCCGGCAAGAAGCGACTAAGCGCGGCGTTTGTCTGATTGAAAACAGCCCGTGTTTGGAAGCGACATTATTGGCCGTCTTGAACGGCGGAAAAAATTATTCCGGCAAACAGTCGGGGTGGTGCAAAGAGCAATTTCAGGAAAAATACCTTGATAAGAAAAAGAGGACGGAATTATGCGAGTATGGAAAAATATTTCCAAAAATTCTTCTGGACAAACAACGATTAAAAGTGCCGGAACTCGAAAAAATTATTTCCGCAATGGAAGG
>Ga0182027_10015216_pt1 | contig 10596 bp, 7 predicted proteins | sample 712E1DmetaG_FD_121300 | JGI IMG/M metagenome (GOLD analysis project Ga0182027, IMG submission 121300) | Permafrost microbial communities from Stordalen Mire, Sweden - 712E1D metaG (Illumina Assembly) | ecosystem: Environmental > Terrestrial > Soil > Wetlands > Permafrost | place: Sweden... | reverse complement strand
TCGGACGGGTCCATGGTCATGTGATACTCGCCGGTCATGGTGGGGTCGACGAACTCGATAATGACGTTGGTGCCGACGCCTTCGATCCAGCGGTAGCGCCACTGTTCGAAGGGGAAGGTGGAGGTTTCGCCGCCGCCCTCTTCGGGAGGCCGCTCGTAAGAGCCGCCGGAGGGGTGGGAATCGATTTCGTCGGCCGGTCCGTAGGTAATGTAAATGCGCCCGCGGTCGGTCTTCCAGCCGGGGATGCCGGAAGGGTAATGCTCGTTGGCGTAGGCGATGCGGCGGTAGTGCTCTTCCTTGAACTCGTTTTCGACAGTATCCGGGGTGGGATCGCGGCGCAGCCAGAACTGCTCGATGAACTGCTCGCGCTCCTCATCGGTCTGGAGGCGCTTGAAGGCGGCGCGCTCCTCGTCGGTGATGATGTAGGCGACGTCCTCATTCAGCCATTTGCGGTAAGGGGTTTCGAGCTCCTTGCGGAGCTTCTCCTCGCGTCTCTTCTTCTCCCTTTCCGACAAGGGCCTGGAGATAGTTTCGCGCTGCGGCGCGGAGGACTTCTTGGTCTCTGGCTGATTCTGATCCGTCTGCTGTGCCACGGCGAAAAGGCCAATGACAATGGACAAGGAAACGCAGGCAATCGAAAGGCGTGTGGCGTTCATACGGCTCACCGTTTCCTCAGGACATGGCTCAATTAGCTTAAACCCATTTTAGATCGGGCGGTTAGACAGGGTCAATCCCGTGAATCGGGGGCACAGGTGTGCGCAGGAGGGGTCAATGCGTGGACCTTTTTCATTCACAGGAATTATCAATTTCTTTTCTCTTTATTTACAACACGTTACAAGGACGAACACAAGAGTCCAGGGTGACAGCAAGCTAACGTGGGAACGGAAGAGGGAGTTCGGCCGCCAGAATCCGCCTTTAAGTTCCCAATACCCTCCGCATAATCCTCACCGCTCCCTAGTTGGAGCGTTCCTCTCCGTTTCCGGATTCCCTCTCTAATCAAAAGCTCCCGAGGAGTCGGGGGTGCCCTCTGAGCCCGGCAGGCACGTGCCTGCGCCACACCGGGTCAGAATTGCTGTAGGGCGACTTCGACGGCCGCGTAAGGCGAGACAGATGGGACTTGGACGTCCATCCCCGTGTTCTCGGGCTCCAGTTTGAGTTCCACTGGGGCCTCCGAACCCAGGGTCCAAATCCGCGCCGCGCGGTACTGCTGTGGGAACCACACCGTCACCTGGCTGACCGAGAAGCGCGAAGAACCGGCAAAGTTCGTGATCTGAAGCAGCGCGGACGCTCCGTCCGGTGCCGCGGTGTGCGCGGAGAGAAACGCCGAGAGGTTGAAGAAGCGGGACAGATCATTGACCCGGCTGAGCAGTACGTGGATATCCCTGGCCACCATGTAGGGGTCTGGAGTCTTGTCCTTGCACACGGCCAGCTTGCCTTTTCCGAGTTTTCGGAGATCCAACCGGGGGTGCGCGGCTCCGGTCGCCGTGCCCCCTTGACCGTTCCAGCTTTGGCTCACCAGAAGCGAGCCGCCCTGCTGGGCGAAATCTAGCAGTTTCTTCCGGGCAGCCGGTTCGGGCATGGCCTCGTCGACCGAGATCAGCGCCTTGTAGCCAGTCAGCGGCGTCGCGGCCAGCCTGGATTTCTCGATGATCCGGAACGGCACATTCTTCCGCACCATCAAATTCAGGGTTTCCGTGCCGATGGTCTCATTTGCGCCCACAAAATCCGAGATCACTCCCACGTAGCCCACCGGGGAGTTGGTCTCCCATTGGCCGTGCTGCGCAAAAAAGGCCAGTGCGCCGGTGATCGACTTCCAGGTCTCCATGGCGCTCTGCTCCTTCTGGGCGAGACTGGCCCGCAGAGCATCGTCGAGAGACAGAACCCAGCGCCCGCAGAAGGACCCCGAATCCGCAATCGCACGCCGGTAGGCGTCCGCCAGGACCACATTGGCACCCCCTGGGGGGTCGAACAGCAGCCAAGTGGTTTTGGAGGGAGCATACGCTTTCGCCAGCCGCAGGAACCAGCCGTTAGAGTCGATCCATGGTTCGGAGGTGGGCCCCGCCGCCTGCGTGTCTCTTCCAGGCCGCCAGTCTTGCGAGTTCAACCCCTGGGAAGCGATTCCCGGCCATACATTGCCTTTGGCCACCAGCACGGGAGAAGAGGAATTCCAGGGCAAGTGCGGATTGGCCGCCAGAGGAAGGATCGGCAGGCCGGCATTGGGGACGTCGCCTTCCATGATAACGGCCGCCAATCCGGCTGCCCGCGCGCTGGCCACGGCGGCTGCTTTGTTGGCTTCGCCCTCCACCAGCCCGACGCAGGAAAGCCCGCCGGTCTTGGCTTGAGCCAGCAGAGGTACCAGAGCTTTCTGCTGCTCCGCGTCGGCTGGAAGCCCCGCCGCCCAGCTCACCACCAGGCAGTTTACGGGCGTGCCGCGCAGAATCTCCAGTACGGAGGGGTCGAGCCAGCGTTGCAGGACCTCTTTGGACTTGGCGGTGAAGCCCTCCTTCTTCTCACGCTGGCTGATGTCCAGCGGACCGGCCAGCCAGCGCATGGGAATCCAGGCGGACGAGGGAGCCATCTCAGTTCTCCCTCCTCATGGGTGGTCCGGCGGGCGGCGCGTCGGGTGGTCCGTCGGGTCGTCCGCCGGGCGGCGCGTCGGGTGGTCCGTCGGGTCGTCGTCCGCCGGGCGGTCCGTCAGGCGATCCACCTGGTGCTCCGCCTCGCCCTCTGCGCCCGCCAAAACCGCCAAAACCGTCGAAGCCGGCCGGGCGCTTCTCGCGCAAAGTCTTGAAGTCGAAAGCGACTTCCTTGATGGATCGGCCGACCACCTCAATCTGGCTCAGATCGCAGGTTCCGACGCCGAGTTGTTCGGCCAGCCGGAGCTTGTTGTCGCAGCGGTTAAACGGCATCTCACCCTTTTGCCCCATGGGATTGTAATTCATCGCGGCCATAGTCACGGCGGAGGTGTTCACCACGTTGGTGCCGGCGACGATCCAGTTGGGTTTGACAAACGTGAGGCTGGGATTGGGGGTCTGTCCGCCGGACATGCTGGTGACGCCGTCGGTGATGGCCAGGTGTACGGGCCTTGCCGCCACCAGGTCCGCGATGGCACGACACACGCGGTAACCGTCATCGCGCGGACTCTTCGGATCGAGCTCGGCCGGGGCTCCAAAAGCGGGCTGCCCGGCGCCCTGGTGGATGATGCGGATGCGGTCGATTCCGGCGACCAGATCGTTGTCCTCCCACTTGCCCGCAAAGTTTCCGTAGGCCAGCAGCGGCGTGATTCCGAACTGGTTCTTCATGACGGTGCTGACGCCCGTGGTCCCGTGGTCTTTGCACTTGGCAATGGAGACGAAGACGTCACAATCCACGTAGGAGTGATTCAAGTCGTAGGCGGGGAATAGAAGACCGCCGTTGGGCACGGTGAGCCGGGACAGTTTCTTGGCCGAACCGAGGTAGTTGGTGTTCTCGAATTCCACAATCGGGGCGGAGCTGATGAAATCGTGAACATTCCAATTGGCCTCGAGGAAGTATTCTTCGAAAGGCGTTGTCCACGGGATGGGGGCGCACTCCACCAGCCGCACGCGCCGCACGCCGGCCTTGGCCATGAGGCTCATGACGGCGCAGATGAGGTTGGGATTAGGCCAATGCGATTCGCCCAGGGGATGGTACCCCAGCCGCACCGTCGAGCCACCATTGAAGTTGAGTTTGATGGCGACCGTCTTCCCCTTGACCAGCCTTCCCAGGCCGCCCAACTTGTCAAACATGCCCTCCAGCGCCGGCAGCAATTCCGAAGGCTCGTAGCTGGTGCATTTTCCGATGGCGACGGGCGCCGTCGGGGCCGGCACGGTGCTGCGCGCCGGACGGCCCAAGAACATTCCAGCCGCTGCGGCGCCGAGGCTGCCCACAGCTTTCCTTCTAGTGATGCCGCTTTGCATTGACTCCTCCCACTTCCTACGCTGCCAGGACCCTGGCAAGCCTGACACGATCCGGGATTTCCACTTGGCACTCCCGGGTTCTACTCAAGGATACACCAGCCTATCATTTTTTAATCCTGGGAGGGTGCGTTTGCGCACCGGGTGGCGGCCTCGGGGCGAACAAGGCCGGACGCCCGAGGGCGTGTAACCGCTTTCAGGCCAGGGCCATGTGACACGGCGTTAACGTGGGACACGGAAGAGAAAGTCCCGCTGCCAGTTCAAGGTGCCTGCCGCGCTACAAGCCGGAAAGCAAGCCTGACCAGATGATCCGATAGTTTCGCCGCGATCACTGGCCGGACACGTTCACAGGCGACCGCAAGACCCTGCGCTCGCATTCCGTTCGCGTCCCCTCCAGAATCACTGCGACCGAATCCGCCGGCAGTGAATCCATGGCCGCCGAGACGATTGACCTCGGAACCGGGACAAAGCCGATTTTGCAGGCGAACGCCTGCGAGGATCGGGCCAGGGTGATGGTCTCGAACTCGAGGTAAAGGTCGGGCCCGCGCTGGCGTGCGCGCCAGTACGCGTTGAGCGACCACATGATCCCGTGATCATGATACGGCTCCAGGAAGTCGGCTCGTCCGGGCACGCCGCTGTCCGACTCGCGAATTTCACTGGCGCCCAGGTGGACGCGCAACTGAGAGTTACCGGGCATGTTCGTGCCGGAATAGTCGACGTGTGCTTTGACCCGGAACGAATAGTGTTGCGGAAACAGAGAGGCGAAACGAAACGTACTATGAAGCCCCAGGGTCACATCGTAAGTGGCGTCCGGACCGCTCCCATTCCGTTTGGCCCGGCATTCGAAGATCATTGGCCGGTAGATCCGATCATAGGCATCATAATGTTCCAGCACGGACCGCAGATCCGCGATGCTTGCGCCGCGAATCCGGGTCGCGCCAACCCAGTGGATGATGGTCCCGTCCTCGCCGGCGATGCGCTGATTTAGAGCCGCATCGCTGATGTTCCGGCGAACCAGCTTGCCCAACGCCAGTGTGGCTGCTGCTTCTCTCGATGCGCTGTCGGGCACCCACGACAGTTCCCGCGAATCGAACCGGCTGGACATCGCCTGCTCGGCGGCAGCGACGTAATGGTCGTACTCGCGCAGGATGCGAGGGTCGAGAACGGTGGTGCATCGCGCCGCCCAGCAGGTGCCGCCGAGTGCGCAGACCAGCACAGCCGCGTTGAGAAGGTGGCTCATCGGTGGAGAGCGGCCATGGCCCGAATGAACTCCGGATTACCCGCCAGTTTGCCAACGCGCGGCTCGACACCGAGATACATCAGATAGTCGCAACGCTCGCCGATCGCTCTCCAGCCCCACTCGAAGGTCTTCGCGAGATCGCCCATGGCGTAATGAACCGTGGCAAAGTAGAACGCCGGAACATAACGGGTGCGCGACATTTCCTCGAGCTTTCCCAGTTCCTGTCTGGCTTCCGCGACCTTTCCCACTGTGGCATAGGCGCTTGCCAAGGCCGCTACGGAAGCCGGACTGTTGCTGGAAAACGCCGCCGCGCGCTTGTACTCCTCGATGGCCAGGTCGAATAGTCCCTTTTGCTGGTATGCCATGCCCAACGTTTGATGCGCCAGGGGAAGACTTGGGTCGATTTCCGCCACGGAGCGGAATTGCTCGATAGCCTGGTCGTACTGCCGGGAATAGTAGAGGCACCAGCCTACCCCTATATTGATGCTGGGCGACAGGGGCTCGAGTCGAAGCGCCTCGCGCATCTGTTCGGTTGCTTGGCCCAGGTCGCCGGCGGCCATGAAGTAGTGGCTGTACCAGTGCCGCGCCGTGGCGGAACTCGGATTCAGTTCCAAGGCGCGGGAAAACTCGCGGGAGGCGCCGGCAAGATCCCAGTCGTACGACAGCTTCACGTAAGCCAGGGAGATGTGCCCTTCGGCCAGGTCCGTGTCCAACTCGAGGGCCTTCTGAGCGGCGGACTTCGCCAGGGGCATGGCCCTGTTTGGCGGCATGCCGTCGGTGCCGACGGAACCGAGCAGTGAGTAGGAGTCCGCCAGGCCGCTATAGGCGAGCGCGTAGGTGGGATCGGTAGCGATCGCCTGTTGAAAGTACTGCGCGGCTCGCCGCAGCCCATCCTCTGTCCGCCGGTTCCAGAAGTACCGTCCTCGCAGGTACGCGTCCAGCGCTTCCGGCTTGGCCTGGCGTTGGTGCCGGAGGCGCTCCCTGTCCCCGGCCGTGATGTTGACCTGGATCTCGCTCGCGATGGCTTCCGCGACCGCCGATTCCAGAGCCAGGACGTCTTCCATGCTGCGCTCATAGCTGTTCGCCCAATGTACTGCCCGAGTGGCGGGATCAATTAACTGCGCGTCGATCCGGATTCGCCCGCCGGAACGTAGGACGCTTCCGGTCAGAACCCGGTTTATCGACCGGTTCCGGCGAATCTCAGCCCAGGCGTTAGTATCCTGCCCTCCGCCAACCTCTGAGATGAACGAAACCAGGCGCAGATTTCGCAAGTTGGCGAGACGGGTGATGAGAGCCTGGGTCATTCCGTCGGCGAAATAGTCCTGCTCCGAAACGTCTTTCTCCACGCTGCGAAAGGGCAGAACAGCCAAGGTGTTCGCAGGTGCCGCTAGCGGCGCAAGGGGGCGGGTGTCGATATTTCCGACGACGAATTTCGCGATAGCCCCGATGCCGGCCAGCAATAAAATCCCAGCAAGAGCGATCCACTTCAGCGTCGGGCGGGATGACGACGGCCGGGTTTGCGCCGCCACACCGGCAGGTTCCACCACGAACGTGCGCACAGGCGCCACAAACCGGTAGCCGCGCCGGGGAATTGTTTCTATGTAGGCGGCTTCATCTCCCATGTCCCCGAGTGTCTTGCGAATCAAAGAGATATTGCGCGTCAGGGCGCCTTCTTCCACGAAGGTGTCGGGCCAAACGGCCTTCATCAGGTCGCCCTTGTCGACCATCCGGCCGGCGCTACGGACCAGTGCTAGCAGAGTATCGGACACCTTTGGCGGCAGCGAGATCAACTCGTCGCCCCGCCGCAGCAACCGCTCGCCGGTGTCAATGCGATACTGTCCGAACTCGTATCCCTCAATCACCGGGAGGGGCATGGGGCCTAGTTTCCTGGAGTCATAGTCCGCGACCTAGCCCGAGGGTATCACAGAGATTCGGGCGTGAAAAGCCTGGCATCAGAGTTTCATCAGAGATTCCTCAGTGTTTCCGCGGGACTGATGCCCGGCCGGAGGACCACACTCGGTTGGTGAAAGAAAACAGGCGGATGGCCGGCGCTTCCAAGCTCTGGCCAAGGAGAAGGAATCATGTGGAAACTCAAAGTCGCTTTGCTGGTGGGGATACTGGCTTCCCTGACCGGATGTGCAGGCGTGGTCTCCCTGCATCCGCTCGCGCTGCCCAACGATAAAGACGCCGTTTTCGATCCTGCGCTCTTGGGCACTTGGGAGGAGGTTAAGACCGATGGCAGTGGCGCGAAGGACACATATATCGTCACCCGCGCCGAGTCCGGGTACCGCGTGAGTGCGGGACCCGACGAAATCAAAGGGACCATGCACGCCCTGAAAATGGGTGATCGGTACCTGCTGGATGTCTATTGTCCAAGCGACAGCGCGCCGCCTCCAGTGCATCTGTTCTTCAAGCTTCGGCTGGACAAGGACGCCGCTTGGCTGGCTGAGATGGACAGCGACTGGCTCAAGCGGCAGATCATGACTCGCGGCCAGCTTCGCCACGAAGTCCTGATGGAGGACAACGACCGGATCGTGTTGACCGCGTCGCCCAGCGAGCTGCGGCGCTACCTGCTGCCGTATGTCAAGGACGACAGATCGTTCGGTGGGGAAACGGAACTGCGCCGAATCAAATGAGCATCCACATGCAACCGATTCGCCATCTGGCAGCCATTGTTCTGATCGCCGCGATTTCGGGCGGCTGCTCCATCAAGAAGCTGGCGGTGAACAAGATCGGCACCGCTCTGGCTTCCGGCGGCTCGACATTCGAGGGGGACGACGATCCCGACCTCGTGGGGGAGGCACTCCCGTTCGCGCTGAAGCTGATGGAAAGCCTGCTCGCCGAGTCCCCCCGGCATGCCGGCCTGCTGCTCGCAACCGCGAGCGGGTTTACCGAGTATTCATATGCGTTCGTCGGGCAGCGCGCCGAGCGCACCTTTACGGAGAATGTTGAGGAAAGCAACATGTTGCGCGGGCGCGCGCGAAGGCTCTACCTCCGCGCCCGGGCATATGGCATGCGCGCCCTGGAGGTCCGATACCCGGGCTTCAGCGCCGCCCTTGACAACGATCAACCCCGAGCCCTGGCCCGTGTTCGAAAGCGCGACGTGCCGCTGCTCTACTGGACGGCGGCGGCTCACGGGTTGGCCATCTCGGCGTCCAAAGACGACCCGGAAATGATCGCGCAGTTGCCGGTCGTCGAAGCGTTTATCCGGCGCGCAATGGAACTCGACGAAGTCTGGAATGAAGGCGCGTTGCCCGAGTTCCTGATCAATATCGAAGCAGCGCGCACCGATGCGGCCGCCGCGGAACTCCAAAGCCGGATCGAGCGCTACTATGAACAGGCGCTCCGGCTTTCGGGCGGACGACGCGCCAGTTTGTTCGTTTCCTACGCCGAAAACTCTGCCATACCGGCGCAAAACCGCGTCCGGTTTCAAGAAATACTCGAACGTGCGTTACAGATCGACCCCGACCAACATCCTGAAACGCGGCTTGCCAACTTGATCTCGCAGCGCAGGGCGCGCTGGCTGCTGGGCCGGATCGATGAATTGTTTCTCGAAGGGACCGCTCCGGCGGGAAAGGAGAACTAAGATGTTGCGATCGACGATCGGCGTGCTTCTACTCGGCTGTTTGACTCCGACCCTGCCCCAGACCGTCATCAAGATGGGGACTCTTGCTCCCGATGGTTCCGCCTGGCACCAGGCTTTTCAGTCGATGGGTGAGCGATGGCGCAAAATCTCCGGTGGCCAGGTGAGGCTGGTCATATACCCGGGTGGCGTGCTCGGCGATGAGCCGGATATGGTCAACAAGATGCGCATCGGCCAGATTCAAGCCGCCGGGCTCTCCGGCGCCGGCCTCTCCGGCATCGAGCCAGGCGTGATGGCTCTCCAGATTCCGATGATGTTCGATTCCTACGAAGAGCTGGACTATGTACGCGAACGTGTGGCGCCGCGTCTGGAAAAGATGATCGAAGCCCGTGGATATCTGGTGTTGAACTGGGGTGACGTAGGCTGGGTCCATTTCTTCACCACTCGGCCCGCCACCCGCCTGGCGGACATGCGCAACATGAAGCTGTTCACCTGGGCCGGGGACAACGACACGCTCGAGCTCTGGAAAGCGAACGGGTTCCGCGCCGTGCCGCTGGCCGCCACGGACATTCTGACGGGGCTGCAGACCGGGCTGATCGAAGCGGTCCCGACCACGCCCCTCTACGCCCTCCTCAACCAGAGTTTTGGGATCGCGCGCAATATGATCGACGTGAAGTGGGCTCCACTGATTGGCGCCACCGTCATCACCCGGCGAATGTGGGATTCCCTTCCTCCGGCCCAGCAGGCTGACATGCTGAAGGCCGCCCGCGAGGCGGGGGTGAACTTGCGCGGCGGCATCCGCAAGATGGCGGATGAGGCCGTCGCCACCATGCAGAAACGCAGGCTGCAAGTGATCCACGTCGATGCCGCGACGGTGGCGGAGTGGCGCCGGGAGGCGGAGAGCGTCTATCCCAAATTGCGGGGTAGCCAGGTTCCGGCCGAGTTGTTCGACGAGGTCCGCAAGCTCCGCGACGAATACCGCGCAGCCGCGGCCGGAGCTCGAAAATGAGCGTGCTTGTGGTGGCGGCCAACGAGGTGCGGCCCACGGAAGCCGGCAAGTGGAACGCGCTCGAACGGCTGGTGCCGGCGGTGGCTGTCACGCTGATGTCGCTGCTCCCCATCACCGAAATGGTCTCCCGGCAATGGAAGCTGCCGGGAGTCCCGGGCTCCACCGTTGTGGTGCAGCATCTCACGCTATGGATCGCCTTCATCGGGGCCGCCTTGGCCGCCCGCTCCGACCGGCTCCTGGCGCTTTCGGCCAACACTTTTCTCCCGCAGCGATGGGCCGGGAGCGTACGCATCTTTGTCTCCGCCGTGGGCGCGGCCATCGCCATGTGCCTGGCCTGGGCCGGAGCCTTGTTCGTCAACGCAGAGCGGCTGGGAGGCGGCGAACTGGCGGCCGGCATCCCGCGCTGGCTGGCGCAAGCGGCCATGCCGGCCGGCTTTCTGGCGGTGGCAGCCGGCATCGTGTGGCATGCCGCGCCGCACCGTCGCGGCCGGCTTTTGGCGGCACTCGGATTGTTGGTTCCGTGCCTGCTGGGGTTCTCGCCAGCGCCTCACAGCGCTGTCATACTCGCGGCCGGAGTCGGGGTCATCCTGGTGGCGGCGCTGCTGGGCCTCCCGATCTTCGCCACCCTGGGCGGCATCGCGCTGATGCTGTTCTGGAACGAAGGGGTAACGGTGGCGGCGGTGCCTGTGGAGACCTACCGCCTGGTGGCCTCGCCCGTCTTGCCCTCTATACCGCTGTTCACCTGCGCCGGCTATCTGCTGGTGGCGGGCGGCGCGAATCACCGCTTGCTGCGCGTCTATCAGGCGCTGATCGGATGGATGCCGGGCGG
>Ga0182027_10015215_pt1 | contig 10596 bp, 12 predicted proteins | sample 712E1DmetaG_FD_121300 | JGI IMG/M metagenome (GOLD analysis project Ga0182027, IMG submission 121300) | Permafrost microbial communities from Stordalen Mire, Sweden - 712E1D metaG (Illumina Assembly) | ecosystem: Environmental > Terrestrial > Soil > Wetlands > Permafrost | place: Sweden... | reverse complement strand
CTACCGCGAAGCTTGCGGGAACTGTTAACGGAGACGAGGGAAGGGTTGCGGTTTTCGAAGGAATCGATGGAACGCAGAGGTTCGTCCTTGATGTGGCGCTTCCGCAAGGAACGGTTGAGTTGAGCTCGGATGGAAATGGGTTGTATGTTGTTCAGCCTGATTCGAGCGGTTCTATCAAGACAAAAGTATACGAGGGCACGATGTTCGCGAGTGATGCTTTGAGCGGGAAAACGCAACAAGTCTCGGCTGGAAGTGCTAAGACGTTGAGCATAGCGGACATAGCAGCAAGCACGGGTACTACGACAGGCGATATCACGCCTAAGCCTCCGGCACCAGGACCTAACCCGACGCCAGGAATGTGCTCGTTTGCCATACTGCTTGGCATTATCGCGTGCGCAACATTCGCAGCGAAAAGATGATTGCAAGCTTCTTGGAAGATGACGCCGAGACGGCTGAGTATGATAGTTGTTAATAGTGGGATTTAAATGATAGAATTAAAAATGAGTTTTGGCATAATAAATACATGGCATTCAGTAGAAAATCCGCTAAACCGCAAGCGAGCGAAGCTTCTGATTCTCAAGTAACAACGCGTTCGCCTTTCCAGAAGTATTTTCGAAAAGGCGTCAAAGTAGCTAAAGTAACCGCAGTCGCAATTGGAATCAGTTATATTGTGTCGGTAAGGCACCTCCCGCAAACAGTCTATACCCCATCGAAGAAAAAATCGGGCTACAGCGCGGACATGATCGACTATTACGCTGGGAAGGGGAATGTGCCATGGTACGAGAGGAAAAAGGACTTCGAGAAGCTGGTCGCTGAGGCTTACAAAGATGTGACAGGAAACGATATGCCTTCAGGCATCCACTTCGTGCTCGTAGGGAAGAAAAACCCGTTCTTGCGCGAATTCGAAGGTTGCGATTATCCTATAAAGATACCGGAAATCCCGTATGGCGTCAGCATAGTATTCCTGAACAAAGATGTGAGCCTCGCTTCGGCATTGAAAACTGCCGGGCATGAGATAGGCCACACGCTCAAGAACCATGGCACGTTTGAGAAGCTGTACATGCGCGAGCTTGAGGCAGATGCGTTCGAGAATATGTTCAGCAACAATGCGAATTCGAAGGCATTATACATCCAGTTCAGCAAGAACGACTCAGCGCACATGTACTCCGAACTGATGAACCTCTTCTTTAGGGAACGGATGGACGATGGCCAGCTGATGTCGTTTTTGGACAATGGAAGATTCAACACGCACGAACAACTCGTGAAGGCGCTTCCATGGAAGCTGAATGCTGACGAACGGGCATATCTTGATGCGCTCGGAAATGTCGCAAATGGAGAATATGGCAAAGCTATCGCAATTCTGGAGCGATTGGCTTCCATGAAGGAGAATAGATCTGAGTTGAAGGACGCATTAATGCTTCTTAAGCGGGGCAAGAAAGCCGAGGCACTGAAGTTGTTCGATGAAAGCGTAGGGATTGCGGATCTGAAGCAGGATGCACAGATTGCACTCGCAGTGGTGTTGGCAGGCACGGAGGATAAGAAGCGCGCGTACGCCGCCTACCAGCCGCTTCTTGACATGGACCCAAATTGCAGGATGTTCTGCCGGCCAGTATACGCGGCACGGTCCGAAGGCGTATCCAAAAAAGGCGACAAGGCCAAAGTGGATTTCTTCGTGCATGAGATCCGCACGGCTCCGACCAGAGAATATTTGCGCATTGTGGTGGACGATGCAGAGGCGCAGCTAAAGCTGAATGGAAACCGAAAGCTGCGGGAACCTATCTTCCTCGCAATGATTGACAATGAGGTCACAAGAAAAAATGGACAAGACCTGCTAGTCGGATTAATGAGAACGCTCGATCGCAACGAGATCGAATTCATTGTAGATAAGATAGGCGAGAAGTGGTTCAGCGCCTTGAAGGTAAAGGCGGATTTGGTGCAGACCCCGCACGGAATGGCTCTCAATGGCATAAAATCGATAGAGGGCACGACTTATTACACGCACGATTTCGCATTATTCCTTGAGGGCATGAGCCAGGTCTTCGCAGGTAGCTATTACGCCGGAATCTTCGAGAACAGACTGCCGAGATTCGATGAGAAAGAAAGGATTGAGATACTAAAGGCCATGGCTCTCGCGAGCGAGGAGTCGAGCCAATGGGCAATGGCAGCCGACACGCTTGAGAGGATACTTAAAATTACTCCGAACGACCCGTGGGCTAACATGGAGCTGGCAAGATACAGGGGCCCAAGCCTTCAGATACCGCTTCTTGAGCACGCGTTGATGGGATTGCGCGAGCAGGAGAGAGAAAACAAGAAGATGTTCAGGGAAGAGGTGAAGCACGGAGGGGCGAAGATGACTTCCCAAGAGAAGGCGATGGAAAGTTTTCACAGGAAGTGGCAGCGCAAGAAGTGAAACCGAACGATTAAAAATATCTGCGCCCAAAGCAGATGCAGAAAACCTTAGGGGCCATAGTCTAACCTGGTATGATGATAGGTTCGGGACCTATTGGTCTGAGTTCAAATCTCAGTGGCCCCATTTCTCTTTTTCCATAACAGAAACCAAGCGACGAGCAAACGAAATGGTAATAAAGCACAAAGCGGAAGCACTATCGGATTGTTATGTACTCTGAAGTGAAAAAGGAAGTCGCGAAACTGCTCGCGGAAGCCGCGAAGGTGAGCGAAGAGGAAGCATTAGCCTCGCTTGAGATGCCCAAAGGCGCTCAGGCGGATTTGGCGTGCACGCTAGCTTTTTCGCTAGCGAAGAAGGAGAAAAAAAATCCAATGGAGTTCGCGAAACTCATCGCGCAGGCAGTGGAAGATAATAGGTATATAGAGAAAGTCGAGGCGATGGGGCCTTACGTGAATTTCTTTTTCTCGAAGCTAGCGTACCAGACCCTGCTCCAACAGGTGTTCCATTCTCACGTTTGCTACGGAAAAGCGGCGAAAGGAAAGAAGAAAGCGCTGGTCGAGTTCCCGTCAGTCAATCCGAACAAGCCATGGCACATAGGGCACCTTCGAAACGCCGTTTTGGGAGATTGCGTAGCCCGAGTGCTCGATTGGAACGGTTACACTGTCGAGAGAGAGGATTACATAGACGATTTGGGATTGCAAGTGGCCCAGAGCCTCTGGGGCACGATGAACCTTCACGCGGAGCAGGGTACGAAGAAGTTCGACCTTTGGCTCGGGGAGCAGTATGTCGAAGTCGCGAAAAAGATGGAAGATAAGGCCATCGAAACGCAAGTCCGCTCGCTTATAGAGGAGATGGAAGCGGGAGAGGGAGAAACCGCGAGGAATGGGCGCGAGCTAGCCGAGAAATGCGTCGCTGCTCAGTACGAGACTGCGGCGAACTACGGAATAGTTCATGATGTTCTGATTTTCGAAAGCGATATCGCGCGGGAGATATTCGATGAAGGAATCGAGCAACTGAAGAAAAGCGACATAATCGTAAAGGAAAGCGAGGGAAAAAACGCGGGCTGCCTCGTAGCGAGGATGACAGGGAAAGATTTCGAGGGAATGGAAAGCGCGGACAAGATTCTGATTCGAAGCGACGGGACAGCGACATACACTGGAAAAGATGTCGTGTTCCAGTTGTGGAAGTTCGGAAAGCTGCAAGGGAAATTCAAGTACAAGGAGTTCATCAAGCAGGATGACAGATTTGCGTATGCGAGCGCGAAAGACGGGAAAGAGATGCCATTCGGGAAAGCGGATATAGTCGTGAATGTGATCGGCTCGGAGCAGATTTATCCTCAGAAAGTCATCGCGGAGATATTCCGTGCATTGGGTTACGAGAAAGAGGCGAATAATTGCATCCATCTCGCGTACGAGCATGTGACGCTCGAGGATGCAAAATTCTCCGGGAGAAAAGGCACGTGGGTTGGTTTCACTGCTGACGAATTGCTTGAAGAAGGAATCAAAAAAGCTTCGGAAAAAGTGAAAGAGGAGATGACCGCTTCCGATTGTTTGGATGTATCTAAAGCAGTCGCTTCGGGAGCGATCAGATTTGCAATGGTTCGGACTTCGCCTGAGAAACGGATAGTTTTCAAGTGGGAAAGCGTCCTTTCGATGGAAGGGGATTCGGCGCCGTATATAATGTATGCACAAACAAGGGCGAGTTCCGTTCTGAGGAAGGCGAAAGACGCCGGGATAGAGCACGGTGATGAGAGATACGCGTTCGATTATGATTACAATGATGATGAGAGGAAACTTCTGAAGCTCGTTGGGCTTTTCCCGGATGTCGTTTTGCGCGCGGGAAGCGAATGCAGGCCGCACCACATCGCAGAGTACATGCTTGATTTGTCGACTACATTCAACAAGTTCTACAATGCTTATCCGGTGATAAAGGCGGAGAGCGCGGAAGCGGCTGAAGCAAGGCTCGCTATAGTGAAAGCAGCCCGGATAACTTTGCGAAACGGAATGGAATTGCTTGGAATCGAAGCAATCGAGCGCATGTAGGATCCAGGAACAAATCTTCAGATAACGCGGAGCTCGCTAACCAGCCCTGATTACGAAACTCAACGCATCGCAACTGGACGTAGTATTGACTCCGAGAGTCTCGTTTATAGAAACTAGCGCGATGCTCAAATTGGCCAACGATGTTTTCGCTCCGCTTACAAGCGTGAAATTCGAATCGCCGAGTTTGAAGCTGGCGGAAGGGCTTTGGCGGGTGCAAGTTCCTGAGCCAACGGTAGTTGTGCCTTCAATCCCCGTGAACACGAGCGTATTCCCATCAGCCAAAACAGTTTCGCCAGGGTGCATCGCTAGTTCCTCATCGTCGGATGTTATCGAAAGCCTCGGCGCGACCCAAGCTTTGCACACCTCATCGCCAGTACTTTCGTCTTTTAGGACCGAAACAGAACCCGAGCCAAAAGCGCGCGAAACTTCAGAACTTATAGCTATCTGAGAAACGTCGCCACTGGAATTAACCTCGATATTGACTGTCTTATCAGCAACGCAGCCCGGTTTCGGGAAAGAGACGACTAGCTCCGCGCGCGTATCTTTCAAGACGCATTCGCCGTCTGCTGATACCGACCCTATGGCTCCGCGCACAGAATCAGCTGCGAAGAGAAGGCCGTACTGATTGGTGCCGTACGACCATGCGCGTTGCCACCAAGTGTCGGATGGCACGGTGGCGATTGTGATATTGTAGCTGTTTGGGTCATCCGGGAAGCGGACAGATAGCGATATAGTTTCCAGATATGCGCTGCATTCGCCCTCAGGAACATAAAGCAGGAAATAAACGCTTTCCTCGGTCGAGTAAGGTATAGCTGTCACTCCGTAAACTTGGAGTCTGTATCCATTCTTGAGCGTCTTGTTCTCCCCGTTTTGCAGCGAAACGTATTCCTGCCCGCCAGGTGTAATCACCTGGAAAGATGCGGTGTCATTGCCAGTCATGCCATTCGAGTAGACATCGGATAGCCGTATGGTTACGCTGCCATGTTGTATCGATTCGTTGCTATGAATAACCCCTGATTTCACGAGGCCGCCCGGCGCTTCGCCATAACTGACATTGCTTATTGACACGATTGCCCCATCGAAGTCAATCTTATCGCCCAATCTCGCATTCTGGTATACGCGAACAACGCTGTCGCTTTCCGGCCGTTGTTTGTTATTTGCCGTTTCATTGAGCGAGATGTCTATGTTCTTCACGGTGAGTATCCTGCCGTTTATCGCGAAAGAATCTCCCTCCTTCACGCCCTGCGTCCTTGTTTTCGTGCCGGGCATTTTGACAAGAACAGACGCTCCGGCTTCCTGGACGCATGCTTCCTCGACTCTTTTCTTCGTGTTGACTTTGAGGAACGAGAGGCTCGTGTTACTGACAAGAATTGATTTTTCGAATCCTAGCTTGCTGTCATTTCCATCCACAACAAGCGTCAGTTCGGCATCTTTGACGACGCATTTTTCGTCCGTCTCGACTTTCGAGTCTTTGAGAAGCACCGAAGTGCCGTTCACTGCGAATGAATCGCCCTTAGCTAGAGTGAATTCCTGCGGCCAGGTCGCATTTGATTGGCCATTCGGAACTGTTTGATTGCCATTAGCGGTTCCGTTACCTAGAGTAGATACGTTGCCGCCAGCCGGTGTTGTTTGGTTATCGCTAACATTGGCAGGTGTGATATCAGGATTTGTCGGACAGCCAAAGAAAAACGCGAAAACAACGATGATCGCGAGGAGTATCGCGATGCGGTTTTTCATAATTGACATGAGCTTTTCTCTGTTTAATAATCTGCTGGTTCACTCCGAAACCAGCAGAAGCTTCTTCCGTATAAGCTGCCATCCGCCCTGCGCCGTATTTTAAACTAGTCCGGCTGTATTATACTGTGAATTTGCCTCATCGGCTCCAGCTTCAGGGGTATCTGTTTTGGGCCGTAGTCATCGGATTCATCCTTCTTTCAGCACTCATGGCGTTGCCTTTTGCCGGTGCGATAATATCTGCGTATATCCTCGCCTATTTAGTCAAGCCGTTATTCTTAAAACTCAAGCCGCGATTCGGCAATCCGTTATCAGCGGTGTTCTGCATCATAATCACAATCATCCTAATCGTAGTGCCTATCAGCTTGATTTCTCTCCAGATTCTAAATCAGGTTGGCGGGGTCTCGAAGGGCCAGGGAATCAGCGACATAATCGATGCTTTCGTTGCCCAACCATTCTTGACGAGCTTAAACGTGGACGCCGTCGGGCTCAAAGCATGGATTGTCCTGACCATGGGTAACTTAGTCAACTCCGCAATCCAATCCATTCCGAGCTTCGGCCTCGGATTAGTCGTCACTCTGAATGGGATGTTCTACCTTCTGTGCAACTGGGATGAACTTGCTTTACACCTGAAGAAATATCTGCCATTCAAGGATAATGATAAGATAATCCATAAGCTCGCAGCTACTGCTGACGCGATAATCCACGGCCACGTCCTAATATCAGTGCTTGAAGGAGTCATTGCGTTCGTTGGCTTTTCGCTGGTTGGGGTTCAGGCGAGCCTGATTTTTGCTGTCCTAATCTTCATACTCGCTTTCGTGCCTAGTGTCGGCCCGCTTCTGATTTGGGGTCCGTTGGCGCTCTATTACCTCTCCATCAACCAATATGCCACAATGGCAGGCGTGATTGCAACCGGCCTAATCCTCATGGTCGGAATCGAGTTTTTCCTCTACACCCGGTTCGTGGGCTCCAAATCGCACATACACCCATTCATTATGCTAATCGGAGTGCTTGGAGGAATCAGCGTTTTCGGAATTTTCGGGTTTATCATAGGCCCGCTGCTGCTTGCGAATTCTATCAAAATCATTGAAGGGGCCATAGGGTCTCACGAGATTAGCGTTAAGAAACGCTAAGTTTGCTGGACAAACCCAAGTTGGATGACCAAAAGCGATAGATACCCGCTCGTCTTGCTTTTCCTTTACGATTACCTTATCCCGGTATCGATCTTAAAGTCCATCTCGATCTTCTTCCCTTGCTCGATTGATATCGGCTGGGTGTAATCCAAGCGCGGCAGACCGAACGAATTGCCTGCTGCATCAGTAACATTCACAAGATAGCTGCCTTGCTCAAGCTTAATTCCATAGTAGCCGCCCGAATCCGCATTAGCCTGGGCAACCAAGTTTTTGCTTGCAGCATCGTAAACATTCACGCGCACCTGACTGTAGTCAAACGTCCTATTGCAGGGTTCGACCGGACAGAGCGGACCTATGCTGATCTTTCCGTAAAAAGAGTAATTGCCTGGCGGAAGAGGCGTGGAAGATGGGCAGGTGACGAACTCGCAATTCGGGCCTTGGCGGCCAACAGCGCTGCCGTCCGGGCAGATTTTAGCTTCAGCCGTGCAGGCAATTGCGCCTGTGCAGTTCTCTTCCCAGCTTCTGATGCACTTCTGCGATGATTCGCACCATGTGTAGCCTGCTGAACCTATGCAACCATGCGCGTCCCGATCATTCCCAAGAATCTGTGCGGTGCAGTTCTCTTCCCAGAGCCTGATGCACTTCTGCTTCTCTTCGCACCATGTGTAGCCTGCTGAACCTATGCAGCCATGCGCATCGCTGTCATTCCCGACTGTAACTGGCGGCGTGTTGCCATTGCCGTTCGGCAACGTGCAACCTAATGTAATCAATGCCGCAATCAACAATGCAATCGCAATAGATGCTTTCATATAATCACCGTTTAGGCTAAGCCGCTTTGATATAATACCCAAGGAGGCTGTCTTTCACCAATACTCCGCTTACAGTCGTGCTTGATCCTTCTGCGGGCAACGCCTCTGAGGATACCCTTATCGTGTTTCCTGCGCTGTCCTTCAGGGTATAACCTGATATTCCGCCAATCTTTAGGACTCCTTCTACTGTTCCTGAAACTGTGACCGTCTTACCTACGTGATCCGGGTTTTTTATGTCCGCTATGCTTTGGCTCTGCGCGCAGCCCATCGTGAATATCGCGGCGATAAACATCAGCGCCACAACAAAAACTTTTGAACGGATGTCGTTTTCCATTGATATCACTTATATAAATTTTTTGGAATTTTTGCTTGCGGCGTCAGAATCCCAATCCTAGGAAATGAATCAGAAGAACCAGCACGACGCCGGGAATGCCTCCTAGCGCGACAATTCCGATTGAATAGAGATTGATGGGTATCCCGAATCCGAAGGCGTTCAGGATAAAGAATATCACGATGCCCATGATCGAGTTCGCTATTATGTACATCGGATCCTTCAGGAACCTGAATATCACGTAGACTATCAAAAGCGCGACCAGCAAACCAATCAATCCAAACATAGTGCACACCTCAGACTAACGATATACAAATCAATCTCAAATACTCTCGGTATAGAACGCAACGTTCGAGAAGCGCAATAGGAGTATCAGCAGAAGGCCGATGATGCCTCCTATGGCAACTACAAGAACAGTAATTATGTTGATGGGTATGCCCATCCTGAAGATTAGATTAAGCAGCATGAGAATGACGATAGCTACGATCGAGTTCATAATCAGCGCAATCGGATTCTGGATGAACGTGAACAGCAGCCAAAGGGCGACCAACGCGACTATGACTGTTCCAATCTCTATGTATCGTTTTGCCATAACTACACCTCATCCAGTTTTTCGTCATTCTAATCTTAGTTTAGACTTATGTCCTCATTATCCTTTTTCCTGCCGGGCGGTTCTTTACCATGCCTTTCCCGCCTTTGCCTTTCGCTGCGCGCCTTTTAGCCGCAGTCATCCTTCCGCCTCTGCTTTTCTTTGCCATATGGATGCACCTTCGTTTAATTCCGTTTCAGGAGATTATTTCTCCTCGCTCTCAGATGATTTTCGCGTACGCGTCTTCTCGACGCGCCTGACCGTTGCGTGCTCGTCGCCATCATCGTCCGGGCTGCTAGTCGTAGTGGTTGTTTCGCTGCTGTTGCGCTCTTCCTTTTCGCTGCTATGGTAATACCCGGCGATGAACATCAGTATCGAGAGAACCACCATCAAGCCTGGGAACCCCACATAAATGGCCGGAAGCAATAGACTTGGAATGTCATCCCGAAGTTTGAATAGCTGAGCCGGAACTGTCAACCCGCACGACTGAAGCTTGGCAACCTGATCGGTTGAAGCAAAAGCCACTGCTGCAGTCAAAATGCCTGTAGCGTAAGATATCACCAGATACGACGATATCGCAATCATAAAAATGACGACCAGAACAAGAACGCCCGATACTGTGTTGTGTTTACCCATGCCAAACCATCTCCATTTTCAAACATTATCCAATTATCGAGGCTTCATCCTGCGTCATTCTCCTTCATGAAAAGCAAAACTACTGTGCCTGAGAACGCGCCGACAATCACAAATCCAAGTCCCCTATATGGCACTAAGTTGTCTATCAGAAGCGCCGCTCCCCAAAATACGAAAAACAGGCTCACCAGCATGAACAAGATTCTCATAAGTGACTGCTCAAGAGGCTTTTTGATTCTCTTGAAAGCGCGCACGATGCCGCCCGATACTGCATCGGATAGAGTGTCCCGGACAGCTCCCGAGACATCTATCACGCTTTTCACGCCTTCAATGAAGGCTGGAATCGAGTCGAGAAGACTCATTTGCTCCCCTTCGAAAGCAATGCCCCGATGACAAGACCGCCGATGAACGCCCCTAGAACGAATGACTTGGGGTGATCGCTCACCATCTCTTCGAACTCGTCGTTCTTTGAGTACACATATTTCTGAGCCTTGTTTATGTCGGCTTGTGCATATCTCTGAGCCTTGTTTATGTCGACTTGAGCCTCATGCTGCAACTCGCTCATCTTGTCAGTGATTCCTGCCTCAAAGTCCTTATCTAAGATACGTCCGCCTTTTTCATTTGCCATAGCACCACCCACATTTTTGCCTTATTTTTCCAGCGGCCAAGACAAGCGCGACCATTAAAAAAATAATAACCTATTACATACGTATGGGGGGTATATATACATATGTATAGGTTGCATGGCTCGCAGTAAAAAATGCTAAAAATAACGATAGGCAAGGATTGGAATTCACTTGCGCCATGATTTTTTTGTTTGCTCTCTTCTGTTCAGGGGGCGCCTATCTTGCTCTTTATCTCGCCAACCAGCGTGGTCGCAATATCTGTTTTTGAAACAAAGCCTGTGCCGGGATATTT
>Ga0182027_10015214_pt1 | contig 10597 bp, 5 predicted proteins | sample 712E1DmetaG_FD_121300 | JGI IMG/M metagenome (GOLD analysis project Ga0182027, IMG submission 121300) | Permafrost microbial communities from Stordalen Mire, Sweden - 712E1D metaG (Illumina Assembly) | ecosystem: Environmental > Terrestrial > Soil > Wetlands > Permafrost | place: Sweden... | reverse complement strand
GTAGAGGTCGGCGCCTCGGCCGCCCACTTGGAGAACTGCTGTCCGCCCACTTGGAGAACTGCTGTCCGCCTACTTGGAGAAATGCTGTCCGCCCACGAGGAATTCCTGCTGTCCGTTGACAAGAGCTACGCGAGCCGCAACAATCGTGCTCCTCTTCGAGGAGCGCTACTTGACAACAAGCGCTCCTTCAGGAATGACCTGCTCAAGCCCGATCACGCGATGTAGGGCAAAAACCGCCTCACCGCGACCTCGTGAACAGGCCTTTCAAAGTTGAGCCGCCGAAGTCGGGTCGGGCCTGAGCTGAAATGCGATGTCCCGATCGAAGGTTTCTTCGGTGTGCAACGCGCATCACCCTGTAAGGCGCACATCTTCGAGATGCTTCGTCCCGATCCGCTCCTACACAGAAAGGGCGACCTTCAGTCGGCCACGGCTCGGCACGCCGGCGAGCTCATATGCCAACTGTGCGTCGCGCACATTGAACACGTTTGTGATGAAAGTCGTCAGCAGGTCCGGGCTCGCCTTCAGATACTTCGCCGCCTCGTCCAGGCAAGCGCGCTGGTCCTGTGTGGTGCCTGAGGCCAATGTGAGGTGCTTTCGCATGAACCGCTCGAACCTGAACGGGTAATACAGGTCATCAGCTATGCCGAAGTAGAAGATGTGGCCAGAAGGGGCAACTGCCTCCACGGCATCGTTAAAGGTCGAGATCTGATGACCGACGGCTTCAATGACGATGTCGGCACGGTCGTCTTCACCGAGACGCTGCGTCCACCTGTCGCTCGAGCTCCAGACAGGCTCGTCGATTCCGAATGAGGCTGCCACGTCCGACCGGTCAATCTGGTCGACCCCGGTGATGTGCGCGGCCCCTCTCGTCTTGAGAACGTGACCGAACAGCAGGCCGAACGGTCCTAGCCCGATTATCGCGATCCGCCTTCCCTCAATCGCCGGCAAACGGGAGACCGCGTGGAGCACGCAGGCCAGAGGCTGAATCGTGGTCGCTTGCACGGCGTCGATCCCAGACTCGAGCGTGATGAGGGCAGCGGCATGATCTATGAATTGCTCAGCGAGCCCATTTGACAGGTCGGCCCAACCTGCGACGCGGGCGCCAACCTCGAGGTCGGTCCCGTTCGCCTCGACAATCTCTCCAACAATCTCGTGCAGAGGAAAGCCGGGTAGCTGCGCCGCGTTCGCAGCGCCGTCTCCCGGATATTTACTCAGCCTTCCCCGGTAGTTCGGCAGGTCGCTTCCGCATATCGCGCCGGCGAGGAGCTTCACCAGGACCTGACCATCGACAAGCTCGTCGTGACGAGGTGCCGGAATCTCCTGGAGCTCAAAGTGTTTCGGGGCCGTAAGGACTTGTGCCCACATGAAACTCAACCTCCGGAATGCTCGACGATAAACACCTGATGGTTACTGCGAAGATCTTTGGCCAGCCGTCCTGAACGGTTGGCTTGTTTCAAGTTGCGCCACACAGCTCCCATTCCTTGGTGCTGCGTAGCTGTATGGGACTCGATATCGATGCACCGCCTGGCGCGGGTGAGACCACGGCATCTGTCGGAGCTTGATCATTTGTCGTCAAGGACCATCCGCTACCTGGGTGGCGATGGGGAGTCGGTCAACTCGACCAGCAGCTCGGCGAGGCTGCTCCCTGACGGTATTTCGAGGTGCTGCGCCTGCGTCTTGCAACTGAAACCATCGATGACGAGCGCGACATCGGGATCGAGATCGTGCAGGGTCGGGAGGAACTTTGCCTGGGCGATCAGCCGCGAGACACCGTCATGCTCGGCCCGGAACCCGAACGACCCCGCGAGCCCGCAGCATCCAGAGTCGAGGATCTCGACGTTGAACCCGGCGCGCTCGAGTACGGCTCTATCCGCATCCGTGCCGATTGCGGCACGTTGGTGGCAGTGCGGATGCACGAGAACCCGCCGGCCGCCGGCAAGGCTCTCGGGTTCCCATCCAATCGCACACAGATGCTCGCTGAGGCTTCGCGCCATCTGCGACAGAGATGCGGCGCGCGGATCGTCGCAGAGCAGCTTCGGCAGCTCGTCCTTGAAGGTCGCGAGGCAGCTCGGCTCGGGCACCACGACCGGGAGACCGAGACTCACCCAGGGGTCCAACACGTCGAGCACCTGGACAAGGGCCCGGCGAGCGAGGTCGAGCATCCCCATGTCATAGAGCGGTCTGCCGCAGCATCCCCAACCGCGCGGAACTACGACGCGCTCTCCAGCCGCCTCGAGAATGGCCAAGGTCGCTGACGCCCGCGCCGGCTGGTATACGTCGCTGAAGGTGTCGGGCCAGAGCACAACCGTCGGCGACGTGACGTCGTTGGCGCGGCGGGCCGCTGGCGAACGGCGGAAGCCCTCCGTCGCGAACAGGGGCGCCGGGCGATTCGTGCTCAGACCGAAGAGGCGCTTGACGATCCACCCAAGAGTCCTCGCCTGCAGCACCGCATTCGCGAGGCCGGGCACACGCGTCGCAACCCTCGCACTCCACGGAATGAGCCCGAGGGCATAAGCCGAGACCGGGCGGAGCCGGCCCGCGTAGTAATGGGACAGGAACTCGGCTTTGTAGCTCGCCATGTCGACGTGCATCGGGCAGTCCACCACGCAGCCCTTACACGACAGGCAGAGATCGAGCGCGGACAAGACGTCCTTATTACGCCAGCTCGCTTCGGTCACCTCTCCCTGGAGCATCTCGACGAGGAGCTTGGCGCGGCCGCGCGTCGAGTGTTTCTCGTCGCGCGTCGCGCGGAACGACGGGCACATCACCCCTGTATCGTCACGGCGACATCGCCCCACCCCGACGCACCGCTCGGCAGCGACCTGGATGCTGCCACGGTCGTCCGCAAAGGAGAAATGAGTCGGGACGAGGGCAGAAGTCTTGTAAGACGGGCCGTAGCGCATATTCACGTCGAGCGGCAGCGCGTCAATGAGCTTGCCCGGGTTCATCTTGCCTTGCGGGTCCCAGATCGCCTTGAACTCTCGGAACGCGCCAATGAGCTCGGCGCCGAACATCTTCTCGAGAAGTTCGCCGCGGGACTGCCCATCGCCGTGCTCACCTGACAGCGAGCCGCCGAGGCCCACACACAGATCCGCAGCTCGCTCGACGTAGGCGCGGAAGCTTGCGAGTCCCTTGGTACTCGAGAAGTCGAAGTCGTTGCGAGTGTGCACGCAACCCTGTCCGAAATGTCCGTACCAGGCTCCCGAGTAGCCGAATTCTGACCAGAGCGTCCTGAGCCCGCGTAGGTACGCCCCGAGTTTCTCGGGCGCCACGGCAGAGTCCTCCCACCCCTCGTGCCTAGGTGCCTCGCCCGGCGGATGCGCCGCAGCAGCCAGCGCCGAATCGCGCACACGCCACATGGCACGTTGTTCGGCCGACCGGGCGTACGAAATCGCGATCGCACCCTCGGGTAGATCAGCCAAAAGCGCATCGACCTTACCGTCGGCCGATACCGGGTCGTCTCCTCCGACCTCTGCCAGCAGCCAGCCCTTGCCCTGCGGCAGGAGGTCGAGCTCCTTTGTGTTGAGCCCCACGGCGCGCATATGGCGAACGAGTACCTCGTCGAAACCCTCAAGGCCGAGTAGCGGGTGCCGCAACAGCTGCGGGACCGAATCGGCCGCCAGATAGATGTCCGCAAAACCGAGCACCACAAGGCGGCGTTGCGAAGGACTCGCTGCAAGAGTGACGGTCGCCTCGGTGACGAGAACACACGTCGATTCCGAGCCAACCAGGGATCGCGCAACGTGGAACCCGCGCTCGGGCAGCAGTTCGTCGAGGTTGTAGCCCGAGACCCGGCGGGGAATGTCAGGAAAGCGCGACCGCACCGCAGCTGCGTAATTGTCAGCCAAAGCTTTCAGCCCCGCGTAAATGCGGCCCTTCGCGCTATCCTCTCCGACGATCAGTGCGAGCTCGTCGTCGCCACAAGGCCCGACATCGAGCCGTGTGCCGTCATAGGTGATGATGCTGAGACGCTCTATGTTGTCGACGGTCTTGCCGGCGTACAGCGCGTGCGTGCCGCACGAGTTGTTGCCGACCATGCCGCCGATCGTGCACCAGGCATGTGTCGCCGGATCGGGACCGAAGGTCACTCCGTGGGTTTCCGCCGCGGCGCGTAGGTCGTCCAGTACGACACCAGGCTCAACTCGGGCAATTCGGCGCACCGGATCCAGTTCGAGGATGCGATTCATGTGCCTGCTCATGTCGAACACGACCGCTACGTTGCAGCCTTGGCCGGCAAGACTCGTACCGGCTCCCCTGGCCAGCACCGGAGCCCCGAACTCTCGACATACCGCCAGCGCATTGACTACATCGGCTTCGTCCATGGGACACACCACGCCGATTGGGACCTGGCGGTAATTCGAAGAGTCGGTGGCATAGATCGCTCTCGTGGCGCTGTCGAACAACACCTCGCCGCGTAGCACCCGAGCTAGCTCAGCGGACAGGCCCTGGCCCGCGGTGCGGGTTTCGCCAAACTTCACGCGTGTCTCTGCGTCGTGCCCGAGACCTGCAACATTGGGCTTGCCATCACGGCTGAGGCCCCTCGATGACCGATTAGCAGATGTCCGCCTTCCATCAGATGAATGGGAAGGGGTCACCTCCGCGCGCGCCCGCGACCAAGCCCGGCATCGGTAGGCAAATCGGAACGAGTGGAGCGCCGGGTAGTAATCGGTAGCTCGGCCCGAGGTTCCAGAAGCTCGCGCGCAGCAGCACGATGACCCGCGCGTACCGCCGACACGAGCAGAGGCAGCGACGTCTCGACTCCGGTGTCGTGTCGCAACCACGAGCGAAGAAAGCCCGCCACGAACGCGTCACCGGCTCCTGTCGTGTCGGTCACGACGAGCGGACGTGTAGGCACGTCAACGGACCGGACAGGGTCGGATCTCACTAGCAAAGTCGCACCGAGCCCGCCGCGCTTTATGACGACTATGGGCGCGATACAGGTCAGCTCGGCTATTCGGTCATGGCCGAGGAGTGCTCGGGCCTCGGCCAGAGTCCCCACCAGGAGCTCCGGCTCCAAAGCAGATACTTCCTCACGTACGTGCTGGAAGCTGTGCGCCAAAATGAAGCTTGCCGAAGCAAGATCGACGCTCAGCCAGGCACCATGTCCTCGAGCCAATTCGATTGCATACCTGGTCGCCGACGCCAGAGGCTCGCCGAACATGCAGTAGGCGGGCGCATAGACGGCCCGGGCCCCTGTCAGCCACGATCGCCTTATGGCTGACACGCAAAGCGCGTCCGCCGCGCGCCGGTCGGCAACGAACGACCTGTCTCCATGCTGATCTAGCACGACTCCCATTCGCCCGGTTCCGACCCGAGGCGGGCGCATCGCGTGCACGACGACCTTGCTGCGCTCCATGTAGGCGATCAGAGCATCGCCGATGATGTCGCGACCAACTGAGGTGATAAGCGAGGTGCTCATGCCAAGTCTCGCCAGCCATCGCGCGGTCGTGCTCGCCGAACCACCTTGGCGGAACTGAAGGTCACCGACCACATCAGTAGCTCGCCCGAGCGTGGCTGTCGGAGCGAGAACGACGTCGAGAAGCAGGTCGCCTATGACAACAACGTGAGGAGCCACGGATGTTCGTTCAGCCATGCCAACGATCCATTCCGCGTCCGCGGTTCATAGACGATGCCTTAACTCAACTACCGCGTACCTCTCGGACCGCCGCCATGTACCGCTTGACCGTCTCGACATCGACAGGGTTCTCCATGACGTCGTCTATCTTGAGGCTGCTGCCGACGATCGCGCCGTCCGCGTACTTGAGGAAGTCCGCAACATTGGCGGCTGTCGTCCCGCTCCCCATGAGAATTGGTCGTGTTGCATACTCTCTTGCCTGGCGGACCTTTTCCAGCTTGGGCGATGCACCCGTCATGCGACCGGACACGATGAGGGCATCGGGGCGATAGAACTCGGTCCACTCGATGTGCGTCTCGAGATCCAGTCCTGGAAATGGCAGTGAGTGCTTCTTGTCGACGTCGCAGAACAGCTTGATGTGCTCGGCGTGAAGCTCCTTGCGCTTGCGAAGCAGATCCGCACCACAACCATGGTCGATCTCACCTGTGTCCCAGAGTCTCGATCCGGTCAAGATGCACACACGCATGAACTGCGCGCCAGCGGCCAGAGCGATCGCCAATGTCACGAGCCCGCCGTTGTGCACCACATTGATGCCGACTGGCTTGTCGGTCATCTCGACGATGGCCCGACCAGCCACAGCCTGGGCGGTCATCGCTTCGGGGTCGACGTCGCTACCGACGCGATAGGGCGCGTCCCACATGTTCTCGACCATCAGACCATCAACGCCACCAGCCAAGAGCGCTTCCGCATCGCGTTTGGCATTGTCGAGAATGCCGTCGATGCCGTAACCGGTGTATCCGGGAGAACCTGGAAGCGGCCAGAGGTGGATCATGCCAATGACCGGCTTGGGCACACCGAACACGTCGAACAAGGAATCGATCTGCAGATCGTCCAAGCGTGTCTTCCAGGATGGCTGCGTCGTCGTCACTCTCTACACCTCGTATTCTGCGCCCCGGCGCGAGCGGTCGGGACCCGTTTTGACCTGCTTCAATGATGGTAACGGGGGCGACCTCTTGCGGTCCAAGACGAATTGCGCCCAAGAGGTAACAGGATGGTTATGGCTTTAGACACGCTTGCCGGAACGATGCGGCGCCTGAAGGTCGCTGCCAGACACCGAGCGTCGCAGCTCTGCCTAGCTAGCGCGCAGACACGGAGTCGGCGTCCATGGCCGTCGACGGCGAGTCAAAGCGCGTCGAGCCCGGCCACGCGCTTTGCACACCTAGGGATTGGCGCAACTGCGACATTCAACTCAGCCGACCGCCTTGCGCGAAGCGGGGAAGGTAGGCAAGCTGAACAAGATGCTGGCTCATAAGTCCGAGAGCGAGACACTCAGCGTTGGCTCGCTCTCGGTCCGGTACCTCGCAGAGCGTGGCGTCGTCCACCTGACCGGCATTCAGGCGTTGACCCGAGTCGTGCTCGACGCCGTGCGTTCAGATGCCAACGACCCCGCCAGGCGTACTGGTGGCTTCGTCTCGGGCTATGAAGGTTCTCCACTCGGTGGACTGGACTTGGAGCTAGCACGAAACCGGGAGTTGCTCGACGCCTGGAAGATAGTGCACCGTCCGGCGATCAACGAGGAGCTTGCCGCGACGGCAGTAAGCGGCAGTCAGCTGGCAGCGACGCTCGATCAATCTCGCTTCACTGGTGCTATCGGTGTGTGGTACGGAAAAGCACCGGGCCTCGATCGCGCGAGCGACGCGATCCGTCATGCAAACCTGATGGGTACCTCGCCAACCGGTGGTGTCCTGGCGATGGTCGGTGACGATCCCACCTCAAAATCCTCGACACTGCCGAGCGCTTCAGAGCATGCGCTCGCCGACCTTGCCATTCCTGTTCTTTACCCCGCCGATGCTCAAGAGACGCTCCGGCTCGGTCGCCACGGTGTGGCTCTCTCGCGGATCTCCGGGCTGTGGGTCGCCATGAAGATGGTGACTGAGGTGGCCGACGGGTCAGGGACATGTGACCTTGACCTGCTCGACACTATTGTGCTCACTGACGCCGAGAAAGAGGTGCTGGCGACGCGTGAGCCGCCTTCACCACGATTGATCGGCGGACGACACCTCGAGTTCGAGCGGTCGGCATTCGACGATCGAATGAAGACGGCCGCTTCATATGGCCGAGTCCACGGCCTCAACCGCATCACCCAAAAGGGAGATAAGGACCGCGTCGCGCTCGTAGCTGCAGGCAAGACGTACCTCGACCTCCTCGAGGCGCTTCGTATTCTCGGTGCGACCGATTCGCTGGCCTCTCTCGGCATCAGACTGGTTCAGATCGGGATGCCATATCCAATCGATACCGCAACGATCACGGAGATCGCCCAAGGTGTCGAGGCGATAGTCGTCGTAGAAGAGAAGAGACCGTTCGTCGAGCTGCGGCTTAAGGAGGTCCTGTACGGCGCCAGCATTCGACCAGACATCGTCGGGAAGCAGGATGAGGTGGGAGGATCACTCTTCCCAATCCACTACGCCCTCGACCCAGCGCTCATTGCGAATGTCCTCCGAGATTACCTAGACCGGCGCTTTGGGGTACGGCTCGCCACTCGCGTCGCCTCTATCAATACCGCCAAGACGAGCGTCGGCTCCGCGATGATCTATCGAGCTCCATTCTTCTGTTCGGGATGCCCTCACCTACGGTCGTTGCAAACACCGCCCGGGACGCTCGTCGGAGCTGGCATAGGGTGCGCCGGGATGGTGGAGTCCCTGCCATCAGAGCGAGTGGGAAACGTCCTCGGCATGACCCAGATGGGCGGAGAAGGCGCTCAGTGGATCGGTATTTCGCCGTTCATCTCGGAGGACCACTTCACCCAGAATATGGGCGACGGAACCTTCTTCCATTCCGGCCATCTCGCAGTGCGAGCGGCCGTCGCGAGCGGCATAAACGTGACCTATAAGATCCTGTACAACTCAGCCGTTGCTCTGACTGGCGGACAAAAGGTCGGCGGCGCTCGAGGCGTCCCGGCGCTCTGCCGGCTGCTTGCAGCCGAGGGCGTGAGTCGCATCGCTGTCACGACCGACCACGCCGATCGGTACCAGAAGGGCGCACTTCCGCCGGAGGTCGAGGTGCGGCCTCGCAGCGATGTTGTAGAGGTGCAGGAGACGCTCGCTCGAGTCCGCGGCGTTACGGTGCTCATCCACGACCAGGAGTGTGCGGCGGAGCTTCGCCGGAGTCGCCGACGTGGCACTTCGCCCGATCCGGTTCGGCGACTAGTCATCAATGAGCGCATCTGCGAGGGCTGCGGCGATTGCAGTCGCGCTTCGAGTTGCCTTTCGCTCGAGCCAGTGGAGACGCCGTTCGGAACGAAGACGAGGATAAACCAGGCTTCGTGCAACAAGGACTTCACCTGTCTCGAGGGCAACTGTCCTTCCTTTGTGACAGTTCGCGCCGCTAATCCGGTTGCGGCCGTCCGGATCGACGACGCGTTGCTGGAAGACATTCCTGCGCCGCCAGAACTCGAGAGCCCGACCCCCACAAGCGTGCGCTTCGTAGGAATCGGTGGTACCGGTGTGGTGACGGTCGCACAGATCCTTGGCGTGGCGGCGTGGCTCGACGGGCTCGCGGTCCGCGGAGTCGATCAGACGGGCCTTTCGCAAAAGGCAGGCGCTGTCGTGTCCGACGTCAGGTTCGCGCCGGGACCATTTCAGTCGCCGAGCGCAATAGGCATCGCACAGTGCGATGTATATGTTGCCTGCGACGTGCTCGCGGCGTCTGACGACAACCCCCTCAAGGTTGCAAGCCCGACCAAGACCACAGCGGTCGTCAACGGTCGGGTTGCACCGACGGGAACCAGCGCCGCCGATCAGTACCGAGTGGTGCTCGACGCTGAGCAATTCGTGAAGATCGTCGCAGAGCGAACCCACGACGTTCACGTGCTCGATGCCCATCGTCTTGCCGAGAGGCTGCTTGGCAGCGAGCAGTACGCCAACGTGGTGCTGCTCGGCGCTGCCTACCAGTCCGGGCACATTCCCGTCTCAGCCGGCGCAATCGAGCGCGCGATCGGTCTGAATGCAACGGCGGTCACGAGCAACGTTCGGGCGTTCCGTGTCGGACGCCTCGCTATCTCGAACCCGCAGGCGGTTGACACCGTCCATCACAGCGAGTCCGCAGCGGAAGATCTTCGGCTGCCGTCGGCCGTGCGCAAGATGATGGTGCCGCCCGTGCCCCAGAGCAGCGACCTGGAAGCGGTCCTCGCCCGCAGCTTCTCGGAGTTGAACGACTACCAGGATCGCCGCTACGCCCAGCGCTATATCGAGGCGGTTGCCGAGGTTCGCGGGATCGAGGCGGCGCTCACCGACAAGGACACGGTCACGGTCACTTTCGCGCGCTCGCTGTACAAGCTGATGGCATACAAGGACGAGTACGAGGTAGCGCGTCTGGCTCTCGATCCGCGGTTCCGAGCGTCATTGAAGACTGGCTTCGGCGACGACGCGCGTGTGGCGTGGCAGCTTCATCCGCCGATCCTCGGCTCCCTCGGACTCAAGCGGAAGGTCACGCTCGGTGGCTGGTTCGGTCCGATGTTCAGATTGCTGCGCGTATCTCGCCGTCTGCGGGGCACGCCGTTCGACCCCTTCGGGCGGACCCGTGTTCGCCGAGTCGAGCGCTCGCTTCGCGACGAGTTTGAGTCGATCGCGCTCGGCGCGGTCCGAGAGCACCTGGTCGACCACTACGAGGACGTGCTGTGTCTGGTCGGCCTGCCCGACATCGTGAGGGGCTACGAAGAGGTGAAGCTCGCGAGCGTCGTACGGTACAGGGCCGAGCTCACTGCCATCAGGGCGCGGTTGGTCGCAGGACCCGGGGCCGACATGATGCCCGACGCCAGCTCCGAACAGAAGTGACGCGACTAACCCACGATTGAAGAGGTGATCGGGAACCGGGGCAGTAGCCCGAAGACCTCGGGCTCGCCAAGCCCGACACCGATGAACAACCGCCCGCGATCGTGGCGCCGGCAGCCGTGCAACACGAGCCGTGACGCGCCAGCGCCGCGCCCGACATTTGCGTTGGCATCATAAGCATCGCATTACGGTG
>Ga0182027_10015213_pt1 | contig 10598 bp, 11 predicted proteins | sample 712E1DmetaG_FD_121300 | JGI IMG/M metagenome (GOLD analysis project Ga0182027, IMG submission 121300) | Permafrost microbial communities from Stordalen Mire, Sweden - 712E1D metaG (Illumina Assembly) | ecosystem: Environmental > Terrestrial > Soil > Wetlands > Permafrost | place: Sweden... | reverse complement strand
CCCTCGATCATCCAGGCGCGGCTCAAGTTCAGGCCCGCCAGGTGGTATAGCTTGGGATCGCTGAGATCGGGAACCTCGGTCGGCTCGAAGTTGAGGCGCTCGATGAAGACCCGGAACCACATCCCGAACTGCCCGGCCGGCATGATGCGCCGCATCAGGTCCGCTTCGGCCAGGCACGGAGAGAGGAAGTCCTCGCCCGACGGCTCGTAATTCACCGGGCAGCCGCGGTCCTTCAGGTAGTAGTGCCGCGCGCGCTCTTCCACCAGCTTGCCGAACTCGGCGTTGCCGGCGATGCGCGCATAGTCGAGCATGAGGCTCATGCTGAACGCGGTGTTGTTGTGCTCGCCGACGCGGATGGGGTGGTCGAGCTTGGGCAGCCACGCGGATAGGCGCGCGACGACGGCCTGTTCGAGCGGCGCGAGCGTCGCCGACCACTGCCTGGCTTGCGGATCGTCCCACTCTTTCAGCTCCGCCGCCAGTTGTAGCAGCCACGCCAGGCCGTAGGGCCGCTCGAACGCGGTGCGGCCTTCCGCGTTCAGGTACTTCACTTCCTGGGCGATATTGGCGGGCGTGAAGCTCTGTGCCAGGGCCTTGCGGGCTTCCGCGGCGAACGGCGCCTGCGGAAAGAGGCGGACCAGCCGCACCAGCAGCCAATGCCCGTGCACGGAGGAGTGCCAGTCGTAGCATCCGTAGAAAGCGGGCGTGAGCTCTCGTGGCGGCTTCATGTCGGCGTCGGAGTTCATGGAGTGCGCGATCTTGTTGGGATACTCCTTGTGCACGCAATCGAGCGTCAGACGCGCGAATCGCGCCGCCTGCGCCTGGTCGAAGTCGGAAGCGGCCATGAGCCCTCCACAACAAAGGATGCCAATGAGCACGGTGCGCGTCATGGGTTTATCTTAGTACGCCGTCCGCCCTCATCTTGGAGTAAAGTGCGGATATGTTCGAGCGCTACACCGAAAAGGCCCGGCGAACCATTTTCTTCGCGCGATATGAGGCCAGCCAGTTCGGCAGCCCCTATATCGAGACCGAGCACCTGCTGCTCGGCCTGCTGCGCGAGGACAAGGCGCTGGAGAGCCGCTTCCTGCGGGCGGCCGCGCAGATCGATTCGATCCGCAAGCAGATCGAGGCGCGCACCACCATCCGCGAGAAGGTACCGACCTCGGTGGACCTGCCGCTGAGCCATGAGTGCAAGCGCGTGCTGGCTTATGGCGCCGAGGAAGCCGAGCGTCTGAGGCACGAACACATCGGCACGGCGCATCTTTTCCTCGGCCTGCTTCGCGAGGAGAAATCCTTCGCCGCTCAACTGCTACGCGAACAAGGCCTCACTCTGGAGTCGGTACGGGAGCAGGTGCAGCAGTCGGAACCCGCGCCTGCGCAGGGCGGATCTGCGTCGTTCGCCCGCCTCGATGAGTGGCTCGCTGAGCGGGAAGCGCGCGGCGGCATCTGGGCCGTCAGGAAAAAGGGCCACTTCGCCGTTTACGCAGGCGATCAACCGAAAGAAGACGAAGAGGGCCAGGATACGACTCTCGCCGAGAAGCTAGCGCAGAGTCAGAAGCGGATCGATTTCTTCGTCCAGCGAATGGAGGGCGCCATCGCCAATCATGAACTCGAGAAAGCGCGATTCTATTCGGAGGAGGAGCGGAAAGAGCGCGAGAATCTGCGCTCGCTGCGCGAGCAGTTCAATCTGGAAGAACCACCGCCGCGAGTCCCGCTCCTGTGCATCGACATCATCCGTGACGAACGTTTCTCCGAGGTTCAAAAACGCTGCGACGATTACCTTGCCGAAGGAGTTCCCCAGGTCTGGCTGCTGGACCCCGAGCTCAAGCGCGCCTACACCGTCACCAAGACCGAAGGCCTCCGCGAGGTCAAAGGCGAAATCCTCCAGATCGCAAACCCGCCGCTGGAGATGGATCTGAGGACGATCTTCGAATAGGAGCGCGACAAAGGAGACGGATATGACTTTCGGGAATTTGCAGTGGCTTTTCCCGATTGTGGTTACTCTGCACAACGCGGAAGAAGCCATGTGGTTTCCGGGTTGGTCGAAACGAGCCGGCCGCTGGCATGCCCCCGTTGCACCGGGTGTCTTCCGCTTTGCCGTTGCGGTCTTCACCGTCCTGGCTATCGGTGTCACCTGGCTGAGCGCCATATCGGGCAAACAGTCGGTCTGGACCTACCTGACTTTTGGGTATATGGTCGCCATGTTAGCCAATGTGCTGGTTCCGCACATCGCAGTCTCGGTGGCAACGCGCAGATACATGCCGGGTGTTGCCACGGGCGTGGCGCTGAACCTGCCGGCGCTATCCCTGCTGGTTGTCTTAGCCCTCGGAGAGGGGTACGTTTCCGGTTGGAAGGCCGCGGCATACGCAGTAGGCGTGGCCGGCATCCTGGTGCTGTCCATCCCGGCGCTGTTCAAATTGGGAAAGATCCTGAATCTGTGACCATGGGCCGCGGGGTGGCGTGCCTTTGCAGGCGATGCCATTTCGCTTGACCGGAGTCTACCCGGTTGAGAATCATGTGGGCGTCCTCGAGGCAAAGCCGGCTCAGGCGTGACTGGCCGTCTCGGCAAGGGCCACCGAAAGGATCGCTCCGCCAAACAGAAGAGGATTGCCAATGCTGCCCATCCCATCGTCAACTCGAGGATGCGCGTGCGCAAAGGAGACCTCCTGTTTTGCAACAAAAGACAAGTTTATCTCTTTCAAGGCAAGGCTAACCTGGGGGAAAACGACGCGCGCCCGGCCGTCTCACCCAGCCCGATGCGATGGCTACCGCTGCCAATCACTGAGCGGTACTTCGGCGAGCTGTCCACTTATTTTCAACGGCCGCCCCTCTTCCTCATCAGTCGCTTGCGGCCGCCGTTTCCAGGCGGGTCCCCACATTGCCCCAACTCGATCTCCCCCCTTTTCATCGACTTCCAAAAACCCGCCCCCGCCCGACGCCACCTCCCGCGCTACCCTCCTCCCAGCGACGCGCCAAGCGCCCCGCTCCCAGGAGGCCCCACATGTCGTCCCAACGACGCATCGATTCGTCCCGCGCCAATGGCGCCAAATCCCGCGGTCCCGTCACCCCCGAGGGCCGCGCCCGCTCCGACGCCGCCGGCATCACCCATGGACTCACCGCCAGCCGCGTCCTCCTCGACAACGAGCCCGAGGACGACTTCCTCGCCCTCCGCGACATGTACCTGCTCCACTTCCAGCCCCGCGATTCCTACGAATCCGACCTCATCGAACAACTCGTCGCCGCCCGCTGGCGCCTCGACCGCGTCTGGTCCTACGAGACCTCCCTCCTCGAAGTCGAAATCGTCCGCCGCAAACCCGACTTCCAGGAGTTCAAATCCTGCGGCGCGGACATCCGCAACGCCCTCGCCTACCGCTCCCTCTATGACAGATCCGGCGTCCTCGCCGGCCTCAGCCGCCACGAGTCCCGCTTCCGCCGCATTTGCGACAAAATCGTGAAAATGCTGGACGCCCGGGAGAAAAATCGGAAATTGCACGGGGAACCCAGTCCCACAAACGGACACACCGCTCCGCCCGTCCCGCCCGCTGATGAAGAGGATGCCGCTCCCCTACTTCCCCAGCAACTCCAGCGGCCAGGTAGTGAACCAGGGCACATAAGTGATCAGCAGCACGCCCACCAGCAGGATCAAGTAGAACGGCAGAGTCGAGCGGTAGACGCTGGTCATGGTCTGCTTGAACCGCACTGCCGAGAAGCACAGGTTCATCCCCACCGGCGGCGTCAGGTAGCCCAGCTCGCCATTCGCCAGGAAAATGATCCCGAGCTGCACCGGGTCGATCCCGAAACTCGCCGCCAGCGGCTTGATCAGCGGCACCACCACGATAATCGCCGAGAACACGTCCATGAACGACCCCTTCACCAGCAGGAACACGTTCAGCAGCAGCAGGAACACGTACTTCGAATGGACGTGCGTCTGCACCCACGCGATCAGCAGCCCCGGCACCTGCGCGTCCACCAGGTAGTTGGTGAACCCCATCGCTACGCCGATCACCAGCAGCACCGCGCCAATCACCACCGCGCACTCCACCGTCACCCGCGGGTAGTCGCGCCGCAGCGAAAGCCCGCGGTAAATGAAGACCTCCGTGAGGATGGAATACACCACCGTGATCGCGCCCGCTTCCACCAGCGTGCCGAACCCGCCGAACAGTCCTACCAGAACGATCACCGGCAGCGCCAGCTCCCACTTCGCCACCCAGATGGCGCGGCGCGCCTCGGCCCAGGAGAATTTCTCGGGCGTGACGCGGCTCCGCCTCGCCTGCCACACTCCATAACCCGACACCATCGCCACCATCATCAGGCCGGGCAGGAACCCGCCGATGAACATCGAATCGATCGGGACCTGCGCATAGATGCCGTAAAGAATCACGGGCACGCTCGGCGGGAACAGCAGGCCCAACGACCCCGACGCATTGATCAGCCCGATCGAGAATCGCTCGGGATACTTGGCCTTCACCAGCATGGGCAGCAGCAGGCCGCCCAGCGAGAGAATGGTCACGCCCGACCCCGCCCACGTGAACACGGCACAAGCCACCGCCGTTGTCACCGCCAGTCCGCCCGGCATCCAGCCCAACAGCGTGCTGTATACGCGCAACAGGCGCGCGCTCGCGCCGCCCTCCGCCAGCAGGTAGCCTGCGAACGTGAATAGCGGGATCGAGGGCAGCACCGGCGATGCCACCTGGCGATACGTCTCTACCGGCACCGCCGCGATCGGCACCGCGCCGTTCCAGAACAGCACCACCGCGATGCCGCCCAGCGTCGCGAAAATCGGCAGTCCCAGCAGCGCCGCCGCCAGGATCACGCCCACCAGCGGCCACACCAGCGTGCCGCCGGCCGGTCCCGTCAGTTCGAGCGCGAGGGGAACCAGCAGTCCCGCCGCCGCCAGCGCGCGTAGCCGCATGCTCGGTGAGGCCCGCCACACCGCGCTCAGAGCGATGGCCAGGAATCCCACCGGCATGATCGCCTCGGCCACCCACTTGCCGATCCCCAGCGCCAGGATCGTGCCGCCTTCGCGCTCCGCCAGAACGAATTGCAGGCTCGCCCAGGCCAGCGCCAGCGCCACCGCGGCAGCCACCGTCGCAGTGAACACGCGCAGCCACGGCAGCCATCGCGCCGGCAGCAGCGTGTTCGCAGATAGCGCCAGCAGCCGGTCCGACCGCGCCGCCACCATCGATCCCACGAACGCCACCCACAGCGTCAGGTGCTGCACGAATACGGTCGACCCGGGAATCGCCGGCAGGCCGAACTGGCGGGCGATCAGCTCCAGAACCGGCAGCACCGACATCGCGGTGAGCAACGCCACGGCCAGCGCGTCCTCCGCCGCCATCAATCGGGCCGTCAGCCGCTTCACTTCACTTGGCCCCGCCGCGGCTGCGATACTCGTCCCGCAGCCGCCTCACCTCATCGAACAGATCGGCGGGCACTTCGCGGCCGCGTATCTTGGGATACACGCCCTCCGCCTGCCTGCGCCAGTCCGCCACCGTCGCCGCATCGGCGTGGACCACGTTGAGCCTGCGTTTCTGCATCGCCACCACGGCATCGTCGCCCATCTTCCGTATGCCGTCCCGCAGGTCGCGCCCCGCCTCCTGCGCGGCCTTCAGCATCTGCGCCCGCTGGTCCTGCGGCAGTTTGTCCCACGCCGCCTTGGTCACCAGCGTCGCCCCCACCAGCGGCGCCCATTTCACGTCGCACATGTTCCGCGCCAAGCCGAAGGACTGGTTGAGCAGCGCGTACAGCGGCGTGGTGGGAACCGCGTCGATCAGCCCCGTCTGAAGCCCGCTCAGAATGTCCGTCGCCGCCAGCGGCACCGCGTGAAACCCGTTCGCCTGGTAAAGTTCCAGCGCGTCGCTGTCGCCCGCCCACGTGAACAGCTTCATCCGTTTCAAGTCGTCGAGCTTCGCGACCGGCGTGCGGCTGAAGAAATGCACCCAGCCCGCATCGCCCCAGTTGAGCACCAGGAAGCCCCGGGCGTCGATCATCTTCTCCAGGCGCGGCGCGATGCGGTCGCGCACGTAATCCAGTTCCTCATACGAGGTGAACATCATGGGGATCTGCAGGCACATCACCCCCGGCTCGATGTCCGCCATACCCACGCCGGAAAGCGCCACGGCCTGGATCTGGCCGATGCGCATCTTCTTCACCAGGTCCGGCTCGTCGCCCAGCACGCCGCCGGGGTAAATCACCAGCTTTACCTTGCCGCCGGAAATGACGCGCCAACGCTCGCCGATGCGCTGCAGCACCTGGTGCCACGGCGACCCGTCGGGGGCGAGGGTGCCCATCTTGATCACGGTCTGCGCCGGCGCCATGACCGCCGCGGCCAGGAGGAAGAACAGGATCTTACTTTTCATTTGGCAGTGTCGCCTTCCAAAAACAACTCGTCCATGCGTCCCATCAACCACCGAGCCCGCCGTTGAGCGATCAACGTCGCCAGCCGCGTCTGCGGTTCCTTATCGGCATCGATCGCCAGCGCTTTCTCGATCAGCGCCTTGAATTGCTCCCGGTTCTGCGCCGGCACCATCGCCTTTTCCGCATAGCTCACGTAGAGGCTGGCCCGCTTGCCCCCGGAGAGCGCCTCGCTGCGCTCGAACAGGCGCCGCATGCGCTCCTGCTGGTCCGCCGCCTTCACGCCCGCCCGCGCGCTCTCCACGCTGATGAGGAACTCCTCCAGCGCACCGCCGTTCCAGCCTTCGTTCAGCTCCGAAGCGCGCTTGATCAGCGCCTCGACTTCCGGCAATTGCGCGATCATCTCCGGATCGTCCTTCGACGTCGAGATCGCCAGGCCGTGCGCCGCCGCGGTCCAGTAGAGCAGGGGAATGTCGCGCTTCTTCACGCGCTCGACCGCCGCCGCCGGGTCGTCCGCGATGGCCGCCCCGATCCCCGGGTACCCCGATTCCAGCCCGCGCATTCCGTACCGGTAGCCGCGCAGGTACAGCCTTCGCGCCCGCGCCCGCAGCGCCGTGCTGCGCACCAGGCTGTTGGAGGCTTCTTCGTCCGCCTGCTCCTCGACGTAAGCGTACCCATACTCGGCGAAGCCGCTCGCCGCCGTAAGCAGCAGCCCGCGGTGCTTCGGCGATTCCGCCAGCAGGCTCTCCACCAGCTTCAGGCTGAACGGCAGCGCGCCGCCCACCAATTCCATGTCATCGTCGCTTTCGTATGTGGAGCCGCCCGAGGCGAGCGCGTCGCCCACCTTGTTGACCGCGAACCTCCGCACCGAGCACCCGGCCGTCGCGAGCACCGCAATCAGTAGCCATCCGAAACGCATGGAGTAAGGCCCAGATTAACGCATTTCCGCGCTACCATGATCCGCATGAGCTTTCGCATCCCCGCTCTGCTTCTGGCGCTCTGCGCCCTCTCCGCCCAGTCGATGCCCGATCCCTGGACCCCCGCGGACCTCATCCAGCCCGCCGCGTTTGCCGAGCGCCTCAAGAGCCAGACGGCGGCGAAGCCTGTGATCTACTACGTGGGTTTCGGAGTGCTCTACCGCGGCAAACACATCCCCGGCGCCGAGTTCGCCGGGCCGGCCGGCAAGCAGGAAGGGCTGCAGGCGCTGCGCGAGGCCGCGCTGAAGCACCCGCGCACCCAGGAGATCGTCATCTACTGCGGCTGCTGCCCGTGGGACCATTGCCCCAACCTGCGTCCCGCGTTCGTCATGCTGCATGAGCTGGGATTCAAGCGCGTGCGCGTGCTCTCGCTGCCCACCAACTTCGCCACAGACTGGGTCGAAAAGGGCTACCCGTTCGAGGCGGGCCACTGACCGGTTACTGCCCGCAGCACTTCTTGTGCTTCTTGCCGCTGCCGCAGGGGCAGGGATCGTTGCGGCCAACCTTGGGGGGCTTGGCTTCGACGACCGGCGGCGGGGCGGCCTCTTCCTTGTCCTTGTCCTCGGCCTCCCAGCCTTCCTCGCTGTGGAACACCGGCGGCTGTTCGTGCGCTTCCAGGCGATCGTCGAGCGCCTTGCCGACGATCACGCCTTCCTCATCGCTCAACCCGCCCGCCAGGTCCTCGATTCGCGCGAAGAGCTTCTTCATGCGTGCCGGAGTGACGTCGCTCGGCGCTGCCAGGGCATAGGAATATAGCGCGGCGTCGCGAAGCTCCTCGTCTTCGAACAAATGTTCCAGCCGGCCGAGTAGCCCCACCATGCCGAACATGCCGGCCGCCGTGACCGCCTGCCGCCGCACGCCGAGGTCGGGGTCGCCGAACGCTTGCGGGATCCGGCTCTCGAACCGCCGGTCGCCGGAGTGCCACATGGCTTTGACGGCCCGCTCGCGCGTCTCCGCCGGTTCGTAGAATTCCAGGATGAGCTGGTGCAGCGCCTCGTCGTCGCGCGCCTCCTGGGCGAGGGCGACCATGGCTCCGGCGCGCTCTTCGATGGGCGCCGCCACGTCCGCGAGGCGAGCCCGCACTGCCTGGTCGATCTCCGGCGGTTCGGTAATGCCCTCCAGGCACTCCCAGGCCATCGCGCGGACAGCCCCATCCGCGTCGGTCTGGGCCACTTCCAGAACCCGGCGCGCGATCTCCGGCGGCGGCTCCTCGAAGGTCAGCATCTTGACCGCTCGCAGGCGGTAGTCCGGAATGGGGCTGGCCAGAAACGCCACCAGTTCGGCCGTATCGAACGCCGCGAAGAACGGCGTGTCCTCCTCCGGATAGAAGGGGCCGATGTCGAACGGCTCCGGCTGCGTCGTATCCACGGTCTCGAGGTCCCGAAGCGCGGTCTCGATTTCCTGCCGCAGCCGCTCGTCTTCCGCCGCCGCCAGGGCTTTCTCGAGCGCCGGCTTCGCCTCCGGATCGCCATACAGGCCGAGCGCGATCGCGCCCTCCGCCGGATCCTCCTGGAGAAGTTCGAGGAGCATCTCCAGGATGCGCGGGTCCCGCACGCCGAGCCCGGCGGCGGTAAACAGCACGTCGGTAGCCACGGGGCTCTCGGCGTTCAACTCCACCAGCGTTTCAACCGACGCTTCGCCCAGTTCGACGAACGCCTCGGTCAGCTCATCGGAGAAATCGAAGTCGTAGACCCGCGCCAGTTCCGCCAGGAAAGGCAGCGCCGCGGGCGTCCGCATGTGCCGCGCCACGTCGAGCGCGAAATCGTCGAGGGCTACGCGCTGGTCCTCGTGCGGCTCTTCCAGGAAGCGGACAAACTCCGGAAGAATCGAATCGCCGCGGTCTTCCAGCGTCCGCACCAACCGCTGGTCGAGGGGGACGTACCCCCGCTCCGCCTCCGCCAGCAATTGCTGGACGGAGGCATCCACATAGCCGTCGGGACTCAGGATCACGTCGCCGTTACTCTTCTTCTCTGACCACCTGCACCGTCACTTCCACCGTGACCTCGCGATGCAGGCGGATGGGAACCTGGTACTGTCCCAGTTGCCTGATCGGCTCGGCCAATTGGATCTTGCGGCGGTCGATGTGGTAGTCCTGCAGCTCCAGAGCTTCGGCGATGTCCTTCGAGGTGACGGAGCCGAACAACTGCTCCTGGTCGCCCGCCTTCTGCGACAGGACCACAGTCACGCCGGCCATCATGTTGGCCAGATCCTGCGCCCCCGCCTGCTCCTTCGCCTCGCGCCGCAGGTGCCCCTGGCGCTCCTGCTCCACGATCTTCTTGTTGGACTCGGTCGCCGCCACCGCCAGCTTCCGCGGCAGCAGGAAATTGCGCGCGTACCCTCCGGCGACTTTGATCACCTGGCCGCGAGTGCCGAGCTTTTCGACATCTTCTCTTAGAATGACTTCCATCTCGATCCTCCTTCGCGTCCGGGCCTACTTCGGGCTGAAGGGCACCAGCGCGATGCTGCGTGCCTGCTTGATCGCTTCAGCCAGCCGCTTCTGATGCGGCGTGCACACACCCGAGAGCCGCCGCGGGATGATCTTGGCGCGCTCGGTGAGGAACGCGCTCAACATGCGCACATCCTTGTAATTGATGTCGTCCACCTTCTCGACGCAGAACCGGCACACCTTCTTGCGCCGGAAATACTGCTTCCTGGTGGCGTTCGCTTTGTCGCCCCCGGTGGGCTGCTGCGACCCGGGTATCGGCCTGCCGCCTCTTTCTCTGTCTCTGTCGCCTCTTTGTTCCGCCATGGCTTATTCCTCCCCCTCGACAGGCTCCGCCGCCGCCACCACAGGTTCGCCGGGCGCGGGTGCCGCTGGTGCGGCCGGCGCTGCAGGCGCTGCAGGCGCGGCAGGACGGGCAGGGCTGGCCGCCATCGGCGCCGGTCTGCGCTTGGCCCGCTTCTCGCGTTCCTTCCTGCGCTTCTCGATCTTCTTCAATCGCTCATCGATCCGCACGGTGATCGACTTCATCACCATGTCGCTCACGCGCATACGCCGCTCCACTTCTTTCACGGCGTCCGGATCGGAGGTAATCTGCAGCAGGATGTAGTAGCCTTCCTCGCGTTTCCCCACGCGGTAGGCAAGCTTGCGTACGCCCCACTTTTCGGTCTTGTCAACGGTTCCGCCGGCCGATGTGACGATCGTAGTCATCTGCTCGATGAACGGGTCGATCTCTTCGTCGGTGGCGTCCGGCCTTACAATAAACAGCTCTTCGTAGATCCTCATTCTTCCTCTTTTTCACCTTGGGCGCGACGATTGAATCTCGTCAT
>Ga0182027_10015211_pt1 | contig 10599 bp, 8 predicted proteins | sample 712E1DmetaG_FD_121300 | JGI IMG/M metagenome (GOLD analysis project Ga0182027, IMG submission 121300) | Permafrost microbial communities from Stordalen Mire, Sweden - 712E1D metaG (Illumina Assembly) | ecosystem: Environmental > Terrestrial > Soil > Wetlands > Permafrost | place: Sweden... | reverse complement strand
GGGTTCCGGTATCGCCGCGGTTCCTCCAAAGCTCGGCAGCGTGGTCGTGGCGATACCGGCTAACCAGCTCTCAGACTTCGCAACGGCCGCCTTGAGTTCGACCTTCTACCTCGCCCTCTCGGTACCCGGAGGCGCGGCCTCGACATCGTGATGTGTCGCTGGGGGTTCCCCAATCTGGATGCCTCCGATCCCGGATCCAGAGTCCCAGGCGGGCGCTCCCGTGAGGCCATGAAGGGGCCGCTTGAGCACGATCGGAGCGCGAGTCTCGCGCCTTGGGCCGGTTAGAAATGGACGGAACCGTCCGCGTAACGGACGCGGTAGGGGATGACCCCCCTGTCCCTCGATGTGGACTCAGCTCAGGTCCGGCACCATACCGTGTGACGTGGTTGCCGCCGCCCCAGATGTTGGCTGGAACTTCGAACTCCCATGAACCGAGAGGCTAGCTTGCGCGTGCAACTGTATGTCCACTTCGGCACTCACCATTTTCTCCACCGACAGGAAGCGCGCGAGCGCACCTGCGGCAGCCTTCAGAAGACTTGAGATCGCGGCGGCACCTGCGTCACTGGGGACTCGAACCCTCATACCCGAGCCTGAGCTGAGGCCACGGCTTACACGATACGGGTCGATTCCGATTTGCTCAATAGCCCGGTTGCCTACGACTCCGTGCCAGTCGCTTCGGTCGCACCGCGGCTTCCAGAGTGACGGCATGGGCAGCATCGCTCCGAGCCCTGACCGACGAACCAAGTCACGTCCGCTCGGCGGCCTTCATTCCCGGTTGCAGGTATGCCTTCCACTCACTTGGGAGGTTGTGGACTTCTACTTGCCGAACGTCTCTACGTTCCGCTGCCGTCATGGAGTCGCGGATAGTCTCGAGGTCTGACTTCTCATGACCCCACACATACCGCGCAGCTGACTGCCACGAGGCGAGGTTGGCGCGGCGCACCCAGTCGTGAGAATCCGCCGACCGCGGTCGGGCGGCAACAGTGATGACCTCGGCGGTTCGATGCCCGTGCAGGACGAGAAGGCGCGCCGGGCTAAGCGGCATCACGATCTCGACACCTGGCGTCCGAAACCCCCTCACCTGATCCGACGCAAGGTCGTCCGGCATCACCGCAACGACAGGCTCATCACCCAGCAGTAGACCCGGTTCGGCTTTGGCTTCGCGAATGTCCCAGTCCATCTCGAAGAACGCTTGCGGCTGCGTCTTCATCACGATGTCGAGCACATGAACCAAGGCGTACCCCTTGGGCGGTCGGATCTCGAGCTCGCCGTTGCGAAACAGGGCCAGCCATTCGAGCCGAAGGTCCTCGAGCCCCTTCCCCTCATGGGGGACCAGGCCGACCTCCGCTGCACGGGCGGCGAATGCCGCAGGATCAGAAAGGAGACGATCATTGAGGGCAAGTGCCTGGAAGATGGCGGCCTCCTCGGCCCGCTCGACCACTGCCGGCACCCTTGCACGCTGGATGGCCATGTAATGGGCAAGGTCGAATCGAGCCATCGGATCCAGCGGCAGCATGCCGTGTGGAAGTGCAAGTAGGGCGGACAGCCGAGGCGCGGCGACCGACTCAATCCTCTGGAATAGTTCCTGCTCCAGACCGCCTTCAGTCCCTCCCGCGGCTTTGGCCACGTGGTAGTAGTCAGGCTGTACCGACGAACTCCTGACCGTGCCCGGAAAGATCAAGTCCTTCGACTTGTCATAGACCCATAGCTGCCTGCTGGCTGGTCCAGACCCGAATCGTCGGAGGTGGAACTGCGGGATGGTGTGCGAGTCGTGGGTTTCGTTCATGTCGCTCGAATCGTACCGCCAACGATTTCGATGCGAGTCCCTACCGCCCGGGAGGGCCTCATCCGCGACGAAATGACAAGGTCGCAGCTCCTGGCGGGTCGTAGACTGTCGACGTCCTTCGGGCGAAGTGGGTACCAGATACGCCCGTTCCTCGTTGCGTGGCGACCGGCCGAGGACCCAACGGCCGCGGAGAATGGCCCCTTGAGCCGGATCCCGAGGCGGGTGCTTCTGGGCAAGGCCTGAGAGGCCCGTTCGCGAACGGTGGCGGCGCCATCACGGCAGCACGGCGCGCCCGCCACCGAAGAACATTGGCTCGGTCAGAGACGGACTGAGAGTTCGCACAAGGTGAGGGATGACGCCCGTCAGCGGCCGGACGTGGCGGAACCGCCGCGCGCTCCCCTCACGCAACGGGCGCATCTGACCGATTGCCCTAGTGGTACCATCGCCGAGCGTCCACCAGGCCCAACAGGTACGGTGCGCCGGGCGCGATCCCGGCAACCATGACATCCTGAACTCGGCAGCCGTCGTCGGAGTCGGCGCCCATGATGTGCTCAGTCTTCTCGGGAGCCTGCGGGCTTCACGTACTCGTCCGGGAGTTCTCCCAATGGTTCTAGCTTCGCCCGTCCCAACCCAGCGGATGGCATTCGACCTGGCACGGCGGTCCTACGAGGCTCTCTATGAGCGCATCGCCGCCAGCGGCGATGCGGATCTGGTTCGCCTCGCTCGGCCAGTGTTTGAGAGTGGTCTGACGGCCTTGAGTTCGCTGCAAGGTCGCGTCTCGGATGTCACTCTGAGCACCGAAGCGTCTGAGGCGATTGCCGCCTACCTCACGTCGCTCGAGACGGACGACGTCGACAGCCAGCTCACTTGGCTCGGGATGCTGCCGCAGGCCCTGCGGGACGTCTACCGTGAGACGGCGAGGCCAGCGGTGTCGATCGCCTACGTCACGGCCATCGTGACGGGCACTCCCATCGTTCACGTTGCGCGGCAGGCCCCACAACCGCAGACACCTTGGAACCTACGGGTTGAGAACGCCACTGGAGGATGGAAGGCGGCGTGACAGACGAAGGGGGACCGGCACGGCCGCTGGAGATCTACCCGATCCAGATCACCGATGTCCACTGTCTGCGGACATCGTGCCGAAGACGGCAACGCAGGCCGAACGATCCTGACACGCCCGCGCTCGACATCCAAGTCAAGTCCACCGGGCTTAACCAAGACGGCCGCGGCTTCGGCGTGTCACTCAGGGTCAAGGCTCTCGTTCCCGTACTTGAGTCGGAGATCGCTGAAGTCCTGGTGGTGGTCGTTGGCGCATTCGGCAGCGACGACCCGATAGATCCAGCCGTCCACGCCGCATTCATTGCGAACACCCCGATCGTCCAGCTGTGGCCATACGCTCGCGCCTACATGGCCGAACTTGGAACGATGTTGGGCATCGCGCTTCCTCCGCTTCCGCTGATCAACGCGCTTGCCCGCCAGGGCTCCGCGCCCGCCACCGCAGAGGCCGGCGACACCTCCGCGCAGGACTGATCATGGAGCTGGTGCAGGCCGAACGAACCCCGGCCATGAACCGAGCCCATGAGGATGAGCGAGTCCAGCGTATCGTTGCGAACTTCCTCCGGGCGCCGTCGACTTCGATGGCGAAGCTCCTTGCGCAGGCGCTTTGGGGCAACTGGGATCCTCGATCGGCCCCGAGTCTGGCGAAGATGGCTGGAGTAGCGCCGGCTCATGCCACTATCGCCGCAGACCTGGCAACCGACGGGTTGGCGATCGCAAATGACGCGGACGAAGACCACGGCCGGCGATGCCGCGGCGCAGTCCTGGAGGCGCTGAGCGAGCAGCTCCTCCGACGGCGGGCGCTGAGCGTGCTGACCGAACAGCAAGTCGGCCCGTTTCCGGATCCCCCGTGGACAGATGGCCTATCCGATCCGATTGACATCATCGCCGTGGCCGCCGCCCACGAGTTCTACGAGTGCAAGGCGAGCGTTCGCGACATTGCGAGCAAGCACATTGAGCAGTTCCGTATCGTGGGCGAGGTCTGCCCTGACGACAGCCTCGTCGGGTTCATCACGCTTCAGGCGACGGGCTTGCTCGTCGGCACACTGATGGCCTTCAATCGCACCTGCACTCTGCACGGGTACGCGCTCGAGGACTTCGTGGAGATGGCGGCGAGTACGCCGGGCGTGATGGCTGAGGTTGGATCAGCAGCCTAGCCTGCAGCGACCCGAGCCCGGCTACCTCGATACTCAAGCCGTGCCGTGGCACCGATCGTGGGGCCGCGGACAATCGACGGCCTCACGCACGGCTCGGGCATGTCCCCGGAGCCGGCTGACAAACGTAGCGTCCTCCTATTTCGGGGTAACGCCGAAACCACGGCCCGATCGGACAGGCAGGCGTGCGGATGGCCATCCGGCCCCGAACGCCCGTCTGAGGCCGTCCTAGGTGGGCGAACGATGTCGCACCGTCAGGCCATCGTGGCCTCACCCAATCACGATATTCCTCACTGTCGCGATCACCGGGAGGGAGCCCCGGAGGCCACGGCGCTAGCGGCGGCTGCGGCGTTGACCGTTTCTCCGTTGGCACGTATATTATGACTATGTTTGAAGACAGCCCTGATCCAGACAGCATCGTCTCAGACTTGACGCGCCTGGTCCCCGTTACCTACGGCGCTCTCGAAGTGGGCGTCGCCAAGGCGCACAGCTACTTCGAGACAGAGGGGGCCGAGATCGAGCCATTCCTGTTCTCGCAAATCGTTCGATGGAGCGCGCGTCGACACCTGACGACGAAGGGCCGCTTGACCGTTGAGTTTGAGTTCGACGAGCTGGCCAACAATGGTCTGTCCATCTCCTTCGAGGGGTACGACATCCGGCTACGGAAAGCATTCCGGGGCGGCGTCCCGACGCCTGGGTCATTCGCGATGGAGACGTTCCACTCACAGACCTTCGGCTTCTTTGGCGATGCCTCTCGGCCGAACCTGTTCATCCTCTGGGACGTCAGTCGGCCTTCCTACGATCTCGCCCCGGACCTATATGTCGCCTGCCCCAAGGAGAGCACACTGAAGTTCCCGAACGTCGCGGAATGCCATTGGCTCGTGAAACTGCCGAACGTCGCCCTGATGCCCCAACCGGCGGTCAGAGTTGACGACTTCGACAAGTACGAGGACCTCCCGATTCATCGGCCTCTTGAGGCGACCGGCGAGGCGGAATGATCAACGGAGACAGGGTCCGACAGGCTCGCGAGTTCTGCGGCCTTACGCAGACGGATCTTGCAAGCAGGGTCAGCGTAGACCAGTCAACGATCGCCTTGGTCGAGGCCGGATTGCGGCAACCCTCTTCGGAGATGCTCGCATCGCTTGCCATGCAGACAGGCTTTTCGCCGGCATTCTTCCGACAAGGGTTTCCTCCGCAGTTCTCGGTTGGCTCGCTTCTCTTTCGGGCTCAGCAATCGGTCACCGCAAGACAGCGCAGCCAGGCGCAGCGGTACGGCGAGATTGTCTACGAGAGCGCAATGCGAATGGCCGCGCAAGTAGTGACCACGAATCCCCTGCGCCTTCCGCAGTTGGATCCTGGGACTACCCCGGAGCTGGCCGCGGAGCTGACAAGAGCGGCACTCGGGCTGGCGCCGGACCGGCCGGTTGGCCCCCTAATCAACCTGATCGAGCGAAGCGGAGTAATCGTTCTCGCCCTTCCGACCCATCTTCCAAAGCGCGATGCGTTCTCGCTCTGGACGCAGGCGACTCCGTCGACCCCACTGATAGCTCTGTCCACGGGCGTTCCTGGCGACCGACTGAGATTCAGCGTCGCCCACGAGTTGGGCCACTTAGTACTCCACTCCGCCCTGAAGGGCGGACTTGCGGCTGTTGAGAAGGAGGCGGACAGGTTCGCCGCTGCCTTCCTATTGCCAGCTGCTTCGATGTGGCAGGAACTCGTCCCGCCACTGACCCTCACGATGCTGGCCGAGCTGAAACCTCGTTGGGGCGTGGCGATTCAGGCACTGGTTATGCGAGGAAAGGAACTGGAGATCATCTCGCCCAACCAGGCGGCATATCTGTTCAAGCAGATCAGCATGCGGGGCTGGCGCACAAGCGAACCGATTCGGCTGGAACCGGAGAAGCCTCGGGCATACAGGAAGATGGCTGAACTGCTCTACGGCTCCCCCATCGACGTGCGTCGACTTGCCGATGAAGCCGCCCTCCCGGTCGGACTTGTCCAGGACATACTCGATGTTCACGCTGGCCTGGAAGAGATGCCCAGGCGCCAGCCGGAGGGGTCAACCAACGTCGTGAAGTTTAAGCGGCGGCCTGAGCGCCAACCGGAATAGCCGCCAGTCCTTGCTACCAATGTCGGATTCTCGCCCGCCCGCGTCAGGCGTCTCCGTGAAGAACCTCAACCAGCTCGGCGATGACTTTGACGTCGCCCTCCTGGGCTGACGTCAGCACGATCGGCTGGAAAGCGGGGTTGTTCGGCCTCAGCGTGATCGTCCGATGCTGCCAGAGGCCTTCCATTTCCCAGTCCTTCTGGCTGTCATAGCGTTTCACCGTGTATCGTTCCCCAGTCTCGGGGTCGACGCCGTCTCGCAGTTGGACCAAGACCGTCTTGCCGACCCGAGACCCGGCAACGGGCGCGGAGAACAGGCAGTAAGACCCGTCGGGGATGGCTGGCTCCATCGACTTGCCGACGACCTGCGCCACGAACATGCCTGGCCGCAGGCGATGAGTCGAGTCGAGTGCGACCCACTCGAAGTCGTCTTCTTCGACGTGCTGCGGATCTCCGAACGCGCCAGCAGCGATCTCGAGCGGCACAAGGGGAACACACGCCGCATATCGGTCGACCAGGGTCGGCCGGACGATCCGTGGCCGGAAGGGGATGATCGCGGCTCCGGCGGACTTCGTCTCTTCGGTCCGAAAGGCAGCCGGCCAGCCGCCGTTCGCCTCGATGACTTCGTCGACCTCGGTCATCAGCCGGATCGACTCGCTGAGTGCCACGACGATCTTCTGGTAGTGGGCGAGGTCGTCATCTGAGAGCGTGCGGCCCTTGCGGTCCTTGAGCCACTTCTCGCAGACGTGGTAGCTGCCCACATGGAATGCCCACACCGCCTCCGGCACGCCTCGAAAGCCAGCGCGTACGGGATTGGCTGGAGCACTCTTCTTCGGCGCGGCATCGTCGAGCCAAACCGTGTCGTCGGACCAACTGACCCGTCCCACATGCGGATTGTCCGGTCCGATGTAGGTGGTAATGATCTGCTCCAGCCTGGGCGACTCCATGAGATGTACTGCGACAAGTTCGTCGCCTAGGCGAGCGAGTTCATTGAAGATGACCGAGCCACCGGGTAGCGGAACCCGCGGGAACTCGGTACGCAGAAGCTCTGCATACCGGATCCGGTATGTAGGGCTGTGAACCACCGCGTATATGTACTGGAGTATCGCATTTGGATCTGTGGGCTCGGTCGAGGGACCGCTCGCCAACCGAGAAGAAATGGCCGTAAGGAATGCCGGCGCCAGATTCGGTTCAACGCTCTCACTTATGCCGAGCCCGGATTGGCCGGGATCCGCATATAGCCACAGAGGAGCCTGATAGTCGGTGGTCTTGCCCGATAGGGCGATGTGCTCGCAAGGGAGTCTAGTAACCAAGAAATGTGCATAGGCAACAGGCAGTTCTTCACGGCGATTGAAGCAGATTGAGATGTTCCGACCGGACTTCAGATGCCCCGATATCTCAGGTCTCGGCCAGTCGACCATCCAATCCGCCCAGTAAACGAAACGCTCGTCGAATGGACGGTAGAGGCACTTAGCAACGCGACTTCGCCAGGCGCTGTCGCTCCGAACGCGGGCTCTCGCAACCGGGAGCTTCCAGCTGCGCGTGTCGCCATCCGGGTACTTTGCCGAACCGTAGCCCTTGAAGTACATGTCGCGCACGACATCGTCCGATAAGTCAGGGCGGGAGAACTCGGCAATCCGGCTTGAGAGAGCGGATTCGTCAAGATCGACCACAAAGAAATCGCGGGCCGTAATGAAGCCCGCAGCATTGACGGGCATGATTTCGTTCAGTGGCCAACCTGTCATGTACTCGTCACGCGAGCCCGTGTTCAGCGGCTCAAAGAAGTAGTAGGGCGAGTCAGGATCCACTCTCGTGAAGGGCGTCGATCCGGCAACATGAGCAATGAGCCAATCGTACTTCGGCTGTCGTTCACCCCACAGATCTGCGTGCATTACCGCTGCTGCAATGGACGCGCGGGTGGCGAGTAGGATCGCGACCCCCTGACGGATGTCGAAGACGTTCTTGTCGTCCGATCCGTCTGGCGACCTCTCTTGCTTGTTTGCGTTTCCGTGAAGGTCCAATACAGAGATACTCTGAAACGTTCCCATGAGGCTCTGCCTCATGCCCCGGAAGGTTGGGTTGCCGACATACCCGTGGTTGGTGATGTAGCCGAGTATCCCAATCCCGGTTCGCTCGAGGCTCATCTGGACGAGCCTTATGAACTTGACGTAGTCATCCTGCAGCCACAGCTTGCGTTCGTTTAGCGCCGCGCCATCGACTCGTTTGTACGCGTCAATCAGTCGCTGGGCTTGATCGCTCATGTTGGAGGAGACGCCTGAATACGGCGGATTGCCGATCACGACGGTAAATCGCTGCAGCAGCTTGATCTTGTTGACGGCCGTCGCTTCGTGCGCCAAAGCCGGTAGGAATCCGGCGAGCGTCTGCTGTCCTGCATCGCCAGCCGGCTCCAGAGCATTCGTCAAGTAGACCCTAGCGCGTTCATCGCTGGCGAACTGGTACCCAGTCTCATAGAGCTTCAGACCGATCTTGAGATGCGCGATGGCGTACGGCGCCATCAGGAGTTCGTACCCGTGTAGACGCGGCAGAAGGTGCTTCGAGACGTATTCGTTCCACAGTACTGCGACCTGCCGTCCGTCCTGGCCGGCCCACTTGGCGAGGAGCGTCTGGCGGATGACGTCGATCACCTCCACAAGGAAGGTCCCTGTGCCGCAGGCTGGGTCCAGAATCTGGACGAAATCGCTGTCTGGCCCCACACCGTCAGGGATCGTGACGTCCTTGCGCCGGCGAGTCATCTCCCGCCAACTGGTCGTGTCTGCCAACCCATCCTCAAGGCCGAACTCGGTCCGAAGCGTTTCGTCAACCGACCGCACGATGTAGGAGACAACAGGCCGAGGCGTGTAGAACACGCCTCGGCTCACCTTCTGTTCTTTGTCGTAGGCCGCGAGGAAGTCCTCATAGAAATGGATGACCGGGTCTTCTTTCGGATTCCGGTCACCGAAGTCTGAGACGACTGCCTCCATGTTGGCGTCGTCGAGGAGATCGACGACTTCGCTCACGCCTAGTTCGTCGAAGTCGATCGCAGTTCCGTCCGTCGTGTTGTGACGGCCGCCGACTTGGAGAAAGGTCTCCATTAGCTCACGCAAGAAGGGGTTGGTGCGCAAGTGACTCGTGAAGTCGTCCACCGTCTTCTTCCGCGGGTTCACGATGCGGGCCGAGAGCAGACCGTAGGCGATCGTTTGCGCGTACATGTCAGCGAAACGATCAGCATCCAGGTCGTGTACCAGCGCCTCTCTGAACGCCTTCAGTAGCTGTGTGAGTGGGCCTCGCTCGGTCTCGACGGCCAGAGCCGTCTTGATCCGATCTCGGATGGCCCGGGCCAGCTCGGCTAGGCGAAGCGAGAGGTCGCGCGAGGTCGTGATGATCTCGCGGTGCCCAAGCGTGAAGGCGGCACTCCAGCGCACGCGCCAGGCATCGACGTTCGCCTCATCGTCTGGCCAGCAGAGATGATCGGTCAGCTCCTTGGCGACAGCGTCGAGATGCAGCGCAGTGTCGAGGTTGTCCCAACCAAGCACCTTGAGAGTCGGCAGGTCGTGGCCGCCATGCGGGCTCGAGAAGTGGGCGAAGCTGATCTGGCGCTGGTCTCCCTCGCCGTAGTTGGAGACGAAGAGCAAATCGTCCGCTGCCCACGCCTGGCGTTCGGCGCTACTTGCGTAGGCTCGCTTCTTCAGCGCGACCTGGCCGAGGATGCGGCGCAAGGCGACCACGGGCAGCCGTTTCGGCTCGAACTTGACGAAGAAAATGCCCCAGGGTTGGTTCGCGGCAAGAGGGCGAAGACGCCTGATCTCTTCTATCTTCGCCGCATTCTTAGAGTCGATGCCGAGTTCTTCCGGCGTGTACTCGAAAGTCAGATTCTCGAAGTCGTCGGTGCCAATCGGCCAGTCGAGCTCGTCGCGCAAGTAGGCGATGAGCTGGTCGAAGCGCCTGATCCTTGCGAGCGCGGCCCGCTGATCCGTCGACATCTTGGTTAGCCCTCGTTCAGTTCCATCCAGCACCGGAGCGATGGGCTCACGCCTGCGGGCGCGTCCACGCGTTTCAAATACGTGTTCTTGATGTGCTTCTCGACCTTCGCCCGGATCTCCACGAGGGTGGGCTGGTTTGTCGTGCAGCGCCTGGGCGTCTCAGGTTTGGACCGCACACTAGCGACTATCTCGCCGGGGTCCTCCAGAATCGCGCCTCGGTCGATGTCGTACAGATACCAACGTGCAGTCCCGGCCTCCTCTGTGAAGTCGTTGAGTGCTTTGTCGAGAGCAGGCAGTGCGTAGCAGAAGAAGACACCTACAGCCCCCTTTGCCAGCCGTTCGCGTCCACTGAAGGTCGCTCCAGGGAGGCGCTTCAGCCGCGGTTCCAGCTCCTGGTCCGCCTGCAAGAGAGCCTGATATTCGAGGTGCATGTCCTCGACGGCCGTGCGGGTTCCCTCGTAGGCGGAGTTGAACTCCTTCAGGGCTTCGTAGGCGTCCTCGGGTCGGAGGAGCTGCC
>Ga0182027_10015210_pt1 | contig 10600 bp, 6 predicted proteins | sample 712E1DmetaG_FD_121300 | JGI IMG/M metagenome (GOLD analysis project Ga0182027, IMG submission 121300) | Permafrost microbial communities from Stordalen Mire, Sweden - 712E1D metaG (Illumina Assembly) | ecosystem: Environmental > Terrestrial > Soil > Wetlands > Permafrost | place: Sweden... | reverse complement strand
GCGCGCGCTGCGGGAGAGAACTTCTACGTGCTCTACGAGAACGATCCGAGTCCCTTTTGGAAACCCGGTTCGATACCGATGCCCCGGGTCCTGCGGGACGCGGTCTGGTGGACGCGGATCCATTGGGAGGACGAGGACCTCTTCCTCCCCATGAATTCTGGTCCCCTGAAGAGAAGGAGGGGGCGATTGCGCTGCAGCCTGGGCCGTTGGCAAAACCAGCCAGCATACTCTGTGGAATTGCGGGACAACCCGGCCTGGGGGAGCGGTCGCAACCTGTCCGGAGCAGTCGTTCAAGTGTTGGGACTCCCGCCCCGGGGTCTCAGGCCGACGGAGAAAGATGAGGTTTTCACGGCTGAAATCTCCAAAACCCGGGGGCGCCCTGTGCGTCCTGTGCTTTACCACCGCGTCGGATTGCTGGATTATGTTTGGTTCAGTCACGGCGCCCCCGTCCCGGCGAACTTGTATGACCACACCGTCCGACGGTTGGATTCGGTCAGGTTCACATGGCACAGGGACAGTGCGGCCATCCATTTGCGCCAGGCGGGCGAAGTCGTGGGACTGTTTTGGCCATGCCACATTTCTGCGCCGGAAGTTCTTGCCCATGCGCGGCGGCGGTTGCTCGGACGTTTTGCAAAAAGCACAGAGGCCGTGGAGAATCCTCGCTGAGTTGTGGACGTGATGCCAGCAGAAGAAGCTATGAAGCGATTCCATAAACCAAAATCGGGCAGGGTGAAAAGCCCGCCAGGCAAAGTCGTCTCGCGACGAACCGACCAGAGGGCCTGGGTCTTCAAGGGTTCAATAGTGCCGCTGCGCGCTATGTTCGAAGCTCTGGCCGATGGGGAGAGCGTTGGAAAGTTCGTCAAACGGTTCCCCAATCTACAAGCGGAGGAAACCAAAAATGTGCTTCGCAGTGTGGGTCTTCTGGTTGATTACCAAGGCGCCGAACGGGATGACTTTTGCACCGACCAACAGATGCGACAAAATCCATGGCTGAAAACTCAAACCGACTGAACGATCATAGCTTCCCGGCGGCGCCCGCCTACCAAGGGGCTGTCGCTAGAGGAAATTCTATGACAGCGATGGCGGGCGATGGGGAATCGGCATCGCGCTTGTCGTGGCGCGATCCGGAGCAGCCGACGGTCGCCAATTCGCCTAGCCGTGGTGCGAACCCTGGAGGGCGTGCTCGCCTGAAGGCTTGGCGGCGGCGCTTGGTTCAGGAACTTAAAGCCAAAGCCCACAGCCAGCGGGGAATGAGGCGCAGAGGCTGGTGGAGCTTGCCCAACAGTTGCGACTGGGGGCGCGCTGGCATTATTGACTCCATCATACCACCATCATACCAGCACTTTCCCGCCGCAGCGGGCCGCACGGCGCCGCAGGGATTGACGCTACGAGGGAAACTGGTATTCTACGAGGAAGTTTTGAGTCAGGGACTGCCTTCTAAGCAGTGGGTCGTGGGTTCGAATCCCGCCGGGCGCGCTATTTATCAAGCAGTGCAGCTCCATCGAATACGGTCCCGATCCTTTGCGTTTTGCGGCGCAATCTGTTGAATCGGCCATTGGGAATCAGATACGCGCCATTAAACACCATTAAACCCCCGCTTTACTTCCACGCGCCGGTATGGTTCACTTCCGCCTTGTTTGACAAGGATAACCGTATGCAATTAACAGGTTTACCCGGTCGTCGCGGGCAAGGAATTTCCCGGCGCGGCATGGCATTTTTTGCGATGGCGCTGCTCCTCGGCGCGGCCGGCTGCCAAAAGGCCGCGCCACCAGCGGTTGCTCCGCCGCCGGAGGTGGAAGTGATGACCGTGGCCACGCAGGACGTGCCGGTCTATCAGGAATGGATCGGCTCGCTCGACGGCTTCGTCAACGCCCAAATCCGCGCCCAAGTCTCCGGCTACCTGATGTCGCAGAATTACAGGGAAGGCGGCGCGGTTAAAAAGGGGGATGTCCTCTTCCAGATTGATCCGCGGGTGTTTGCCGCCACCCTGAGCCAGGCTAACGCCCAGCTCGACGTGGCCCTGGCGCAGTTGGGCAAGACCGAACTGGATGTCAAACGTCTCACCCCGCTGGCCAAGGAAAACGCCATCAGCCAGGAGGAACTGGACGACGCCGTGCAGGCCAACCTCGCGGCCAAAGCCAGCGTCGAAGCCGTCAAAGCCACCGCCGACCGGGCGAAGTTGGATCTCGAATTTTCCAGTGTGACATCTCCGGTGGACGGCGTCGCCGGCCTGGCCCGCGCCCAGATAGGCGATCTGGTCGGTCCCGGCTCAGGCAACCTGACCATCGTTTCGACGCTGGATCCGATCAAAGCCTACATCACCGTCAGCGAACAATACTACCTGGACCACTTGGCGGGATATTTGGGCAAGACCGGCGCGGGTGGGGATGAGTTGGAACTGGAACTGATCCTGGCCAACGGGGCGGCCTATCCGCAGAAAGGGAAGTTTTATTTCCTGGATCGCCAGGTGGAACCGGGCACGGGCGCCATCCAGGTGGCTGTCTTATTTCCCAATCCCGCCGGTCTGCTTCGGCCCGGGCAGTACGCCAAGATTCGCGCCCGCACGGAATTGCGCAAAGGTGTCGTCCTGCTTCCGCAACGCGCGGTGACCGAATTGCAGGGGAGCTTCCAAGTGGATGTGGTCACCCAAGCCAACGGCTCCAACCTGGTCTCCATCCGCCCCGTTAAAGTCGGCGAGCAAATGAGCAACCTGTGGATCATTGAATCCGGCCTCCAATCCGGCGAGAGCGTGATCGTGGAGGGCCTGCAAAAAGCCGGACCGGGCAAAGCGGTGAACCCACAGCCCGTAAGAAGCCCCGCGCCCGGCAAGGGATGAGAATCTATCTGGATTGACCCCAAGTGAGCCGCTTTTTCATCAACCGCCCGATTGTCGCCATGGTGATTTCCATCATCACCGTCATCGTCGGTTTGGTCACGCTCTTTGGCCTGCCCATTTCCAAATTCCCCGCCATTGTCCCGCCGGAGGTTCAAATTCAGGCCACTTATGTGGGCGCCGACGCCGTCACCCTGGAGCAGTCCGTCGCCGCGCCCATCGAGGAGAGAATGAGCGGGGTGGACAACATGAACTACGTGTACTCGCTGAACGCCAACAACGGCTTGGTGCGCATGTACGTCAACTTCGACGTGGCGACCGATCCGAACGTGGATCAGGAGCTGACGCAGTTGCGCTATGCCCAAGCCGAGAGCCAGTTGCCGGCGGACGTGCGCAATTTCGGCGTCATCGTCCAGAAAGCCACCTCCTCGCCGTTCATGTTCATCTCGATCTTCTCGCCCAAGGGAACGCACGACGCCCCGTTCCTGGCCAATTACGCCTATATTAACATGCTGGATGAGATCAGCCGGGTGCGCGGCATCGCCCAGGTCAATGTTTTCGGCGCCGGCCAGTATGCCATGCGAATCTGGATCAAACCCGACCTGCTGGCCAAGCTCAACATCACCGTCCCGGAAATTGTCAAGGCGGTCAACAGTCAAAATGTCGTCAACCCGGCCGGACGCCTCGGCGGCAGCCCCGCTCCGGCGGGACAGCAATTCACCTTTTCCGTGATCGCCCAGGGCCGTTTAGTGACCGAAGAGCAATTCGGCCAGATCGTCGTGCGCGCCAACCCGGACGGCTCGATCGTGCGGCTCAAAGACGTGGCCCGCATTGAGTTGGGCGGCCAGGATTATGACATCATTGGCCGCTTCAATGGCAAGCCCGCCGCCAACATGTCCCTCTATCAATTGCCCGGCTCCAACGCCCTGGAGGCCGCCAAGGAGGTCAAGGCGCGCCTGGAAGCATTGAAGAAACGCTTTCCCGCCGACATTGATTACGCCATCGCGCTGGACACCACGCAGGCCATCACCGAAGGCATGCGCGAAATCATGTTCACCTTCCTGGCCGCGCTCACTTTGGTCACGCTCGTGGTGTTCGTGTTTTTGCAGGGATGGCGGGCAACGCTGATTCCGTTGCTGGCGGTGCCGGTTTCGCTCATCGGGACCTTCGCCCTGTTCCCGATGCTCGGTTTTTCCATCAACACCTTGTCCCTCTTCGGCCTGGTTCTGGCCGTGGGCCTGGTGGTGGACGACGCCATTGTCGTGGTCGAGTGCGTCGAACGGCACATTGAAGAGGGATTGGCGCCCAAAGCGGCCGCCTACAAGGCCATGGAAGAGGTATCGGGGCCGGTCGTGGCCATCGCACTGATTTTGTCGGCGGTGTTTGTGCCGACGATTTTCATTCCGGGCATCACCGGCCGTCTCTACCAGCAATTCGCCGTCACCATCGCCGTTTCCGTGCTGATTTCCGCGTTCAACGCCCTGAGCCTCAGCCCGGCCCTGTCGGCGCTGATTTTGCGTCCGAGAAAAAAAGGCGGCGGGCCGCTGGGCAGGTTTTATGATTGGTTCAACCGCGTTTATGGCCGCGTCACCCATAGCTACATTGGTTTTTCCGGCGTGCTGATCCGCAAATCGGCCATCAGCCTCCTCTTTCTTCTGCTCGTGGCGCTGGCCGTGGCAGTGGCGGGAAAAAAAATTCCCGGCGGCTTTCTGCCCGAAGAAGACCAGGGCTACATCTATGTGCTGGCCTCCCTTCCCTATGCCGCCTCGACGGAGCGGACCAGCGATGTCGCCCGCCAGTGCGAGGAGATCCTGAGCAAAACGCCTGGCCTCAAATGTTACACCACGGTGGTCGGATTCAGTCTTTTGAGCGGCGTGCGCAACACCTACAGCGCCTTCTTTTGGGTCGCGCTTAATCCCTGGGGCGAGCGCAAGAAGCCGGAGGAACAGTACGACGCCATCATCAAACACCTCAACACCGAACTGGCCAAGGTGCCCGGGGCCAGGGCCAATGTCGTCACGCCGCCGGCCATCCAAGGGGTCGGGGCGGCCGGAGGCTTCACCTTCATACTGGAGGACCGCGCGGGCCGGGACATACCGTTTCTGAGCGAGAACTTGGGCAAATTTCTGGAAGCCGCGCGCAAACGGCCCGAATTAGCCAACCTGAGCACCACCTTCCTCCCCTTGGTCCCGCAAGCCTACGTGGATGTGGACCGGGATAAGGCCCTGAAACAAGGCGTGGACATCGGCGAGGTTTACCAGACTCTCCAGGCCTATCTGGGCGGCACGTTTGTCAACTATTTTAACCGCTTTGGCCGCCAGTGGCAGGTGTATGTCGAGGCGGAGGGCCAATACCGCGCGCGCGCGGAAGACCTCGGCCTTTTCTATGTGCGCAACCGCGCCGGCCAGCCGGTGCCCCTGTCCTCCTTGGCCAGCATCAAGATGCAGTCCGGCCCGGAATTCACCCTGCGCTACAACCTGTTTCGCAGCGCGCAAATCAACGGCGCGGCCGCGCCGGGCTACAGTTCGGGCCAGGCCAACCAGGCGCTGGAGGAGGTCTTCGCCCAAACCATGCCTCCGGAGATGGGGTACGATTACCTCGGCATGTCGTTCCAGGAAAAAGCGGCCCAGAAAGGAGTCAAACCCGCCGCGGTTTTCGGCCTCTCGCTCCTCTTTGTTTTTCTGATTCTGGCGGCGCTCTATGAAAGCTGGTCGCTGCCCTTCAGCGTGCTGCTGGGCACCCCCATCGCGGTCTTTGGCGCCTTTGCCGCCTTGATGGCCCGGCACATGGTCAACAATGTTTATGCCCAGATCGGCCTGGTCATGCTCATCGGGCTGGCCGCCAAAAACGCCATCCTCATCGTCGAGTTCGCCCGCATGGAATTTGCCAAGGGAAAATCGCTGGCCGACGCCGCGCTCACCGGCGCCCGCATCCGGCTCCGGCCCATTTTGATGACCTCCTTCGCCTTCGTCTTTGGTTGTATTCCGCTCTGGATCGCCTCCGGCGCGGGCAAGGAGGCGCGGCGCATTTTGGGCACGGTCGTCATCGGCGGCATGCTCGCCGCCACCTGCATCGCCATTTTCCTCATCCCGGTGACTTTCTTTGTCGTGGAAAAATTCGCCCTCCGTTTCAAAAAACCGCCGGAGCCGCCCCCGCAAGAAGGAGAGGAGCCATGACCGTTCTCCCGCTCCGCGGACCCAATCCGCCCTCCTTCGCCGCGCCTGCGGAGGGGAAACCATCCGCCTTGTCCGCCCTGGCCCCGCGCCGCCGGACGGCGGCGGAAATCCTGGCCCTTCTCCTCCTCGCCGGCTGCGCCGTCGGCCCCAACTATCACCGTCCCGCCGTGGACGCGCCGGTTCAGTTCAGGAACAGTTCCGATCCGGCCTCGACCAACTCCCTGGCCGACCTTCCGTGGTGGCAGATTTTCAACGACTCCACTCTCACCAACCTCATCCACACCGCCCTGACCAACAATTACGACGTGCGCATCGCCGCCGCCCGCGTCGAGCAGGCCCGCGCTCTGGCCGAACAGGCCCGTTCGCAGTTCTTCCCCCAGGCCGGCTACGATGTCAACGGGTACCGCGGAAAAAACGCCTCCTCTGGCAGCGCCAATCCCGCCGGAGGCGGCAAGACCGGCGACTCCTTCATCGCCGCCTTGAACGCCTCCTGGGAAATTGATCTCTGGGGCCGGATTCGCCGCTTGAACGAGGCCGCGCGCGCCCAATTCCTCGCCAGCCAGCAAGCCCGGCGCGGCGTCCAACTCTCCCTCATCACCGATTTGGCCCAGGGCTATTTCCAGCTCTTGGAACTGGACGCGGAATTGGGAATTGCCGAGCGCACCACCAACTCCTTCGGCGAAAGCCTGAGAATTTTCAACCAGCGCCTCGGCGGCGGGGTCGCCTCCAAACTCGAAACCGACCGCGCGGAGGGCGCGCTGGAGGCCGTCGCGGCCATCGTGCCCGATATTGAACAGCGCATCCGCCTCCAGGAAAACCAACTCAAGGTTCTGCTCGGCCAGGCTTCCGGCTCCATCCCGCGCGGCGCCGCCTTGGCGGATCAAAACGTGCCGCCGGCGGTTCCCGCCGGCCTGCCCTCGGCGTTGCTGGAGCGGCGGCCGGACATCCGCCAGGCCGAGGAACTGCTCCATTCCGCCGGCGCGCAGGTGGGGGTGGCGGTGGGGGATTTTTTTCCAAAAATAGGTTTGACTGCGCTCTTTGGCGCCACCAGCCAGGAGCTTTCGGCCTTGACCGCCCCCGGATCGCATCTTTGGTCCGCAGGCGTGGATGCCGCCGGCCCGCTCTTCCAGGCCGGCCTGCTGCGCGGGCAATACCGCCAGAGCAAGGCGGCTTGGGAGGAGGCTAGGCTGGAGTATGAGCAAACCACCCTCCGGGCGTTCCACGAGGTTTCCGGCCAGCTCTTCACGCGGCAGAAATACGAACTGGCCTACGCCCAGCAGGCCCTTTCCGTCGCCGCCTTCCGCGACGCCGTGATCGTCGCCACCGAACGTTACCGGGCGGGTCATGCCAATTATTTTGAAGTCCTCGATGCCCAGCAACAGTTGTTCCCCCAGGAAAACAACCTCGCCCAGACCCGGCTCAACCAACTCCTGGTCATCGTCCGCCTCTACAAATCCCTCGGCGGCGGATGGAACCAGCCGGAAACTTCCGCGCCGGCCAGGTGAATCCCGCCTATTTCGGAGTCGCTCTCACGAGCAGAACGGGGATGGTTGACTTGTGCCGGACCTCATGGATGGTGCTGCCGAAAACCAGGTCGCCAACCAACCGATGCCCGTGCGTGGCCATGGCAATCAGATCGCATTGTTCCTCCTTGGCGGCGCGCAGAATTTCGGCGGGAGGGTTCCCCAGCGCCAGATGAGTCGAAACCCGCAGGCCCGACTCGCGCAACTCCGCCGCCTTCTTTTCCAGGTAAGCCCGGTCCTCCTTCATCTCCTCCGATTCCGCCAGTTTCATCCGCTCGAAATTGCGCGCCACCCAGCCGTCGGCCACGTGCAACAGGAGCACTTCGGAATGGAAATGGCCGGCCAGCTCCGCCACGTGCGGGAGGAGCGCCTTGTCCGCCCAACCGTTCTCCAGCGCCACCAGAATTTTCTTATACATGACGATCCGGCCCGGCGGCCGCTGCGCCGTCCCGGCCGGCAAGATCGAGCACCATCAGCACGCCGAGAGCAAGCACAATGTGGTGAGCACCATCTGGTCGAGCGTCGAGAGTCGAGGGCCGGAGCGGGATGCCGGACTCATGCAGAGGTCCAACCTGCCCTTTCCTATCATTCTTATTGAGGGTGGACAGAACCAGACAAAAAACCCAACATCAACATGAATGTGCGGATTTTGGCCCCAATCATTAGCGACTTCTCGGGGAGCGCGACCGTCCCGGTCGCATCCGTCGGCGTCCCGCCGACGGAATCGAAAGCCCAAAACTGGCCCACCTTTTAGGTGAGTCTGCAAGCACTTCGCTAATGATTCGGGATTTTGGAGTTCTCGATCGCATGTCAGATAATGACTCAGCAGAGGGAAAAGTGGCGGCAGTTGGCGGCAGGACCCGATGGACGGGCTGGGCCTTTTTGGGCGTGGTCTGCGCGCTGGTCATTGGGTTTTATGCCTGGAGCGCCAGCTTGGGATATTTGGAGATGCTGGGTTCAGGCGCGCCGGACAGCTACTACAATGCGCTGGTGGAGGGTTTTCGCGCCGGCCAGCTCAACGTGAAACGAGAGGCGCCGCCCGGACTCGTCAAGCCCGGCGACTCCGCCGATTTGGCTTGGACGAAGGCCGCAGTGGCCGGTGTTGCGGATATGAGCTGCTACAAAGGGAAGCTCTATCTGTATTTTGGGGTCACGCCCGCCCTGGTGCTTTTCTGGCCTTACGCGAAGTTGACCGGCCATTTCCTGTCGCACAAGGATGCGGTGGTGATTTTTTTGTCGGTGGGTTTCCTGGCCGGCACGGTTTTGCTGTGCGCGGTTTGGCGGCGTTACTTTAGGGAAACCGGGTTTGGGGCGGTGGTGGCCGGGACGCTGGCGCTTGGCCTGGCCAATTTCGCGCCGGCGATCTTAAGGCAGATTAGTGTATATGAGGTGCCGATCAGTTGCGGGTATGCGCTGACCATGCTGGCTCTGGCTGGGGTTTGGCGCGCGTTGCAGGAGGAGCGGCGGCAGTGGGCATGGCTGGCAGCGGCGAGCCTGGCCTACGGATTGGCCTTGGGAGCGCGCCCATCGCTGGTGTTTGGAGCGATCATCCTGCTGGTTCCGGTGGCGCAGGCCTGGCGGGAGAAGCGGCCGGTGCGCCCATTATTGCTGGCGGCTGGCGGCCCGATTGTGTTGATTGGGCTGGGGCTGCTGCTTTACAACGCGCTGCGCTTCGACAATCCGCTGGAATTTGGGGAGCACTACCAGGTGCCGCCAGTCCTGAACCAACAGTTCAGTCCGCGCTTCCTTTGGTTCAATTTCCGGGTTGGTTTTCTGGAACCGGCGCGCTGGAGCGGGAGTTTTCCCTTCGTGGATAGCATCACTTTGCCGCAGGGGCCGAAAGGCTATTTCGCGGTGGATCATCCTTTTGGCGTTCTGACCAATATTCCGCTGGTATGGCTGGCGCTGGCGGCGCCGCTGGCGTGGCGGAGCCGGTCGCTGGAAGCGCGCTCAAATCTGCGCTGGTTTTTGGGGGCGGTGGCCCTGCTTTTTGGGATTCTGACGCTGACCCTCACTCTCTATGATGCCATGTGCCTGCGCTATGAATTGGAGTATGCGTCCCCGCTGGTGTTGCTGGCTGTCATTGGAGCTCTTTCATTGGAGCGCGCCCTGATCGGCCAACCGGTCTGGCGGCGAGCTGCCCTCTTCGGTTGGGTTTTATTGCTCACCTTTTCGGCGGCGTTCAACCTGTTTAGCGGCTTTGGAGTGCGGGCGGACAACTGCTGCCGCCTCGGTAACACACTTCTGCGAATGGGCAGAGTGAACGAAGCGATCACGCAATACCAAAGGGCTGTGCAATTCAACCCGGACTCGGCGGAAGCCCACCTTGACCTTGGAATCGCTCTCCAGCTCCAGGGAAGAGTGGAGGAAGCGATCGCTCATTTCCAAACGGCACTGGAAATCAAGCCGGACGATCCAACATCCCAAATGGACCTGGCCTGGCAACTGGCCACTTGCCCGGAGACCTCGCTGCGCAACGGCGCCAAAGCGGTGGAACTGGCCCGGCGGGCCAACCTGCTGACCGGAGGAAAAAATCCGAACATGCTTCGCACTTTGGCCGCCGCCTACGCGGAGGCGGGGCGGTTTGCCGAAGCGTTGGAAACGGCGCAGCGCGCCTTGAAGGCGACCGAAACGCAATCCATGAGGGGGCCGGTCGAGGCGCTGCGATCAGAGCTGAAACTCTACCAGGCAGGCCGCCCATTCCACGCCCCGGAACCCACCCATTAAATGCGCATTCAGCGGCGCAATCGAACGCTCGGAAAGCACCGGCCAAATCATTCCGCACACTGGTCCCCCCATATTCAGGTAGGGACGGCGCTCGCACCCGTGGTGCGCATCTCTATATTGTGCTGACCGTGCGCCGTCCGCGCCGCATTCAGCGGCGCAATCCCATTCGAGATTCGCCCCACGTCCAAGGGACGCCAGAAACCTGTAGCGGCGGTCTACGACCTTGTCATTACCCACATCTTTTTAGTCATGGGTTAGTATTGCTAATCCTTCGCACATCCACATCAGCCGCTGCCAGCCGCGCCAGATGGTCTGCCAGCCGGGCATCCCATCCTGCTTGC
>Ga0182027_10015209_pt1 | contig 10600 bp, 13 predicted proteins | sample 712E1DmetaG_FD_121300 | JGI IMG/M metagenome (GOLD analysis project Ga0182027, IMG submission 121300) | Permafrost microbial communities from Stordalen Mire, Sweden - 712E1D metaG (Illumina Assembly) | ecosystem: Environmental > Terrestrial > Soil > Wetlands > Permafrost | place: Sweden... | reverse complement strand
TTCAGAAACCCGAAGAATACCTACCATCGAGGAAAATCACCATTGGCGCTTGCTACCGGGACAAAACAGAAGTTTGACTGGATGCAATTTGTGAAAAAACCAACCCCTTAGCTGAACGTCGCCTGAACCAATATTCAGACACACCTATAGCACATCAAAATATTATTCACGGAACGGTTGCATCAGTTGGAGTTAATCCGCGTTTCAAAGGCACGGCAAAAATCGTATTAACCATCGATAAAATCGGAAAAATTCGTGAAGGTGATATTTTAGTTACCACCATGACGAGTCCTGACTTTGTTATCGGCATAAAAAAAGCAGCGGCGATTATTACTGACGCCGGCGGGATGCTGTGTCATGCAGCTATTGTTTCCCGCGAATTCAAGAAGTCATGTATCGTCGGAACGGAAGTTGCCACAAAAATCATTCACGACGGGGATCTCGTCGAACTTGATTGTCAAAAAGGAATTATAAAAATCATCAATCACGCTTCGTAAAAAGAGAAACTGCAATTAAAGAACCGACCATTATCGCAAACCATGCAAGACCTACTTGAGTTAGAAGATTATCCTCACGAATCTCGACTTCCCGAAGGGATCGGCCAACCAAAACAAATCCTGAAGATTGCTTGTTTGAATAGGGTGTTATCACAGTAGCAATTCGAACTCCTGGTTTTGGTTGCCAGGTAAACCGACTCTGTCCTTTTTCTTTTGTAGCTGCTAAAACGCCTTCGGGTAATTGGGGTATTTTTCCATCGAGAGTGGCGTTTGAGGCAATCGCGTCTATCTTATTATTCTTATACACAATGATAAACGGTGACAGACTTTTCGCGATATCGACAGCTTGAGAGGCTAAAAATGGATTCGAATCCGCCCGAGCTGATAGATTTTGTGCAATATCCTCTGACATTTGAATTTGCGGATCGTTTGCACCCATCCGCAAAATTTGTTGATCGGCAAGATACATAAGCCCACAAAGAGAAGTAATAATAAAAGCAAAAAGAATCCAAAACTGTAATTTTTTAAACATATTATGTTAATTTTTTTATGAAGAACTTGTAAATGAAATACCCGCTGGTGAAAGAAATAGCAATGGATATCAGTGTACCCAATACAATTCCTGCTGGGATATACGTATATCGTACAGCAATTGCATAGATAACAGTTGTGATCGCGCTTACCATTGAACTTTTCATTATCGCAGACGAAAACTGAGCGCCCTGAGAAAAATACGTGATGAGAATAGTGCTGGTAAACATCGCTGGAAACATAGAGAACATTCCGCCAAGCGTAGGTCCACCAATTTTTCCCAAATACACAGCAAGAGCAATAATTGTTCCACTCGCTAATCCTCTCATTATTATTTGCGGTGATGTATATGTAATCTTCTTGCCTGGAACTGATCGGATATGTAAACCATATTCCAAAAGATATAGTGTCGCCCCGAATAAAAGTATATATCCGAAAAGAGACAGCGTAAAACTCTGTAAATGAAGTTTAATCATTCCAAACGCAAGAATTACCCAAAGGAATAAAGCGGTCGTAATCGCTCCCCAAAAATTTCGAGACACAAACGCGCAATACGTTAGAATAAAAAAACATGTAAACCCCGCGGTCATCGGCATGACTGTCGTAGCCGCTGCACCCGCTGCAGGATTTTGTGTCCACGCTAGAAAAAACAGACCAATCATTGCGGTTGATGGAAGACCAGCTATTAGTCCGCCGATTTTGGGGCCAAGACGGTCAGCTGTCATCGTCGCAGCAATGACCCAAATTCCGCCGACTAAAAATGAGAGGGCGAGTTTGAAGAGAAAAACTCCATCCATATAACGCCATTATAGTACAAAAAAATAGCGCCAGCTCGTAAGCTAAGGCGCTATTCTACCGTTTTGTTGTTGCCCAAGACTCAAACCCATCTCATTAATTGTTTTCTATTAGTGTTCGTTGCCTCCTTTCGTATCATAATCCCATTTTGTCTGAGGCAACTGAAAGAAAGCTTAATAAGTAAGAAAATCGTCAGAGGCTTACGTCGTCAACATTCGCGACTTCTTCAAGAAGCACTGCCTGCGCTAACACACGCGCGCTATGGATCGTGACCTGTTTATGATCATACGAAATAATTTTTTTCGCAACTAATTTTTCCATCTCAAGACTTGTTGTTTCGCGAGTTAAGCCGATGAGATTTGCAATATCTTGATGCGTGAGAGGCAACGTTATTGTTGTGGTTGCACTTTTAACTTCACCAAATCGTCTGGCTAGAATTAAAAGAACAGATGCTACTCGACTAGATGCGGATCCAAATAACAAATATTGAATATTAGAAAGAAGACCATTAAGACCTACACTGATGCGAGTCGTAAATTCAAAAAGAACATCAGATTCCCGACGCAAGAATGCAAGAACCTCCGCTTTTGGAGCGCGTTCTATCTTCACCGGTGTGATGGTCTGGTAATAATATGTATTCATCGAATCTCCTAATATTAAAAACATTGGGAAGTAGGACCCGGGTTTAAAAATATTTAATGTCAATTCTTTCCCATCCGGTAATAAACAATACATCCGTACAAATCCGAACACCACGTAGTACACGTATAGCGTTAGATCATCCGGCCTAAGAATTATTTCATCTTTTTTATAGGAAACAAGTGGGAAGGTATCAAAAAACACGTGTATTTTTTTGGTAATTTCATTCATAAAATATATTGTAATACAGATTACTGATACTAATGTTCTATCAATCGTAAAATATTAATTGATTATACCTCTTTCCAGAAATTATCGAAATCGTTCAATCGGAAGAAACAGACTCTCTGCATATGGATGATAAGAGCTCTCTAAAATTTTAGAGTATAATACAAATATATGATTATATTACCATCGCTTCCCTATAGTTATGATGCACTTGAACCATTTATTGATGAAGAAACTATGCGCATTCATCACACGAAGCATCATCAAGCATATGTTGATAAATTAAATGCTGCATTAGAAAAAAATCCTAGCCTCAAAAACACACCTGTAGAAGATATTTTAAGACGACTTCCAACGTTTAATATGGACGAAAAAGATAGGACAGCCTTAAAAAACAGTGGCGGCGGTCATATGAACCATTCATTTTTTTGGACAATCATGGGACCGAAAAAAATGGTTGACAAAGCATTAGAGAATCGTATCGTTAAAACGTTCGGATCAGTTGAAGAATTTAAAAAACAATTTACAGATATGGCGATTAACCATTTTGGTAGCGGATGGGTTTGGCTTGTGGAAAACGAAAAAAATGAACTACAAATGTATGCTACTCCCAATCAAGATTCACCATATTTATCTGAACATACGCCAAAAATAGCTATCGACGTTTGGGAACACGCATATTATCTTAAATACCAAAATCGCCGCGCAGAATACGTGGCAAATTGGTGGAACGTTTTAAAATTAATCTGATCCAGAAAATATTTTCTATCAACTTAAATCTTTCTTCATGTCCTGAAATTGCCTCTTCGTGATTTCTCCTTTAGCATACCGTTCTCGAAGTATCTGGATAGCAGTATCTTCTTCATTTGTTTTTTCATCCGCTTCTTCAATATGATTCTTCCCATGAGACCGAAACAGCTTAACAATAAGGAAAAAAATTGCTGCCCAAAATAAAATAGAAACGATAACGCTGACGATGTCAAACCCGCCTCCAAACGCCATCATATGCGGACCGTACATATATCCTCTCATCATACAATAATCACCTCCTTTAAAATTGATTATTTAATTAGCATATCAATATTAATTGAAAATAAACTGAAAATACCCATTACTCGCGTTTTCCAAGTCCTCGATCGAGAATAAACAGACCGTTTTTAGCATCACCGATTTTTTCCAATTTTTCTACAATCTTTGAAGCGCTTTCCTCTTCCTCTACTTGCTCATCAATATACCAGGCAAGAAATGATTCTGTTGCTGTATCATCTTCTTTCTTAGCCTGAGTGACAAGTCTATTAATCATCTTTGTCACTTCAACTTCATGATCATATGCTTCGGAAAACGCGTCTTTTAGACTTACCCAAGTATTTTTTGGCTTTGAAAGAACCAACAGCTCCACCACTCCACCCCGACTAATGACGTAATGAAAAAATTTCATTGCGTGAATAATTTCTTCGTTGGCTTGTTTTACCATCCAATGTGCGCACCCTTTCCAATTTTCCTTTTCAAACCACGAACTCATAGACAAATACAAATACGCCGAAGAAAATTCAGCAGCGATTTGTTTATTAATGGCAAACGCCATAGTATTAGAAATATTCATACGACCTCCTTTTAATATCAGTAAGATTTATCAATGAGTCATTGTATCACGCACAAAAATAAAATGAGGTTATCTAACCAACACTACTAAATTCTTTCTAATCCTCTATAATGCGATTGAATGAATAAAGTGCATATATTCTTTGTATTCTTAGTCGTATTGGGTATATTTTTCCTATCCCCTCTTTTAATAATCGGACAATCACCTGCATACGCAGCGGTAGTTATTAATGAAATTTATCCAAAAACCAGTGATGCAACGCTTGAATGGATAGAGCTCTACAATACAGGATCTGATTCTGTCTCATTAGACAGATGGGCCCTCACAAATACGGACAGTCCAACGAAAACCTTCGTGATGAATGCGAGTGCCATAATTAGTCCCCATGGATTTGTAATATTTTACCAACCACAATCTGGTATTACGTTCAACACAACAGGTGATACGATTAAATTAACCGATACGAATAATTCTATCGTAGATAGTCAAAGTTACGCAGGTACCTTGGGATATAACACGTCTATGGGAAGAAGTCCTGACGGTGGAACAAGTTGGACTGTTTGTAACTCACCAACACCAAATCTTCCAAACGACTGCCCGCTAGCCACGCCCACACCAACTCCCGCACCTACACCGCTGCCAACTAACTCTCCAACGCCGACCACTGTAGACGCTCCAATGCCAACCGATTATCAACTTTCTGAGGGGACAACGTCTAAAGTAGTGCCATCAATACCTCCCCCTACTCCATCACCCACTCCGGCAGATACGCTCGTTGCTATTTCCATCCCTAGTACGATTGTCGTATCAAGACAACTTGCCATCGAGATTATCATTGTTATAGGCGCTTGGATTCTTTTGACATTAATCGCACGTGCGCGCCGAAAACGTAAATCTGGAAAATAATGAAACTTCGTCGCATTTGTGGTTTGGATGAAGCCGGACGCGGTGCTCTTGCCGGTCAACTGGTTGCAGCCGCTATAATTCTTCCCTGTTCAGACAAAACCATCTCGAAAAAAGCAGGTTTTAAACTCCGCGATGGTAAATTATTAAATCCAAATCAACGAAAAAAAATTTATTCAATTCTCAAAGAACTTAATGCGGAAATATCAGTTGAAGTCATTTCAACCCGATGTATAAATAATCATGGCATTGGGTGGGCAAACCGAGAAATCTTCAGAAGATTAATTAAAAAAATAAACGCTTATCAATGTATCGTTGATGGAAATCTCAAACTCGGTAGAATTGCCGGAAAAACACATAAAATAAAATCCGTTGTTGATGCTGATGCAACAATCCCTGAAGTAATTGCGGCCGGAATTGTAGCAAAAGTAGAACGGGATCATATTATGCATGAACTTCACAAATTGTTTCCTGAGTTTGGCTGGGAAAATAATGCAGGGTACGGAACTCGGTCACACATTTTAACAATTCAAAAAAATAATATCTCACGTTTCCATCGCGGAATATATGTAACGACAGCCATCAAGAATTCGTTTGATCGTTCGATGGAGGCGACTCATCCTGAGGATCAATCCCATTTGGTTGATTAAACATATTAGACGTTCCCATTTCTTGCGGCGGTGGAGGTCGCCGAGGAGTTATCGGAGGAATATTTTTCCCAGATTTTTTTCCGGATTTATTTACAAGAATAAGAACGATTGCCGAAACTACTAATAACAAACCAATAATTGTATAGATAATCATCCGCCCCGCACTAGCTGATTCTGATTTAGGTGCAGGGGTGATCGGTGGACCTTCTGTTGGCGTTGGCGTAGTACTAATTGTCTGATTTGTTACATCATCTTGATTCGTTTGATCAGTAGTACTCGCGTCAGTCCCAGACGCGTCCGTCGAGATCGTCGGTGTCGGAGTGGAAACAGAAACCCCTGCAGCGCCGGACATTTCATTGGAATATGCACTGGGCATGCAACCGTTTACTGCTTTAACGGCAAAATAATATGTTTTTCCTGTTGATAAAGATCCTACTGTATATGATGTTACGTTTCCCACATTGGGGTTTCCATAAATATAACTTCCGCTCGTTGTGCCATAAGAAACTAAATAATAGCTCACGGGGGCAGCAACCGCGTTCCAGGTTAAAACAACAGAATGAGCATCACCAGCCTCAGCAGATGTAATTTGTGGTGCCACGGGTACGGCGTCGTTACACGTTCCGATTGGAGTTGGACTGGGACTTATTGTTGGAGTGGGAGCAAAGGTTATGGTGCCAGGAAATTGGAACGTTATCGGATTCGTTGTATCTGTCACGCTGATTGTATCTGTTTCAGAACTATTGGAAGTTACTGTAAATGTGGCCTGCCCGTTACCATCAAGTGTTCGAGGCGACGAAGACGTTGGATTAATATTATCGTTAGAATCGCTAGAAGTTAAATAAACAGAATCTCCAACAATAGGATTTGGAGGGTTTGAACCGTCTTTTAGTGTGATTGTTATAGTAAACGCTGATTGCCCATCTGCATAAACCGTACTGCTACTAACCAACATTACGGAATTACCGGAAACAGGAGTAACATTACCTGCAAACGCGGGAACTAACAACGGTAGATCAATCAGGAATATACAACTGGCAATAAAAACCAATAATTTCTGCAAAAGCGCTTTCATGAGGTTACCCTACAACTATCGTACCACGAAATATCAATAAATAACTATATGTGAGTAACCTTAAAACTTGCTGAAAATTACATCAACGCAAACGAAATGATGGTATAGTATAAACCATGCAATTAATCCTTCTATTAATTTTTCAAATTATTTTACTTTTTACCCTTGTCCCATACGGGTATTCCAGTGATAGTGCAACACACATGCTTTCATCATGTTTGGTCAGTAAAGGACTTCGGCTTTATACGGATTTTCTCACGAATCACGGTCCGCTCATGATTACCGTCAATTCATGGATATATAAACTGACGGGGGCATGCAATATATTTATCCCCCGCTACTTCCTATTTTTTATAGTTTCCGCAATTATATGGCTGATTGCAATCTATGGAAAATCGATAAAAAGCGCATTTTTCATCACACTTATCTATGCACTCCTCAGTATCAGCTACGGCACGACGGCATTTTTATCCGAAAACTGGATGATTTCGGTCGCTTTAACCCTATTTTTACTTATTAACTCGTATAAGCATCTGCCGCGTATACTCTTTTTTATCCTATTTGCATTTGTAGAACTATCTTTGTTTGTCGAAAGTCCGGTGTATATTCCGTGCGGGATCGTTGTGCTAACGTATTTTAGTATTGAACAAAAGCGTGACAAGATACTGTTACTATTAACAGCTATCCTGCCATCGGTGCTCTTTTTACTTTTGTTTGTTTCCCTCAAAGACTATTGGAATGTCGTCTATGCATTTAATTGGCAATATTATGCAGCCATTTCCCATTTCGGACCGTATTCATATTGGAACTATTTTCGCATTTCTGTATCTGAAATCCTTCAAATTTTTACTACTCCGGACTTCTGGACAAATACTGCAAGATTCATGTCTCTACTGGAGCTTACCATTATTGGAACGTGGGTCGGAATAAAAATATGGAAATTCCCCTCAGAAAAAAAGAAAATAAATTATTACGCATCATTGCTGATACCGCTTCTTCTTTTTATGCGACCGGACGATTTTCATATGATTCCATTTCTATTTTTTCTCATTGCGGAAATAATTTATTTCTTACCTAAAAAAACGTACTCCGTGTACATTCTTGCTATTATTTTGCTACTTGCTGCACGTACATTTATTTCTCCTGATCGAAATTATTTCTTTACGAATTACAAAAATTTGGTTTCATATTACGACTCAATCGTAGCTACTAATACCAACCCTGACGATAAAATATTATTATTTACCGGACAACCTGATTCCTATCTTATTTCAGAACATATGCCCGGATCGTATTACTGGTCTGACATAACGTGGGGAACTGTCATGCCTGGAGTTCTCTCTCACCTAATACGCGATATTACAAATAATAACGTTAAACTCATCATTGTCGAAGTGCCCCAAGGTGTATTTGAGGGTCAATATGCTAAAGAACGCATTAGTCCTGTATTGAAATTTTTAGATACTAATCCTTTGTATACGAAAACCGTTTTACCGGTAAATAATGCAGTCATGTATCTTCATACCGGCGCTTATGGGCGCGACAATTAATCCTAAAATGTGCTATACTATAGATGTGCATAAACCATTTTATGCAAGCGGATTTCTTTATCATTCTCCAACTCAACAAATTCTCTTGCAGCAATTCAAAAGCGGAACTTCAGTAAACCTCGTCTTATTTCGGGGATCCAGTAAAAATGGAGAAACCCCACAAGAGGTTTTCAGGACGTGTATCGAAAAAGCGTTAGGAACAGCAATTGATTCTTCCTCCATTCATCCTATTTACGATTATGTTCATGAACAACTTGGGGAGCAATTTGTTTTCTATGTAGAAGTAAGAGATGCAACGCCTAAAGAATACAAATCAAAAAATAAAACAGAATGGTTACCGCTCACGAAAGTACCGAAACGCGTTATGAGCGAACAGACACATCATGATATTGTTGTAGGAGAACGAGTTATTCGATCCTCGTACGAAACATCGCATCCTCAAGAGTTTCCAAAACGTCATTAAAACTATCCAACGAAGGTTAATGCAATTCCCGTTTTATTTGCACGGCCAGTGCGTCCGATGCGGTGCACGTAGTCATCATAAGACTGTGGTTCATCAAAATTGATAACATGGGAAACGTTATCTATATCAAGTCCGCGGGAAGCAACATCCGTCGCAACTAAAATTTTCAGTCTGCTTTCCTTAAATTGCGCAAGCACTCTCATCCGTTGTCCCTGTGATTTATTTCCATGAATGGCGCCAACAGAAAACCCGTTTTCCGCCAAGTGACGAGCGAGTTTTTCAACAGTCCATTTGGTCCGTCCAAAAATAAGAACCTTGGAAAATTCTTCTTTCCGTAACATCGTCTGTAATAGGGTTAATTTTTCTTCTTTATTCTTCACACGAATCACATCTTGGTCAATGCTCGCTAACGTTTCACGGACTTTAACGGAAACTGTAACGGGATCTTTTGCAAATGATGCAATGATACCGTTAACTTCTCCGGAAATAGTTGCCGAGAAAAATAATGACTGACGAACGACCGGCAATCCGCTCATAATCCTTCGAATTTCGCGGATAAATCCAATATCAACCATTCGATCTACTTCATCAAGAACAATAGTATTGTAGTCAGGAAGCCGTACCATGCGGCGTTCAAGAAAATCGGTGAGACGACCGGCGGTGCTGATAACAAAGTTAGGGCGAAGACGCAGTTTTTGGATTTGTGTGCCCATACTGGCGCCGCCAATAACAAGAACCGAGGGAATATTTAATCCCCGTGCGAATAATTTGAGCTCATCGTCAATTTGGACCGCAAGCTCACGGGTAGGTGCGATAATAAGCACTTTTTCCGCGCGGTTTTTCATTATCTTATTAATTAATGGAAGCAAAAACGCAGCTGTTTTTCCGGTTCCAGTGTTGGCAATACCAACGACATCGCGACCTTCTAACACAAGCGGAATCACCTGATCCTGTATCGGAGTCGGGGTTGTATACCCTCGAGCTGCAACGTTTGCTTTAATCTCGGGAGCCATTACGAAATCGGCAAATTGGTGGACCGATACATATTCTGGCGCCACTTCCCCTTCCACTGCTTTATTTATATAGCGATCAGGATTGACACCAGCATCCCGCTGTCGAGGGGTAAAATGGGTGCTATTACGTCTTCCCATGGCGCGGAATGGCTGTCGTGATTGATTTCTTGAGTAATTTTGTCTGTACATATAAATAATTTAATTAGGTATATGGGGATACTAAAAGGTATTCCAATACTATCTAATTCAGTTTTATAGCCCGATTGGGCGAAAAGCTGATTAGATATCGGATACATGAGGTATAGGTTCTAATAAGCTTCTTTTGAATTAATAAATCTGCCTAAATGAGAGCGAGTGTGGGAATAATGAAGAAAGATACGAAGTGAAAATATAATAAGGTATCTTTATCTTTTGTTTATTCAAACATCAAATTCTATGTAGACAGATTCATTAATTCAAACCTGTAAAAGTATTGTAGCACATCCCCAACTAAATGTCAATATACTATAGGATTATTCCATAATCACGACTGGCGACGTTCAGCTAAGGGGTTGGTTTTTTCACAAATTGCATCCAGTCAAACTTCTGTTTTGTCCCGGTAGCAAGCGCCAATGGTGATTTTCCTCGATGGTAGGTATTCTTCGGGTTTCTGA
>Ga0182027_10015207_pt1 | contig 10601 bp, 7 predicted proteins | sample 712E1DmetaG_FD_121300 | JGI IMG/M metagenome (GOLD analysis project Ga0182027, IMG submission 121300) | Permafrost microbial communities from Stordalen Mire, Sweden - 712E1D metaG (Illumina Assembly) | ecosystem: Environmental > Terrestrial > Soil > Wetlands > Permafrost | place: Sweden... | reverse complement strand
GCTCGCGGTCATCTCGGCTGCGCCCAGCAAGCTGGGCTGAAGGAAAGCGGCAGCAAGCTGCCGCACTCCAAAATTAGCGGTATGGCTGGCCGCGGGCTGCGCGTCGGGAACCCGCGCAGCCGCGCGATGCATCAGCGTGAGCAAAAAACTTGTCGTGCGTTAACTGCTGAACAAATCGCCTACGGCATTGCAGGTCGCAGGAAGCCGTGCCACACGTTGTTTGCGCCTACCCAGAATCCCGTAATCGCCCCCGATGGGTTGATGCCTGCGGGGATGGTGCCCTGGTAGGCGCCCGTGCCAGCGCCCGGAACGTCAATTGTCGTGAACCTCCCGTCGGGATCGCGCAGGAAGCCGTGATTCAAAAAGTTCGCGTCCAGGTAGTATCCCGTGATCGCCCCCTCCGGATTGATGTTACCGGGAAAGGTGCCGTTGGCCTCGCCCAGAGCGTCGAACGTCGTAACTCTGCCTTGGGGAGCGCGCAGGAAGCCGCGACCCAGCCCGCTCGAGGTAATGACCAATCCCGTGATCGCACCCGCAGGGTTCAGGCCCGACGTTCCGAAACTGGCGTAGTCGTCGACATGGGTGCCCTGGGCAGAGTCCGCGGTTGTGCCCGCACCCGGAGCGTCGAACGTCGTGATCTTGCCGTCAGGAGCGCGCAGGAAGCCGTGAGCCACCCCGCTCGCGTCATAGTAGGCTCCCGCGATCCACCCCGCTGGGTTGATACTATACGCGTAAGTGGCGATATTGGGCCCTAGGGTCCCGCCCGGAACGTCAAACGTCTTGATCCAGCCTTGGGGATCGCGCAGGAAACCGTGACCCATATAGCTCGCGTCATAGTAGATTCCCGTGATCGCTCCCGCTGGGTTGATGCTTTCGGGATTGGTGCCGTTGGCCGCGCCCGGAGCGTCAAACGTCGTGAACCTGCCGTCGGGAGTGCGCAGGTAGCCGTGATACACAAAGTTTGCGTCAACGTAGTTTCCCGTGATCGCCCCCTCCGGGTTGATGCTAACGGCTCCGCCGCCCTGGCCGGCGCCCGTGCCCGGAGCGTTAAACGTCGTGAACGCGCCGTCGGGAGCGCGCAGGAAGCTGTGATACACAGAGTTCGCGTCTTCGTAGTATCCCGTAATCGCTCCTGCGGGGTTGATGCTATCGGGGTAAGTGAGATATTGCGCGCCCGGAGCATCGAACGTGATGATGCTGGGCTCACGAGCGCTCGCGGAAAGGCCCAGCCCCAGGATGCACAGGGCCAAGCAAAGGGCGAGCGCTTCTTTCCGTCGGACTGCCGAACAGAATCGTGCCAAAGCAATATGGTTTGTCATCATTGGTTAATCTCCTTTTGGCTTATCTCTACCAGAATTTGCCTAGTTACAAATGGGATTCGGTGAATTCTTCTGAACATGAAGAGTTCTCCTTCCGCGAACACTTTCCGGCAGCCACGTGCAGGCGTCAATGCACAGTGGGTAACAACGAGGTATAATGTTTGTACCTGGCTAACTCCCTGAGGAGAGGCGGTTTGTCCTCCAATATACTTTTGGTGGTTTGCCTTTCAAGGGAACTCGTGTAGTGATACACTTGCTGGCAAAAGGTGGGAAGCGACCCCAATGAAAGACAGTAACGCCCGACCGCGCCTGTTGCGCTTCAGTGTTTTCGAAGTTGACCTTCGCACCGGAGAGCTGCGCAAGCAGGGACTGAAGGTCAAGCTACAAGGTCAGCCCTTTCAAGTCCTCGCCATGCTGCTGGAGCGTCCGGGCGAACTCGTGACCCGCGAAGAGATTCGAGAGAAGCTCTGGCCGGGAGACACCTTCATTGATTTTGAACACAGTGTCAACAACTCGATCAAGAGGGTGCGCGAAGCCTTAGGGGACGATGCGGCTGCGCCACGCTTCATCGAAACCTTGCCGCGCCACGGGTACCGCTTTATCGCGCCGGTGGATGGAGGGGCAATGCAAGAATTGCCTCTGCCGACATCGTATTTGCCTCCTGTTGGGGATGATCATTCGCTCTCCCACCCGGTAAAGACCCCTCTTCCCGCGGCGCCCGCTGTAGCGCCGGTCTCTGACCGGCGACCCGAACCGGCGCTGGCAGAGCGCCGCTACAGGCCGAGCGGGCGAATGCTAGCGCTGGCGGGGTTCACGGTGGTTGCACTGGCCATTGCGGCGGCATTCTGGAAGTGGCCGAGTCTTTACCCTGGCAGAGGGCCTGCTCCCGGCGCGGCGAAGGCGCTGGCGGTGGTGGAAATCGAGAACATGTCGGGAGACACGTCCCTCGATTGGCTGGGAGGAGGCGTGGCGGAATTGCTCACCACCGACCTGGCGCTGGGCAGAGGGCTGGACGTCATCTCCACGGAGCGTGTGCGCAGCTTGATCAGCCGCCGCACGAAGGGCCAGGGAACGCTGCCGCCCAGCGAGGCGCAGGACGTTGCCAAGGACGCGCAGGCGGAGCTATTCCTGAGCGGCGCGTTGCTCAAAATGGGCCCGCGGCTGCGTTTGGACTTGCGCGTTCAGGAGACGGGCACGGGCAAAGTCCTCTTCGCCGACAAGGTGGAAGGTGAGAACGGGGAGGCGGTCATGGGGATGGTGGACCAGGCGACCGTTGGTATCCTGAGCAAGTTAGCGCCGGGTGAAGCCCCCGCGCGGCCCAACGTCGCCGCCAGCTTGACGTCCAATATGGAAGCCCTGCACGCCTTTGAGGAAGGCCGCAGCTACTTTGATCGTGAGTTCCCTGACAAAGCCGCGGGAGCGTTTCGGCGCGCTACCCAGCTTGATCCCCAATTTGCCTTCGCTTACCTCTATCTTAGCAATTGCCTTGCTCAGCTTGGTGATATTGCAGGAGTCCGCCAAGCGATAGCTCGTGCCGCGCAGCTTGCCGAACGGCCATCGGTGCCGCGTCAGCAGAAATTGGAGATTCAGGCCGCCCAGCTTTATTTCGACGGCCGCTTGGAGGAAGAGGACGAGCTACTCCAGGCGGTCGTCCGTGAGTTTCCCCGCGAACTCGAGCCGCGCCGCGAGCTCCTTGAGTGCCGCCTCAATGAGTTTAAATACTCAGACCTCCATCCGATGGCGGAAGAGCTTTTGCGCCTGGATGCGAGCGACCCCGCGGCCTACCAGCATCTCGCGAGGGCATACGGGTTCGAGGGCGACGTGCCGAAAGCCCTGGCCGCGGTGGACCGCTATGCGTCGCTCCTCCCACCCAACGATCCCTATCCGATAGATCAACGCGGCGATGTGCTGTTGCAGAATGGGCGATATGAGGAAGCTCTCGCGGCCTACCACAAGAACCGGGAACTGAATCCCGGCTACCATTGGGGCTCCGCGTTGAGCATCGCAGATACTCACCTCCGCGCAGGGCAGTACTCGCTGGCGGAAGCTAGCGCCCTGTCAGTGACCCGCCAGTGGAATGACGCGAACGCGCGCGCATGGACGGCCCGAATGTTAGGCGAAATCGAAGTCGGTCGAGGCCGCCTTGACGCCGCTGTAGCGAGCTACGAAGAAGCGGCGCGGCTTCAAGAAACCCAGCCACCGCCAGCGGCGTATGCATGGCTGTTTATAGCAGCGCAGATCTATTTCGAGCAGCGGCAGCCGGAGGCGGCGCTGGCCTTGGGACGCCGCCACCCGGGGCCCGCGGCTTCGGTTGTGCGAGGGATCGCCTACCTCCTCTTGAAAAATGAGCCGGCGGCGGAGAAAGAGTTCAACGCCCTGCGTGCTTACTTAACGCCCCTGCTGGGCGAGTATATGGCCGGGAAATATGTTGACCTGGAGCACTTGCGGGCGGCCGCTTACGCAGGCCGGTCACAGGAAGTGACGGCGGGCTGGCAACCGCTTGGCGGCCAATTCCGCTGCGACATGGCCATGGAGGTTGGCCGTGCTTATCTGGAGTTGGGAGCGCTGCCGGAGGCCGAGCAACACCTGCGGTTTCAGTTGAAGATATCTCCTACTTTCCTGACGTATGTCTTGACGCAGTTCTATCTGGGGAAAGTCCTGGAACAGACCGGGAAGAAAGCCGAAGCCCTCAATGCCTACCAGGAATTCCTGGGCCACTTCAAGAATTCCACTGCCAAGCTGCCGCAAATCGCCGAGGCCCGGACCGCGAGTCGGCAAGCCCTACGAGGAGATCATCCGCTCCGCCCGTGAAGCGGATGCGGACATCATCATCCTGGGAGTGCGCGGCCGCAATGCTCTGGACCTGGCCATCTTTGGTTCCACCACCTACCGCGTCATCCAAAAGGGTTCCTGCCCGATCTTGACTGTTCCCCTCTGATTTGCAGCTTCTAACCCTCATTTCTCACCACGATTAGACATTCTTAGGATGCTCCCGGAAGGGCGGGGCTTCAGCCCCGCCAAGTCGCGGATGACGACCTCTGTTGGTCCCTCGCCCCACGCAGTCCCGCAGGTGCGGGACTGCGTGGGGCGAGGGACATGGGAATTATCAGGAAAGCGCTGTAACGGCGGGGCTGAAGCCCCGCCCTCCCAAACGCGAGGTGAGAAATGCGGGGTAATAGGGGCTGCTCATTCTTCCGTTTTCGGTTCCTCTTCCAAATCCTTTGCGAACACTGAATAGCCAGGGTTAGGCGGAAAGAGGTTGGACATCAGGGTCATACGGTGGCGCAACTGCTGGAGTGGCAGGTGTTCGGGTCCCACCCGGATCTGGACGTCGTGCCACAAGCCGTGCATGTATTCAGCTACCGTGCTCACCAGGGAGATGTCCCGGTAGGGCTCATACTGAAGGCGACTACGGCGCCAGGGGCGAATGGCGAGCAGGGCCTGCTTGGCAGTCAGGGATTCTTCATCAATCTCCCCGCGCACTCCGTGGCGAAGCTCCTCATCCAGGAGCTCATCGTAGGCGGCCAGTTCTGAAGTGTTGAGACGTGGCCGCAGAAGCTCTGCGACGCTCCCCAGGAACTCGAACCCGGTGTCGTGGGCGTCAACTTCCCGGCAGGCGAGGAGGAGATTGGTCCTTTCACTTGTTTCAACCCAGGCGGCGGTGTGAGTCTCACCTTTGGGTTTGGCCGTGCAAACCACATCCCCGGACTCCACACAAGCGATGTAAGGAACCATCAGGACTCGAAGCGGACCGATCCGCTCGGCGATGCGCGCCGGAACTGCCTGGGCCGGTTCTCGCACCATGGTCCGCTCCTCGGCGGGAGTCAGCGTGGTCATGGAGTGTATTTCCCATCCGTGAGCCAAGTGGGAGATCGGGACGAATCTTCCTTGGATGTACTCGCTGATGGGAATGCAATCCTGCGCCGGGATTTGCGAAGTGCTCAAGTTCCACCATCCCACCTCCCCGGTTTTCGAAACCAGGGGGTTGTTTTGCTAGATAATATTCTGAGCAATTCCGGTCCGTCTGTCCAGCAGGGATTCCGCGCTAGGCAGGAAAGCCGAAGAGCAGGCCCTCATGAACTCGCCCCACTTGGATATCGAGCAGCGTGTTGGGCGGGAGGTTTGAGCCGGGCAGGACAATCTTCAAGTAATTGCTGCTGAGCGCCACGCACCCACTGGCTTCGGATACATCGAGTGTGATGGCCGAAAGCTTGCGGCCGACTTGTGCCTGAAGGAAAGTCTGGCGCTGGCGGTTGACCAAAGAGCGGATTTCCTGGGCGCGCTCGTGGGCCACGCGGCCGTTTACCTGTTGGGGTGAGGCGGCGGCAGGCGTATGGGGCCGAGCCGAATACGGGAAAACGTGTAAATTGGTGAAGGGCAATGATTCGATGAAGGCAGCGCTGGCGGCGTGGTCCTGGTCCGTCTCGCCGGGGAAGCCGACCATCACGTCCGCGCCAACGCCGGCGTTGGGGATTCGCTCGCGGATGGCAAGGATGCGCTCGGCATATTGTGAAGGCCAGTACCTCCTCTTCATGAGACGGAGAATCCGGCTGCACCCGCTCTGTAATGGGATGTGGAAGTGCTGCGCCATGCGTGGCTCTTCCGCCACCAGCCGGATGAGCGCGGGGCTGACGTCCATCGGCTCAATGGAGCTGATGCGCAGGCGCGCGATGGCAGTTTTCTCCAACAACCTCTCCAGAAGACCGAGAAAAGTAATACCACGGTCAATGTCTCGCCCATAGCTTCCCAGATTGATCCCGGAGAGAACGATTTCCTTGTACCCACTCTGCTCCAACTCGCAGACCTGCTCGACGGCCTTCTCGGGCGCCAAGCTACGGCTGCGGCCTCGGACGGATGGAATCACGCAGAAAGAGCAACGCGCGTTGCAACCGTCCTGAATCTTGAGCGTGGGGCGTGTGCGGTCGTCCGGAAATACAGGAGCAAAGTGAAAATCGTCGGTAATCTCTCCCACCAGGACAGTCAGTGGTTCCAGACTCGGTGCTTTATCGTTCGGAAAAAGTGAATGCACTGCGGACCCGCTTAAGCTCGCCGCCCTGGTTCCCCCTGGCTGAATTTGCACCAACGGGCTTCGTCCCATGGTTTCTGACTTCTGATTTCCGGCTGCCAACTCCGGATGGCCGGGTTCACACTCCAGCCCTCGCTCCCCAGCTTGCAGGCTCGACCTCAGCAGGTCCGCAATGGCGTGCTTGTGGGAATTCCCCACCACCCAGGCAACACCACCCAGTTGAGCGATTTCCGCCGGCGAACGCTGCGCGTAGCAGCCAGTAACCAGAATCCGGCACAGAGGGTTGGCGCGGTGGATGCGGCGGACCAATTGGCGGACTTCAGCATCCGCCCTGGCGGTGACGGTGCAAGTGTTCAGAATCGCCACTTGGCTTGCGGCAATGTCCTCGGCCTCCCGCAGGCCTGATTCGAGCAACTGCCTCTTGATCGCAGCACCGTCCGCCTGGCTCGCGCGGCAACCGAAATTGAGAAGCTGGAATGTGGGCATGGTCGAAACCCAATTGTAACTGACTTAAATGGCTTCTCCGGCAACTTGTTCGAGCTTCGAGATTGGACACACCTTACCCTCAGTTTGCCGGGCTGGGAGTGTTTGGGTTGGGATTAAGTTGGGGTGGATAAGGTTCGCCGCTGCTGAAAACACTCACGACAATAGACGGGTCGTCCCTGAGTCGGCTTAAAGGGCACGGTCGTCTCTTTCCCGCATTGGGAGCATGTGGTGGTGGTTTCCCGTTGGCTGCCCTGCCGGCTCCGCGTTTGACTCCGCTTCGCCTTACAGGGTTTGCAACGTTTTGGTTCGTTCTTAAATCCCCTGTCGGTGAAGAAGAGTTGCTCGCCGGAAGTGAAAACAAATTCCGCTCCGCAATCGATACACTTCAACACCCTGTCCCGGTACTCCATACCCCTGCTCCCCTGATTGAACAGAGCCCCACCCGCGATAAGCTGCGATGTGGTCGAACACCGCGAGGCTTGTGTCGTTCCGACTATTCCGCTGCTTCCGAAGCCCTAATCCTGTTCGTGTCTGGCCTTCTTGCGTGCCCTCTTGCGAGCCAAGGCCGCCTTGACTCGTTTTTTCTCACCAGGTTTCAAGTAGAAAGAGTGCCTCTTGATTTCCTTTATGATGTCTTCCTGCTGAACCTTTCGTTTGAAGCGGCGAAGCGCGTTTTCCAAGGACTCCCCGTCCTGAAGTCTTACTTCAGCCAACCGATTCACACCCCCGTTTCGGATTGGAATATTGAAACCACGACAATTGAAGTGGTGTTGCCATACTGACCCATGGAATGGAGGTAAGTCAAGCGCAATTTTTCCGGCGTGTTGGCGTCAGTTGGGACAGGATACTGCCCCAAGCGCTAGTCATCCCCACGAATAGTGGAGTGGAATGAATAAGAAATAAGGTGCGAGCAGACCCTTGACCCTTTGAAGAGCTTATGTTAGCGTCAGCCGCGAGGCTTTAGCACGTTGCGGAATAACAGACTGCGGGGAAAGGCTCCCCCTCTGGCGTCCTGAGCGTAGCGAAGGATCTCGCTCTGTGCATTTTCATGGAAATACGAGATTCTTCGTTCGGCCCGGGCCGACGGCTCCTCTGCAGAATGACAGTCCCGACGGGTTTTCCGCAGTCTGATAAGCCGCAGAGGCCCCGGCTAGAGAGTTGCGCAACTTGGCGCGGCTTCTGGAAAGCACAGAGGCCAAGTTGAGCCAACTCCGCGCGGGCGCGGATTCTGGTGTCATTTGGAATGGGGATCAACTCGAGCCGCCTGTCATTCCCGCGAAAGCGGGAATCCAGTTCGACGAGAGCACATTTCCAAAGGTTTGCGGAGTGGATTCCCCTTTCACGGGAATGACTGCGCTCCAAATGACACCAGTACCCGGGCGCGGATTCTGCCGACACGATACATTGCAGGACGGCAAATTCCCAACCCTCTGCAAGAGGGCACTGGCACGGCAAAACGCATGGCTGAATTAATTAAAGTAGACCAAGCAAGGCTGGGATTCATGTTGGAATACGCTGTCCACATGATTATTTCCGGCAAAGTCGTTGCCTTTCCCACGGACACCTTTTACGGTCTGGGCGCTGATCCTTTCAACTTGGCGGCGGTGAGTGAGGTATTCCGAATTAAACGCCGCATGGCTGATCGCTCCCTTCCCCTTTTGGTGGCTTCCATCGATCAAGCTGCGGATCTTACCCATGACCCGCCGCAGCTTTTCTTCACGCTGGCGAAGAGGTTTTGGCCGGGTCCCCTAACCCTGGTGGTTCCCGCCTCCCGCCAGATTCCACTGAAAGTCACTGCAAACACCGGCAAAGTGGGCCTGCGGTGGCCGCATGCCCTCCTGGCGACGGCGCTGATTGAGGCTTCGGCGCGGCCTTTGACGGGAACGAGCGCAAACCTCTCGGAATTGTCCGCTTGTTCCACAGCCCAGGAAGTAGACCGGCAGATCGGCGATCTTCTCCCCCTCATCCTGGACGGAGGCCCCACCGCAGGACAGCTTGCCTCGACAGTGGTAGACTTGACGGGCGATCGAGTGCGTATCCTTCGACCCGGTGGAATACCGGAGTCCGAATTGAAGGAGTTTCTGGGCTGATTCACCTGCGTTTTCGCCAAGTAGTTCTTAGCGGACTGCTGCTGGCCTTGTTTGCTCTCGCCTACGCGGAGAGGTCGCTTTACCTGGCCATCCGCGAGCAAGCCGCGCGAGATGAAGCGACGCCGGCCGATGCCCTCGTCATTTTTGGCGCTGCGGAGTATAACGGCGCGCCTTCCCCTGTTCTCAAAGGCCGCCTGGACCACGCCCTTAACCTCGAGGAGCAAGGCCTCGCGCCGTTGGTCATCACCACCGGGGGCAGTGGAGGCGACCCGAGATATACCGAGGCCGGCGTGGGGCGTGACTACCTGATCCAACAGGGTGTGGCCGAGGATAAGATCCTGGTGGACACTCAGAGCCTGACCACCTATGAAAGTGTCAAAGCCGTAGCGACCCTCCTCCGGCAGCGCCAAAGGCACACCTGCATCGCGGTCAGCGATGGCTTCCACCTTTATCGAATCAAACTGATGTTTCGGTCTCTGGGCATTACCGCCTACGCCTCACCGGCCCCTGACAGCCCCATCGAAGCCGATTCCACCTTGCGCACTCTTTACTCCTTGCGTGAAGCGGTTGATACCACGTTGTGGCATGTGGGATTTCGGAAGTAGAGTCCGGAGTCCCATTTGTAGGGCCGAACGGCGGATCAGCCGTACCGGGTGCAGCCGAGGAGTCGAGTGTCGAGGGTCGAGGAGTTTCCGACCTCTCGACCTTCGACTCCTTGACTATTTGAGGAGCCGCAACGGACGAGGATTGTCTCCGCGTGGACGCAATGCTGCGGAGGCGCCGGCACACTAGCCCGCATTTCTCACAACAGGTCTGGAAGGGCGGGCTTCAGCCCCGCCGTTACAAGGCCTTCGTGACTATTCCTGTGTCCCGTGCCCCGCGCACCTTGCGACGGCAAGCTGCGCGGGGCACGGGACCAACAGGGGGCGGGAGCGGCGATTTCGGCGGGGCTGAAGCCCCGCCCTTCCGGCAGCCCCTAAGAGCGTCAAAACGTGGTGAGAAATTCGGGCTAGGTCCACGGCGGCCTGGACAGTTTGTCTGTAGCCGCCGTTCCCATCTTACCGTGACGAATATTAACCCTTGTATTTTCTATAACATTCCGGCTTTAACAGGCTAAGTACCTGTGTTTTCATAAACATTCCGGCTTCGCCATCCAGTTTTCCACAGCGGTCCTTTGTTTTCAATAACATTCCCGCGTCATTCGTTCAAAAAAAGAACCATTTTCGAATTGCCACCCGCAGTTGAAAGTAGCGCGGACCTCCGTTTTTGAGGTCCGCGGCCCTTACCCGGCGACTGCGCTGCCGCCTCCCGTTCGAGCCCCGTGAGCACTTTCCGCCGTGTACCATTTTGAATAGCGCTCCGTAACAAGCTTAAGAGCCGCGGACCTCAAAAGCGGAGGTCCGCGCTACAGGCCGTGTTCCCCACCATAAACGTACGCTAGGATTGTAGCTTACGAGGGAGCGTCCGTCAAGCGCTCATTGTGGGGCTCATTGTGGGGCATTTAGCTTTGGGGGCGCGATGCCTCCATCTGCGGTGGCAAACGGCGCCTTGCAGTGCGTAGATTCTCTCTTAAATTTCAAGAGTTTTTTCTTTCTAGAAGGGTGCGGGAAACCTCTTTCTTTTTGAAGGTCAGCAAGCAACGAGAACATGGGTCACCTCCTGGGCAGGGGCCGGATTAAG
>Ga0182027_10015206_pt1 | contig 10601 bp, 4 predicted proteins | sample 712E1DmetaG_FD_121300 | JGI IMG/M metagenome (GOLD analysis project Ga0182027, IMG submission 121300) | Permafrost microbial communities from Stordalen Mire, Sweden - 712E1D metaG (Illumina Assembly) | ecosystem: Environmental > Terrestrial > Soil > Wetlands > Permafrost | place: Sweden... | reverse complement strand
CGGCGCGCGACGATTTTGCTGGAGGGCGAGGCTCCTGCCGAGCCGCAGTCTTACGGCTCGCCGGGAGGCTCGCCCTCCAGCTTTGGTTGCGGCCACAGCCGCGTTAGGAAATATGCGGGCTAGAGTGGCTCACCGTTTGATCTGCGCGAGATCCTCGGCCTGCTGGTATTGGTCTCGGAACGTCTTGGCCAGTTTCCGTGCTAGCTCGACTTCATCGATCTTGTTCTTCGAAACAAGCGCGGCATTGATCTCGCCTGCGGCCTTGTCGTAGTCGACAGCCGACATGTCCTGGAGCGCTGCCATGGCCTCCGGCGGTCTTCCCGCGGCAATCACCGCGCGCCAAGCCCTGGCAAGTTCCGGATGGGTATCCTGGCACATGACGCGGATAATGAAGGCGAGCTCCCCGAAAAGGCCGTCTGTCCACGCCGCATGATAGATCAGGTCGTCCTTCCCGTCGAACGGCGATACGTCGGGATCGCTGCGCCACGGTTTCCAGTCCTCGCGGAGGTAAAAATCGCGCCGCACGGGCATCCGCCGCAGACTGTAGCGCTGCGGGCCGCCCGGCGCGCCCGGCTTGAAGGCCCACAGCTTCTGCGCATCCAGCGAGACCACCCAATCGATGAATGCCTGCGCCACCGCCCGGTTCTTCGCTCCGCGCAGGAGGGCGATCGGATCGACCGAGGAAACCGTGCCGCCGGCCGGCGAAACAAACGCGAGCCGGTCCGAGCCGCCGCGCCGCCGTTCCGCCTCCGCTTGCTCCCGCCCATAGAAATCGATGCACATCCCCGCCGCACAATTGCCATCGGCTACATCGATGGGGATTTTCTGCGACGAGTCCGTGAAATAGCGGGCATTGGCGCCGATTAGCTGGATGCATTGCAGCCCGGCAATCCACCCTTCATGGACCGCCTGGGATTCGACCGCCTTTTCATCCAGCGCGGAGATCCGGGCCGCGGCGACCATCAGGGCCAGCCATCGCTCCTGCATGTGCTGCTGGATCACGTTCTCAAAGGCCGTGGCCATTGAACTGCTCTTGGTCGGATCCGCCAGCGCCAACTGCCCCCGCCAGCGCGGATCCTGCAGGTCAGCCCAGGTGCGCGGCGCCGGGTCGATGCCAAGCCGGGCCAGGGACTCCTTGCTGTAAAGAATGCCGTAATTGCTGAGGACCGTGCCGACCCAGCGTCCTTGCCGGTCCCAATACTGCTCCCCAACATAAAATCGGGGAATCGTGCTTTCGGTGAAGGATTCCGGATGCCGCTGAAGGACGCCGCTGTCGACGATGTGCCCGGTCCGCGCCTGTTGTTCGAAATCGTATGGCGCACCACCGAAGAACAAATCGACGCCACAAGCCACCTCGGATGCCAGGAAAGCGCGCCGGGCCGCCTGCACAGGCGTGTCCTGGCCGGCTGTCGCCGCCGGCGTCACGTGGGAATCGACGAACCCAGCCTCTACCGCCTTGCTCCATTCCCGCTTGAGCGTGTGCGCCCAGTAATCCCGGAACGACGCCGTGTACGCGCCGTCGAGGTAGCGATTGATCTCGTTCGCGCCGCCGATGACGCGCCAATCCACCGCAACGGTCTTGCCGGTCTGCGCCTGGTACCATCGCTCGAAACCGCGACCGAACTCATAACGGATGGCTTCGTTATGCGGCGTGATGATCACCAGCGTGGCGTCGGTCCGCGTGATCGCCGGCCTTTTCGGTCGCAGGATAAAGGGCAGCGCGACGGTGGCCGCCAGCAGGATGCAGAGGAGTATCCGCTTCATGCCATCAGGGTCACTCCACCAGGACGACGGCGTCCTCCGGATCCACGCTGGCCCGAAGCATGCCCTCGGTCGTCGGCCCCGCAAAACGCGGATTCAGCTCCACAATCTTCAGCGTCATGCCGGCGCAGACAAAGTCGTACTGCGCCATTTCCCCGAGGTAGACAGCGTTGCCGATCACACCCTCGACGCAATTCTGCGCCTTCTGCTCCGGCCCGATGACCCAGCATTCCGGGCGGATGGACACGGTCACCTCGTCGCCGGCTTTCGGCGGCAGCGTCGGATCGCCCAGCACGCCATCAATGCGTCCGAGCGCGGTCATCACGACGGCCCGCCCTCCCCCGCCCGCCACCACTTTGCCGGGAATGAAGTCGGCGTCGCCGATGAAGCCGGCGACTTTCCGGCGCACGGGCCGCCGGTAGACCTCGCGCGGCGTCCCGACCTGAAGGATCCGCCCGGCCTCCATGACCGCCAGGCGATCGGCGATTGAAAGCGCCTCCTTCTGGTCGTGGGTCACATAGACCGCGGTCAGCTGGAATTCCTTGCAGACCCGCCGGATCTCACCCCGCATTTCCAGGCGCAACCGTGCGTCCAGGTTCGAGAGCGGTTCATCGAGCAGGAGGCAGCGCGGCCGGACGACCATGGCTCGGGCGAGCGCGACCCGTTGTTGCTGGCCACCCGACAGCTCGTTCGGCTTGCGATCGAAACAGTCGACCAGGTGGACCGCCTCGAGCGCCTGCCTTGTGCGACGCCGGATCTCATCGCTCGGCAACTGGCGCTCCTCCAGGCCGAATGCCACGTTCTCAGCCACGGTCAGGTGCGGCCAGAGCGCATAGCTTTGGAACACCATGCCCGCGTTGCGCCGGTGCGGCGCCAGCGCCGTCACTTCTTCCTCGCCGAACCAGATTGTCCCTTCGTCCGGACTGCAAAACCCCGCCAGGCAGCGCAACAACGTCGTTTTTCCGCACCCGCTCGGTCCGAGGAGAAAAAACAACTCTCCCGGATTGATCGTGAGGTCCAGGTTTTGCAGGGCGACGATCGGGCCGAAACGCTTCGTCAGCTTCTTGATCTGGATGGAAATCATCGCTTATCGCCCGCGGGGGTTGAGGCAACCGCCCGGGCGGAATGAAGTCAAAAAGAATACATGCGCCCGGTAAACGGATTGCCAGCCCTCCCGATTTTGTTCTTAGCTCGGACCGCCCGCGTCGTTGACGACCGCGATCCCGCGTTTCTCATTCGTCCGCCTTTCCGCCATGCGCGCCACCAATCATGTTTTGCCCGCCTACCAGGACCTCGAGGAGATCATCGTTTCCGAACGCATGATCCGACGTCGCGTGCGGAAGCTCGGGGCCGACATCACCACCGCCTTCGGCGCGGAGGAGATCACCGTTGTCGCCGTCATCAACGGCGCGCTGCTTTTCGCCGCCGATCTGCTGCGCGAGATCCGGCGTCCCGTCCGGCTCGACTGCATCCGCGTCTCCAGTTACCGCAACGAGACGCGTTCCGTCGGCAAACCGGAGATTGTGCACAGCCTGACGATCGACATCGCCAACCGCCACGTGCTCCTGATCGACGACATTCTCGACACGGGCAAAACGCTCTCGGCAGTGGTCGACCTGATCAAGAAGCTCAATCCGGCGTCTGTGAAAACCTGCGTCTTGTTGGACAAAAAAGGCCGGCGCGAAGTGGCTTTTGACGCCGACTTCGTCGGCTTTCCGATTTCCGACCAGTTTGTCGTTGGCTATGGATTGGATTTCGCCGAGCGGTACCGCAACCTCCCCTGCATCGGCATCCTCAAGCCGCATCTGCAGAATCCGCCTGAGTGGTGCTAGCCCGCATATTTCACAGTTTTTGCCAACGCTACGGTCACTTATCTGCATGCGGCACATCTGCTGGCAGTCATCACAGGATATGCGGGCTTAGCCCGGATGTGTCGGCCAGCAGACTCGGCCCGCGAATGCAGTACTGCCCGTCATAGCTTCAGCGACGGCGGGCGGTCGTGCCCTGCCGGCTGCGTCAGGCAAATACGCGAGATCAAATAGGCAACCCCGCCCTACATTTCCAATTGCGTCGATCCATCTGCGGCGGGCACGACGCGCCGGCGGACCGCCGCACGGCCTGCCGCCAGCAGCAAAAGGACGACATTGAACCAGACGCTGGGTGCACCGCCGCCACCGCCTCCGCCCCCGCTGTCGCTGCTGCCGCCACCAGGCGGTGGAGTCGCCGCATTGACCGTCAGCGATGCTGCGTTGCTGGTCGCGCTGCCCATCACATTGGAGACCACAACGGTGTAATTCCCCGCAGTGCCCGACTGAGCGTTTGACAAATTATACGTGCTGCTCGTCGCACCGCTGATCGCCGTGCCACCGAAGTACCACTGGTAGGTTACTGCCGGACGCCCCGAGGCAGTAACGGTGAACTGGACGCTGTTGCCCGCGGTCACCGTCTGGCTTTGCGGCTGCGTCTGGATGGCGGGCGCCACCGCAAAAAATCCGACACGTACGGTGTGATTATTGGTGTCGGCCAAATAGAAGTCGCCGCTGCTATCCACCGTGATACCGGCCGGGTGGAAAAACCTGACCGCCGCTCCCAGGCCGTCAATGCTCCCGCTGGTCCCGGCCAAACCGGCCAGCGTGCTCACCACTCCAGTCGTTGGGACTACCTTTCGGATCGTGAAGTTGTCGGTGTCGACCACATAGATGTTCCCGGATGAATCGACAGCCAAGTCCGACGGTGAGTCGAACCGGACGGCACTGCCTGTGCCGTCGGCGCCACCGGAACTGCCGGCCAAACCGGCGAGGGTGCTGACCAAGCCCGAGGTTGAGATAGCCCGGATCGTGTGGTTGTCCGTATCCGCCACATAGAGATTGCCCGTACCGTCAACCGCTATGCCGGAGGGATAGCTGAACCGAGCCAAGCTGCCCAGACCGTCGGCGCTGCCGGAATTGCCCGCCAAGCCTGCAACCGTTGTCACCACCCCAGTCGTAGGCACCACCTTGCGGATCGTGTGATTGTTGGTGTCAGCCACGTAGAGGTTACCACCCGAATCGATCGCCAGGCCCTGCGGCCCCTGGAACAAGGCGGCACTACCCGTACCATCGATGCTGCCGGCAGTCTCCCGCGACCCGGCGAGCGTGCTGACCACACCCGATGCGGTGACTTTCCGCAGCGTGTCGTTCATGGTGTCAGCCACATAGACATTACCCGCACCATCGACGGCCACACCCGAAGGACTGTTGAAGCGTGCGGCACTCGCGATGCCATCCGCATCGCCGGAACTGCCGGCAAGCCCGGCCAGGGTGGTCACCGCGCCGGTCGCCGCGACAATCTTGCGGACCGTGTGGTTGTCAGTATCAGCGAGGTAAACGTTTCCAGCGTTATCTGCAGCAATCCCGGAGGGGTAGTAGAACCGGGCGGCGCTGCCGGTGCCGTCGCTGTTTCCGCTGCTCAGGGCCTGGCCTGCGAGCGTGCTCACAGTCAGCGGAGTCGTCACCACGACGGCGGCACTCGTGGTCACTGTGATCGTGCTTGAGCTGGCGCTGGTGCCTGTGCTGTCGTAAGTCCGGATCCGGTAGTAGTAGGTCGTGTCCGCGCTCAGCCCTCTGACTGCAATGCTCGTGACATCGCCCACATCGAGGTTCTGGTAGCCGCGAACAAAGTTGCTGAACGAACTATTGATCGACACGTCGAGCTGATAGCCTGTCGCCCCGCTCACGCTGCTCCAGGTGGCTGTGAACCCATTGCTAATCAAATCGATGGCTGCATCCGCCACCGGTATGTCAGGTATTAGGTTGATGCTGCCGTTGGCCACGAACAGCGAAGCAGACCCACCGGCAGAAATTTCCCTCACGATCCCTGCGATAAGTTCCAGTGTGACTTGATTGGTCGTCGTCCCATCGCCGAGCTGGCCGGAGGAGTTATATCCCGTGACCCACAGGCTTCCGTTCGTCTTGAGGATCAGGCTATGAGAATAGCCAGCTGCGACTGCCTGCACACTGCTGGATTGGATCGGCACCGGGGCGTTGCGCTGGGTCGTCGTCCCGTCGCCGAGCTGCCCGGCTGTATTGGTGCCCATGGCCCACCCACCGCCGTCCGTCTTCACAAACAGGCTGAAACCGTCGCCTGCCGCGACTGCCTGCACCCCGCCGGAAAGAATCTGCACCGGAGTGTTGCGGTGGCGGATCAGCGTCCCGTCGCCAAGTTGCCCGTATTCATTGTCGCCCATGGCCCACAGGCTCCCGTCCGTCTTAAGGATCAGGCTGTGATAATCGCCCGCGGCGATCGCTTTAACCCCGCCGGGAAGAATCAACTCCGGTGCGAGTTGCTGCATCGTCGTCCCGTCACCAAGCTGCCCGTATTCATTATCCCCCGTAGCCCACAAGCTGCCATCCGTCTTCAAAATCAGGCTGAAACCACCGCCCGCCGCGACCGCCTGAACGCCGTCGGGGAGAATCAACTCCGGGGCGAGTTGCTGCACCATCGTCCCATCACCAACCTGCCCGTAAGTATTATCCCCCATAGCCCACAAGCTGCCATCCGTCTTCAAAATCAGACTGAAACTGCCGCCCGCCGCGACCGCCTGAACCCCGCCGGGAAGAATCAACTCCGGGGCGAGTTGCTGCATCGTCGTCCTGTCGCCGAGCTGCCCGTAGCGATTGTCGCCCATGGCCAACAGGCTGCCGTCCGTCTTCAGAATCAGGCTAAAACTACCGCCCGCCGCGACCGCCCGAACGCCGCCGGGAAGAATCAACTCCGGTACGAGTTGCTGCATCGTCGTCCCGTCACCAAGCTGCCCGTAAGTGTTATCCCCCATGGCCCATAGGCTACCCGGTGTAGTGATCCTCAATGTGGCGGCAGAACTAGTCACGTTACCTTGGACGGAGTTCGAAGCTAGACAGTGGTACTGGTAACCGTCCATCGCCACCGTGACTTCGGCGATGGTCAGCGTCCCGGTTGCCGTACCGCTATACGGCGCTGTATTGGTCAGGTTGGTCCAACTGCTCCCGCCATTTGTGCTCACCTGCCATTGGTAGGTCGGCGCCGGCATCCCCAAGGCCGCCGCCGTGAAGCTCGCCGTGCTGCCCAGCGGCACCGTTTGGCTTACCGGCTGGGCCGTCAATACCGGAGCTCCGTTTAACGTCATTATCAGATTGCCCACCAAGGGTGTGCCAAGGCCCGTGCACAAGTCGTAGCCAGCGCCGGCCGAATAGGCGCCATTGGATCCGCTCGTAATATCGGTGAAACAGGATGAACCTGCCGCCGCATATATCTTTGGATTGAGAAATCCCACCGGAGCCATGCTTGCATTGGCCAGCGACTGGTTGATCAACGCGCATAACCCGGCCCAAATCGGACTGGAAAGGCTGGTACCAGATCCGCTGTAAGCAGCGCCTCCCTGATAAACAAGCGGTGCCATATCGTCAGTGGCGCTCCCCGTAAAGGCCACGGCCGACACATCCGGTACACAGCGTTGGTTGCCTGCCGGCATCCCCGTTGCCACCTGCCACGATGGCCGGCTGAACACCCCGCTAATGCCGCCTCCCGTTGCCCCTGTCATTCCACGGTTTGTAGTTAACGACCAGGCAACCTCCGGAGGGGCATACTGGCCGTTGTCCGAACGCGGAAAAATGAGGGTCGTTCCTCCCACTGCCGTCATACTCGGGTCCGACGCGGGATAAGAGACGGAAAGAGGAGCGCGAGCGTTGTAGGCTCCGGTTGTTGGATCCGGGTTGGATCCGCCGTCGGCACTCGCCGCGAAACAGGTGACCCCCTGCGCGATCAGCAAGACTAGAGAACTGTCGCCGTCTTGGCTGGAGCTGGGTTCGATCCCGCCGTAGCTCTCAGTCATTTGGTGAATTGTGGGAATGGTCGGCAGGTCGTTAAGAATCTGTGTGTAGGCCGCCTCCTCGCTATTGGGATTCAGCGGGTAAGGCACCGCATAAACCCGGACTTGTGCTGCCGGCGCGAGGCCGCTGGTCCACTCGACATCCATGGACATTTCAAATTGGTCCGTCGTGTCCGTCCCTGGGCCGCCTTGCACGTTGGCCACGCTGATATTGATCATGGTCTGGGAAAGCCCGCACTCCGCCCTGAATTCGCTCAAATCGGAGGTGCTTGGAATGGAGTCGCCAATGACAGCAATGGTCTGGCCAGCGCCAGTGAGAGTGGTTGGAGCCTGATAAACAGCCGCCACCGCTGCCGGGGTGATTGCATAATAACTATTTGCCTCCAGTTGCTGGCCCCGGGGCGAGCGCGGATGGCGGATCAAATGCGGTTGGAGACCCCTGACGCCGGCGACAAGCCCTGCGATTTCATCCGGCAGTGAAGGTTCGGTCACTGCCGATGTGAATTCACCATCAGCAGTGGCGACTCGTGCCAGTTTCACACCCAAAGCTGCCGCTATTCTTGCATTCGAGCCGCGGGCAAAAATCGCATGTCGGGAGTCGGCATCCAGCGTGATTCTAAAACCTTGTGCCACCAGCCAGGCCCGGACCTTGGCGTAGTCGGCGGCTGTTGGCAGGTAGGCCTCAAGTGCCGCCCGCGAAAGAATCTCCCCCCGATTGATGCGCGCTTCCAAGTCCGCCCGGTTCGTCAGTTTCAGTGCGACGTCGAAATCAATCCCGGCGGTCATCTCATCAGCCGTCAGAGCCGTCCGCACAACCCGGCCATACGTTTTCTCACCGCCGACCCCTTGCGCGGCCGTTGCACCGGCAACGGGAACGATGCTCCTTGGAAATGACGCCGCCCATGTTTGAAGCACGGCGGCGAGCGATGCACTGAGTATGGCAAAGGCTGTTCGAAGAAAACGCATAAGGTCGGATTGTTCGATGCGATTTATAGATGACGGCGACGTTCAATCGCGCCCGTGACGATCTGGGGTGTCCGTCAGGGTCATGATTTGAAGTTTTCGAATTGCCGTCAACACGGTGGCCATGACGGATACCTTATCTTTTCCGCGACGGCCGCGGGGGACTTCCGTTTTTCTTCGACGCCCCGGACGTCGCCGGTTTTGGCGCCCGCTTATAATCGCCTGACTTCAGGGCGTTGACCTGATCGCGAAGCACCGCGGCCCGCTCGAACTCGAGCTTTCCGGCCGCCTCCTGCATCTCTTCCTCCAACTCGGCGATCACTGCCGCCACATCCGCATCGTCGCCCTCGGCCACCGTGAGCGGCTCGCTGCTGCGTTCGGAGCCGTCGTACACGTGCAGGCTGGCCTGGGCGGAGCGCTTGACGCTGCGCGGCGTAATCCCGTGCTCCCGGTTGTAGGCCAGCTGTTTCTCCCGGCGATACCGCGTAACCTCGATCGTTTTGCGGATCGAGTTGGTCAGCTGATCGGCATAGAAGATCACCCGGCCATTCACGTGACGGGCCGCCCGCCCGGCCGTTTGAATCAAACTGGTCTCGCTCCGCAGAAATCCCTCCTTGTCGGCATCGAGAATGGCCACCAGCGCGACTTCCGGAAGGTCGAGCCCTTCCCGCAACAGATTGATCCCCACCAGCACGTCGAAGTTGCCCAGCCGGAGATTGCGCAGGATCTCCACCCGTTCAATCGCGTCGATGTCCGAATGCAGGTATTCCACCCGGATCTTCGCCTCACGGAGGAAGGCCGTCAGGTCTTCTGACAGTCGCTTGGTCAACGTGGTGACCAGCACGCGTTCGCCCTTTTGGGTCGCGGCCCGGATTTCGCCGATCAGATTTTCCACCTGGCCCTTCGTCGACCGCAGCGTAATCTCGGGGTCCAGCAACCCCGTCGGGCGGATCAGCTGCTCGGCCACCACCATGGACCGCTCCAGTTCGAACGGGCTCGGCGTGGCCGAGGCAAACAGCGTCTGCCCCGTGATCTGTTCGAACTCCGCAAAGCTCTGGGGGCGGTTGTCCAGCGCCGAGGGCAGGCGGAATCCGAAATCCACCAGCGCCTTCTTTCGCGCGAGGTCGCCATTATACATCGCCCCGATCTGCGGCACCGTCGCATGGCTCTCGTCGATGAAAAGCAGGAAATCCTTCGGGAAGAAATCGATCAGGCAGAACGGACGTTCGCCCGGCTTCCGTCCGGTCAGATGCCGCGAGTAGTTCTCGATCCCGCTGCAGAAGCCCATTTCCTGCAGCATCTCCAGATCGTAGTTGGTCCGCATCCGGATGCGCTGCGCCTCAAGGTACTGTCCGTTTTTCTCAAACCAGGCGATCCGCTCCTCCAATTCGGCCTTGATGCCGCCGACCGCGCCTTCGAGTTTGCCCCGCGTCGTCACATATTGGTTGGCGGGATAAAGATCGAACTGCTCCAGCGGCCGCTGGGCCCCGCCGGTCAGGGGATCGAACTCGCTCAGCGCCTCGATGTCCTCGCCCCAAAATTCCACGCGCAGTCCCTGCTCGGAATAGGCCGGCATCACGTCGACCACGTCTCCCCGCACCCGGAAACAGCCCCGCTTCAGTTCGTAGTCGTTCCGTTCGTAAAGATTGTCGACTAGGCGTTCGAGCAGGCGGTTGCGGCCGAACGTCGCGCCGCGGCGGAGCTCGATCCGGAGCTCCGCGAAGTCCTCGGGCGAACCGAGTCCATAGATGCACGAGACGCTCGCGACCACGAGCACATCGCGACGGCTGACGAGCGAGCTCGTCGTGGCGATGCGCATGCGCTCGATCTCCTCGTTGATGGACGAGTCCTTCTCGATATAGGTGTCCGACGACGGCAGGTAGGCCTCCGGCTGATAATAGTCGTAGTAGCTGACGAAGTACTCGACGGCATTCTCCGGGAAGAAGTTCTTGAACTCCGAGTACAATTGCGCCGCCAGTGTCTTGTTGTGGGACATCACGAGCGTGGGCCGGTTCAGCCGCGCCACCACGTT